>Ga0335081_10001679_pt1 | contig 35201 bp, 30 predicted proteins | sample Lox_Sample_35_FD_206713 | JGI IMG/M metagenome (GOLD analysis project Ga0335081, IMG submission 206713) | Soil microbial communities from Loxahatchee National Wildlife Refuge, Florida, United States - Lox_Sample_3.5 | ecosystem: Environmental > Terrestrial > Soil > Wetlands | place: USA...
ACGCGCTTGGTGGCAACGATTGTGGGAGAAGATTCTGAGCCCCATTCCCAACTGCCATGCAGTCGAAAACCGTCCGACGTTCAATGGTTAAAATGAGCTCCTACTGCATAGTTCCGGCTAAGACCGGGGACCCGTCGACATTCCTCGAATCCAAGACAGCTCTTTGTTTGTATTATCCACTGTTGGCTCTCATTACAGTTCTGACTGCTGCACGTCGAGCAAAGCTTAGGCAGATTGCGGACAGGTGGTTCACGTTGCGTGAGATGCTTCGCGCCCGAAATGTGCAGACAAACTGGCGGTCTATTGAGGATGTTGTATGCGACGGCTTCGAGCGCAAGGGCCTCCGAGCCAGGCGCTACTGGGCAGAGGACTTCTTTTCCCACTTGGCGCTCAGTTCCATTTTCTATGCGCTGCTATTACTGGTGGCGTGTCACATCATTCACGCTGAGTTCGAGCTCGCCCTGTTCGTCGTCTCGACGATTCTCGTTCATTTCGTTTGGAGTTGTTTCTGGCTCTTGCGACCGGTCTGGCGAACCAAGGCCGCGCAGGAGCCAACAACCGTTACCCTTCACGAGTTGACACCGAGCAAGGGAGCTTAACGGCGGGCTGCGGATCTGGGTGATGTTAACGGTCCCGCGACTGCGGGATGCGCAAATTCACGCGCCCGATGAATTCCTCGATGATCTTCGGCTTGTTGCCGGCAGCGGCGGTGATGGGGGCGGGCTTGGAGATATCGGTCCCAACTTTTCAAGGCCGGTGCCCCGACTCTTCTTGACGGCAAATCTCTGCGCTCATAAGCTCTGACCGTGTTCGACCGCATCAGCATAGCCCAGCATTTTGACACGCAGCGGAGGGCTGTAGTTTATCATGGCGATTGCATGGGCTTGCTGCAGGAGATCCCCGACGACACAATTCAATTGGTCGTAACGTCCCCTCCGTACAACATCGGAAAAGAGTACGAACGGAAGCTGCACCTAGACCAGTATGTGGAGCAGCAGGCACGAGTGATCAAGGAATGCGTTCGTGTTCTTCGAACTTCAGGCAGCATTTGCTGGCAGGTCGGCAATTACGTCGAGACGAGTTCGATCGTACCACTCGACACGGTTCTTTATCCGATCTTTCGTAATGCTGGCCTGAAGATGAGAAACCGGATCATCTGGCACTTCGAGCACGGGCTGCATTGCTCGAGTCGCTTTTCCGGCCGGTACGAAACCATTATCTGGTTCACCAAGTCCGACGAATACGTGTTCCACCTTGACGCCGTACGAATCCCTCAGAAGTATCCGGGAAAGAAATACTTCAAAGGGCCGAAGGCAGGGCAGTATTCCTGCAATCCTCTCGGCAAGAACCCCGGGGACCTCTGGACGATCCCCAACGTCAAGAGCAACCACGTCGAGAAAACTATCCATCCCTGCCAGTTTCCCGTCGAATTGGTCGAGCGTCTTATTCTGTCAATGACGAATGAGGATGATTGGGTGCTTGACCCGTTTCTCGGCGTAGCCACGACCATCGTGGCAGCAATTCGGCACAAGCGCCGTGGAGTGGGCGCAGAGGTCGTGGAGAAATATGTGCGCACGGCACACGAGCGAATTCACCTCGCCGCAGAAGGCTCCTTGAGAGTGCGGCCAATGGAACGCCCCGTGTTCGACCCGAAGGACGCAGGCCGAAGCCTCACGACTGCTCCCTGGATGCGACCGTCGTCCCCATCGAAGCAAGCTGTCCTGCTCGAGAAGCGGAGCACCGCATACAAGGTTAAGCGATGAGGATCCTGGAAACATATTCTCACCTGAATGGTGAAGAGTATCTCGTTGTTCATCATCCCGAGATGTACCGGGAGATCAAGGATGTCATCGCGCATGTCAACGCATCCAGGTGCATGACTAAAAGCAGCAAAGAGAGCACGATGCGAGGGAAGAAGCTGTACAGCCCGCCGGCAATCAATGGCGAGTTTCATCGGCTGTTCAGGCAACGAGGTTGGGGCGAATCGCGCTACGAATACTATGTGACGACGAATCGGGATTACTTGCAGGACATTATCCAACTGTCACCCAAGGAACAAAGGCAGTATCTGATCGACAAAGGCGTCAAAGACCCGATGTATTCATACAAGCAGACAGATTTCGTGAAGAATCGAATTGCCATAGAAGTTCAGTTTGGCAAGTACGCCTTTGTGGCCTTTGATCTCTTCGTCAAGCACCTGCTGTTCTACACGGGCGGCGTCATCAACGTAGGCATTGAGGTTCTGCCGATGAAGTGCATGTCCAGAGACCCGGCGGGTGGTCGCCGGCTTTCAACGGGCATCGCCTATTTCGAAGGAGAGGTTTACAACATTCTCCGACATGGCCGGAACAGCCCACCCGTTCCGTTGCTGATTATTGGCATTGCTCCGTAACGGCTGAAGATCACTGACGATCGTACTGAGGGAGTTGTCAGTTGTCAGGAAACAATTGCTGGATCACGCGAGCGACGAATTCTTCGGCGATCTTCGGACCCACGGGGGCACGCATCGGTGTCTCGATGTGCCGTTGGCGGGGTACAGTTCTACGCGTCTTTCGTGCTCAACCCAGTTCGCAAACTGCCGATTGCTTGCGTTATGCGACTTCGTCCATCCCCATCGATTAGCCAAATGTTATTCGATTCAAAGGCCAGGAATTCGATTATTCGCACGGCTGCCAAGCATCCGCACTGAATTCCACGTATGCCAATACTCCAGTGCTTGGGAACGAAATGAATGAGTTCGTTTCTGACCTTAAGTCCAAGCCATTGGAGAACCTTTAACTCATCGTCAGCTATGGTGACGGGCTTCGAGTGCACGTAACGCCCCATCCAGAATTTATCTTGTATCCGTGCCAAAGCAGTCCAAAAGCCTATGAGCTTTCCTTTGGTCCAAGCAAAGGGATCATCTGGGACGTTCGCCTCCGGCGGTTCCTCATCTGTTTCCACCCATTCAATCCTGTACGCCGCCTTGTTTGCATCCAAATACCTTCTTTTTGATTTGCTCCATCGCTTCTGACCAGAACTCTTCCAGAGCCCGCCCTCGTCGTCTGTCTTCCCTCGCGCAGACAGCACCCAGTCGGGGTCGCCATGTTCGAGTGCCACGACACAGAATGCGTACAGAGCGTGATATGTGGCCAGCGCGATCCATTTCCATTTGAAGTCGTCCTTGCGCTCCAAGAAATGCGCCGCTGACTCCAAGTAGTCTATGGCATTTGTTGTCGCATTGACGCGGAGAAACGTCTCCGATGAGTCCGAACCGTTCTCGCTCGTGCTCACAGTCTCACATCTTCGCAATCACCGCATCGCCGAATTGGCTGCATTGTACTGAGGAAGGAGTCAGTTGTCAGCAAGCAGTTCTGACAACCATCCGCCGTCAGCTATCAGTTCTCAGCTCGTCGGTGGCAGAGGAGACGAGGGCGCACGAATCGACGTTCAACCCCGAAAGTTTTCGGGGCAGGCATTCGACGTTCAACTCCATAGACGGCACGCGAGCAGGCTCCCAACGTTGAACAAGCATTGGCACGCCCTGACGCGGGAGGTTTACCCCGTTTCACGGGGCCACTCCTACATGACAGGCTCAGATCAGGCTGTCACGCGCGCCCAGTGCTGGGCACGGGCGATGAGGAGGTCGCGGTACTGCGGCCAGTCGTGGAGCGTGGCAGGATCGAAGTCGGCTCCGTTGGGCCATACGAGGGTGCGTACTTCGGGATCAATTTTCACCTGGTTGAAGACGCCGAGATCACGCAATGGTCCGTACAGTTCGCCTTCCAGCACGGGCGAGAAGTCGATGGTCTGGCTGACGCCGTCCGCGAACTTGATTCGCAAGGTGTACGCGCCAACAATTTGGAACGATTCGACGCGATCAATGCGATGGTTCATGGCCGTCTCTCATTTCAGCAGCTCGATCGGGGATGGACATCCGAATGATGATTCCGTAGAATCTGGCTAGTTCTGGCATCGCAGTTCACGTCAGACATTAACCGTTGGTGTGGACAATCGCCAGAGAGGAGAATTCTGGCCACAGGCAGCCCCGGCAATCATCGCGCCTTTGCGTGACCATTTGGTTTTCTGCCTTCGTCCCGTCGCTGTCTTCTGCCTTTGACGGGAGTTTTGTTCAGCGTTGAACGTTCAATGTTGAGGCGTCTATCCCTAGCGCCGATTCCACGCATCGGTCGCGTACTTCTCGCGCGCCAGTTTCCCGGCAAGCGTGCGTTCGGCGGCGCCGGGTTTGTAACTCTCGAACTCTACTCCCAGGATCTCGCTGAAGCCGCGCCTCAAAATCTCCGCCGTGACAGTCGCGGCAATGGATCCTTGATGGAGCATGCCCCACTTCGTTCGTCGTTGGGCGGCGCCGGCGAGCTTCTTGCCGTCCGCCATCACATCGCCGTGAACTGGATTCTGAAAACAGTCGTAGCCGGTTCGGGGTATTGGTGACTTGTGATTGGTTACTTGTGACTGGTTGCCAATGGCCGCGGCCACTGCCTGATGAATCGTGCAGTAGGCGTCTGCCGTGCTCATTGTGTACAACCGATGATCTGGCGGGACGACGAGAGTGTAGGTCGTATCCACGCCATCCCCGTGATACACCAGCCCGCCGCCGGTCGAACGGCGCACGATCTCGTGCTTCTCAGTCAAGTGCGCAGGGAACTTCTGGAAATAGCCAATCGACACCGCGGGCCGGAGCCACGAGTATACCCGCAGCAACACGCGACCGCGTTCGGTTGCCGTGCGCAGCAACGCCTCATCCAGCGCCATGTTGGCTGCCGCATCGGCAGCCGGCGATCGCAAGAAGTGCCACGTCTCGGTCACGTGAGGGAGTGTAGCGGGAAGGTTGCGCCGGCTCAATCACTCGTGTATCCTGTCGTGTCTCGGAGTTTTACTTATGACACTTACGGAAAAAATCATGGCCCGCGCGGCGGGCAAGAAATCGGTGCAACCCGGCGACAACGTCTGGGTCAACGTGGACATTTTGATGACGCACGACGTCTGCGGCCCGGGCACCATCGGCGTGTTCAAACGCGAGTTTGGCGCGGACGCCAAGGTGTGGGACAAGAACAAGGTCGTCATCATCCCGGACCATTACATTTTCACGGCCGACTCGAAGTCGAACCGCAACGTCGACATCCTCCGCGATTTCGTCCGCGAGCAGGGTTTGAAATATTTTTACGACGTGATTGACGACCCGAACGGGCATTGGGCATTCGATCCCGGCAAAGGCCAACTCAAACGCCAGTACGGCAGCAGTTTTGCCGGCGTGTGCCACACGGCGTTGCCCGCGAAGGGCCACACCCGGCCCGGCGAGGTCCTTCTCGGAACCGACTCGCATACCTGCATGGCCGGGGCGTTCGGCGAATTCGCCACCGGCATCGGGAACACCGATGCCGGTTTCGTGCTCGGCACGGGCAAGTTGCTGTTGAAAGTACCGGAGACGATGCGGTTCTGGCTCGAAGGCTCACTCCAAAAGGGCGTCATGGCCAAGGACGTGATTTTGCATTGCATCGGCGAGATCGGCTTCGACGGCGCGACGTACCGGGCCATGCAGTTTCAAGGTCCGGGCGCCAAGGCGTTGTCGATGGACGACCGGATGACCATCGCCAACATGGCCATCGAAGCCGGCGGCAAGAACGGGATCTTCGAGCCGGATGAGAAGACCTTCCAGTACGTGGACGAACGGACAAAAGCCAACGGCACGAAGTCCAAGTACGATGCGCTCTCTTGCGATGGCGATGACAAACAAAAGTTTGTTTACGACAAGAAATTCGATCTTTCGAAGCTCGAACCAACGGTGGCGTGTCACCCGAATCCTGGCAATCGCAAACTCGCGAAGGAATTGGGCGGTGTGACCCTCGACCGTGCCTACATCGGCTCTTGCACGGGCGGCAAGACGAGCGATTTCCTGGCTTTCGCCGACGTGATCAAGGGCCACAAGGTCAAGATCGACACGTTCGGCGTGCCGGCGACGCCGGATGTCGTGCGCGAGTTGCAGGCCACCAAGATGAACGGCCGGACCGTCTGGCAGGTGCTCGAAGAATCGGGCGTGCAGATGACCGAGAACGCCAGTTGCGCCGCGTGCCTCGGCGGGCCGACCGACACGTTCGGGCGCCTCAACAAGCCGATGAAATGTATTTCTGCAACGAACCGGAATTTCCCCGGCCGCATGGGGCACCTCGAATCACAGGTGTTCCTCGCATCGCCGTACACCGTCGCCGCCAGCGCGATCACGGGTAAAATCACCGACCCGAGGGAATTTCTGTAGCCGCGGTTGTCAACCGCGGCCCGCGCTCACCGAGCGCGGCTACAGCCATGAGACTCTATCTCCTCCGCCACGCTTCCGCGTCGGACGTCGCGCCGAGCGACGCCGAACGCCAGTTGACGAAGGAAGGCGAAGAGGAATCGCGGATTGCCGGCGCCGCGTTGGCCGAACTCGGCGTCCAACCGGCGCACATCTTTTCCAGTCCGCTCGTGCGGGCGCGGCAGACCGCCCAGATCGCGGCAAAGGAATTGAAATTCTCTGGCGACCTCGGGACGCTCGACGAGTTACTGAACGACACGCCTACATCCAGCCTGCTCAAGGCGCTGAAATCTTTCGATATTACCAGCGAGCTTCTTTTGATCGGCCACGTTCCGAGTCTTTCCGAGCATCTGGCGTCCGTCGTCGGAGCGAAGAATCCCGCCGGGTTCCCCTTCGGAAAGGGGAGCCTCGCCTGCATCGAGTTGAAGCAATTGCGAGTCGGCTCGGGCCAACTGCGCTGGTTCATGCGGCAGAAACAGTTGCGCCTGGTCGCGCACCGTCGGGCGTAGCGCCCCGGCCCACCCCATCCTTCTCATGACCCGCTGCCGCGCTGCAATGGCACGCGCCCACCATCGCGCCGCCGGGGGCACACGAGATCACCCCGCGCGACCGGCGGTGGAGTGGCGGCATCGAAGCTAGAAGTTCGGGTCGATCACGTTGCTGAGTTTTTCGCTTGCAGCCGTGCGGCAATTGAGACAGCAATAAACCGGTTAAGGAATTTCGTATTATGAATACTGAGAATAAAGCTTCTGCCGCAGCCGCGCACGGCCCGACCCCGACTGCTGATGCCGGGCCGGCCGGAATCCCTGGCGGCCGGCGCCAGCGGTTCTTTCGGGTTGCCATCGTGGTGATGCCACTGCTGGTGGTGGTGCTGGGACTGTATTACTTCATCGCGCTGCGGCCCTATGAGACGACCGACGACGCATTCGTCGACGGACACGCCATACAAATCAGCCCCCAAGTGGCGGGCCACGTGCTGCAGGTGTTCATCACGGACAACCAGTTTGTCAAAAAGGATGAGCCGCTGGTGAAGATCGATCCGCGCGATTTCGACGCGCGCTTGGCCGCGGCTCGCGCCAATCTTGCCGCCGCGCAAAGCCGGCTCGCGCAAGCGAACAGCCAGTTGGCAGTCGCCCAGGCCACTGCCCAGCAGGACCGGGCGGCAGTCGGCGCGGCCGAAGCTGAAGCCCAACGTGCGCAGGCGGACCTCGAGCGCTATCAATCCGTCGAAAAACGCGCCGTGTCGCGCGAGCAGGTCGATGCCGCCGTTGCCGCCGGACAGTCGACCGCCGCGTCGCTGGAAGTCGCGCGCAAGAAAGCCGATGCCGCGGAGGCGCAGGTCGGGTTGAGCCGGGCCGTGATTGCGACCGCGGAAGCCGACGTGCAACGAGCCGAAGCCGACGTGCAACAGGCCGGACTGAACCGGTCCTACGCCGACATCAACGCGCCCGAGGCCGGCTGGGTGACGCATCGCGGCGTCGAGGAAGGCGAGTACGTGCAGGTCGGCCAGGCGTTGCTGGCCGTGGTGCAGCCGCATCCCTGGGTAACCGCCAATTTCAAGGAGACACAGCTCCGGGACATGAAACCCGGCCAGCCGGCGTGGATCAGAGTGGATGCATTTCCCCAGAAGAAATTCAAGGGGCACGTGGACAGCATTCAGGCCGGCACCGGAGCGCACTTCAGCCTTCTGCCGCCGGAGAACGCCGTGGGCAACTACGTCAAGGTCGTGCAGCGGGTGCCGGTGAAGATCGTGTTCGACGAAGGTGAAGACACGAATTTCATCTTGCCGCTCGGGGCATCGGTCGTGCCGAAAGTGAAGGTGCGATGAGCGATGGTTCGACAGTCCGCCACGACGAGGCGCTCTGGCAACAACCGCACAACCCGTGGGTGATCGCGCTGGTGGTGACGATGGCGACGTTTATGGAGGTGCTGGACACCAGCGTCGCCAACGTTTCGTTGCCGCACATTGCGGGCAATCTGTCGGCGGGCGTGGACGAAAGCACCTGGGTACTGACCTCGTACCTGGTGTCGAACGCCGTGGTGTTGCCGTTGAGCGGCTGGCTGTCGGAGAGGTTCGGACGTAAACGGTTTTACATGAGTTGTGTGGGGTTGTTCACGGGCAGTTCGTTGCTGTGTGGGTTTGCACCGAGTCTTGGCTGGCTCGTGTTCTTCCGCGTGTTGCAGGGAGCGGGAGGCGGCGGCCTGCAGCCGAGCGAGCAGGCGATTCTGGCGGACACGTTTCCCCCGGCAAAACGGGGGATGGCGTTCGCGGTGTACGGCATGGCCGTGGTCGTGGCACCGGCTTTGGGGCCAACGTTGGGCGGTTGGATCACCGACAATTTTACCTGGCGCTGGATCTTCTTCGTCAACATCCCGGTGGGAATCCTGTCGCTCCTCCTGACATCACGATTGATCTCGGACCCGCCGTACTTGAAGAACCGGAGACGGGCCGGCGTCAAGATCGATTACATTGGTTTCGGATTGATCGCCTTGGGACTCGGAATGCTCCAGGTCGTGCTCGACAAAGGGCAGCGCGAAGATTGGTTTGAGACCCCATATATCCGCGTATTCACGGTCATCTTCGTTACGGCGCTGATTCTGGCGGTCATTTGGGAATTGCGGGTCAAGGAACCGGTGGTGGAGTTGCGCCTGTTCAAGGACCGGACCTTTCTCATGGGGAACGTCATGCTGTTCGTCGTGGGGTTCGTGCTCTACTCCAGCACGCTCCTGCTGCCGCAATACGCCCAGGAGTTGATGGGGTACACGGCCGAGCAGTCGGGCAAGCTCATCTCGCCCGGCGGGTTCGCGGTGATGATGCTGATGCCGGTCGTCGGCTTCCTGGTCACGCATTACGATGCGCGCAAAATCATCACCGTCGGCTTCGTGCTGGTTGGCGCGGGCTTGTTCAGCATGACGCGGTTCAACCTCCAGGTCGATTTCCAGACCATGATGTGGGCCCGGGTGTTGCAGGCCAGCGGTCTCGCCTTCCTGTTCGTACCGATCAACACGGCGGCCTACGCCTTTCTGCCGCGCGAGAAAAACAACGCGGCATCGGGTTTGATCAATCTTTCGCGCAATATCGGCGGCAGCGTGGGAATCTCATTCGTGACGACGTTGTTGGCCCGGCGCGCCCAGTTCCACCAGACGGTGCTCGTCAGTCATCTCAGCAACTACAACTGGCATTTCCTCGGAGCGGTGAATACGTTGGCGCACAGCTTTGCCGCCGCCGGCACCAGCGCGTGGATGGCCACCCGGCAGGGGTACGCCGTGTTCGGGAGAATGGTGGTGCAGCAGTCCAGTCTGCTGGCGTATATTGATAATTTCCATGTGCTGGCACTGATTTGCCTCGGGTTGATACCGCTGACGTTCCTCATGAAAAAATCGAAGACGGGAGGCCCTGTGGCCGTGCACTGACATGATCAAGATTATCGCCATCGAACGTGAATTCGGCAGCGGCGCCAGCGTGATCGCGGAGAAACTCGCCCAGCGGCTGGGCTGGCGGCTGCTCGACCGGCAGTTGACCGGGGAGATTGCGCGGTTGGCCAAAGTCTCCGAAGCGACCGTGAAACATTGCGAAGAGCGTGTCGACCCGCTGTTCTACCGGCTCTCGAAGGTCTTTTGGCGCGGCAGCTACGAACGCGGTCTGCCCGTCAGCGGGCTCGAAACGTTCGACGCCGACCAAACGGTAGCCCTCATGCAGCGCGTCGTCGAAGAGGCTGCGGCTGCGGGCAACTGCGTCATCGTCGGGCGCGGCTCGCCGTACTTTTTGCGCAATCGCGCCGATACACTGGTGGTTTTCCTGTTTGCCCCGCGTGAGTTGAAAGTCCGCCGCGCACTGGCGATGGCCAAGAACGAAGCCGAAGCCAGCGAACTGGTGGACACGGTGGACCAGCAGCGCGGTGCCTTTGTGAAACACTATTTTGGCAAGGACTGGCCTCATCGGCCGCTGTACCACCTCATGCTCAATACGGCCCTGGGCGAGGACACCACGATCGACGCGATTCTGAATCTCATGAACGCCCTCAACGCCGCAAGGGGATCCTGATGAATCGCAAGACCGCCCTCGTTTGCCTGCTGACCGTCGGACTCGCCGCCGGCTGCGCGGTCGGGCCCAACTATCATCCGCCGAAGCTCAACACGCCCGCCAACTGGAGCGAACCCCAACGCGGCGGCGCCACCAACAGTTCCGTGGAGGTTGTCGAATGGTGGAAAACGTTCCATGATCCAGAACTGGACTCACTGATCCAGCGTGCCGTGGCGGCCAATCACGACCTGCGCGTCGCCAACGGGCTGCTGCTCGAAGCGCGCGCGCTGTGGACCGGTGCGCTGTGGAACCTGGGACCGACGATCAATGCTGGCGCGGGTTACACGGACGCGCGGCAGGCCCGCAATTCCCTGCCGTTCAAGGGCTCCGTCACGAACTTCACCTATCTGTTCCACACCGACTTGTACGACGCCCATTTTGACGCGAGCTGGGAGATCGACGTGTTTGGCGGCAAACGCCGGGCGCTCCAATACGCCGGGGCCGAGGTGGCCGCGGTTGAGGAATACCGGCGCGACACACTGGTCAGCGTGCTGGCGGAAGTGGCCCGCAACTACATCGAGGTCCGCAACTCGCAGCAACGGCTTGATATTGTGCGCGACAACATTGCCGCCCAACAAGGAGCGCTCGACCTGGCCCGCGCGCGGTTCAACTCGGGACTGACCAGCGAACTCGACGTGCGGCAGGCCGAGGTGGTGCTGGCCACCACCCAATCACAGGTTCCCAGCCTCGAAACGGCCCTCCGACAATCCGTTCACCGGCTGGGCGTGCTGACCGGCCAACAACCCGGCGCATTGTCCGGCGAGTTGTCCCCGCACCAGCCCATTCCCGCCCCGCCGCCCCAGGTGCCCGTCGGGCTCCCATCGGACCTGTTGCGGCGCCGGCCCGACGTGCGGCGCGCGGAGCGCGACCTGGCCGCCGCCACCGCCAACGTCGGCGTTCAGACGGCGGAATTGTTCCCGAAATTCTCACTCACCGGCTTGGGCGGGTTCCAGAGTTTCTCGGCGTCCGACTGGTTTGTGCCGGGCGGCAAATACTGGTCGGCCGGCCCGTCGGTCACGTGGCGGATCCTAGATTACGGGCGAGTCCGCAGTCAGATCAAGGCGGCCAGCGCCCAAGCTGATCAGTCGTTGGTTGTGTACGAGAAAACGGTGCTAACGGCGCTGGAGGACGTCGAGAACGCGCTGGTGGCCTACGCCAACGAGCAGGCGCGTTACCAGGCGTTGAGCGACGCGGTCGCCGCCAACCGTCATTCGCTGGAGCTGGCCAATGAACGGTATCGCAGCGGGCTGACCGGCTTCCTCAACGTGTTGGACGCGCAACGCTCGCTCTATCAGACCGAAGACCAACTCGTAGACAGCCAGAGCGCCGTCAGCACCCGCCTCGTCGCGCTGTACAAAGCACTGGGTGGCGGCTGGCAGACCGAACCGGAGCCGGCGGCGAAGCGGCGCTGAGTTTGGCGTTGCGCACCGTTGCGGCGTCCATTACAAGCAACCCGGGCCATGGCGAAGCGAATTGCGAAATCCAAACCGGTCCTGCCGGCGGGCACCGCGTTGCGACCCGCGTGGTACAATCCGTTTCACGTGCTGACGCCGGGCGAGAGAGCGCCCGAAGAATGCAATGCGTTCATCGAATGTCCGATGCGCTCGAAGATCAAGTACGAGCTGGACAAGCGCAACGGCATTCTCCACATCAGCCGCACACTGCATAGCGCGGTGCATTACCCGAGCAACTACGGATTCATCCCGCAAACGTACTGCCGCGACCACGATCCGCTCGATATCCTCGTGCTCTCGCAGGAACCGGTCATCCCCGGCTGCGTGATGAAAGCCCGGCCCATCGGAATGCTGCGGATGATCGACCAGGATCTGGAAGACATCAAGATCATCGCCATCCACGTCAACGACCCGATGTTTGAAAACTACACGGACATCTCCCAACTGCCGCCCCACGTGTTGCGCGAAGCGCGGCACTTTTTCGAGATCTACAAGGAGCTCGAGAAAACCAAGGCGCCGGAAGTGGAGAATTTCCGGGGCCGGATCGACGCCCAGGTCGTCATCCGCGAATCGATCAAGGCCTATCAACGCTACCGCGACGTGTTGCTCAACTGCGAGTTCCCGGATTATTGACCGGTGGTTGTAGCGGCGCTTGACAAGCGCGGCTACAACCACTCGTTCTCCACGCGCATGACCCATTGCGGGTGCATGTTGTGAACGACGAGGAACGCAAGCGCGGTTTCTTTGTCGGGCGCTTCGAATTCACACAGCAGTTTGCCTTCGAGCGAATCGGACACGAACCGGATGCATTTCACGGTCTCGTCGCGTTTCAAGTCCGCGATGACCGCCTGCAACCCCTGCCGGGTCAGGCACGCAATGGTGTGTTGGCTGATGTAGCGCGGCATCCGTCCCGCCACGGCGGGATTATCGCCGGCGGCCCGGCACGGCGCAACGATTTTTTGTGCGCCGCGCGAGCCGCCTTGCCTCGCGCGGCCCGCAGGCATAAAATGAGCGGGCATGAAAGCGTTCTTCACGGGTCTCGTTCTGGGAATCGCACTGACGGTGTTTACCGGCTGGTATTTCGTCGTGGCACGCAAAAGCCACCACGTCCGCCACGCGCAGGATGTCACGGCCGCGGCGCTGCAACGAACGGCAGACGCCATCCAAGCAAAACTCGTGGCCTGGCACTTGACGGCGCCCGATATCCAGGAAGAGTTGGCCAAGACGGGCAAGGTGGTACGCCGCCAGATGCGCGACTTCGGCGCGGCGGTGGCCGACGCGAGTGCGGACGCGGCGATCACGGCGAAGATCAAGGCGAAATACGCACTCGACAGGGAGCTTTCCGCCTGGGGCATTGCCGTGAGCACGACGGATGGGCGGGTCACGTTGTCGGGGAACGTTTCATCGCCCCGGCTCATCGGCAAAGCCATGATGCTCGCCTTGGAAACGGATGGCGTGCGCGAAGTGTCGTCCACGCTGCAAGTAAAGGCGCGGTAAGACTTGTGGGGGCGGCAACTCCGCCACGATTCTTTGATTCGGTTTAGAGCAAGCCGGTCGGGGCGAGGACGCCCCTCCCACGAATCGGAGGAGGAGTACAACAGTGGATAAAAAGGAAATCGCCGGGATTTTCGAAGAAATCGGCGCGCTGCTGGAACTGAAGGGCGAAAACCCGTTCCGCGTCCGCGCCTACTACAACGCCGCCCGCGTGATCGACGGCCTGCAGGAAGACCTCGGCAGGCTCATCGAACAGGGTCGTCTCACCGAGATCAAGGGGATCGGCAAAGACCTCGCGGCAAAGATCACCGAGATGGTGACCACCAATCACCTGAAGTTCTACGACGAACTCAAAGAGTCGATGCCGCAGGGCTTGCTCGACATGCTCAAAATCCCCGGCTTCGGCCCCAAACGCGCGAAGATCGTCTACGAAAAGCTAAAGGTCGACTCGATCGAGAAACTCGAAGCGGCGTGCCGGGCCGGCAAGATCGCTGCGCTCGACGGGTTCGGCGAAAAATCCCAGCAAAAAATCCTCGAAGGCATCGCGCTCGTCCGGCAATTCGGCGGTCGGCACCGCTACGACAAGGCGCGCGCCGTGGCCGACCCGATTCTGGAAGCGCTGCGCGGGCATGACGGCGTCATTCGTTGCAGCTTGGCCGGCAGCCTGCGCCGCTGCCGCGAGACCATCGGCGACATCGATTTTCTGGTGAGCGCGAAATCGAAAGATGCGCCGGCCATCATCGGGGATTTTGTGCGGTTACCGGGCATTCTCAGCGTCAGCGCCCAGGGGGAAACGAAAGCCAGCGTCGTGCTCAAGGGCGGGATCCAGGCCGACCTGCGGGTCGTCACCGACGGCCAATACGCGTTCGCGTTGAACTATTTCACGGGGAGCAAGGAGCACAACATTGCGCTGCGGGCCCGCGCGCTGAAACTGAAGAACCTTTCACTCAACGAATACGGATTCTCGCCCGTCAGGGAAACGGAGAAAAGCGCCAAGGAACTCGGCAGTTCCATCAAATGCAAGAACGAAGAAGATCTGTACGAGGCACTGGGGCTTGATTACGTCCCGCCCGAACTGCGCGAGGACACGGGCGAGATCGAAGCCGCCGAAAAGGGCAGCCTGCCCGATCTCGTCGAGTTGTCCAATCTGCGCGGTACGTTCCACTGTCACACCACGTGGAGCGACGGCTTGGAGAGCATCGAGTCGATGGGCAACGCCGCGCTGGATCTCGGCCTGGAATACCTCGGCATTGCCGACCACAGTAAATCGGAGCGGCAAGCCCACGGTCTCGACGAGAAACGCGTCCGCCAGCAGGCCGAGGAGGTGAAGCAGCTCAACGCGAAATGGGCGAAGGACGGCTTCCGCGTCTTCTTCGGCACCGAGTGCGACATCCTCGCGGACGGGTCGCTCGATTTCGACGACAAGACGCTGGCACTATTCGATTACGTGGTTGCGGCCGTGCATCAAGGATTCAACATGGACGCCGACAAGATGACCAAGCGCATCTGCAAGGCGCTGGCACATCCGCGGGTCACCATGCTGGCGCATCCGACGGGCCGGTTGTTGTTGGAGCGCGAAGGCTACGCGGTCAACATGCCCGAAGTCATCGAGGCCGCCGCCCGACACAACAAGATCATCGAGATCAACGCCCATCCCTACCGGCTCGACATGGATTGGCGACTGTGGAAGCACGCGAAAGAACTCGGCGTGAAATGCTCGATCAACCCCGACGCCCACAATATCCCCGACCTCCAGTTCCTGGCCGTCGGCGTCGGCATCGCCAGAAAGGGCTGGCTGACGAAAGCCGACATCATCAATTGCCTGCCGCTGAAGGAAGTCGAGAAGGCGTTGCGACGGTGACCGGCGATTGCGCCGACGACTCGCCCGGTCTCTAGCCTTTCTTCGCCGCCGTGCATTGTTCGCAGTTGCACAAGGCGCGCAGGTACGGGAACGAGTAAATCCCCGAGGCGTGACCGTCGGCCCATTGGGGCTGGATCGCATAGCCGCCGACGTATTGCCAGCCGCGCAATTCGAAACTCGCGGGGGTGAATTCCCGGGGCCGCGGTTTGTACTCGACCATCACGTTGGTTTCGCCCTTACACAAGGCGCAGGGACAGGCGCGGCGCAGCGTCTCGAACTCGTAGTAGCTCTCGTGGCCGTCGTCCCAAGCGACGGCGAGGATGTTGTTAACGATTTCGATCGTCTTTGGTTTCATGGCACGACGCGTTCCGGCGGGTGTGCCCGGCCGGATGGGCGCGCTACGGCGGATTCATGAGCCGCTGGAACCCCGGGTCATCACGGATATTGGCGAAGCGCGGGTCCTTGAGGCTTTGTTCCCGGAGATCGGGCGCCAACTGAATCGCTTTCGCCAGCATCGGGAGCGCTTCGGCGGCATTGCTTTGTGCGGCGCGAACCAGGGCGATGGCGAAATAGCTGCGCGCATCCTGCGGGTATCTGTGGATCATCAGTTGCAGCGCCCGGATGGACGCATCGACCTGATTAAGGTTCACGTAAATCTGGGCGGTTTGCAGGATGTCGTCGGCGGAAAGATTCGTTTGAGCGAGATACCCTTGCAGGAGTGGATCGATCCGCTGACTCTGCCCCCCTCGGGCGTAGGCTTGCGCCAGTTGGGCCAGCAATCCGAAATCGTGAGGGTTGCTCGTCCGCGCCGCCTCCAACCGCAGGATGTCCTGCCGCGACTGGTTCATCCGGCTCACTTGCTCGACCGCGCCCTTCACTTTGTCGTTGAGCGGATCGAGCTTTTCCAGCGCCTGCAGTATGGCGAGCGCGTCCGCCGGTCGACCGAGTTCCATGTAGAGTTGGGCGAGCCGGAAGTTGGCTTCAGGGCTTTCGCGACAGAGTTCCAGTGCTTGTTTGTAGGCGTACTCGGCTTCGTTCATCAGCCGTCGATTGGCGTACAAGCCGCCGATGGCGGACCGCAGTTTGGAGAACGTCTTTTGCGCGTCCGTGTCACGTTGAAACTCCGGCCGTGCCTTGAAGTCCTGGCAAAGTTTGTTCCAGTAGGCCTTATCACGCTCGACAATTTTGGTCCACAGTTGCGGGTCTTTCTCGGGGCCCGGCAACGGGTCGTGATTGATCTTCATGATAATGCCGGCGGGCGTCAGGTACGGGTACATCCAGGGAATGACGTAGCTTTCCTCGACGTAAAAGGAGTGTTTGTCCCGGTTATGCTCGAAAATCCATTTGGTCAGGATGCCGTTGATGTTCATCACCCCCGTCACGCCGCGCACCGAGACCTGGCCGTTGACGACGGTGACCTCCTCGTCGGAGCTGAGTTGCTCGCCGCGCGCCCGGCGGGCCTGGACGGTGTCGACGTATTCCTGAAACGCGCGCTGGGTATCCTGATCGCTGGGGATCCAAATCGGTTCCTTCGGGTACATCGAGTCCCGATGAAGATGATGCCAGCCCCACCGAAACAGCGCCCGTTGCCAGGGCAGACGCCGCTCCAGGGTGGCCGGATTGTCCGGATCGGGCCGCGAGTAATCGTAATGATCGCGGATGTACGACATGTAGGTGGTATCGGCGAGCGCGTTCTGCGTGATGATGTACACGTCGCGGCGGTCGAACTTCGCCCCCCCTTCCGGGTCGAGATGGGGATCGCGATAACGATCCTTCTCTGGCACGCGGCTCTCGCAGAAAATCATGTATGTCGGCACGAACCGGCCTGGATCCGTGCCCCCATAAAGCACGGCGTCCCGGTCCATTGGCGGATAATCGTAGCCGGGGTAGAACATGCGGTAGCCAAACTGATAGCCGAAGTCGTGGTTACGCTGCTCGCAAATGCTCCAGTTGCGCTCGAACGGGATCAACGGCAAGGCCAACGCCATCACACACGCGGCGCGCATCACGACGCGCGGGAATTCGCGCCGGCGCACCAGCACCCAGGCCGCCGCCAGCGCCAGTCCGTAACCGATCATCATCGCAAAGAATCCGTGGGCCGGCGCAAAGAACTTGATGTTGATCTCTTGGTTCTGCTTGTCGAGACCCGGATTGATGATCGTCAGCAACCCGAAGCTCGTCGTCAGGAATGCCACCCACACAAAGATCAGCCACGCGCGCGCGCGATCGCTGAGGTTTTTCCACATGCCGATGAGCACTCCCAGCGTGGCGATCCCGAACAGCGCCAGCCCGGTGGTGTATTGCTGGATCAACGCGCGGATGAACAACCAGATCTGGACGCGGAACTCCTCGCTGAACGGACTGGCGATGTTGAGCCGCTCGTACTGGCCACGGGTGATGTGATGCAGAAAACCTTGTTTCGTGTAGGTATAACCCCAATTCATCGGCGGGTTCGTGGCGGACGCCACCGGCATGTAAAAGTAAAAGGCTGCGCCCGCCAGAAACATCGCCGTGCAAATCAACGCCCGACGGGGACTGAGCCAGCGTTGTTTTCCGAAGAAAACGATCAGCCCGGCTCCCACGGCCACAGCCCACATGGCGCGCAACGCGTAGCTGTGGCCCCACAAGGACTGGCCCGGCGGCGTCTCCAGCCAGGCCCACAACAGGAATCCCGCCCCCGCACTGAACAACGCGGCGACCAACAGTTCCCAGAATGTCCCCAGCGCCGGCATCACCACCGCTGCCTGCCACGGACGCCAACGGGCCGCCGTCAGCAATCCCAACGCCAGCGCCGCGACCATGAACGGCAGCGCCATGACCAAGATCGTTTGATGATTCGAGATTCCGAGCGCATACAGCAGGATCGTGGCGTAGAGGAAACCGTGCCGCCGCGGCCGCATCATCCACGCAAAGAACGTACACGCCGTGACGATGAACATGAACACATTGAGCACGCGCATCTCGGGCACGCACGCCCACAACCACACGCCGCGATTGAACCCGAACAGCAGGGCCGACGCGGTCCCGATCGTCAGCGCGAGCCAGTGCTTCATCGAGTCCTCCAGCTCCCGCGCCCAACTCACCGACCGCAACAACATCATGATCGAGTGCGTCATCAACAGCGTCAGCACACCGACCACCAGTGCGCCCGTCAACACCGACATCAAGCAGATCCGCCAAGCGGGATTCCCGAAGGGCACCAAATGCCGCCACACCCAACCCAAGAACGCCCACAACGGATAGCCGGGCGGATGTGGCACCCCGAAGTTGAACGCGCCCGTCACCAATTCGCCCGAGTCTTCCAAGGTCACCTCCGGCGACATGTAGTAGAGGAACGCGAATCCCGATATCAGGAAGGTAACGGCCGCCGCGATCCAATCTTCGGCCGCGAAAAAGTGATGCAGACCCTCCGGCTCCTCGGGAACGATGGGCTGTGGCACCGGTACGCTGGGCGCCGGCGGCTTGGCCACGGCAGGATTCGATGGGCGTTTGCGAGATTTTTTCTTCGACACGTTGGCTCCCGATTCGCAGGCCGCTACCGACGGCGCGTCCTCTGCCTGGTTGCCGCGCCGGGCCCGGGCCGCTGCTCGTTGTCCCGAACGTTGCACGCCCGGAGCATCGACTGCCCGCGCGCCATCAATTTCAATTCGCCAGTTGGCGCCTCGTCGTCGACCGCCCGCATTCTGCCTTGAGTTGGTGCACGGTCCATGGTTGCTCTTGCCGTTGTGTTAGTCGTTGTGCTAGTGCCGAAAATGCCGGATGCCAGTGAATACCATTGCGACGCGGCGTTGATCCGCCGCGGCAATTACCTCGGGATCGCGCACGCTCCCGCCGGGTTGAATCACCGCCGTCGCGCCCGCTTCAGCCGCCGCCACGACCCCATCGGGAAACGGAAAGAACGCGTCACTCGCCACGACGCTACCCATGAGGTCAAGCCCGGCTTCCTTTGCCTTCCAGACGGCGATTTTAGACGAATCCACTCGACTCATTTGACCCGCGCCAATGCCCAGCGTTCGACTTCCGGTGGCGCCGGTCGTGGCGAACACGATGGCGTTGGATTTTACGTGCTTGACCACACGCCACGCAAACAACATCGCGTGGCGTTCCTCTTGCGTGGGATGCCGCTGCGTGACGATCTTCATGTCCGCTGCGGAAACGAGCCGCGTATCGCGTTCCTGCGCCAACAGGCCCCCGGTGACCGAACGCACCTCGAGGACCGGGGACCGGGGTGCGGGGACAGGTAACTGCCGCATCAGCCGCAGGTTTTTCTTCTTCTGCAGAATTGCCAGGGCGTCGGGCTCAAAGTCGGGAGCCACGATCACCTCGCTGAAGATTTCTCCGATGACGCCGGCGATGGCCGCATCCAGCGGACGGTTCACCGCAATGATGCCGCCAAAGGGCGCCTGCTTGTCCGTCTGGTAGGCAAACTGCCACGCCTCAGCCAATGTAGGCGCGCTGCCCACCCCACAGGGGTTCGTGTGTTTGATGATCGCCACCGTTGGCTCGTCAAATTCGGTGACCAACCCCGCCGCGGCGGTGAGATCCAGAACATTGTTGTAACTGAGTTCCTTGCCGTGAAGCTGCTGGAAGCGCTCGAAGAAATGGCCGTACAACGCCGCCTGTTGGTGCGGGTTTTCGCCATAACGCAGGTCTTGCGCTTTCCGGAACGATACGGTCAGTGTCTCCGGCGGCGCCGCACCGTGTCCTTCGCCCTTGGCGTTCATCCGTTCGGCGTGGAGATGCTGCGCGATCAGGCTGTCGTAATGCGCCGTGGTCTCGAACGCTTTCACCGCCAGCTTCCAGCGAAACATCGCGCAGGTGTCGCCATCGTGTTCCTTGATGTCCCTGAGAACCGCGGCGTAATCGGCCGGGTCCACAACCACCGTGACGCCGTCGTGGTTCTTGGCCGCGCTGCGTAACAGGCTCGGCCCGCCGATGTCGATGTTCTCGATGGCCTCGGCCAGCGGGACGCCCGGCTTCGCGACCGTCTTTTCGAACGGATAGAGATTGACGACCACCAAGTCGATGGGCTGGATGCCGTGCTTCACGACCTGGGCTTCGTGCGCGGCGTGGCCGCGAATGTACAGCAGTCCACCATGAACCCTGGGATGCAGCGTCTTCACGCGTCCATCGAGCATCTCCGGGAATCCCGTGAACTCGCTGATTTCGAGCACAGGGACACCGGCGCCCTTCAACACGCGGGCCGTTCCGCCCGTCGAGACGATCTCGATCCCGAGTGTTTGAAGTTCCTTCGCGAATTCGATCAGCCCGGTTTTATCGGAAACGCTGATCAGCGCCCGTTGGATCTTGGCCATGACCCGCCGAGGGTAACGGATGGCGCGACGGGCTTCAATCGAATTTCAACTCGGGTGACTCGGTGCGCACGAGCTTCCAACCGTCGGTTTCCTTGCGGAAATAGAGGCGGAACCGTTCGGCGCGGACTTCGCTCTCGGCCCCGCTGCCTTTGGGTTTGGCCAGGACCTTCGCAATGAAGACGGCCTGCGCCTTCTGGTGGTCGGGATCGATCGTCACGGTCAGGCCGCTGAGGTGGATGAACAACGCATCGTACCGGGCCCGAAACGTGCCCACCGCGCCCAACAGCGTGGATTTGTCCATGCCCCAGTCGTCGCCATAGTCGGCCGCTATCGCATCCGACAGCCGGAGCACATCGCCGTTCTCCACCGCCCGCGTCATGGCCGCAAGCTGTTTCTTGATGCGCGTTTCATCCGTCACGAACACGCGCTGCCAGATCTGCCAGGCCACCAACGCCACGGCCGCCGCCGCCAGAATGCGAAGGGCCCATTTCATTTCTTCCATCTCCAATGCCAGAGCAGGCGCGCCTTCACCAGCCGGGTCGCCACCAAGCCGAGGACGTAATCCTCTTGGGGTCGATCGCGATTGTCGCCGATGACAAACACTTTGCCAGCCGGAACGCGGGCCGGCTCCATTTGCCACTCGGGATTGACGGTCGTGTACGGCTCCGGCAGCCGCACGCCGTTGAGCGTGACCACGCCGTGCTCGATGGCAATGGTTTCGGTCGGCAACGCGATCACCCGCTTGACGAAGTACAGCGGTGGATCGTCCGCCGTGCGAAACATCACGATGTCTCCCCGCCGCGGCTGATAATGATACACGGGCTGCATCAGGCACAAATCCCACGCCTCCAACGTTGGCGACATGCTTTCTCCATAGACGAGTCGCGGCATGGCGACGAATTTGCCCACGAGGAACAGGCCGAACCCGATGGCGGCCAGCCACAGCAGGGATTTTGCGCGCCGTTTCATTCGCTTACCGCGCGGGATGGGCAAACGCAAGTGTCGAACGCCTTGTCACTCGAAGATCACCTCACGCTTGCCGCTGCGGATCTCGCCGATCACGTACGACTTGATGCCCACCCTGGCGGCGACTTTCCGGACCCGGGCCGCCGCTCGCCCATCCACCACGAGTACCATGCCGATGCCCATGTTGAACACGCGATGCATCTCTTCATCGCTGATGCCGCCGCCCCGCTGCAGCAGCCTGAAAATCGGCAACACATCCCACGAGCCACTACGGATGACTGCCCGGCAGTTCCTCGGCAATACCCGGGGGATGTTGTCGTAGAACCCGCCGCCGGTGATGTGGGCGACCCCATGGAGCGCGGAGCGTGAAGCCCCGGAACGTAACAACGTCCGGATCACCGGCCAATAATTGCGATGCACCTTCAGCAGTTCCTCGCCGAACCGACAACCGAGCGTCCCGTCGTAATCGTCCAGCCGCACGTGCATCTGGGCGAACAGAACCTGCCGGGCCAGTGAATAGCCGTTGGTGTGCAGCCCCGTGCTCGCGAGACCGACGATCGCGTCGCCGGAACGGATTCGCGATCCGTCGATGATTCGGTCCCGCTCCACCACGCCGACGATGGTGCTGACCAAATCGTAATCGCCTGCGGCGTACAACCCGGGCAGCTGCGCCGTCTCGCCGCCGATCAAGGCGCATCCCGCCGCGGCGCACGCCTGTACCAGCCCGGCGATGATCTGGTCGAACACGCGCGGCGTGAGCTTGCCCAAGCCGATGTAATCGAGGAGAAAAAGCGGCTCCGCACCGACCGACGCGATGTCGTTCACGCAATGATTGACGAGGTCCTGGCCGACCGTGCCGTGCTTGTTCATCAGGACCGCGATCTTCAGTTTCGTGCCGACGCCGTCCATGCTGCTCACGAGCACGGGTTGCTGGTGCTTCTTGACGTCCAGCGCAAACAACCCGCCAAAACCGCCAATCGATCCGAGCACCTCGGGGCGCCGCGTCCTGCGCGTCTTGCCCTTCAGCCTGGCCTTGAGCGTGTCGGCCAGATGAATGTTCACGCCCGCCGCGGCGTAAGGGCTTTGGGCGATTGGCTTCGCGCCTGGGGAACCGCCTTTGGAATTCACGCCGGGCAGTGTGCGGGAACGCCGAGGGAATTGCAAGGCACGCGGTTCGCCACGACGACCGCCCGGTTCGTCAGCCGCGCCCGGGCTAAAGAACCGTCACAACAATTTTCGTTGCGTGTCATCATGCACCAGATCGGAAACGGTCTGGCGGTAGCGGGTGTGGCGTTGTTCCATGATGAATTTGTCCATCTCGCTCTCGACGGGCGATGGATAATTGCCGGTGTAACAGGCGGTGCAGAATTCGTGCGCCGGCAGGCCCGTAGCCGCGACCATGCTTTCCAGCGACAGATAACCCAACGAGTCGGCGCCGAGAAAATCGCGGATCTGCTCGGTTGAGTTGTTCGCGGCCATCAACTCTTTCCGCGTCGGGAAATCGATCCCATAGGCACACGGCCACCTGTGCGGCGGACAACTGACCCGCATGTGGACCTCTTTCGCGCCGGCCTCGCGCAACGTCGTGAGACGGGCCCGGGCGGTCGTGCCCCGCACGATCGAGTCGTCCACCACCAGCACCCGTTTGCCTGCCACCATTTCCTCGATGAGGTTGAGCTTCACGCGAACGGCGAAATCGCGGATGAGTTGGCTCGGCTGGAGAAACGTGCGGCCCACATAGTGATTGCGGACGAACGCGTTGCCGAACGGGATGCCGCTCTCCTCGGCGAACCCCATCGCCGCCCAGTTGCCGCTGTCGGGTACGGGAATGACAAGGTCGGCGTCCGCGGGATGTTCGCGGGCGAGGCGGCGACCGAGGTTGATCCGCACCTGGGCGACGTTCTGGTTGTGGAGGTCGCTGTCGGGCCGGGCGAAGTAAACAAATTCAAAAATGCAGAACGCGCGTGGCTGCTGCGAGCCGGCCCACGGGTTGACCGTGCGGACGCCGTCGCGATTGATCACGACGATCTCGCCGGGGGCGATATCGCGGACGTACTCGGCTTGAATCAGATCGAGGGCGCACGTTTCGCTGGCGAGTACCCAGGCGACGCCATCGCCCCCACCGTCCTCCTGCGGCGCCGTCATTTTACCGAGCACCAACGGGCGGAAGCCAAACGGGTCGCGCACCCCGATCAACTCGTCCTCGCCCATGATGACCAGTGAATAAGCGCCCTGAATCTTCCGCATCACGGCTTCGAGCGAATGGGCCCGGTCTTCATCGCTCGGGCGCGCCAGCAGATGCAGAATGATCTCGCTGTCGACGGACGTCTGGAATATGGAGCCGTGCGCTTCCAGCTCGGCCCGGAGCCGCACGGCGTTGGTGAGATTGCCGTTGTGGCCAATGGCAATCTGGCCGCAGGCGCAGTCCACCACCAACGGCTGGGCATTCTTGAGGTTGGTGCTGCCGGTGGTCGAGTAGCGGACGTGACCGATGGCGAGATGACCCGGTAACGATCGCAGAATGCTCTTGTCGAATACCTGGGCGACCAGCCCCATGCCTTTGTACGTGCGCAGATCGACGCCATCCGACGCGGTGATCCCGGCGCTTTCCTGGCCACGATGCTGAAGCGCGTACATCCCGTAATACGTCAACTCCGCCGCATTCGGGTGTCCGTAAATTCCAAACAGACCACAATAATGCCGTGGCCGCGCGCTTTCTCTTGGGTTCATTCGCCGGTCGACTTGCGTCGACCCAATCCGATCCGACCGTACCACCCCCTCCGTCGAGTATCTGTAGCCGAATCGATCGTGAATAGCAAGGAACAACCCGACACGAACCGAGAATAATTGAGTTGACGAGTGGGCGCTTGTGAAGGGACGCCCAATGGCGCCGACGGAAAGGAACGGTCGCCGGCTGCGGCCGGTTACGCGGAGGCTGAAGCGGCCGGCTCTGCCTCGGGATTGCCGCCCAACACGTCTTGGAGGGTTTCCAGCAGTTCGCCGTTGCTAAAGGGCTTGGCCACGAACCGGTCCACACCTTCCTGGAAACCTACGGGAAGTTCGTCCGTCCTCAGGCCGGAGACGGCGATGACTTTTACCTGGCCATTCAGCTTGCGCAAATACTCCAAGGTGTCAGCGCCGTTGAACCGTGGCATGTTGAAGTCGAGGAGGACCACCCCCACATCGCGCGGACCATAGCGCAACATGTCGAGCCCCTTCGGGCCCGTGTTGGAAGTCAACACGCCATAACCCGCGCCGCCCAACAAGATGCGCATCGTCTCAAGGAATTTCGCATCATCATCGATGACCAAGACCGTAGGCTTTGGTCCCGGCTCGACGGATTCTTCGTCCTTGCCATTCCGCCCGGAACTGGTTCCTCCGCCGAACATTCTTCCCACGGTTGTAAAGATACCCATGTGTGTCTTCCTTGTGCGCGATTCTCTATTGGCGCTTGATATTGAAGAACATCGCGGTACGGATACCGCACGGTTTGTGCCAGAGAGCATGCCGCCGTTCGAATTGGGCCAACCAAGTGAGATGCGACGGATCCGCTCAAGATCGCCGCGGTAAGGCGTTAAATACCAACAAATTACGTGCTGGTTCGTGTCGCCGTTATCTGGTCGAACGCCCGTTCCCACAAGAGGCCTAGTTTCCCATCAATCGGCCAATCGTGTTCCACCAAACATCTCGCAGTCTCCGTATTCTCCACGACAATTCGCCGCGCGACGTTTCGATTTTGAGAGTTGAACCACCCGTCTCGCCCAAGATTGTGACTGGTACCGATCCGTTCTGGATTCTCCCCACATTTTCTTTCGCGCAACTCAGAATGATCCGCGACTGCGTTTCGCCGAACAACAGCGCATCCAGCCGCCCGTTGCATCGTGACAGGTCAACGCGCGCCCCGGCGGCGAGGTCGGAGCCGCTAATGCAGCACTCGGCGAGCGCCACCGCCAACCCGCCCTCGCTGCAATCGTGCGCGCTCTTCACCCAGCCGCGACGGATGATCTCCAATGTAAAGTCCGAGATCCGTTTGGCGGCGGCGAGGTTCACGCCGGGCGGCTTGCCGGTTTTTAGTCCGTGAATGCGTTTCAAGTATTCGCTACCACCGAGCCCGAGCGTTGGCGTCTCCTCGCAAAGTTCACCGAGCAACAAAATAGCGTCCCCGGCGTTTCGCTCCACGCTCCGCGCCTTGCCGCGGGCGGATCCCCGCTCCTCGTGCATTCCGAACCACTGCTTGGTGATCTGCTTTGGGTCATCGATCAACCCCAGCATGCCGATGACCGGCGTCGGATCAACCGCGCCGGCCGGGGACTCGTTGTAGAAACTGACGTTGCCGCCCGTCACGGGCGTGCCAAAGATCCGACACGCTTCGCTGATGCCTTCCACGCACCGACGGAACTGCCAGAAAATCTCCGGCCTCATCGGATTTCCGAAATTCAGGCAATCCGTGATGGCCAACGGCCGCGCGCCGCTGCAGACCAGATTGCGCACCGCCTCCGCCACCGCCGCTTTGCCGCCTTCAAACGGATCGAGGTAACAGTACGCCCCGTTGCCGTCCGTCGTGAAACCAATGTACTTGGCGGCCGGTGACTGGTGACCGGTGACGGGTGGACCGAGGTCGGGACGATTGAGATTAATTCGAATCACCGCGGCATCACTGCCGGGCCCGACGACCGTCCCGTCCTGCACCATGTGGTCGTACTGACGATACACCCAGTTCTTCGACGCAATCGTCGGCGAACCGAGCAGGTCGACCAGGACTTGCTCATAGTTCTTCGGTTCGGGAACCTTCCGGGCCTCGAATTTCGCATTTCGAATTTCCCAGTGCGGCCGGGCTGCGGCCCGGTGATAAACCGGCGCGTCCTCAGCCAATTGTTTGGCCGGTATCTCGGCGGCGATCTTTTTGCCCACCTTCACCCGCATCATGCCGTCGCCCGTCACCCGTCCAATCGCGACGCCGTGGAGGTCCCACTTGTTGAAGATTGCCTTGACCTCTTTGTCGCGGCCCTTCTGCGCGACCAGCAACATCCGCTCCTGTGATTCGCTGAGCATGATCTCGTACGGCGTCATGCCGGTCTCGCGCTTGGGGACCTTCTCCAAATCGATCTCGTTGCCCGTGCCGCCACGGCTGGCGGTCTCGCAGGTCGAACAGGTCAATCCCGCCGCCCCCATGTCCTGAATCCCCACGACCAGCCCGTCCTGGCGCATCACTTCGAGGCAGGCTTCAAGCAGCAACTTTTCCATGAACGGATCACCGACCTGCACCGCTGGCCGGTCCGCTTGAGATTGCCTGGTCAATTCGCGCGACGCGAACGCCGCGCCTGCCAGTCCGTCCCGCCCGGTCGCACTGCCGACGTAAATGACCGGGTTCCCGACGCCGACCGCCTTACCGCGCTTGATTTGGTCGTGACGTAAGATGCCGAGACACAGCGCGTTCACCAGCGGATTGGCAGTGTATGATTCGTCGAAATACACCTCGCCGCCGACGGTCGGGATGCCGATGCAGTTGCCGTAGTGCGCAATGCCGGCCACGACGCCGGCAAACAGGCGCTTGTTGGCTTGGTGATTGGTGATCGGTGATCGGTGATTGGTTCGTTTCCGATCACCAGTCACCGATTTCCGATCGCTTGCCTCAATCGGCCCGAACCGCAATGAATTGAACCCGAGAATCGGCCGGGCGCCCATGGTGAAAATGTCGCGGATGATGCCGCCCATGCCCGTCGCCGCGCCTTGGAACGGCTCGACCGCGCTGGGATGATTGTGCGATTCGATCTTGAACGCAATCGCCCAGCCATCACCAATATCGACGATCCCCGCGTTCTCCTCGCCCGCCTTGACGAGGATGAACGGCGCGTCGCGCGGAAACTTCTTCAGCTCGGGCCGGGAATTCTTGTAGCTGCAGTGTTCGCTCCACATCACCGAAAAGATCCCCAGTTCCGTGATGTTCGGTTCCCGACCGAGGATGTTTTCGATCCGTTCGTACTCCTCCGGCGTGATGCCATGTCGGGCGATCAATTCAGGCGTGATGACGATGTCAGGCTTCATACTTACGAAGCGCACACTACCACACCGAAAAACCGCCAATCCACATGAATAAGACGCGCAGGCGTTTGGATCGAAGACGAATTGTCCTTCTAGACGTCGCGCGGGACCCGTGGCCACCGCACCCACGTTGTTCGTTGCGTTGATGGGGCCGGTGTGTATCATGAGGCCGTTCGCCGCCAGGATTCTGGACCATGGCAGAATCAGAAAAGCACGCGCCCAAGCCGATGAAACCGACGCTCATTCCGGAGAAGTTTCAACCCGGTGACCAGATTCGCGTGCTGGCGTTGTCCCGCTCTCTCGGTGGTCTCAAACAATACCCCGGACTGACGGATGCGGATATCGGGTTTGCCCGAAACCGACTGGAAGCGCTCGGTTTGCGAGTGACCTTTGGCCAGCATGTGATGGAAGGCAATCCCCACTTGACAACCTCGGTCGAATCTCGTCTGGAGGACTTACACGCGGCCCTCACCACCCCATCCGTCAAGGGGATCCTGTCGGTTTCGGGCGGCATGGGAGCCATTCAACTGGTCGATCGATTGGATTACGACCTGATCGCGTCGCACCCGAAGATTTTTTGCGGCTACTCCGACAACGGTTTTCTGTGGAACGCGATGTATGCCCGCACCGGCCTGGTGTGCTATTACGGTCCTAATTTCAGCAGCTTCATGAACCGCAAGGACGGTGGATACACCGGACGGTGCTTTCAGACCTGTTTGTTTGACGCGCCACCGTTTCAGGCGGTGCCGGCAACCGAGTGGAGCGACGATAATTGGGTCAAAGACCAGGAGAACCGCTCCTTTCTCCCGAACGAAGGCTGGTGGGCGGTCAACGAAGGCGAAGCGGAAGGAACCATTGTCGGCGGCAGCTATTACACCCTGAACATGCTAAAAGGCAGTGGCTATTTTCCCCCGCTGAAGGAGGCGATCCTGTTTTTGGAGCACCCGAGTACAGGCAAGCCTTCCCTGATGGATCTGGACATGGGTCTGCGGGCTCTCACATTTTTGCCCCAGTTCAAACAGGTCCGCGGAATTGTGATCGGTCGCTTTGCAAGGAATGCTCGGATCGACCGGGAAAAACTCACTTCGATCATCCAATCCATCGCTGCGGCGGTTGGTATTCCAGTCGCCGCGAACTGTGATTTTGGCCACACGACGCCAATGATGACCGTTCCGATTGGCGGCAGGTGTCGGCTGCGGGTTTGTGGTGGCAACGCAGAAATGCTCATCCTTCAGCACTAGCGACTAGTCACACTTTATTTGCCGAGACATCGCGCAGCGACGGGAACCGCCCGGGGGGCTTGCCCCTTGCGCCACGCGTTGCGTGGTCAATGCGGATCCGCAACCAGCTTCACCTGCATGCAGCAATTCATCGCAGCCGTCACCTCGGCAAAGACGCCGCAGATGGCTTTGACCAGTTCGAGACCACTGCAGGCGCGCACTTCCTTCTCCGGCATCGGATAGTAAAGCTGAACGCCGGCCCATTCCCGCCTGGAATAATTCTTCTCCGCATCGCGGATCTGCCGGGCCGATTTGAAATTCTTCGCGGTAAACACCGCGTTGGACTCGAAATCGCCAACTTCAACGACGAAGCCCTCGTGCTCGATGAGACGATGAAGTTCCCCGTCCAACTCAGAGCCCGCAGCGCATTGCCCGATCAGCCGATGCCAGTCCCAATCCTCTTTCAACAGGCAACCCGGGTACGGCTCCGGCCCGACCGTGTAGCCGCGCTCGATCTGCAGGCCGCCCTTGAAGATCTTCTGTTCCTGCTCGGCGGAGATGAACAGCTTGGCGCAACCGAAGTTCACGTCGTGCGAGATGGGTTTGGCTTCGCGGTTTGCACGGGGCAGCCAACAAATCCACTGCCAATACACGCCACGCCCCCAGCGATCGGTCACGAACGGCGTCCGGTACCGTTGCTCCAAATGGAACTTCAGGATTTGCGTGATTCGTTCGTGTGGTTCGAGGTTGCCGACGCGGATGCCGCGTTGAAAGTCGATCCATTCGTTGCGGAACGCCTCGCCGGTCGGGAGTTCGGCCCCACCCTGACCGGCTTTGGCCAGCGGCAGCCAGTTTTTAGTGGAAGTATGGTGTTTCATGAGCGCCTCTTGCCACCCTGAGCCTGTCGAGGGTCTCTCGTCTCTCAGAGAGATTCCTCGACAGGCTCGGAATGACAACTTCACGAGGATGTATGGACCGTTGCCCTTAGGATGCTCTCAAAAATCAACCGCCCGTCCTCGCTCCCGAGGATCTTTTCGCTGGCGCGTTCGGGGTGTGGCATGAGCCCAAAGACGTTGCGCGCTTCGTTGCAGATGCCGGCGATGCTATCGAGCGAACCGTTCGGATTGACGGCCTCCGTGATTTCCCCTTCGTTCGTGCAGTAACGGAGAAGTATCCGGTCGTCGCTGTTGAGTTGTTCGATCGTGTTCGGCTCGGCGAAATAATTGCCTTCGCCGTGGGCAATCGGGAGCCGCAGCACTCGTCCCTTTTGGCAGGCGTTGGTGAACGGCGAGTCTGTTGTCTCCACGCGGACGTGGACGTGTTCGCAGATGAACTTCAGTCCGCGGTTGCGGATCAGCGCGCCGGGCAGCAGATGCGCTTCGCACAGGATCTGAAACCCGTTGCAGATGCCGATGACCTGTCCCCCGGCGTTGGCGTGCTCGACTACCGCCTTCATCGCCGGCGAGAACCGGGCGATGGCACCCGTCCGCAAGTAATCGCCATAACTGAACCCGCCGGGCACCACCACGCAATCCACGCCGCCGAGCGTGCCGTCCTTGTGCCAGATGTACCGCGCCGGCTGCCCCAGCACATCCGCCAACGCGTGATAGGCGTCTTGGTCACAATTGCTGCCGGGGAATTGAAGGATTCCGAATCTCACGGTTCTTTCGGCCACCGATTCACACAGATGAACACCGATTCATCCGCGAAAATCCGTGTGCATCAGTGGCTAATCTCAAATCGGTATTCTTCAATCACCGGGTTGCTCAGCAGATCGTGGCACGCCTTGTCGATTTTCTTTTTCAGCGCCGCCTGGTCGCTGCCAGCCAGTTCGACTACGATGAACTTGCCGACGCGCACGCTCTTAATCCCCTTGAAGCCCATCGATTCCAGGGCGTTCTTGACGGTCTTACCCTGGGGATCGAGTACGGCCTTTTTCGGCATGACGACAATCTTCGCTTTCATCATTTGATCCCGACCTTCCGGAACGTGTTGTCCACCTCGCGCATGTGGACGGCCAGATCGAAGAGATCGTCCACCTCGCGTCGGGTCAGCACATTCATGACCGCGGCGTCTTCGAGGAGAAATTCACGGAACGTCTTGGCGTCGGCCCAAGTCAGCATCGCATTGCGTTGCACCACCTCGTAGGCTTTCTCGCGGGTCATGCCTTTCTTGGTTAACGCCAACAGCACGGCTTGCGAATAGATCAGCCCCTTGCTCGCTTCGAGGTTGGCTTTCATCCGCTTGGGATAAACCAACAACTGGTCGACGACCTTCGCCAGCGTCACGAGCATGTAATCGAGCAACGTGGTCGAGTCGGGCAGGATGACGCGCTCGACGCTGCTATGCGAAATGTCGCGTTCGTGCCACAGCGCGACGTTCTCCATCGCCGCCAACGCGTTTCCGCGCAACACCCGCGCCAGACCACACAGCCGTTCGCACGTGATCGGGTTGCGTTTGTGCGGCATCGCGCTGCTCCCTTTTTGGCCGACCGCGAAGTATTCCTCGGCTTCGAGCACCTCGGTGCGCTGAAGATGACGGAACTCCTGCGCCCAGCGGTCGATCGAACAGCCGACCAACGCGAGCACGGTCAGAAACTCCGCGTGCCGGTCGCGCTGGACAATTTGCGTGGAAATCTTGTCGGGCCGCAGACCGAGCTCGCTGCAGACGTACTGCTCGACCCTCGGGTTCATGTGCGCGTATGTGCCGACCGCGCCGGAGATTTTGCCGACGGCGACAATCTTGCGGGACCGCTGGAGACGTTCGAGCGCCCGGGAAAACTCGTCGTACATCAGCGCCAGTTTGAGCCCGAACGTGATCGGCTCGGCGTGGACGCCGTGGGTGCGACCGATCATCGGGACGCGTTTATATTTCTTCGCCTTGGCCGCAACAACCTTCTGCAACTGTTTCACATCGTCGATCAGAACGTCAGCCGCTTGAGTCATCTGCACCGCCAGCGCGGTATCGACCACGTCGGACGAGGTCAACCCCTCGTGGATGTGGCGCGAGACGGGGCCGACGTGTTCGGCGACGTTGGTCAAGAAGGCGATGACGTCGTGATTGGTGGTTTTCTCGATCTGGTTGATGCGGTCGACCTCGAATCGGGCGCGCCGTTTGATTGTGGCGAGGTCTTTACGGGGAATCCGGCGGGCTTCACACGCCAGAATCTCGATCTCGAGCCAGATCCGGAATTTGTTTACGTCGTCCCAGATGGCGCGCATCGGCTCGCGGCTGTAGCGTCGGATCACGGCCGATTTCTTACCCAGAAACCAACGCCGATGCACGCCGATAATTCCAGGGGTTCGGGAGTACGGGCGATGAAGCCGTTTGGAAAAATCTGTACTTTTTGACATTTTAGAATTGCATCGCAACACGAATTCTGTTACCCAATTGTCACAAGGAGGTGGGGGAACAAGGTTCCCTCGTCAACGAACGATGGAATGGGGAGCAGACCGAATCCTTGCCTTGCGCAAGCATGCCGGTATGACCCAAGCCCAAATCGCTCAGTGGCTTGGCGTAACGATCAAACAAGTCAAATACCTCGAACATCACCGCCGCAACCCCAGCGGCCCAACCCGTCGTCTGCTCAGCATTCTGGCCCGCGAACTCAAGTTCGGCGACCCGCCTCCCGTCCAGGTCTTGGGTGCCAGTTCCGCAAAGAAACCTGCTCCGAAACCCGTGGCCCCGCGCGCCGAACCTCGTCTGTCTTCGTCCATCCCGCTTCAAAACGCACCCGTGGCGGTTGCCCCCGTAGTCCAGGTAGTTGAAGCTCCAAGACCAGTCGACGAACCTTCTCCAGCCCAGCCTGACGCCGATCAACCGCCGGACGACGGCGCGTTCACCTGGCAGTAATGGGCGTCTCTAACGCGATGGCACCGCACTTCTTTGGGCTGTAGCCGCGGCGTGCTTGCCCTGAGCGGAGTCGAAGTGAGTCGCGGAGGACCGAAGCTCACGCTTCCGCTACAGGGAGAACGGCCCAAGGCCTCCCAAAATTCGGTTGCAACTGCCCTCGCAGGCCTTAGAATCGCGGCTCCCGTCCACAAGGCCGGGTTGTTCGAAAAGGGACTCTCATGAAATCCTACAACGTTGCAGTCATCGGCGGCGACGGCACAGGCCCGGAAGTCGTCCGTGAAGCGATCAAGGTGCTCGACGCCGCCTCCAAGAAGTTCGGCCTCAAACTCAATTACGCGAATTACGATTTTGGCGGCGACCGCTATCTCCGCACCAAGGAGGTCTTGCCCGACAGTGCGGTGGGCGAACTCCGGAAATTCCCCGTGATCCTCCTCGGCGCGATCGGCCATCCCGACGTCAAGCCGGGCATACTGGAGAAGGGCATCCTGCTGCGGTTGCGCTTCGAACTCGAGCAGTACATCAATCTCCGTCCCGTGAAGCTTTACGACGAACGGTTCTGTCCGCTCAAAGACAAGAAACCCGAGGACGTCGATTTCGTCGTTATCCGCGAAAACAACGAAGGGCTCTACACCGGCAGCGGCGGGTTCGTGTTCAAGGGAACGCCCAACGAGATCGCCGTGCAGGAAAGCATCAACACCCGGCGCGGCGTCGAACGTTGCCTGCGGTTCGCGTTCGATCTCGCCCGCAAACGACGCGGCGGCAAACCGTGGAAGGGACTCAAACCCGACGACGTGAAAGCGGGCAAGAAAGCCCAGCTCACGCTCTGCGGAAAGACCAACGTGCTGACCTACGCGTTCGACCTCTGGGAACGCGCGTTCCACGAGATCGGTGAGAAAAGCTATCCCGAAATCAAGCGGGACTATGCCCACGTGGACGCGACGTCGATGTGGTTCGTCAAGAATCCCGAATGGTTCGACGTGATCGTGACCGACAACATGTTCGGCGACATCATTACCGATCTCGGCGCGATGATTCAGGGCGGGATGGGCATCGCCGCGGGCGGCAACATCAATCCGCAAGGCACCAGCATGTTCGAGCCGATCGGCGGCAGCGCGCCGAAATACACCGGCCAAAACGTCATCAACCCGCTCGCCGCCATTTGCGCCGGCCAGATGATGCTGGACTTCCTCGGCGAACGTGAAGCCGCCGACGCGATTGAGGCAGCCGTCATCAAGACGGTCCGCGAGAAACTCAAGTCCCTCGCCGCCGGCAAGATGGGCTACGGCACGAAAGAAGTGGGGGATTTGGTCGCCGCGGCAGTCTGAACGAAGACGGAAATCCGAATATCGAAACCCGAAATTCGAAACAAATCCAAATTTCGAATTCGGAAGAAGCGGCAAACGCTCGGTTGTCATAGGGGCGCCCGTCCGCGGCCGACTTCAGTGGTTCTGGCCTGTCATGCTTCGACAAGCTCAGCATGACAACGGTGGAATGCCCTGCGGCTCCTTGCGCATTTTTGCGGCCAACCTATCAAGCGTCTCGGTCTGAACTCGACTGCGCCGATTCCCAGCCGATGATGGCTTGTTTGCGGACGTTGCCCCAGTGGTAATCGCCGATGACCCCGAGGCTCCGGATCACGCGGTGGCAGGGGATGAGATAAGCGATCGGGTTGCGGCCGGCGGCCGAGCCGACGGCGCGCTGCGCGTTCGGCTCGCCAATTATCGCCGCCAAGTTGCCATAGCTCACCAGTTTCCCGGGCGAAATGGCCAACAGGGCCTGCCAGACCTTGAGCTGGAAGTTTGTGCCGCGAAGATGCAAATGGAATGGCCCGTGCCGGGCTCGGAAAATCTGCTGACACAATTCGCCCGTCCCGGCTGGATCTTCGGCAAACTCGGCCGCCATCCATTCATTGCGCAGCTCCGCGAGAGCTTCTCTCCGCGAGTTGTCCGACAAGAATCGAAGCGCGCAAATCCCGCGGTCGGTCCGGGCCAACAGGCAGTGCCCGAACGGCGTCGGATGAATGCCGTAGCGAATTGTGATTCCCGCGCCGCGTCGCTTGTACTCGCCGGGGGTCGTCGCGTCGCAGGAAATGAAGAGATCGTGCAGGCGACCGACGCTCGAAAGACCCGACTCGTAGGCGGCGTCCAACAGACTTTTCGATTCGCGCAGCAGCGTTTTGGCATGTTCCTTGGTCAGGTGCTGCAGAAACCGCTTGGGACTCGTGCCCGCCCAGCGTTGGAACAGCCGCTCGAAATGGAACGGGCTCAGGTGCACGTGCGCGGCAATCTCGGCCAGCGCCGGCCGCCGTCGACAGGTCGCATTCAGAAAATGCAGGGCCCGCTCAACCCGGGCGTAGTCCAGCGCCGCTTGTGAGAGCGGCTCCGCCACGCGATTGCTTGCGGATGGTGGCGTCAGCATCTTCATGACTCCCACAACACTAGCCCAAGACACGGCTGGTCCGCGACCCGGTTCTTGCTCAGTTGCGGCCGACGGCGGACTGTCAAAACTCTTTAGAAATGTCCCCGTCTGGGACTCGATAGAAATGTCCCCTTTGGCAGTTGCCTGGTGGTTTGGTTTTGTCGTTGTTGTGGATGTTGTCGTGTCCGTCCGCCTCCCCTCGGTGG
>Ga0335081_10001680_pt1 | contig 35176 bp, 30 predicted proteins | sample Lox_Sample_35_FD_206713 | JGI IMG/M metagenome (GOLD analysis project Ga0335081, IMG submission 206713) | Soil microbial communities from Loxahatchee National Wildlife Refuge, Florida, United States - Lox_Sample_3.5 | ecosystem: Environmental > Terrestrial > Soil > Wetlands | place: USA...
TAGTGGCGGACCTGCATCTCGCCCAGCAGCCCGATCGCGAGCAGGTTCAATCCACCCAGCAGCAGGCCGAGAGCGGCCATCATCAGCGGGCCGTGAGTGGACGCGATAGATACGTGGCGCAGGAACTTTTCCACTCCCAGCCAGATCACAATTCCGCTGCCGCCGAAGATGCTCATCATCCCGAAGCCACCGAAAAAGTGCAGCGGACGGGAGAGATACTTCAGCAGAAAGCGGATTGTGAGCAGGTCGAAGAAGACGCGGAACGTGCGTCCGATGCCGTAATGCGATGCGCCGCGCTCGCGGTTCGCGTTGCGGATCGGCACTTCGCAGATCGTCGCGCCATGCCATGAAGCCAGCGCCGGGATGAAGCGATGCAGCTCGCCATAAAGCGGAACCTGCTCCAGAATATCGCGGCGATAAGACTTGAACGTGGTCCCGAAGTCGTGGATATCGACCCCGCTGATCTTGGCCATCATCCAGTTGGCAATGCGCGATGGAATGCGGCGCATCCAGAAGTTGTCGACACGGTTCTTGCGCCATCCGCTGACGATGTCGTACCCGGCCGTGATCTTTTCCAGAAACAGCGGAATGTCGTTGGGATCGTGCTGCAGATCGCCGTCCATGGCGATAATGTACTCGCCGCGCGCATGATCGAAACCGGCCGCCAATCCGGCGGTCTGGCCAAAGTTGCGGCGCAGTTTAACCACCGTGATGCGGCTGTCGACGGCCGCGATTTCCCGCAGCATGGCGAAGGTGTGATCGCTCGATCCGTCGTCCACTAAAACGATTTCGAAGCTCTCACCGTGCGTCTCCATCACCGCCTTCAGGCGGTCGTAGAGGTCAGTGACGTTCTCCTGCTCGTTGTGCAGCGGGACGACGATGGAGTACTTGGGCACAGTCTGTTGATTATAAACGAAGCGCGAGTGCCAGCCTCCAATAATCGGTTGCCAAGTGGGTACCGTCGGGTGAGCATGGCCCGCGCTCCGTGTCCAACTCCCACCCTGTGCCAAAATCGCTGAGAAGGGTGGCGGAACTACTGCACTTTCAGCCCTGCTCTTTCAGCTTCAGCTTGGACTTGTTCTCTTCCATGAACTGCTTCAGTTCGTTGGACGCCCCCAGCAGGCGGTTCCATTGTTCGTAGTAAAGAGTGACGGGAAAGCGCCCCAAGCCGTAGACGCTGACGCCGCCTTTCTCGCCGACTTTGAAGATGAGGTCTCCGCTGCGCTTCTTAGTTTCGACTTCCTTTTCCAGTTGAGCCAGTTTAGCTTTCAGTTCTTCGTAGGTAGGTTCTGCCATAACGCCTCGTCATTGGAATAGACGCGAGCGATTCCAGGTAACATGTATCCGGACCCGAGCCCGCGCATCTATAGTAACTTGCCTTAGGTTGCACAGTGTTGGATAACCGTTTTAGTCTGTAGGGAGTCTAATCCCTAATCGGGAATTCAGTTCTGAAGGCCGACTGATGCGCACCTGGGTACGATCGACGGCGTGGCTTTGCCTGTCCCTGATGTTATGGATGGCAGCGGCCGAGTGCGTCCATACGCATCCCACGGCCAGTGAGGCGGCGGCCTGTTCCATTTGCATAGTCGCGCATAGCGCCAGTCCGGCTCCAATCACCAGCAATTCTGCTCCAATCCTGACCGCGGTCGGGATTCTGCCCGAGAAAGACGTTGTTCTGAAAGCCCGGCTCGACTTCACTGATGCCGGCATCCGCGGTCCTCCTGCTGCTCTCTAGGGAATCTCCGGTCCCCGTGGTCCAGTCCGACATTCCTCGGATTCGACCGTTTTCCTAATTGCTTTCGTTGTTGGTCTCAGGAGGACTCATGCTTCGCTCTCACAGATCAGAAGTTCAGCTCCGCCTTCTTACCCTCGCAGCCATCACCTTGGTGTCGCTCACAGTTGCCGGCGCACAATCGGTCGGAAATTTCGGATCCATCGACGGCACCGTACTTGATCCGACTGGCGCAGTAGTCTCAGGAGCGCGAGTCGAAATTCGCAACCCGGTCAGCGGATTCGATCGTTCGGCTACTACGGACAAGGCGGGAAATTTCCGGTTCACCAATGTTCCATTTAACCCTTACCACCTCACCATTACCGCGGAAGGATTCGCGCCTTTCGTGCAGGATGTGGAGCCTCGTTCCTCGGTGCCGGTCACCCTATCGATCAAACTCCAGGTTGCGGGTTCCACAACCGCGGTCACGGTGGAGGCCGAGGGGGGCGACCTGATCGAGAACGATCCGACGTTTCATACTGACGTGGACAGGAACCTGTTCGACAAGGTCCCACTGGAAAGTCAGTCTTCGTCGGTCAGTTCGCTGGTCACCCTCGCGACGCCCGGGATCGCCGCCGATTCCAACGGCCTTTTCCACGGTCTGGGCGATCATGCGGAAAACTCGTTTTCTGTCGATGGCCAGCCCATCACCGATCAGCAGAGCAAGGTATTCTCGAACCAGATTCCACTCGACTCGGTGGAGAACATGGAGGTCATCAGCGGCGCTCCCCCAGCCGAGTATGGCGATAAGACCAGTGTGGTGATCAATGTGACCACCCGCTCGGGACAGGGCGTTACTACGCCGCATGGCGAAGTAACAGCCTCTTATGGAAGCTTTGGTACCTACAACATCGGCTTTGATCTCGCGTACGGTAAGCAGAATTGGGGGAATTTCATCTCAGCCAATGGGCTGAACAGCGGTCGTTTTCTTGATCCACCTGAGTTTTCGATCACGCATGACAAGGGGAATGAGGAGAACATCTTTGACCGCGTGGACTATCAGTTGTCGAGTGCCGACTCGGTTCACGTCAACCTGGGGTTCACACGTTCCTGGTTCCAGACTCCCAACTCGTTCGACACACAGAACGCAACCGCCTGGAACGGAGTGGTCGTCGACAACGGCGGTCTCGATCCAAACGGGCTTCCCGTTGGCCCAGCCGATCAGCGGTCACAGATCAAGACGTTCAATATCGCTCCCTACTGGACGAGGCTCATCAGTCCGACCACGGTCTTCACCCTCGGCGGATGGGTACGGCGGGACAAGTACGACTATTATCCCAGCGCCAATCCCTTCGCTGATCTCGCGCCAGATCTTCAGGCGCAGACTGTAGGACAGGACCGGACATTACTCAATTCCGGCCTCCGATCAAGCCTCTCCTACGTCAAGGGAATTCACAACGTGAAGGTCGGCGCCACCTACGAGCAGACATTCTTAGACGAGGACGACAAACTCGGCGTCGTCGATCCAACCTTTCTCGCCTCATTGATGGACGGCAACGGCAATTCCTGTGTTGACGCCACAGGCAATCCCATCGCTCCGCCCTGCACCACCCTGGCGCCCTACGATCTTACTCGCGGCGGCGCGCTATACGGTTTTGCCGGACACACCGACGTGAAAGAACTCGCTCTCTATGCGCAGGACGCGATCACCAAAGGAAACTGGGCAATCAACCTGGGGATCCGTGGTGATTTCTACAACGGCCTCACGACGCACAAGGAGGCGGAACCGCGTCTCGGCATCGCCTACAACATCAAGCCCAGCAATACCGTGCTTCGCGTGTCGTACGCGCGAGTCTTAGAGACCCCTTTCAACGAGAACCTGGTGCTTTCGAATCAGGGATGCGGCAATCCCGTATTAAATCCGCTCCTTCTCTGCTCTTCGGCCAGCATTACTCCGTTTAGCCCAGGCTGGCGCAATGAGTTCCACGCCGGCATTCAGCAGGCGTTTGGCAGGTATCTCGTTTTTTCGGGTGAGTACATCTGGAAGTACACACATAATGCATACGATTTCAGCGTGCTCGGGGCCACTCCGATCACGTTTCCAATCGAATGGGACCGCTCCAAGATTCCCGGATTTGCCGGGCGCGTAAGTGTTCCGAATTTCCATGGATTCTCCGCTTTGGTTGTCTTCTCCAGTGTCGCGGCTCGGTTCTTCACGCCGCAGGTCGGCGGGGCAGGTGCCACTCCTTCAGCGCCGGCAGGGGTCTTTCGAATCGACCACGACGAACACTTTAATCAGACGACACACTTGCAGTACCAGCCGTGGAAGAAAGGCCCCTGGCTGGGCTTCAACTGGCGTTATGACAGCGGCTTGGTTGCCGGCCCCGTTCCCTGCGCCGGTGGCAATTGCGCAAATGGCCCCTTGGGCAGCGACACCGTTGTCGACGCCTCCATCATCAGTCCGGATCAGCAGTTCCAAGCGGGACTCTTCTGCGGATCGGTTCATGCCACGCCCACCACTCCGATCAGTTCGAGCCTGGGCACAAGCATTTGCCCGGCATCACAATATGGCTCGACACTGATCCAAATTCCCGCGCCAGGCACCGAAGACGACGACCACAACCCGCCTCGCATCGGCTCTCGCCATTTGTTCGATATCGCAGTGGGAGATGACAACCTCTTCCGCGGCGATAAATACACCTGGAGCCTTCAAGTTACGGCCGTCAACATTACCAACCGAGTCGCTCTGTACAATTTCCTCTCCACCTTCAGCGGAACGCACTATGTAACCCCACGGTCGCTGACCGCTGAACTCGGATTCCACTTCTAAACTCTGGTCGCAAACCAGGCGGCTCTGCGGAGCCGCCTTTTTTCTCGCGCCAACTATCTCACCAGCAGAATCCTTCTCAACCTTGTAAATGATTGTAAAAACCGGAAGTAATCAGGCGGATGCGCCTGCGGCATTGCTAGAATCAAAGGCAACGAATTCACTGCATCTAAGGAAACTGGATCGGGGGAATGATTGTTATTGAACCGTGGCGGTCTGAGGGTGTGTTGTGCGTTCGTCCTAGCGTTGTCATTTTCTGCTGCAGCGCAGCAGACCACATCAGGGCAAGGTCCTGACTCAGGGCAAGCTCAGGCGCAATCTCAGACGCAGAATGAGACTAGCAACCAGCCAGAAACGTCGCCGAAGGCTCAGAGCAAGGATCAGGCTGAGAACAAAGACAAAGTAAAGCCGCCCAGCATCCAGGAAGAACAGACTGCTCCGGCAAACACGAACGCAGCGGGACAGCCGGTCCCTATTTCCAAGCAACAGCCAAAGCGAATTCTCGGGGTCATGCCGAACTTTCGCGCGGTCAGCGCCGGCGCGCTGCCCCCTCCGCCCACACCGAAGCAGGCTTTCATCATTGCGACCAAGAATAGTTTTGACTACTCGTCCTTCGTCTTCGTCGGGATTACTTCTCTGTTGGCCGAAGGCATCGATGCGCATCCTGCGCTCGGCAAGGGCGTCGGGGGATTCGGAAGGTACTACTGGCGTGGCTTTGTTGACAAGACCGACGGCAATTACCTGGTCATTTTCGCTCTACCCTCCGTCCTGCACCAGGACGAACGTTACTATGCGAAGGGGCAGGGAGAATTCTTCAAGCGCGGCATTTATGCAGCCTCGCGCATCCTGATTACCCCCGATTACCACGGACACGACAGCTTCAACGCCTCGGAAGTCTTTGGCCGAGCCATGGCTCAAGGCATCTCGACAACCTACTACCCCAAAGCCGACCGTACTGTGGGGGCGCTGGCAGTGAAGTTCGGCTGGGCGATGGGACGCGACGCTCTGACGAATGTGTTCCGCGAATATTGGCCCGATATCGCCACGCACGTGCTACATCGCCATCCATGAGGCATCAAGCTGCCATTTCGGCACCACAGCGCGGGATTCGTGTGCTACTCGCATGTTCCTTGGGATTTTTGTGCGGGTGCTGCTCTGCGCAGGCCGCTCGTTCTCAGACCCAGCAGCCCAGTGCCGCCTCTTCGACTCCACAAAGTACAAAAGCCAGTTCACAATCGGGCAAGTCCGAAGAAGAGAAAGCGATTGAGCGCAAGGAGCAATCCCGCCGCGTGCTCGGGGTCGTACCCGACTTCGGCGTCACCAACCGTCAGAATGCATCGCCGCTCACCCCGCACGAGAAGTTTCATCTTTTCGTGAAATACACTTTCGATCCGGTAACGATCGGAGTCGTCGGCGTGCAGGCGGCCTTGAGCCAGTCGCAAAATGAATTCCCCGCCTATGGTCAGGGTGCCCAAGGCTATGGCAAGCGCTTTGGCGCTTCCATGGCTGACAACGTGTCCGCAAGTTTCTGGACTGGCTTCGCTTACCCCACGCTGCTGAAGGAAGATCCTCGGTATTTCCGGCTGGGAGAAGGCGGTTTCGGCCATCGGTTCCTCTATGGCCTGAAGCAGCAAGTCGTCTGTCACACCGATGACGGCGGGCGGTCTTTCAATTTTTCCAACGTATTGGGGTCTCTCACCACCGGCGCCGTATCGAACATTTATTATCCAGGAAATACTCTGATTCGCACCATTCCTGCCACCTCCACCTCACCTGCCATTCCGGTTTATGAAGATGATCGCGGAGTGGTGCTGACGCTCAGCCGCACCGCCGTTGCGCTTGGGTATGGAGCGATCGGCGGATTATTCGATGAATTCTGGCCCGACGTTCACGACCGGCTGTTTCGGAAGCGCGCGAAGGAACGCGTGCCCTCGAATTGATAGCGTCACTCAGGCCGACCGCTTCGGCTCCGGACGGCGATCGGTGACCAGTTCCGGCCTGAGCCGCCGGAAGGTCTCGGTCACATGGCAGTTCCAGCAAACCGGCTGATGCGTGGAGAAGATCTCCGGCAATTGCTCGGGACGGATGTGCTTCCATTCGGTCGTCCTGAAATCCGGCCCTAGCAGGGCCGGAGCATGGTCGAGTTGATGGAGCGGACCGATTGTTCTCTGGCAAAACACGCAGCACTTCCCTTCGTACCACTTGGAAACGATATTCCAGACGAGGCAGTTTTCGGGATCAACCTCGATCTGCTGCAGGCACTCCTGCCCGCAATTCTGGCGCTCCGGCCAGCGTGAACATTCTTTCAAGCGGAGAGTTGGCTCATTCACGAATGCGCCCGCGGCGGCTTCGCCTGCGGCGACGTTCACCGCTTCGGGTCTATGCGTTTCCGGGCAGGTGACCAGTCGTTTGCCGCGATAGCTAAAATAGGCGCGGATGGCCGGAACGGCGCGAACCGTAAACAGCCCCGCCGCCAGCACAAGGACGGCAATGATGATGGTGAGAACCGTTGTGGACATAGGATACCTCCCCGCTGGCCGTGATTTGAGTCTGCGCGGAAAGGTAGGGAGAGACGGTGCCCGGCATCACCCGAGCGGGTGATCTGAATCACCACACGCCGGGAATCAGCCGGTACCGTGTGCGTGCAGCGTATTCTTCGTAGCCGGGAAGTTCCCGCCGAAGGGTTAGATCCTCCAGTGCAGTGCGCACCACGAACATCATGGCAGTCACCCCTCCTAACAGGAGGGCCCATTGGGAGCCCCACACCAGAGGCATCGCAATGCCCATCACGATGATCCCCACATACATGGGATGGCGAACGAAGCGGTACGGACCGGAACTGACTACCGCGTGCCCCCGATCGTTCTGAATGCGAACGCTGCTCTCGGCGTACGGGTTGACCACCATCACCCGGCCGATCACCGCTGCAGACGCCACATAGATGGCTCCTCCGACATAGACAAAAGCGAATGGCATGGATGACCAGCGGAAGCGCACGGCATCCAGCCCCGCCAGCACAGGGTGAAACAGCACAAGGGGAAGATAGACCGACAGGAAGATCTTATCGAAGCGCTTGGTGTCTTTGCGGCGCCAGCGCGCTCGCTGCGCCATCAGTTCGGGGTTGTAGCGCTGGGCCACCAGTCCCAGAGCGGTCATGCAGACAACCGACAGGCCGACGGAGATCCAGCCGCGCGTCCAGTTGAAGCGGCCGGCGCCGAGAAACAGAGCCCCGATGTACCAGGCGTAAGTGAGGAGCACCTGGAATAATCTCCAGACCTGGCTCGGTTTCGTGGCTGGAGTTGCTGTGCCTGGGGGAGCAACGGACGATTCAGGCATGCCTCCTCCGGGAGCAGGCTGTTTGACGCCGAGACGGCGGAAGAACCCTTCGGTATGCCTACCGTACCAAGTGGTTCGATCGAAGTTGCATCTTCACCGCGACCGAAAGCCGCCGGATGCCTTCCCGGATCAGATCCGGTTGCGAGTGCGAGAAGTTCAGCCGCATGTGACGACTGCCCTCCCGGCCGTTGTTGGCATAGAAGCTGTCGCCCGCGACGAACGCGACATTCTCCGCTAGCGCCGCGCGCAGCAGCGACTCAGAGTCCGTTCCCTCGGGCATGGTCACCCAAAGGAACAGTCCGCCTTTCGGATGGGTCCAGGTCACTTCGGGTGGGAAGTATTCATGCAATGCCTGCAGCATGGCGTCTCGGCGCTCGCGATAGACCTGCCGGATGAGTTTCACGTGTTGATCGAGGAAGCCGTCGCGCGCCACCTCGTAGGCGACATACTGATTGAACGTGGACGTATGCAAATCTGCCGCCTGCTTCAGTTGAACCAGTTTACCGATGACATCCTCGGGCGCCACAATCCAGGCAAGCCGAATTCCTGGGGCGAGCGTCTTGGAGAATGTGCTGAGGTAAATGACATTGCCCAGGGTGAATCCGTTATCGCGGCGCAAGTTTTCGCGGTCGAGCACGACCAGCGGAGCAATGTGCTCACCCTCGTAGCGCAGTTGCCCGTAAGGATCATCCTCAACGATCGGGATGCCGTATTTGTCCGCCAGCAAGATGAGCTGATGTCGCCGCCCCTCCGACAAGGTCACTCCAGCAGGATTCTGGAAGTTCGGTAGCACGTACATGAACTTCGGCCCTGTGCGCAGGCTCGCATCGAGCTGCTCGGTCTGCATGCCGTCATCATCAATTGGAACCGGCACGTACTGCGCGCCGTAGACGTTGAACGCCTGCAGTGCACCGAGATAGGTCGGGGCTTCGAGCAGGATGCGGTCTCCGCGATTGATCAGCAGCTTGCCTATGAGATCCAGCGCCTGCTGCGAGCCAGAGGTAATGAGGACGTTCTCAGCCCGGGCGAAGATGCCATATCGCGATAGGTTGTGCGCAATCATCTCGCGCAAGGGCTGATATCCCTCGGTCGCACCGTACTGCAGCGCCATTGCGCCCTGTTCGGAGAGAACTTTATGGCAGGCTTCCTCAAAACGCTTGACCGGAAATACGTCGGGAGCGGGCAGGCCGCCGCCGAAGGAAATGATCTCGGGCTTCTGCGTGATCTTCAGCAGTTCGCGAATGGCGGAACTCTTGATTCCCAGAGTGCGCTGGGCGTAACGCGATTTCCAGAGTGTCGACATGGACTCTCCTGTTGGCTGATTATTAGATGCTTTTCAGCGGGCTGCGCAAAGTATCCAAAGTTTGCTGGACCAGGTTTTCAAAGTTTCAAGGTTTCGATGTCTCAAAGACAAACCCTATGCACTCGAGCTTTTACTTTGAAACTCTGAACCTTGAAATCTGTTTTCCTGAAACTTTGAAACTAGTCCTCTCCCACCAGTTCCGGCTCGACTGCCGCGTGCGCGTGCGCATGGGCATACGTATCGTTTTCCTGCGCATCAACCACGGCGATCGCCGCCACATTCACAATTACCTCTACCGTCGCGGTCCGCTGCAGTACGTGCACCGGCCGGCTCATGCCCATAAGAATGGGACCGATCAGTTCCCCGCCACCGATCTTGGCTACCAGCTTACATGCGATGTTCGCCGATTCGAGATCGGGGAAGATGAGTACATTCGCGCCGCCCTTTAAGGTGCTGAAAGGATAGAGTTCTTCAATGATCTCCGGCGACAGCGCGTCGTCGGCCTGAATTTCGCCGTCCACGATCAGGGTGGGATCGGCGAACTTGATCAGCTCTACTGCCTTGCGGACCTTGGTGCAGATCGGGTGATTCACTGCACCGAAGCTCGAGAACGACAGCATGGCCACGCGTGGGACCAGGTCGAATCGCCGCGCCATGTGAGCGGTGCATAACGCGATCTCGACCAGATCTTCTGCCGTAGGCTCGATATTCACACTGGTATCGGCGAGGAAAAAGACTTCGCCCTTGCGTGTGATCACGGCATAGCAGCCCGAGACGCGATGCAGCCCTTCGCGCATGCGCACGATCTGCAGCGCCGGGCGGATGGTGTCGGGGTAGTGTTGCGTCACGCCAGAAACCAGCGCGTCGGCGTCACCCATGCGCACCATCATGGACCCGAAGACGTTGCGGTTGTTGATAAGCTTCTCTGCCTCCTGCAGGGTTACGCCGCGCCGTTGGCGAAGCCGGAAAAGCTCCTGCACGTAGGCATCGTGATGATTGGAGTTCATCGGATCCACGATCTGCATGCCTTCCAGATTCACCGCCAACTCGCGAGCTTTCGCCTGAATTTTGGCGGCATCGCCCAGCAGGATGGGCTTGGCAATCGCCTCCTCGACCAGCGCGTGACAGGCACGCAGGATCTTCTCGTTATCGCCTTCCGGAAACACTACCTGCTTGGGATTGGCCTGCGCCTTGTGAATCATGGTGCGCGAAACTTCGTACGCCTTGCCCAACCTGCGCTCCAGTTGCGCCCGATAAACCTCGAGGTCGACGGGTTCCTGGGCGACTCCGGTACGCATCGCGGCTTCCGCCACCGCCGCCGCCTCCCACATCAGCACGCGCGGATCGAACGGCTTTGGGATCAGATATTCGCGCCCAAATTGAAGGCGCGCCACACCATAAGCCCGGCACACAGAATCAGGCACGTCTTCCTTCGCTAGGGTAGCCAGCGCTTGCGTCGCCGCGAGTTTCATCTCTTCATTGATCGCGGTAGCCCGGACATCCAACGCGCCGCGGAAAATAAATGGGAATCCCAAAACGTTGTTGACCTGGTTCGGATAGTCCGAACGTCCGGTTGCCACAATGACATCCGGCCGAGCGGCTTTCGCCTCATCATAAGTAATCTCAGGATCAGGATTCGCCATCGCAAACACAATCGGATCGGTCGCCATGGAACGAATCATCTCTGGTGTAATTGCGCCCTTTACGGAGAGCCCGACGAAAACGTCGGCGCCCACCATCGCTTCAGCTAATGTGCGCAGTTCGGTGTCGCACGCAAACCGCTCTTTGTACTCGTTCATTCCCTCTTTGCGGCGCCGATACACCACGCCTTTCGTGTCGCAGAGGATGATGTTCTCGCGCGTCACGCCCAGCCGCACATAGTGCTCGGCGCACGCAATCCCGGCCGCTCCCGCACCATTGAAGACCACCCGCACTTTGCGGATATCCTTCCCCACCAGTTCCACAGCATTGAGCAGCGCCGCCCCCGAAATGATGGCCGTTCCGTGTTGATCGTCGTGGAAGACGGGAATCTTCATGGTTTTGCGCAACGTTTCTTCGATATGGAAGCAATCGGGCGCTTTGATGTCTTCCAGGTTGATTCCGCCAAAAGTCGGCTCCAGGAGCTGGCAAAGCTTGATGACCTCCTCCGGATTGTGGCTGTTGACCTCGATATCGAAAACATCGACGTCGGCAAAGCGCTTGAACAGCACTGCCTTCCCTTCCATCACGGGCTTGCCGGCAAGCGCGCCAATATCGCCCAATCCAAGGACCGCCGTCCCATTGCTCACCACCGCGACCAGGTTACCCCGGCCGGTGTATTTGAACGCGTCGTGCGGATTCTTTTCGATCTCGAGGCACGGCTCGGCGACACCCGGCGTATAGGCGAGGCTTAGATCTCTCTGTGTGCGACAAGGTTTGGTTGGTGTGATCTCGATTTTTCCCGGAGTGGGCCCACTGTGATAATCCAGGGCCTGCTGCTTACTGACTAACATGATTGCCTCCTGTTACCTGAGCCGCTGCTGACTAGAGAATCCTGGCCGTCAGCCTGGCGGCGGAAAAGAAATGAATAAAAGCGAAGAAGAATACTGGGCTGGAACTCCGATACGCCAGACTCGCCGGAAGCGGAGTCCATAGCCGAACATGGGAAAAAGGCCCACGCTGGCATCGCACAAGCGAATGCCGGAAACGGAAATCCAAACGCTGGAATGTAGGGGTCTGCCTGTTCCGGGACATTGCCTGATTTCTGCGGAATGGGCGAGTGTGAAGACGTTGCCTAAAACCTCCCGGGTGCTGCTCTAAGGAGCTATTCCTTCGGGCTCCTTCGCCACATAGGCACGCACGGGTTCCATTTGTGCACATCTTTCTGGAAATCCCGCCCCGCTTGCGTTGCGCCCACCGTGCTCAAGTCATCGACCGGAGACTTCAGAAGCTCGGCGACATATTTTTCGATTTGCTCGCGAATGCGCGGCTCTTTCAACGCAGACAAGAGTTCGGGATTCTCGATGTGGGTGAATCCGCCGCACAGCGGACATTTGACGACATCATCATTGACCATGGTCACCCTCGATATTGCGGAATCGGGCAAAGAACGGGTGCAGCCCCGCAGTGGAGTCTTTGCTAATCCATTACAGGACAATAAGGATTTGCTGGCAGTGACAAGCGTCGCGGGGAATTGTGATCGGGATCACACGGAGATTAGGGCGATGAACGTTCGCCTCGCTGAAAAAGCTGGAGCGGGCTGGAGGTTCCGCTCCAGCTTGGCGAGCACCTAACGGTCGGAATTCAATCAGGCGACCAGCGCCTTCTCGAAGTGCTCGCAGATGGTGGTCTCGACCATGTAGTTCCTTACGGTGACTGGGGCGGCCAGATAGGGCTTCATGATCTCCTGCACCTTGGGGGCTGCCTCTCTCTCATAGCGCTCCGCGTCTTTCTTGTCGACCCAGAGAGTGATGCTGAGGAATCTCTCGTTCTTGATCTCCGGGGTGAAGGGCAGAAACTCGAGGAAGCCGGGCTGCTTTCTCATGATCGGCAGAACTTCGTTCTTGAGAACGCGCAGGATCTCCTCTCTCTTTTCCAATACTTCCATTTTGGGAATGGCCTCTACAATTCGTGCAAACATAATGTGCTCCTTTCGTGCTTCACGTTGAAGGGTTGAGCTGGGGATTGACCAGAGCACAAGGCCGACCCGCGATCGGGGGGAGGGCGGGTTGGGAATGCAGAATTAGTTAGCTGGAATTCGAGCGAATCCTAGTATTCGTACCGACGTTGCACAAACGCCAAGATGCGCCATGAAGTCACGGCATCGCGATTGTGATCAGAATCACGTTGCGAGGGTAACTCTGGGATAGACGAGACGTTCACCATTTTTGCTCGAGCTTTTTTTGGAAACTGGTACGTCCCGTCTGTCCCGGTTTTTCGGCCCGGTGCTAGCGCGCGCCCGTGTCTCCGACGCGGCCTGGCTTCGGCAGTATCCCCTGATGAAACGTAAGTATCCGGAAGTCGTCTGCCCCGCTGAATTGCCATCCATAATTGGGGCCCAGTTCCTTGGCGATCAAGTTGAAGGCCTCGCGGACCGTGACGTCGTGAAATGTAGCGTTCCACGAACGCGAAAAAGTGAGTGGCACTCCGGTTTGCATGATCGCGATCTGTTCTTTCGGACCCGGCAGTGCCGCGGCAGTGCCGAAAACGGCGTCTTGCACATTCTTCGTGTCTCGGAAGGTGAGCTCACTAATTGTGCGGTTCAGGAAATAGCTGGGATCGCCCGCCGACGCCCGCGGCAGGACATTTGTCATGTTTCCGTCTCTTTTCCAGGTAAATTCGCCATCCAGCGCACAAAGACCGTCAAGAATCTCTGAGACGGTGCCGGGCCCCACGTTTGCAATCAGGGTGCCGCGCTGGGGAGCGCTCCCAGAGATTTTTTTCCCAAGCCGATATTCCACCGAGACCGTCAGGCCAGCCTCTCGGCTCAGCATCGCGATGCCGTCAATCACATCCTGGTTTCGTAGCGACACACCGGGAACTCGCTGCTGAAAGGGATCAGGTGAAGCGGTCGGTTCTTGCCCGGCCTGCGCAGCATTGAGCTTGACGAGTAGAGACAAGAGAAGAATGGCAGCGACTTTGACGGTGGTAATTTTCATAGGCTGTCAGTTGGAAGGCCCGTTGCTAGATACGCTCACCCCACTAGAAGTGTACGTTATCGTATTGTTACGAACGTAGATACCGCCCACACCGATATCTTGGCTGTCCACGATGCTCAGATCCGAGGGGAGCGGCACGTTGTTTAAAAGCGACAACTGGTCCACTACCTGGCTGCCCGCGTTTAATGATCCCTGACCATAAGTTGGTGTCACCGCATAATTCGAGCTGGTTAGGGTTACGTTCTCGTAAGTCGAGACGGATTGCCCGGTCGTTACCTGCTGCCCGCCGGGATTAGCATAGACGTAGTAGCTCACTTGGTAAATGTATCCGTACGTGCTTGGGCCACTGTAAATTGACAGTGGAATTTTGGAATCGGGCGGGTGGCCCGGCTTTTAATTCAGCGTACACCGCCCGATCAGTGGGTGCCCCGCTCTTCGCGTTCGTTGCGAAGGGCGGGTACCACAGAAGCCGAGAGCGACAACACTTGGCATCAGCAGCATCGTACCCGCCCTTGCAAAAGACGCAAGGACGGGGCACCCTCAGTCCATGTGGCTTCAACCAACACGAAAAGGGTGGGCCACCCGCCTTGCACTCCACGGGTCTGTCTCCGATTTCCCTATCTCGATTCGCTTATCTCCTATTAACCGGAATTATGTTGAGATAGTACGCTTTGTCGTCAATGTCATAGAGCAGCGACCATGCCAGCCTCTCGGACGTTTGGGCGAGCACCGTGCGCAACACATCCCGGGCCGGCTTGTTTTCCGCATGAAGTGTAATTTGCGTTTGCACAAAGATATTCGTGGGGTACTGCAATAACCGAACCTGCCTCCCTGAGGACGCCGTCAGACTACCGCAGATCTTGTCCAAGGCCCATGCGCCGTTGATATTCTTGCTGTCCACGCTAATCGGGGAATCCAGCAGTCCGCTCTGGTTGTGACCGGCACCGCTGGCTGTTCCGACGACCGCAAATCTGCCCCCGCCCTCGTCCAGCAAGCTGAACTTGCCCGGATTTCCGGAGTTGTCGTAATCGGCAATTACCTTCTGGAGCACTGCCTCTTCTTGGCTTACGGATGGGACGGTGTTCGAGTCTTCTGGGAAATCAGATTCAAATCGGTGACCGCCAATCAGGTGTTGCTTCTCCCCCGGATGACTCGCGAGAAATCGTGCATCAGTCCTTTCAACACCCTCGCCTGTTGAATAAACCGGATCCTCGTAGTCCACTGTCCAGCCATATTCCTTCGCCAAGGCTTCCACCGCCTGTCGCAGTGGACGCGGTTCATTGGCAGCCACAGTCGCCTTTCTTTGCCCGTGCGTTATGACCCCTTCGTACCAGTAATCAGTGCCGGGCTCGGTCTGTTGAGCGTGCACTTGTGCAGTGGTGATGAAAAGCACGCCCAACGAAACAGCTTTTAAGAACATGTCCTTTTCTCCTCGCCTTTTACTATGACCCCCTAATACGTAAAGGTATCGCAAACACCACCGCGACAGTTGGAGACTGTAGTCGCAGAGATCGTGACCGTTTGGACGTTGGAATAATAGGGAATGGGAGTGGCGCAACTCGTAGCAATGTACATCGTTTGAGGCACGTTATCTACGCATGGCAAAGAGGCGTGCTGTCGGATCGTGGTTACAAGACTCGCCGCGTCGCCGTCATAGTCAAAGCCCCACTGATTCGTGCCGTTTACGGCGAACCCATTATTTTGGCCGATGGTCCAAGTACCTCCAGTTACAGTACTCGTGGGAGGGAATGGTGCTCCCGGGTAATAGCAGCCGTTGGTTCCTGCATAGCCCGAGGCCTCAGTAACGCTATCTCCGTTGAAGACGTCTTGCGCACCGTCACTGACAGTCTGCTGAAACCTTGTAACTGTTTGGCCTCCCGGAATTTCAACGTACGCCCTTCCCTGGATCGAGCTCAGCTCAGACGTAGGAGTGGGGCAGACTGAAACCGGCTGCGTCGGGTTCCACGTCTGCTGCGGACACATCGGCATTCTGTCCCCCTGGACTGTAGCCTTCACCGCTCCTGTCGCTGACCCGACAGCGACCGTGTGCAGGGCAGCACTGGCTAGTGTGGCAACGGCCGTATTATTGCTATTCCAGTTATAGCCGGTGTCCGTTAGGTCTTCGAGACCTCCGCCGCATTCTTCCGTGCCCCAGATCGAATCGTTGTTGTTAATTCCGGGCGGACCGGCGAAGGGATTCGGATCGAGCGCAACATTGCTATATCCGCAGCAGCTTCCGCACCCATAGGAGGCGTGGCCGTACGTCTTGTCAATAACTAGCTTGCCCTCGTATAACTGCCCGATCGTCCCATGGTCGAGATCGCGCAGTTCGTATGAGCCGTTCATTGTGTCCGCAGGAAGCACATTTCCATCAGAGTCGGGAACCTGATTTCGTACTATTTCGCCGACATCGAGCCACATCTGCTTCCCCGGCGCAAGCATCTTCTCGATTCTGTACTTGCCTTTCCCTTGATTGTAGAAGAGTGTGACCTCTGCCGTCGTGGATTCCGTTCCAACGTTTCCGGTTGTGATCAGAGTGTTGTGCGTCGCGTCGACATGCCACATAGTGCCAACCCAGAGCCGGCTCAGTCCCTCGGAGAATGGAGTCTGCAATCCGTAGCGGCCAGTTTTGTCATAGCTGAGCGCGACTGCAACCACATCGGCCTGTCTGCCGACGTAGCTCAACTTCACGGTTCCCCAATTCGCATCTGCAGGCGTGTGAGCCGCTGATTGCTGATCAGCCAAGTCAACGATCCGCACTTCGCCGGGCGAGAGCGTCAATTGGGGCAAGACAGATTGCCCGGACTTGCTCGCATTTCGCCAGTCGACCGAGAGCGAAACCTCCGCTGGCCCGGCGCTTGCGTTTCTTAGAAAGACGCGAGGGAGGAGCGTGGTCCCTGAGGGAAGAGCCAGGCTCCGATCTGGCTGGCTCAAAGCCATCATTGGAGCAAGTAACGAATGTGTCGCGACTCGTTCGTCGGGATCCCGGTCAAACAACTTCATGATCGCCGTGAGGCCGGTTATTTCGTCGAAGATGATCTCCGCGGCTCCAACCGATTGATGGTTCGGCAAGGCGATGGTGAGTCCACCCAGCATTCCTACGCTCGACGAACCAAGCATCTCTCGCACATCGATCCGCATCGTCTGCCCCGGTTCAAGCCGCAAGGGAACGCGACGATTCTTCGAGAGCATGGAAAAAGCCAGGGAGCCGGTCACCACCTTCCTCGAGGGGTTGCTCAGAATGAGGTAAGTGGTTGAACTCTGAGCCGGCACCCACCAGACGCCCTCGAGTCCGGCGGTTGGGTAGAGCTGAGTGCCCACGGCGCTTGCATCGAAATGAAAATCGATCGGAGCGCCCTCGCGATGAACCATCGCTGCGGCGAACACGTTGCCAGCATGCAGCGATTGGTAACGGAAAGAGATCGATCCGAACGAACCGACAGCTTCATGCAATTGAGAATCCGATTCAACCAAGCTTCTCAGGTCAAGGGAAATCACGTGCCGTGCGGCGACCGTAACCGGAGACAGTGGGAATTCCTTTCCGGAAGACAGGTTGATTACGGGAGTGACGGTGAGTTCCCGAGACTCCACGTTGTTGCGTATTTCGATATCGGTGTTCCATCCGGGCTCAAGCGTCCAATAGGCGGCTGAAATCTGCTGCTGGGACGGTTCCCACTTTGCTGGACCGAGATGCTTCGGTCTAACTCCGTGCTTCGGCGGTGCATCCTGTGCGCTTACAGCGGATGCGACGAGGAGTAGAGAAAGGGTAATGCTGATTGCGCGGATCGTGCGGCACGCCATGGCCTTGTCCTCCAGCGGTCGTTATTTCCCGGACTCGGCCCAAATTGGGAAAGCACATTACCCCGCCGCGACCGCCTTTGCACAAGAACAAAAATCTTGTTACGAAAACCGGAATTGCTCCTCCATATCGGGAAATTCCAGTCAAAGGGAATTCATCTCCTCCCAAAGTAATCCCGTCAACGTTTACGCGACTTCCCCTTCCCTGTTACCATCATTGGTTTACCACTCACCTCGTAAACGAATTCTGTTTGTTGCCTTCATAACACTTACGGAGGAGATATGGCAATTAAAGTAGGTATCAATGGCTTCGGACGGATCGGCCGCAACGTGCTGCGCGCTTCGCTGAAGGATCCCAACATCGAGTTCGTCGCGGTCAACGATCTCACCGAACCGAAAACTCTGGCCCACCTGTTGAAATACGACTCGGTGCTCGGCAACCTGCCCAACCAGGTTTCTGCTGGCGCGGACAGCATCACTGTCGACGGCAAGACCATTAAGGTTTTCAAAGAAAAAGATCCCGCCGCGCTTCCCTGGGAATCGGTCGGCGCCCAGATCGTGATCGAATCCACCGGCAAATTCACCGATGCCAATGACGCGAAGAAGCATCTGCACGGGCCGGTGAAGAAAGTCATCATTTCGGCTCCGGCGAAGAATGAAGACGTCACCGTTGTCCTCGGCGTGAATCACGAGAAGTACGACGGCGCGAAGCACAACATCATTTCGAACGCCTCCTGCACCACGAACTGCCTGGCGCCCGTTGCCAAGGTGATCAATGACGAGTTCAAGATCGTCGGCGGCACCATGACCACGATCCACTCGTACACGAACGACCAGGTCATTCTCGACTTCCCGCACAAGGATCTGCGGCGCGCCCGCGCGGCGGCACTGAACATGATCCCGACCAGCACTGGCGCAGCCAAGGCTCTGAAGCTGGTGATTCCGGAACTGGCCGGCAAGCTCGACGGATTCTCGATGCGCGTGCCGACGCCGAACGTCTCGGTGGTCGATATGGTCGTGTGGGTCGAGAAAAAGACATCGAAAGAAGAAGTCAACGCGGCGCTTAAGAAGGCGTCGGAAGCCGGGCCGCTGAAGGGATATCTCGGCTACGAAGAGCACGAGTTGGTGTCGTCGGATTTCAAGGGCGACTCGCGCTCCTCGATCGTGGACGCGCCTTCGACCATGGTGGTGGGCGGCAACTGCGTGAAGGTGATCTCCTGGTACGACAATGAGTGGGGATACTCCTGCCGCGTGCGCGACCTGATCCACTACATCGTCGGCAAGGGCCTGTAAGAAAACATCCTGGAAATCCCACCCTTTCGCAAACCGCGAAAGGGTGGGCCACCCGGCTCCATCGTAAAGCCCGCGGGCGAGGGAGCCCGCGCCACATCTGATAGAGGACTCCTACCATGTCCAAGCTGTCTATTCGTGATCTCCCGCTTAATGGAAACCGCGTGTTCATGCGAGTCGACTTCAATGTTCCGCTCGAAGACGGACGCGTCATGGACGACACCCGCATTCGCGAGACTTTACCCACCATCGAATATGCGCTGCGCCACGGCGCGCGCCTGATTCTGGCCTCGCACCTAGGCCGTCCCAAGGGCAAGGTCAATCCCAAGATGAGCCTGAAGCCTGTGGCTGAGCGCCTGCGCATGCTGCTCGATAAAGAATTGGCGCGCGGCGAGAACGTAGGCTTCGCTCCCGACTGTGTTGGGCCAGAGGCCGAAGAAGTCGCCACGCAACTCGAGAAGGGACAGACGCTGCTGCTCGAGAATCTTCGCTTTCATGCTGAAGAAGAAGCCAACGATCCCGCGTTCGCGCGTCAGTTGGCCAATCTGGCCGAGTATTACGTAAATGACGCTTTCGGGTCGGCGCACCGGGCGCACGCCTCGACCGAAGGCATCACGCACTTCATGAAGGAGTGCGCTGCCGGCCTGCTCATGGAAAAAGAACTGAAATATCTGGGCAAGGCGCTGGAGCACCCGGAGCAGCCATTCGTCGCCATTCTCGGCGGCGCCAAAGTCAGCGACAAGATTGGCGTGATCCAGAATCTGCTGACCAAGGTCAACGTGTTGATTATTGGCGGCGGCATGGCGTACACGTTCCTCAAGGCCCAGGGACAGGAGATCGGCAAGTCGCTGCTCGAAGCCGACAAGGTCGATCTGGCCAAGAGCCTTCTGGAAGAGGCGAAGAAACGCAATGTGAAGCTGCTGCTGCCCGTTGATCATGTCGTGGCCATGAAGCCGGAGGCCAATGCGGTCGTCCAGCAGATTGGAGTAGGCCAGTCGATTCCGGCGGACAAGATGGCGCTCGATATCGGCCCGAAGACGATCGAGCTGTTCTCGGACGCGATTTCCGAAGCGCGCACAATTGTCTGGAACGGCCCGATGGGAGTGTTTGAAGTGCCCGGCTTCTCCAAGGGCACGTTCAAGGTCGCTCATGCCGTGGCAGACAATGGCGGGGCGATCTCGATTGTGGGCGGAGGTGACTCGGTCGCGGCCGTGAAAGCGGCCAATGTCGCCGACAAGATCACGCACATCTCGACCGGCGGCGGAGCGTCGCTGGAATTTCTGGAAGGACAGAAGCTGCCGGGGGTTGAGGCGCTGACGGATAAAAAATAGTTCGTGTAGGGGCGGAGGCATTCCTCCGCCCCGCGACTCGTGGCGAGCGTGCCGGTGGCGCGAATGCGCTACAGCCGATCGATCGTCAACTGGTCGGGCACACCGCGAAAGTATTTTTGCAGTGCCTTGGTGAAAATGTTGTCTCGGGATGAGACCTGCGAAAACAGGGTCATGCAGGACCGGAATTTCATGTCATCAGGAGACATGAAAATCTGGGCCGCCGACCGGTTTTCCACGCGGAGGACGAGTTCGGTGCATTCTTTCAGACGAGGTCCCAATACAGGGTGGGCAAGATAGGCTCGTGCTTCATCAAGTCCGGAAATTGCATATTCGATAGCAGTCGGACTTCGTCCAAGACCTTGGATTTGCGGGAAGATGAACCATATCCAGTGGCTCGTCTTTCTTCCGGCGCGCAGTTCGGCAGCTACTTGCTGATAAACCGGCTCTTGCGCCTCGATAAAGCGCTGCAGGTTGAATGGATCGGGAGACGTTTTGCCGGCGTCAAAGTGCATGTTGATTTCCTGATGCCAAATGGAAACGGCGTGACCGCAATTATATGAAAGGCGAACTCATGAGAAAAAAAGTAATGGCCGCGAACTGGAAGATGTACAAGACTCCTGACCAGACTCGTGATTTTTTCAAGGCTTTCCTGCCCTTGGTGGCAGATCACTCGCGGGACGAAGTCGTCGTTTGTCCTCCTTTTCTGGATCTGCCTGCAGCACTCGACGCCGCTAAAGATTCGAACGTCGCCATCGGCGCGCAAAACGTCCACTGGAAAGAAGAAGGCGCATTTACCGGGGAGACTTCGGTTGGCCAGTTGCTTGCCTTGGGCATCAAGCACGTGATCATCGGCCATTCCGAGCGGCGGCAATATTTTGGCGAGACCGACGACACCGTCAATCTTCGCCTGAAGACCGCGCTGGAAGCCGGCCTTACACCCATCTGCTGCGTCGGTGAAGTGCTGGAAGAACGAGAGGCCGGAATGACCGACGACGTGCTCCGCCGCCAGTGCGTCCGCGCATTTCATGCCATTTCGGCTAAGAAAGCGGCAAAGCTCGTCGTGGCTTACGAGCCGGTGTGGGCGATCGGCACCGGAAAAACTGCGACTCCGGAAATCGCGGCCGAGGCCCACGCCGTCATCCGCAAGGAAGCGACCGAGATCTTCGGCGAGCAGTTTGCCTCGAACCTGCGCATTCTCTACGGCGGGTCGGTGAAGCCCGAAAACGCGTCGGCGCTGATGGGTCAGGAAGAAATCGACGGCGCACTGGTGGGCGGCGCGTCGCTGGATCCGAAATCGTTTGCCGCGATCGTGAAGTATTAGTTTTCGAATTCCACGACGGCGTCATCCTGAGCGGGGCCGTTCTTCAGGCGGAGCGAAGGATCTCGGCGCAAGCGGAAGTGTCCCTGGGGAGATCCCTCCGCCGCGGCTACGCCGCCCTCGACTAAAGTCAAGGGTCTACGAAAACGCGGGCGTTCGGGATGACGCACTTGTAAAGTGCTTATCTTTGCTCGATGGGCACGTAATGATTGGGATATTCCGGCCCCAGATATTCCGCGCGCGGTCGGATCAGCCGATTGTCGTCGAGCTGCTCGATTACATGCGCGGCCCATCCGCTGATCCGCGATACCGCAAAAATCGGGGTGAACAGATCCACATCGATCCCCAGCGTGTGGTACGTCGACGCGGAATAGAAATCCACATTCGCGTTCAGCTTCTTCTCCGACTTCACAAATTCCTCGATCTTGCTCGACATTTCGAACCATTTGGGTTGTCCGCTGGACTTGCCCAGATCCCGTGACATCGCCCGCAGATGCGTGGCTCGCGGATCTTCGGTGTGGTAGACGCGATGTCCGAAGCCGGAAATCTTTTTCTTCTGCGCCAGCATCGATTTGACGTGTTCAACGGGATCGACACCGGCGGCATCGATCGCTTTCAACATTAGAAACACGGCCTCATTCGCGCCACCGTGCAAAGGTCCCTTCAAAGCCCCAATCGCCGAGGTGATCGCCGAGTGCATATCAGACAGCGTTGCTGCTGTAACGCGCGCAGCGAACGTCGATGCGTTCAGTTCGTGATCAGCGTGAAGAATGAGCGCGATGTCGAGGGCACGCTCGGCGGTAGGCGACGGCTTGGCGCCGTTGAGCATCAGCAGAAAATTCGCCGCGTGCGCAAGCGAGCGATCCGGGTCCACCACCGGATGTCCTTTGCGGATGCGATCATAGGCGGCCACAATCATCGCGATCTGTGAGGTCAATCGGATCGCCTTGTTCACGTTTGCCTTGTGATCGTTGCTTCTCTCCTCGGGATCGTAAAAGGAGAGCGCGGAGACGGCCGTACGCAGGACGTCCATGGGGAGCGCGTGCTTCGGGGCGTTGCGGATCAGTGTGATCACGCCAGGGTCAAGTTGACGTTCCGCGGCCAGTTGCTCCCGCAGATCGGTTAATTGTTGGCGCGTGGGTAGCTTTCCGAACCAGAGCAGATAGCAGGTTTCTTCAAAGTTCGAATGGTCGGCCAGTTCATGAATATCGATGCCGCGGTAGGCGAGCACCCCGCGATCTCCGTCGATGTAACAGATACTGGAATTGGTGGCGACAATGCCTTCAAGTCCCTTTGGGGCATGCGTCGTTGTCGAACTGGACATTCGTTCCCGCTCCGGAAGAAAGGTTTTTGGGTTGCGACCGCGCGAGGAGGAACGCGGAGAGTACAACCGTTTATTTTTTTATACCTGAATCTTGCGCAGGATTCCAAGCGGCTGGCTATTTTCGCGGCCGCTGGCTCCGCGCGTACACTCCACGATCCGCCCGGAAATTCAAGGTCCGCGTCTTTGCCAGCATCCTTCGTTGAGGGCTATAGTAGGAGGTTCTTCCCGAGTTTCGCCCGGTTTCTACACGAACTTTCTTAATCCTCCTGGAGGAATCATCCACACATGAAACGCCTTTTTTCAGTGTTGCTCGCGCTCGCCTTCAGCTTTCCCATACTCGCTAGAGCCGATGAGGGTATGTGGCTCTACAACGAGCCTCCCAAAGATAAAATCAAGGCCGCGTATGGCTTCGAAGTCACGCAGGCTTGGCTCGATCATATTCGCCTGTCGTCGGTTCGCTTCAACAACGGCGGTTCGGGCTCGTTCGTGTCGGCGGACGGCCTCACCTTCACCAACCATCACGTGGGCGCGCGGTGCGTGCAACAGCTCTCGACCGAAGGCCACGATTACATGAAAACCGGCTTCTACGCCAAGTCTCAGGCGAAAGAAGCGAAGTGCCCGAACCTGGAACTGAACCAACTGGTCGGAATCGAAGACGTAACTGAGAAGATCAATGCCGGCGTCAAGCCGGGCATGTCGGCAGCCGATGCCGGGCAGGCTCAGCGTGTCGCCATGTCCCAAGTCGAGAAGGCTTGCTCGACCTCCACGGGACTGCGCTGCGACGTAGTGACATTCTACTCGGGGCAGGTCTACAACCTCTACAAGTACAAAAAGTACACCGACGTACGCCTGGTATTCGCACCCGAATTCGATGCAGCATTTTTCGGCGGCGATCCCGACAACTTCACCTATCCGCGCTACGACCTCGACATCACATTCTTTCGAGTCTATGAGAACGGCAAGCCGGCACATCTCGACAACTATCTGAAGTGGTCGCCAGACGGCGTAAAGGATGGCGAACTGATCTTCGTCTCCGGTCATCCCGGAAACACCAGCCGCATGCTGACCATGGCGCAGCTGAATTTTCTGCGGGACGTCCAGTATCCATCGGTGATGAAGTTCCTCGCCAGCCGAATCGCGATCCTGCAGGACTTCAGCAAGCAATCCGAGGAGAACGCGCGCATCGCGAAGGAAGACATTTTCGGACTGCAGAACTCACAAAAAGCCATCACCGGATACAACGGCGGCCTGCTCGACAAAGCAATCATGGAGAAAAAGGCTGCCGATGAGGCGAAGCTGAAGGCAGGCTTCAAGGCCGATCCGAAGAATGCCACTGCTGCTGATCCATGGGAGGAGATCGTGCAGGCGATGAAGCTGCAGGGTTCGATCTATCCCAGTCTGACTTATCTCGAGCGCCTGCGAGGCTTCCCGCGTTTGGCGATGATTGCCCGAACGCTGGTCCGTGCCGCAACCGAAAAACCGAAACCGAGCGATCAGCGCATGCGCGAGTATCGCGACTCCGCCCTGCCCTCGCTGGAGCAGGCGCTTTTCTCCGCGGAGCCGGTGTACAAGAACCTGGAGACGCTTCAGCTGTCGGCGTCACTCGGGGAGATGCAAGAGGCGCTGGGAAATGACAATGCCGATGTGAAGAAGGCACTACAAGGAAAATCGCCGGCCGATGCTGCCAAAGACCTTATTACCAATACAAAGATCGATGACGTGGCAGTCCGCAAGCAGCTTTACGAAGGCGGCGAGAAGGCGGTCGAGGCCAGCACCGATCCACTGATTGTGTTCATGCGTACGATCGACTTGCCGGCGCGTGAAGTTCGCCGCGAATTCGAGGACAAAGTCGATTCGGTGGTGCGTCGCGGTGGCACCATCATCGCCAAAGCGCGTTTCGCCCAGAGCGGATTCACCCAGCCGCCCGACGCGACGTTCACTTTGCGGCTCAGCTACGGCGCGGTCAAAGGCTATGAAGAGAATGGCAAGCATATTCCATTCGCGACCAACATCGGCGAAGCTTACGAACACGCGGCCGAGCATGGCGACAAGCCGCCCTATCAGCTGCCCGAGAGCTGGATCCAATCCAAACCGAAACTGGATCTCAAGACTCCTCTGAACTTCGTTTCGACAGCCGACATCATTGGTGGAAATTCCGGATCGCCGACTGTAAACAAGGACGGCGAAGTGGTCGGGATCATCTTCGACGGGAATATCCAATCCCTCCCCTGGAATTTCGCCTATAGCGGTGTGCAAGGACGCGCCGTCTCGGTCGACTCGCGCGGCATTCAGGAGACGCTGCGCAAGGTATATGGCGCGAATGCGCTCGCGGATGAGTTGATGGGAACGAAGGCGGAGGGAGCAAAGGCGGGAAAGTAGCTGGACTGCTAAGTTCAAGATGTCATCCTGAGGTCGGCGAAGCCGACCGAAGGACCTTACGTCGGCGGGAAGGTACGATGCTGTGGAGAGGTTCTTCGGGAACCGCGTGCAGCGGGAAATGTCCTCTCGACCGCATATCCGGCTACGCACCATCGTACGGTCGCTCGGAGGGCTAATCGCCCTCCTCACGATGACATCATTGCATGGGCTGCCTGGAAATACCCGTCACGCCGGCCAGATCGTCAGCGCAGTCTTGCTCAGAATCTGCTGCTGCACCGATTCGCCTAGCGGCAGCGCCCGGAATTCTTCCAGATTCTTCTTGATATCCGGGACGCCCGGCCCCGGCCAATCCGTGCCGAACAGCGTTTTGTGCGCGATTTCGTCAAGCCGGGGAAAATATTTCAACAGAGTTTTTGGCGGGATTCCGCTGATGTCGAGATAAACATTCGGATGGCGTCGTACGAGAAAAAACGCAGTCTGCATCCAAAGCGGACGTCCGCCATGCGCCAGCAAAATCTTCAGCTTCGGAAAATCCACCGCGACGTCATCCAAATAAATCGGATCGCCGTACTTGTTGCGCGCGCCGGGGAAAATTGACGTCCCCGTGTGAAACATCACAGGAACGCCATTGGCCTCGGCCGCGCGGTAGATGATCTCGAGTTCCTTCGCGCCGGTCAGATACTCATTTGGAAACAGCAGTTGATGCGGCGGGTGGATCTTGATCATCTTCAGCCCGAGCCGCAGAATCTGCTCCACATCCGCCAGAACATTGGTCGTATGCCGTGGATGCAGACTGCCGCACGAAAGCAGGCGCCGCGCATCTTCCTTCACATAGTCGGCGACGAACTGATTCACGCCGCTGGTGAATCCGATCACTTCCGGAGCAACGTAATTGATCAGCATGGCACGATCGATGCCGCTCGCATCCATGAACTTGAGAAAAGCTTTTGGCGAGCGGCAGAATTCGGCAATCTGATCGAAGTTCGAACGCTTGTGCTTCATCAGTTCCAGCGCGTGCGGTTTGAACATCTCCATCGGCTGGATGTGAATGTGACAGTCGGTGATCATGCGGTGGCTGTTGTTTTAGTGAATAGTCGTTAGGCGAGCAGCATACCAGACGCTTTAGTTTGCCGCCGCCAGCACTGCTCGCTTTGTAAAAACACGGATCATCTCACGGCGGTATTCCGGCGTCAGGGCAGATGTTGTCAGCGGCTTCGCGGTCTTCGCAGCGAGATCTCCCGCGCTTTCGGCTAGAGACTCGGTCAGAGCCTGGCCCTTTAGCAGTTCGGTCGCCCCAGGAATCAGCATCGGTGCAGGATTCACAGCCGTGATGCCGATGCGTGCATCGGCGATGTGGCCGGCGCTTTTTCCATTTGAAGACCGTTTCATGACGACGGCCACTCCCGCCAGCGGATAGTCAATCGATCCACGAACTCGCAGCTTTCGATACACGCCGATATATCCAGCCGACGAGGCGGGGATGAACACGCGTGTGACGAGTTCGTTCGACTGAAGCTTGCGATAGTTGTCGCCGAGCCCGGTGTAGAAATCTTTGAGCGGAATGCGGCGCACGCTTGTCGGGCTAACAATCTCGATTTCAGCATTCAAGCAAAGCAGTGCCGGAGGCGTGTCGCCAGAAAATGCCGCCCAGCACTTCGTGCCGCCGGGAGCGACGTGGCAAAGATCGCCGTCTTTCTTGATGCAGAAGCCGCATCCCTTGCGCCAGGTGAGCGACTGGTTATACCAGAGGCAACGCGTGTCGAGGCAGATGTTGCCGCCGATCGTTCCCATATTCCGGAGCACGGGCGAAGCGACCGTGGCCGCGGCTTCGGTGAGCACCGGGAAGTGCTGGCGCAGAAAATCGGAGCGCTCGATGTTGCGAAGCGTCGTGAGGGCACCGATTTCGACACCGCCGTCGTCGAGCGGCTTGATTCCGCGCAGTTCGCCGACCGCGCGGAGATCCAGCACGTATTCCGGCTCGAAAAGTTTCTGGCGCATCGAGGGGATGAGGTCGGTGCCGCCGGCAAGGGCGCGGAGGTTCGACCCATGCTTGTCCAGGTAGCCGATGGCTTCCCCGATCGTGCGCGGGCGCAGCAATTTGAATTGCGGCAGGCTCAATCCCTACCTCCCGCAGGAGCCTGCGTGCGGGACAGGTCGAGTTCATACCTCTTCGGTCCCTTGCCTTTGAACCACAACGAGCCACCATGCTCGCGGAAACGGGTTGGTGCAGTCGGATCGATTCCTTCGGTCAGGTTCAAAGCCTTCGCGTTCTTTTTCCCGCGCAATGCTGCCAAAACACGCTCGGGCGTAAATGGCGCTTCGTGCAAGCGCACGCCAACCGCGTCGTAAATGGCATTCGCAATCGCGGGAATTGTCGCCGCCAGCGATCCCTCGCTGCATTCTTTCGCGCCGAACGGGCCTTCCGGATCGATGCTCTCGACGATGATCGGCACGACCTCGGGCGATTCAATCGATGATGGACTGCGATATTCGAGAAGGCCGGGATTCATCAGCATGCCGTCTTTCCAGATCATTTCTTCGGTGAGCGCCTGGCCCATGCCCATCCAGACCGAGCCGATGATCTGTCCTTCGACCGACACGGGATTTAGCGCGCGGCCGCAATCGTGAGCCGCCCAGACTCTGTGGACTGTGACCTCGCCTGTGTCTTCGTCAACGCTGACTTCAGCCACCTGCGCGGAATAGGAGTAAGCCGGCGACGGTCCGACTCCTGCACCCTTATGCTTGCCGCCGCGCGCCTCAGGCGGAGGCGCGTACGATCCCGTGCCGGTGAGCGCACCGTGAAAGTCGATGGCGGCGACCACTGCTTCTTCGAAAGTCATGGCATCTTTCGGGCCTTCGTCCTTGCGCTTTTGCTGCAGAGATCCGCGGAGGATCTGGCCTTCGACGCGGCCGGAGACGGAAGCATCGGATTGTGCGGGGCGGGCACTCATGTCCGCCGATTGTGAGTCGGAAGACACAGCCGCATTCCTGGCTACAATGCAATCTTCCCGAAAAATCAAATCTTCCGCTGCGCAGCCCATCTTCTTCGCCGCGGCTGCCGCAATCAGCTTCTTCACTTCCTCGGCAGCTCGCAACGTCGCATTTCCCGCCATGAATGTCACACGGCTGGAATACGAGCCAATATCGATGGGCGTCAGGTCCGTGTCGGCGGCGACGACGCGCACGCGAGACAGCGAGCAGCCCAGCGCTTCAGCTGCAACCTGCGCCGTCATGGTGTCCGATCCCTGGCCGATCTCGGACGCGCCGGTGTAAACTACGACTCCGCCGTCGCGATCGATTTTGATGTTCACCGTCGAGTGCGGCATGTCGGAGCGAATGATCGAGTTCGCCGCGCCGCTCACATAATGACTGCATGCGATGCCGAGTCCGCGTCCCTTGGGCAGCTTGCCTTTGCGCTCATTCCAGGCGGAACGCTGCACAACCTGAGCGATGCACTCCGGCAGACCATAGCTCTGCACGCGAAGGCCGTTCACCGTGATGCAGGGCGGCTGCAGCAGATTGCGGCGTCGAACCCCGGCGGGATCCATTCCAATCTTTGTGGCGAGTTCGTCGAGTTGTGATTCGAATGCAAACCGCACATTCACTGTGCCGTGACCTCGCATCGCGCCGCAGGCGGGCTTGTTGGTAAGCACACGATAGCCGTCGTACTGAATGTTCTGGATGTCGTAGAGCGCGCCGAGTAGCGCACCCGAGTAGAGAATCGTGACCACGCCGTAGGAGCAGTACGCGCCGCCATCCTGTACCACACGGGCTTTCACGGCGGTGATACGGCCGTCGCGCTTCACGCCGGTTTTCAGATCGATGATGGTGCGCGGGCGTCCGCGATGCGCCCAGAAAACTTCTTCACGCGTGTAGGTGATCTTGACCGGAGCTTTCGCCTTGCGCGCGGCGATGGCAGCGATAATTTCGAGCGGGATTACCTCGCTCTTGCCGCCAAATCCGCCACCGACGAGCGGCTTGATCACGCGAATCTGGGCCATCGGCATCTCGAGCACGAGGGACAGCTTGTGCTGCAGGTAGTACGGAACCTGCGTCGACGACCAGACGGTCAGGCGACCCGGCTTGCCGCTGTGCGGATCGATTTCGAATGACGCCAGGGTCGAATGCGGCTCCATCGCCGCATGCGTGACTTCATTGGCGATGAAACGAGCTTCCGCAATTTCATCCGCTTCCGCAAATCCTCTTTCCGGATCGCCGAAGACGTGGTGGTAGTCCTTTTCGAGATTGTGCGGCTTGTTGTCGTGGATGAGGTCGGACTCGGCCTTCATCGATCCTTCGGGATCGAAATATGCGGGAAGGACTTCATAGTCGACGTCGATCAGTTCGAGTGCCTTTTCCGCAATCGCTTCAGAAGTAGCGACCACGCAGGCAACATTGTCGCCGACGTAGCGGACTTTATCGAGCGCAAGCGGATACTCATCGTGCCCGACAGGAAGGATTCCGTAAGTCTTCGGGGCGTCTGCGCCGACCACCACGGCGACAACTCCATCGAGTTTCTCTGCGCGGCCGGCATCAATGCGCTTGATGCGCGCATGCGGATACGGCGAATGCAGAATTTTTCCGATCAGCATGCCGGGGACTGAGAGATCGTCGGTGTACTTGCCGGCGCCTGTGGTCTTCTCGGCCGCGTCGACCATGGCGGTGGGCTTGCCGATGATGGAGAAATCAGGCATGGGGTCAGTCACCCTGTGGGGCATTGCGAAACTTCTTCGTGGCTTGATCCCAAAAGAAGAACGAACTCGTGCTGCCCCAAGACATGAACCCAACCGCGTCGGTGGTGAGATTCACATGCTGGGGAGCACCCGGAGCACACATCGAAGGATCATCGCCACATAGAGTGTCGTACTTTCCTGGGCGAACGATGTAAATTCCTAGCTCACCAAGCGGAGCATGGCCGCCATGTATCATCTGCCACTGCCCGCCTTGGCTTGAGAGTTGGACCCAAAGGCCAAACTCCTTTCCAGAATCGCTTACGAGGAGTTCGGCTAAATCTCGCCGACCGTCGCCGTCGAAATCGCCTCTTACTACCAAGAATCTGGTTAGACTCTTCTGTCGCCACTCTTCCGACGCTTCCGCTTTTGTAGGGCGGCGCCAGCCAGGGGGCAGACCCTGCGCCACCGCAAGTTCGCAAAACAGGAGCAAAAAAACCCAGATTCCTCGCTTCGCTCGGAATGACAACCCATGGGAGATCATTTTGCGGCCCCTGAGTTCACGCGCTCCGCCCCAATCGCCTCCCGTATCGCCTCATACATCTGGTTGTATCCCGTGCAGCGGCAAAGATTGCTGCTCAGAGCATTGCGAATGTCGGCTTCCGTGGGATCAGGATTCTCCGCAAGAAGCGATTTCACCGTCATGATGAATCCGGGCGTGCAGTATCCGCACTGCGCGCCTCCCCAGTCGCCATAGGCTTTCTGGATCGCAGCAAGGCTGCCGTGCTCGGTGACGCCTTCGATCGTGGTGATCTCCTGCCCTTCGCAACTGGCCGCCAGCAGCGTGCAGGACATCATCGCGACGCCGTCGAGTAAGACCGTGCAAGCGCCGCAGGAAGAATCATCGCAGCCGCGCTTCGAACCGGTGAGGTCGAGTTCCTGCCGCAGCACATCGAGAAGAAGCGCGCTCGGTTCGATCGCGACTTCATGGTCGCGGCCGTTGACGCGGAGGGTGATGAGTTCTTTTTTCATTTAGCCCCGAGCTGCGAGCCCCGAGTCGCGAGCTAGGCTTTCAAAGCTCGTAGCTCATGGCTCGAAGCTAGTTTTCAATACACCGGCACCTTCTGATCCACCCGGCGCGACCACGCGTCGATGCCGCCACGCATCGACTGCGCCTTTTCAAATCCCTGCTGCCGCAGCCAGACGGTCACATTCATCGAGCGCACGCCATGATGGCAAACGACGACAACGTGATCTTCGGGATCCAGCTCCTGATGCGCCCGCGAAGGCACATCGCCCATGGGAATCAGCTTGGCGCCGGCAATCTTTGCCGTCTGAAACTCCCATGGCTCGCGGACATCGAGCAGCGTGAACGACTCGCCCGCATCGAGCTTCGTTTTCACTTCCTCGGGATTGATTTCGTAATCCATCGCTTACTTCCCGGTCCACCTGGGCTGGCGCTTCTCGAGAAAAGCGCGAATGCCCTCTTGTGCGTCTTCGGTCTTCATCAGATCTTCAAAATAGATCTTCTCGGCGCGCGACAATCCCTTGTCGAAATGCATGGAATCCCACGCATAGCAAGCTTTCTTCGCGACGGCCAACGCCGCTGGGCTCAAACGCAACAACTGCCCGACACATGCGTGCACGGCGGAATCAAGCTGGCTGTCGGATACAGACCGCGTGGCCAGCCCGATTTCGGCCGCTTCTCTGCCGGTAATCGAGCGCCCGCTGAGAATCAATTCTGCCGCCTTCTTTTGCCCGATCAGCGCAGCGAGCGCCGTGCACGCGACAGGAGGAAAGCAGCCCAGCTTGATTTCGGGAAATCCCCACTCAGCGTCGTCGTTCGTCAAAACAACATCGCACACCATGGCCAACTCCGCGCCTCCACCAAGGCAGAGTCCGTGCACAGCGGCGATAGTGACCTTCTTCGTACTCACCAGCGAGCGAATGATCCCATGGAATTTCGCCAGCATCTCGTCGACTTTATCGGGAGTGTGAGCTGCAATGTCCACCCCTGCGGAAAAGGCCTTCCCTGCCCCACGAATCACAATCACCGAAACATCAGGTCGTGCATCCACCTCAGCAAAGGTTCCCGCCAATTCTTGCATCATCGGAATATCGATCACGTTCAGCGGAGGATGAAGCAACCCGATCTGCGCAACCGGAGCGGCGATTTGCGCCGCGATGCGACTGGTCTCGGATGGAGTGCCCGTGATCCCCATTATCCTCGTTGTCCTCTGTGATGACGCTTTCGCGTTACAAGTTGATCGCCGACTTGCGCACTTCTCCGATCGTCGCCAATGGATCGCGCGCGCCGGTCTTCTCGGCGATCCACTTCTTCTCAGTTTCGATGATGTCGAGCAGCAATTTTTTGTCTTCCGCGGCCGGCATGTATTCCTTCAAATGCTGCTCGTACTCGCGATCGTTCAGCGGTTCGCCCGTCTGCGCATGGAATTTCTGGCTGGCCCAGCGACCGATGGCGCGATTAAATTTGATGTCCGGTGCGTAGAGTTTCGGCTCTCCCGATTTCAGAGAATGATTGAAGCGCTCGATCAAGCCGGCCACCTCGTCGCGGTAAAGATTTCGATTGTAGTCATTCAGATCGTCGAGATTAGCCTCCTGGTCATTCTTTGGCTCATCGTAGCGACCCTTGATGCCCCAAACGTAGGCCCAGTGCGCCGAAGAAGAATGATCCGTGCCGAACAAATCGTAAGAACTGGAAATCCACTTGTTGAGATACTTCTGGATCAGCCACGCCGGGATCACACCGGCTTCCACGATGCGCCGCAGGCCGTCGTTGCCCGTGCCCATGTGGAATGCCTCTTCCCGCAACATGTATGACATCGAACGGCCAAGCGGCGCAAACGCCGAATACTTCAACATCTGCAACTGGAACTTGCCGTCGCGATCGACGAAGTCAGTGTAGGTGAAAAAGTCCATCCAGTTATCGACATCGACGTTGAAGGCGCCCAGCAGGCGCTTGTTCTCAAACGCGCGGCGCTCGAGCATCTTCTGCGCCTCGACCTTGCCGGAATATCCGAAATGATCGACCAGCAGCGCGCACATCTGCCATCCATGACGCATCTCTTCGATCATGACGCGCGTGATGGCGCGGCGGTCCCAGTCGGTCGGCGCATTATCGAGCAGGTTGCGCTGCTGCTCGACGCTGGCGAACTCGGTGTCGCCCTGATAGACGATCATGTTCATCAGCGCATCGCGCATCTGCTGCGTGGGCATCTGGCGCAGGTTCTCCCACTTATGACGTCCCTTGTAGTGGCCGAATTCGATGTCTTCGGTGTCGATCGCGCCGTAGAGCGTGTCGAACTTGAAGGCTTCGATATCGGCTGTGTTGACGCCGATTTCCTTGCGCCAGTCGTTGAACAGGCCAATCCACTCGCTGAATGTTCCGATTTTTGCTACTTTGCCCGGCATTTCTTACGGCTCCTAATTTTCTAATCTTCTGGCGAGCGAGACGTGGTGATCGTCCCCCGCCGTGAATGCTCCCTTAAGAGAGCGCATTCATTGTTCCTTCTCTTTTCAGTCGTCGCACAGGATTGGAGGATCGAATAAAGCGCCAGTAAATCTGTGCTCCATCCTTGAACCCATCCTTGCCAGCTTCGTCTTCGAATAACTTCACCGAGTGGACGGCTTTGCTAACACGCCAACAGACCATATTGCCGAGACTGTTCTCGTAAGGCTTTTCTCTATTTCTGACTATCCGAACAGCCTTCTGTTGTGCCGCCCTGTGATTCTTTGCACGAACGACTACTATCCTGTCTTCATACAAGGAGAGGCGCTGTGGTTGGCCTTTTCCCGTGCAGCGTAGCAGCAATCGAACGGAGTACCAGTCCACGCATCCCTCCCGCCGAGATCCTTCGCTTCGCTCAGGATGACCGCGCGGGGCTCCCGCTTCGCTCACGCCCCGCAATCGCGGTCACTTTGCTTTGAATTCTGCCGGCCGCTTTTCCACATATGCAGCCAAGCCTTCCTTCGCGTCTTCGCTCTGAAAGAGCAGTTGTTGATTCTCACGCTCCACCGCAAGGCCGGACTCCATCGGAATCTCCCAGCCGGTCTGCACGGCGCGCTTGATGCGCCCGACGGCCTTCGCGGCCTTGTTTGGCGGACAGAACTGGCGCGCATACTCCATGATGTTTTCCATGAAGCCATCGCGCTCGAAAATGTCGTTTACGATCCCGAGTTCCTGCGCCTCCTCGAACGAGAACGTGTTGCCCGTCACCATCAACTCGATCGCCTTGCTCTTTCCGACCAGTCGCGAGAGCCGCTGCGTACCGCCAGTTCCGGGGAGCACGCCCAGATTCACTTCTGGCAATCCAATCTTGCCCGCGTCTTTTCTGGCAATGCGGATGTCGGCAGCCATGGCGATTTCCAGTCCTCCGCCGACGCAATGGCCGTTAATCGCGGCGATCACCAGTTTCGGAGTGTGCTCCAGCCGCAGCAACATCTCGTTGGCGTGCAGGCAGAAGTAATACTTGAAGGTGGGATCAACCGAGGCCAGCATCTTGATGTTCGCGCCCGCGGAGAAAAACTTGTCGCCCGCTCCGGTGAGGACAATCACGTAGACGCCATTATCCATCCGTGCTTTCAGGATCGCGTCGTCCATCTGGCGGTTCATTTCGTAGGTATAGGTGTTCGCCGGAGGATCGCACATCTCGATGACAGCGACGCCGCCGTCGGTCCGATAGTTGACCAGTTGTTTGGTGGTTTCGCCGGAGGCCGGTTGCATGGTTGTCGCCATAAAATTGCTCCTTTCGATGTCCGTCAGCGGCTGAGCCGCGAATCTTTTCCGCTGCCCAGCACTCCGCGCAGGAAAATGTCCCCCATTTCCTTCGCGATCGATTCCGGATTGGCATCGACGCGCGGATTGTGCCAGGTATAGATCCAGTTCATCATGCCGAACAGACTGAGGACCGCCAGTCGCGTCGAGATTTGCAGTCCGCGCTCGCGCTTCAGATCGTCCACGAGTCCGACGCAAGCCCGATAATACTGCCGCTTGATCGCCGCAACTTCTGCTCCGAATCCGTTCTTCAGGGCTTCGTCCTCGTGGGAGAGCACTTTCATCGCCGCCTGGTTGGCGAGGAAGTATTCGAGGTGATTCAGGATGAAGATGCGGATGCGGTTCTCGGCGTCGCTGACGCCTTCGAGCCGCTCTTTTAGCCGCGCCACGATGGTACTGAACGTTTCCTTCTGGATCAGGTAAAGGAGCCTCTCTTTTGACTCGAAATAATAGTAAA
>Ga0335081_10001682_pt1 | contig 35159 bp, 36 predicted proteins | sample Lox_Sample_35_FD_206713 | JGI IMG/M metagenome (GOLD analysis project Ga0335081, IMG submission 206713) | Soil microbial communities from Loxahatchee National Wildlife Refuge, Florida, United States - Lox_Sample_3.5 | ecosystem: Environmental > Terrestrial > Soil > Wetlands | place: USA...
TTCTGGCGGCCGCGACTCTGGCGATTTATAACCCCGTCAATCGGCATCCGTTTGTCAATTACGACGATGACCGGTATGTGACGGAAAATCCTCATGTGCGCGCGGGGATGAGTTGGGAAACGGTGCGCTGGGCATTCACCTCCACGGAGCAGGCAAACTGGCATCCGCTGACGTGGCTGTCGCACGCGCTCGATTGCCAGCTATTTCATTTGAACGCCGGCGGACACCACCTTACCAGCCTGCTGATTCATGTGGCGAATGCGGTCTTGCTGTTTTTGATTTTGGCGTACGGAACGGGGCGAGCTGGGCCGAGTTTGTTTGCCGCAGCGCTGTTCGCGCTTCATCCCATCCACGTGGAATCGGTGGCGTGGGTGGCGGAGCGGAAGAATGTCTTGAGCACGTTTTTCTTTCTGCTCGCGATCGGCGCTTATGGCTGGTATGCGCGAAAGCCGGACTGGAAGCGCTATCTGGCGGTTGGGTTTTTCTTCGCGTGGGGGTTGATGGCGAAGCCGATGGTGATCACGCTGCCGTTCGTTTTACTGCTGCTGGACTACTGGCCGCTGGGGCGGGTGAAAGGAGGCAGCCGGGCCGTTTCGGATTTGCCGCAAACTTCGTGGGGAAAGTTGGTAGTGGAGAAAATTCCGCTGTTCGCGCTTTCGGGTGTGAGCGCAGTTATTACCATGCAAGCCCAACAGGCGGGCGGAGCAATGCGGTCGGTGACGCAATTTTCGCTGGGCGTACGGCTGGAAAATGCAATTGTTGCCTACGCGATGTATTTGTGGAAAACGATTTGGCCGGTGCGGCTGGCGCCGTTGTATCCGCATCCGGGCGATTCGTTGGCGGGCTGGCAGGTGGGATTGTCGTTGGTCGTTTTGCTTGCCATCTCGACGCTTGTTTTGCGATTTCGGTCGAAGCCTTACGTGCTGGTCGGATGGCTGTGGTTCCTGGGAACGCTGGTTCCGGTGATCGGGCTGGTGCAAGTAGGAGATCAAGCTATGGCCGATCGCTACGCGTACATCCCGCTGATTGGAATCTTCGTCATGATCGCCTGGCTGGCGACGGATGTGGCGGAAGGATGGATGATTCCGGCGGCGGCACGGATCGGCGCAGCCATGTGCGTGATGCTGGTTTTGGCGCTGGCGACTTATCGACAATTGGCGTATTGGGACAGTAGCTATGATCTTTGGGCACACACGCTGGCGGTCACCAAGAACAATTTCATCGCGGAAGACAATCTGGGCGGGGCGCTGCTAATGGACGGTAGGGTAGAGGAAGCATATCCGCACTTTCAAAGGGCGGCCGAGATTAACCCGCGCGATCCGATGAGCCACGCCAACCTAGGCACGTATCTTCAGGAGCATGGAAGCTTACAGGAAGCAATCCTGGAGTACGACAGAACCATCTCGCTGACATCGGACCCCGGGCTTCTGGCTTCGACGTATGCGAACCAGGGAACGGCCTACCGGGAGCTCGGCGCTGGGGCGAAAGCGCAAGAAGCGTATGAAAATTCTCTTCGGCTGAATCCGAGACAGTTCAATGCGTATCTGGGATTGGGGCGATTGTTGGAGAACGAAGGGAAGATCGAGGAAGCGATTGCGAATTATTCGCGCTCGGTTGAGCTGCGGCCGACGGCGGAGGGATATTTATATTTGGGGCGGGCACTCGAGAAAGTGAATCGGTTGAACGAGGCGATGGGGGCGTATCAGGAAGCGTTGAAGCTGGCGCCGGATTCGAAGGAAGCGCAAGAGGCCGCCGATGGGCTGGCGGGTAAGACGAAATAACGGCGAACGTGCCGGCGAAACGCCGGCGCTGCGAGTGTCCGGGAGGACACTTGACAGGGAAACAGGTTTGCGATGTGCTAGTGCTATGGATGAAGCCAAAAGCGCAGGCAGACAGGTAATGCTCTGGGTGATTACGGTGGCATTGCTTGCTCTCGCCGGTTACATGTACTTCCACCGATAAGCCCAGCGGACTAAGTTCGGCTGAAAGCGGAGCCGCTGCTTCTTCCCGTCGCGAGCCCGCGATTCTTCGTTTCGTCCCTTGCTTATTTCTCTGTGATGTCGACCCAGGCGCGCGTGTTCTCCCATTCCATCCGCAAAGTGCATTTTTTGCCGGACTGATCGAAGGAGATGGTGAAGTTCTCAACCATGCCCGGGGTCTTGCCGGCGCTCATGTCGGTGCGGACCAATTCGTCGGCCTCGTATTTATAGGGAATGCCCCACTCGCCGGTTTTCTTGTTCACAATGAGTGTCCACTTGTCGGGATTGGGAACGGTGAAAATGGTGTAGTTGCCGGCGGGAACCGCTTTGCCACCGACGGATAGATTTGCCGTGCTGACGAAAGTGGTGGCGTCATCGGCGCCGGTGCGCCAGACTTTGCCATACGGGACAAGTCCGCCGAAAATCTTCCGGCCTTTGGCGCGCGGGCTGGAGTAGTCGACGTGGATGGTCTTGCCATCGGGAAATTTGCACTCAGCGGAAGCCGCCGGGCTGGCTTTTTGGGCAGAAGCGAAAGCGGTGAATACGAGAAGAGACAACGGGAGGATCAGTTTGCACATGGATATCTCCGTTCGAGCAGTCAGCATTCAGCACTCAGCACAGATAGGTCTGAGGCGAGAATTTAGACTATAGAGTAGGGCTGAGGATAGCAACAAGCAGAACTTTTGGCGGCGTCTTCATGGAATCCGCTCGGCCCGAAGGCTCGATTGACGATCGTCCCGGCAGAGTCCAAACTTGGAGGAATGTCCAAACTGCGCGTAGGAATCCTATTCGGGGGCCGAAGCGGGGAGCATGAAGTCTCTCTGCTGTCGGCAGCCTCGGTGCTGAACGCCATCGATAAAAAGAAATATGAAGTCGTTCCCATCGGAATCACGAAGGGGGGCCGATGGGTTACGGCGGCCGATGCCGAGAAACTCTTGATGGGCAAGGCGGGCGAGCATGTCCTGAGCGGAGCCGAAGGAGCGCCTGCCACACAAGCTCATCTGCGCGCGGGTGATCCGGAAGCCACCTCGGCAGCGGCCGTGCTCGCAGCCGGAGAAGCGGTGGTGGTTCCGCCTGAACCGGTAAGGCACGAAGGATCGCTGCAGCCATTCCACACGGAAGCGCCACTGGCGCGCCGCGCCGCCGACCGCGCCATCAATGTCGACATCATTTTTCCGGTGCTGCACGGGACTTTCGGCGAGGACGGCACGATCCAAGGGCTGCTCGAACTGGCGGACCTTGCCTACGTGGGCTCAGGCGTGCTCGGCTCGGCCGCGGGCATGGATAAAGATGTAATGAAATCACTTTTCCGCGCGGCTGGTTTACCCATCGTGAAACACGTAACGATTTTGCGGGGCAATTGGGAAGCCGAGCCGAAGAAAGCGCAGAAGCTAGTGGAAAGCAAGTTGAAATATCCAGTCTTCGTAAAGCCGGCCAACCTGGGATCGTCGGTGGGAATTTCCAAGGCGCGTAATTCCAAAGAACTGGGGCCGGCGATTTACGAGGCGGCGAAATTCGATCGCAAGATCGTGATTGAGCAGGGAGTGGGTGGAAAAAAACAAAAAGCGCGCGAGATCGAGTGCTCGGTGCTTGGCAACGATCAGCCGCAAGCTTCTGTGCCGGGCGAAATTATTCCCTGCAAGGAGTTCTACGATTACAACGCGAAGTATCTGGACGAGGGCTCGGAGCTGGTGATTCCCGCCAAACTTACCAAGGGGGAAACCAAGAAAGTGCAGCAGTTGGCGATCCAGGCGTTTCAGGCGGTGGATTGCTCCGGGCTTGCGCGGGTCGACTTTCTGATGGATCCAAAGTCGCGCAAGATCTATTTGAATGAGATCAACACCATGCCGGGATTCACTTCAATCAGCATGTATCCGAAACTTTGGGCAGCTTCGGGATTGCCGTATCCTCAGTTGATTGAGCGGCTGATCGAGCTGGGCCTGGAACGTCACGCAGACAAACAGAAGAATCAGTACAGCAAATGAGCACTCCTCCCGGTCAGGAACCTGCAAGCCGATGAGCGAACGTAATTTAATCTACGCAATTGTGTTCCTGGCTGGCGTGTCGTTCGGTGCGGAGAACTCTATGAATGCTCCCGTGGTAAAGAAAGTGGAGGGTTTCACGGTGATCGGAATCAGCGCTCGCACCAATAATGCGCGGGAGATGACTCCCGACGGCGTGATCGGCAAGCAATGGGGCCGATTGTTCCAGGAAGGATTGCTGAACAAAATTCCAGGCAAGGCTGACTCGAACATCGTTGCGGTCTACACGGATTACGCCAGCGATCACAACGGCGACTACACCTTTCTGCTTGGCGCCAAGGTGAAGCCGGGCACGGAACCGCCGGCAGGGATGGTTGCAGTGAACGTACCAGCGGGAAAGTATGCGGTGTTCACTTCGGAAAAGGGTCCCGGAGCGAGAGTAGTGCCCGAACTCTGGCAGCGGATTAACAGTTTGCCGAAATCGGCGCCGGGCGGGGACCGGGCTTACAAGGCTGATTTTGAAGTCTACGACCAGCGGGCGGCCGATCCGCAGAATTCGGTTGTCGACGTGTACATCGGGATTCGATAGTCGTTAGTTTGGGGGCGAAACCTTAGTAGTCGGCCAGTTTGGATTTGCGCAGCCTCGCTTTAACGTCGCGCCTGTGGCACCATAGCAGACTGGCAAGGTGATTCAATGATAGATAAGGAAACATTCCAGAAGGGGCGCGGCTGGGCCTATTTGGCCGGGATAGCCATTTTCGTGCTTGTGGTGGCGTGGAAATACGTGACGCGCTGAGCGATAGTCCTTCAACCATGGGCAAAGGCAAGCGCACACGTTACCAGGCCCACCGCCGACCTTGGTCAACCCTTGACGTACTTCGGCGTGTTCGGTAGCATTACTCTCAAGTTTGCTCTTCGGAGCAGACCTTGGATTTCATGCAGAGTGGCTGAGGGACGAGCCCTGAGAAGCCACGACAACCGGATCGGAAGAAATTCCGGTCGCCCGGTGTCAACTCTCTCCCGGAAACGGGGAACATGAGATTCGAGGTGCGCAGCTTTTGCATCTCGTTCCTCATTCCTCTTTTCCTATCGGAAAAGGGGTTTCGTGTTTTAGGGAGTTTTTCAGTCTCGTCCCTTGGCTGCTCGAGAAGCGAGTAGCCCATGCCCCCATACGAATTGCGCTGTCGCGAGTGCGGAAAAAGCTGGGGAAACCAGCCGCGCTCGATCTGTGACGATTGTTTCTCGCCGCTGGAAGTTGCCTACGATTATCAGGCGTTAGGGAAATGTGTAAGCCGCGAGAGCATCGCGCAAGGCCCGCCGAATATGTGGCGCTATTCCGAGCTGCTGCCTTTGCCGGAAGATTTCCGGCCCATTACTCCCGCCGGATTTACGCCGCTGCTGCGGGCTGATCGTTTACAGAAAGAAATCGGTGCCGAAAATCTTTTCTTGAAGAACGACGCCGTTTGCCTGCCGACGCTGAGTTTCAAAGACCGCGTGGTTGCAGTGGCTCTGGCGCAGGCTCGGAATTTCGGTTTTCAAGTTGTGTCTTGTTCTTCGACCGGCAACCTTGCCAATGCGGTCGCGGCGCAGGCGGCGCGCAACGGTTTCAAGGCCGTGATTTTTATTCCCGCCGATCTGGAGCCGGCCAAAATTATTGGTACGCAGGTTTATGGGGCGAAGCTGGTGCGTATCGCGGGAAGTTACGACCAGGTCAATCGCTTGTGCTCGCAGATCGCCGATGAGCGGCCGTGGGGATTCGTGAACGTGAATTTGCGGCCTTACTATGCCGAGGGATCCAAAACCGTGGGCTTTGAAATTGCCGAGCAACTGGGCTGGGGCCTGCCCGACAACATCGTCGTGCCCATGGCCGGCGGATCGTTGATTACCAAAATCAAAAAAGCGTTCGATGAACTGATCGAGTTGGGACTGGTCGAGCCTAAGCTAGTAAAATTCTTCGGGGCGCAGGCCACAGGATGTTCTCCTATTTCGACTGCGGTCAAAGCCGGGCAGAAGGAAATTGAACCGCAGAAACCTGCGACCATCGCCCGCTCGCTGGCAATCGGCAATCCTGCCGACGGACATTATGCGATCAAAGCCATCACGCAAACCGGCGGCTGGTCGGAGGATGTTTCCGATCCGGAAGTGGTCGAAGGCATTCAGCTTCTGGCTGAAGCCGAGGGAATCTTCACGGAAACCGCGGGCGGTGTAACGGTAAGCTGCGCCCGGAAGCTCTATCAGCAGGGCCGCATCAATCCGCGCGAGACCACAGTTCTCTGCATTACCGGCAATGGATTGAAGACGACCGATGTGCTGTTGGGGAAATACGAGGCAACAGAACCGATCGCGCCCAGGATTGCCGAATTCGACAAATATCTCGAGACGCTGGATGCCGAAGACCGCATTCCGGTGGAGGTTTAAGTGAATATCACGGTTCAGATTCCTACTGCCTTACGCCGCCTTACGGCGGGGAATGCACGTGTCACCTGCGCGGCGGCAAATTTGAACGAGCTTTTTTCTGTGCTCGATCAGCAGTTCCCCGATCTCAAGCCACACCTGCGAGACGAAGCCGGACAGGTGCGCCGCTTTCTGAACGTGTACGTCAATGAGGAAGACATTCGATTTCTGGGCGGAGAGACGTACGCGTTTCGCGACGGCGACGAAGTGTTGCTGGTGCCCTCGATAGCTGGCGGAGCGGCTTAGCGATTTCCGCAATTCAGGGATAACCCTTTAATTATAATTCGCTTACAGACTACAAAGATTCCTTGCAACCTGCGGGGCTGCGCGTATAATCTAACTAACTGGTTAATTAACGAAGAGAATACCCCGCATGAGAGCAACGTTAACCAAGCCGCGAATGGGCTCGCGCGGAAAGCCCGAAGCCAGCCGCGCCGCCATCCTGGAAGCCGCGGTCAAGGAATTCTCGCGGGAGGGAGTTGCGGGTGCCCGCACGGACGCCATTGCTGCCCGGGCGCACGTGAACAAGGCCCTGCTCTACTACTACTTCAAAGACAAAGAGACGCTCTACGGAGCGGTGCTGGACCGGGTTTTCGGCGGACTGACGACGGCAGTGATGGAAGTTCTGGAACGCGATCTCCCTCCGCAGGAAAAAATCCTGGCCTACGCGGGAGCGCATTTCGATTACATAGCGCGGAACCCTCTGTACCCGCGGATCGTGCAGGGAGAAATGATGGGGACAGGACGCGGAAGCGCGCACCACATCGAGCGCATCGTCAAACAATATTTCCAGCCACTGTTCAGCAAACTGGCAGCCTTGCTGCGAGAGGGAGAGGCCAACGGCGAGTTTCGCCAGGTTGAAGCCTTTCACTTCATTCCCTCGATGATCGCCATGATCGTGTTCTATTTCACCAGCGCACCCGTAATGCGAATCATGACGGGGTCTGATCCGCTGAATCCTCAGCTGCTGGCCGATCGTCGCACCATGGTGTTAGACATCATTTCGGCGGCTTTGTTTCGCCATAATCCCCCAGAGGCGGGAGGGACAAGGCCATGAATGCGCGCAATAAATTTCTCATCATCATCGGCGTGATCGCAGTGATCTCGCTCGCCTATTACCTGATTTCCACGCCGAGCACGTCGAACTTAGTTCTGATCGGCACTGTGGACGCGAATCAGGTTATCGTCAGCCCGCAGACTGAAGGACGGCTTGCAAAACTCCTGGTCGATGAAGGGACACCGGTAAAGCAAGGCGACTTGATTGCGGTATTGGATCCTTCGGAACTCGAAGCGCAAGCGCGGGCTGCGGCTGCGACGATCGACAGCCTGCGATCGCAGGTAGCAGTCACGCAAGCGCAGGAGCGGGCAACAACGGGCTCAACTTCGAGCAGTGTCGCCAATGCGCAAGCCAAGCTGCAGTCCGCGCGCGCGCAGCTGGTACAGGCGGAAGCCACGTTGACACGGACGGAAAGCGACAGCCGACGCATGATCGCGCTCGCCGAGCAGGGAGTCGCATCGGACCAGGACAAAGTACAGGCGGAGAGCAATCTCAAAGCTCAGGCCGCGACGGTGCAGTCGTTAAGGGACCAGGTGACCGCGGCGCAAGCCGACCTGCAAACCGCAATCGCGAATACGCACCAGGCCAACGCTGCCCGCAACACGGTGCAGTCGACGCGGGGGCAATTGCTCAATGCCGAAGCGATGCTGAAAGAAGCCGAGGTCCGGCTGGGCTACACAAAAATCTATGCTCCCGTGACGGGAACGGTCTCGGTACGCGCGGCGCGCGAGGGCGAAGTGCTGAACATCGGCCAACCGATTGTGACCATCGTCGACTTTGGCGACACGTGGGTGCGGGCCGCGATTCCGGAGACGCAGGCCGACCACATTTTCATGGGTGAAACCCTCCGGATCGAGCTTCCTGGCGGGACGATGACTTCGGGGAAAGTTTTTTTCAAGTCTCCGGAAGCGGATTTCGCCACCCAAAGAGACGTGAACCGTCGCAAGCGCGACATTAAAACCATTGTGCTGAAGGTGCGGCTGGAAAATCCCAATGGCGCGTATGTGCCGGGCATGACCGCGACGGTGGTGGTTACGCCTGCGCAGCTGAAAGGCACAGCGCAGAACGAGAACGCGGCGGCGGAGCAGCCATGATTACCGATTTCAAAGCCAACGGCGCCGCTACCAGCAGCGGAGGCCCTGCCAACGGGCACGGAGCGATTCCCAATGCGATTGAGGTCGTGCACATTGTCAAAAAGTACGGTGATTTCACCGCGGTCGACGACATTTCTTTCAACGTGAAAGATGAGGAAATCTTCGGCTTGCTTGGGCCCAATGGGGCCGGTAAGTCGACGCTGATTCGCATGATGACCACGCTGATTCCGATCACGAGCGGGACGGCTCGTATCGCTGGACACGATGTGCAAAAGGAACCCGATGCGGCCCGCCGTTTGATTGGAGTGATTCCGCAGGCGTTGACGAGCGACCTGGATCTGACGGTCGAAGAGAATCTGAATATCTATGCCAAGCTCTACGACGTCCCGGCCAAGAAGAGGAAAGAAGCGGTGGATGAGTTGCTCGAGTTGGTGGATCTGACCAAATGGCGGGACGCGCAAACCAAGACGCTTTCCGGCGGCATGCGGCGGCGGCTGGAAATTGCCCGTGGACTGGTGCACAGCCCGCGCATCTTCTTTCTGGATGAGCCGACCACGGGCCTCGATCCCGTTTCCCGAGTCGCAGTATGGGAGATGCTGACCAACATTAAATCGCACCGGCAACTCACGATTTTGATCACTACGCACTACATGGATGAAGCGGACCGGCTGTGCGACCGGATCGCAATCGTAGACCATGGCAAGCTGGTCGCGCTCGACACGCCTATGGCGCTCAAGGCGAGCGTGCCCGGATCGAACGTGATTGAAGTCCAGTTTGATAACGCCCCGGCGGACTGGGAAGAACGGCTGCGCAAAATGGAGGACGTGACCTCGGTCCAACACGAGGGCGCAGGAATGTATCGCATTCTGACCAGCAATGGCTCGCGTACGACGACTCAACTGGTGGAAGCGGCGGTGCAGGCGGGAATCACGGTCAGATCACTTTCGGTGCAGAACACCACTCTGGACGATGTGTTCGTTCATTACACCGGGCGCCAGCTTCGCGACGAACTGCAAAAGGCCTACGGCTTTGTCATGCCACCCAGGCCGGGGATGTAAGTATGAATCGAATGATGGCCATCGTGGAACGCGAGATGCGCAAGTTCTTCCGCTCGCCGGCGCTGATGATGGTCTCGATGATTCTTCCCCTGGTGCAGCTCATCATTCTGGGGAATGCCTTTGGCGGCAAAATTCGTGATGCGAAGCTGGGATTGGTCGATCAAGACGGGGGAACGCAGGCGATAAAGATCCGGGAAGCATTCGATTCCGTTCGCGCCAACATGCGAACGTTTGTGCCGGTGTACTACAACAATGACAAGCAGGCCATGGCAGACGTGCGCAACGGCAAGATTCAGGGCGCGGTCATCATTCCTCCGCAATATTCGCGGCGCGTGTATGAGCAGGACCAGCCACGAATCGCCCTGGTGGTGGACAATACCGACAACTTCATGAGCTCGACGCTGGAAGATGAAATGAACCAGATCGTCACGGCGTTGAATAATCCGACTGTGGAACCCCGCATCCTGCAACAAACAGTGCTTGAGATCGTAGAGCTTTACCCGTATATCGAATATATGAAGTTCCTGCTTCCCGGTTCCATCGTGCTGGCCATGTACATTTCTGTCATGATCGGCGGGGGCATGCTTTATATCGATGACAAAGCGCGAGGCGTGCATGAGGGCTACCTGGTAACTCCCATTACAAAAACTGAGCTGGTGCTGGGCCTGAATGCCGCGGGCGCGATCAAGGCGGTGCTGACCGGTGTGATTATCACGGTGATCGGGTCGCTCATGGCAGGCGTGGGAACGATCTTTCATCCCGGCACGATGTTTGGGTTGTTGGTGATGATCGCGCTCACCTCCGTTGCTTTTAATACCATGATGTTTCTTCTCATGGTGCGGGTTGAAGATCCGCTGGTGCCGCGAGCCATGTTTGGAGTGCTGAACACGCTGCTTTTTTTTCCTAGCGGGGCGATTTATCCCATTGAGGCATTCCCGTGGTGGCTGCGCGCCATTGCCCGAGTGGATCCGTTTACCTATGCAGTTTCAGGTTTCAAGGCCCTGTTGCTGAAGGAAACCGGACTGGTAGCGATTGTGCCGGACATGATTTACCTTACGATTTTCGCCGTGCTGACGCTGGCTGTAGCCATGCCGCTGTTCAAGAGAAGTCTTTGATCGTCTTTGATCTTCAAAGGGAACTTTCCGCAGGCCTTAGCAATCCATTATGCTTAGTTTAGCCATGACCCTTCTGGATGCGGAACAATACGACGCAGCACGCGAACGGCGGCGCAGACTTAAAATTGGCGGCGTGGTTGTGCTGCTGTTGCTGCTGGCAGGGCTGGGATATACATATCGTAATTGGCCGGAAGAACGCGTGGTGGACCGTTTTTTCGATGCGCTGCAAGAGAAGAACTACGAGGCCGCCTATGGCATCTGGATGCAGGACCCGCAATGGAAACAACACCCGCAGCGTTACGCGCAATATCCGTTCAACGATTTTTATCGCGACTGGGGACCGGGCGGGGAATGGGGGATCATCAAGTCCCACAAGATTTACGGTTCGGTCAACCCCAGCGGCGGCAGCAGCGGTGTGATTGTGGATGTGGTGGTCAATGACCGTGCTGAGCACTCCCGCATCTGGGTGCAGAAGTCAGATAAAACGCTGAGCTTTTCCCCGTATTAACAGAGAGCCGGAACCTGAAAAGCGTGAACCGGGCTTTGGTTCTCCGAGAAATCGTTGCGCTTCACGCAACCGAGGCCGATAAAGTCTTCTCGAGTGACGCCTCATCGGCAACGTTGACGCAACTGCGCGAGCGGTCGATCTGCCGCATCAGGCCGCATAACACCTTCCCCGGTCCGATTTCAATGAAGGTCTGAATGCCCTTTCCGATCAGCAATCGCATCGAGGGTTCCCACTTGACCGCTCCAGTCACCTGGCGGACCAGTGCGTCGCGGCTGGAATCGGCGGCTTCGATAACGGCTGCGTCCACATTGCAGACCACGGGAACTTCGGGCTTGTGGAAAGGCAGAGCCACAAGATCAGCGGCGAGGCGGTCCTGCGCAGGTTGCATCAATGAACAATGGAAAGGCGCGCTGACGGGAAGCACGATGGCCCGCTTGGCCCCGCGCTCGCCGGCCAATTTCACGGCGCGTTCAACCGCAGCTTTGTGACCGGAGATCACGATTTGTTCGGGAGAGTTGATATTGGCTGGTTGGCAAACTTCGCCTTCCGCCGCTTCCCGGCAGAGGGCTGCGACCTGCTCCTGGTTCATTCCAAGAACAGCGGCCATGGCGCCGGCTCCGACCGGGACTGCCTCCTGCATGTATTTGCCGCGGTTGCGAACCGTGCGTACGGCATCGGCAAAGCTGAGTGTTCCGGCGGCGACGTGAGCAGAGTATTCTCCCAGGCTGTGGCCGGCAACGAAGCTGGGCCGGGGGCCATGCTCGTGCAGCACACGCCATGCGGCGATGGAAACAGTCAGGATCGCCGGCTGCGTGATCGCGGTCAGCCGAAGTTGATCTTCCGGGCCTTCGAAACACAATTTCGAAAGTCTGTATCCGAGAGATTCATCCGCTTCCTCGAATATTCGACGGGCGGATGCGTGGTTCTCGGCAAGATCTTTGCCCATGCCGACCGCTTGCGACCCCTGCCCTGGAAAAAGATAGGCAACCGATTGTGAAATTGCCATAGTGGATTTTCAGATCACGAGATTCTCAGATCAAGATTGAAACGCTTTGGGTGCAACCCCTGCCGTGTCCTTCTCTGAATCTTCCATTGCATGAGGCGGGAGCGTGCTTCTGGCCCGTACCGCGCCAAGTTCCCGCTCGATTTCGTCGTTCACATTGTGTTCGGCGAATTCCGCCGCTACCCGAATCGCGTTCTTGATGGCATTCGAATTCGAGGACCCGTGGGTAATGAAGCAAATTCCTTTCACTCCGAGCAGCGGCGCGCCGCCATATTCGGTATGGTCCAGGCGTTTTTTGAAATCGGCGAAGGCGCTGCGGGAAAGCAGAAATCCGACCTGACGGGTGATGGTCGCTTTCAGTGACTCTTTCAACGTTGCCCGGACCAGATTGGCAACTCCTTCTGACGTCTTGAGCGCAACGTTGCCGACAAAACCGTCGGCGACGATTACATCCGCGCGGCCGCTATACAGGTCGCGGCCCTCCACGTTGCCCACAAAATTGATGGGGAGTTGTTTAAGAAGCGGGAAGGCTTCGCGAGTAAGCTCGTTGCCCTTGGTTTCTTCTTCGCCGATGGAGAGCAGGCCCACCCGCGGCCGCCGCGTGCCAAACATGCTGCGAAAATAAATTTCGCCCATCACCGCGAATTGCTCGAGATTATGCGGCTTGGAATCTACGTTGGCTCCTACGTCCAGCAATACCGCGACGGTTCCGACGGCGGTAGGAATCACTGCCGCCAGGGCTGGGCGATCGAGACCGGGGATCGCACCCAGAACCATCTTGGCGGTGGCCATGGCGGCTCCTGTATTGCCGGCGGTGACAAAGCCGGAGGCGCGGCCTTCCCGCACCAATCGGAGTCCAACCCGCATAGAGGAGTCGCGTTTGGAGCGCACGGCCTGCACCGCTTTGTCTTCCATCGAGATCACTTCACTGGCGTGAACGACCTCAAGAGGAAGTGTCCGTGTAAGCGGGAAGCGGGCCAGCTCGGCGCGAATTGTCGGCTCCGGCCCAACCAGAAGGACACGAACGTCATAGTGACGGGCGGCCTGTATTGCGCCTTCGATCTCAGGCTTCGGGGCCCGGTCAGAACCCATCGCGTCCAGCGCTATGACGCTTGGCATGGAGTGGGTGAACTAGCTGGCTTCTTCGATTTCCAGAACTTCGCGGCCTTTGTAGTAGCCGCACTTGGGACAGGCACGGTGCGGCAGTTTGCGTTCATGGCAGTTTGGACACTCGGAGAGTGAGTGGCGCTTCAGCGCATCATGAGCGCGCCGCGTACTGGTACGTGATTTGGAGTGGCGTCGTTTTGGATTGGGCATGAGAATTCCTCTTCGATCAAATGAAAGTCACTGTTCTAACTTGGCGCGAATATCTTTCAACGCCGACCACCGCGGATCTTCCGCAAGCTCCTTGCAGGAGCACTGCTCCTGGTTGAGATTAGCCCCGCATTGCGGGCAAAGACCGCGGCAATCTTCATTACAGACGGCTTTCAACGGAAGCGCCAGCAAGACCTGTTCGCGGAGCACATCTTCCAGCAACAACCCATCGCCTTCATGATAACTGACCTCAGCTTCGGTTACGCTGACAGAACGTTCTTCAAGGCCCGCGTCGGCTCCCAAGGGGCGATAGAGCAGGTCGAAATCCCGTTTCACTTCCCGGACCACGGGTTCAAGACATCGGGCACAAGGGAGAGCCATTTTCCCGCGCAGGCTGCCGTCAACGCGTATGTCTTGTATTATCTTATGCTTACCGCGGTGCTCCTCGACGAGTTGAACCCTTCCGGCGGCGTGGAGCGCGTCGACTTGATGAAGATCGGGGCCAAAATCGATAACCCCGGGGCCAAGATCCTCGGCAAAGTCGACAGGATGAAGCTGCAACTCGCGTATTTCGATGAACATCGGGAACCTCCGCGGCCCCATCCCTGGTGCCGCCGGTCGCGGAGCGCGCTCAAAAGAGCGCAAGTTATTCAGGGAGTGCAAGTTAAGGATAAAATCAGCGGCGGAATGTGTCAAGAACCGAGGCCGGGCCGCTCCATTGGGATGTGCTATGATGATGCTAGGATATACCTATGGCAACGCTCTATGTCGAAAATGTTCCCGATGCTCTGTATAGGGCCTTACGCGAGCACGCTCGCAGGAACCGTAAATCGATGGCGGCGGAAGTTTTGTCGCTACTCGAAGAAAATATTCCTACGGCAAGCGAGATCAAGAAGCGACAGAAGCTGGTGAAGGCGCTGGCCGAAGCGCGCAGCTCGCCACCTTCAAACTCGGGACCGTTCGCCAGCGCTGAGCAAATGATCCGCGAGGACCGCGAGCGTTGACGAACTTCGTGCTGGATGCCAGCGTCGCCGTCAAATGGTGCTTGCCGGAGCGAGACGAGCCTTTGGTTGCCCAGGCTACCGCACTGCTGCAGAGATACGCGGCAGGAGAATTTCGTTTTCTCATTCCCGACTTGTTCTGGGCTGAATTCGGCAACACGATGTGGAAGGCAGTGCAAGGGGCTAGAATCTCGGCGAGGGGAGCGGTCATCAGTTGTTCGTTGGTCAGGGAGCTCGGTCTCTCCGTCATCTCCAACGCAGAGCTTCTGGAGAATGCATTGGAGCTTTCTCTTATGCACGAACGCACGGTCCATGATTGCCTCTACGTAGCTTTGGCGATCCAGTCGTCTGCCACGATGATCACTGCCGATGAGCGCCTTGCAAATGCCCTGGCCGCGCGGCTGCCGGTGAAATGGCTAGGAGCTTTCTAGCTCGTGGACACGACGAAGCGTGATTTCACGGAATCGCTCCTTAAATCAGATTCTCCTGCTCTTCTGATTTTGGCCCTAGCCTTCGGTCTGAGAATCTGGAGGGCGCACGGCACGTTCCTGAATCCCGATGAGGCGATGCATTTTCTGTTCGCCAATCAAACTTCTCTCGCGGCCGCCTATCGATCAAGCTTTTCTCTGTTTCATCCACCGCTTTTGCAGCTGCTGCTTTATTTCTGGCGGCATCTCGGCACATCGGAATTTGTGCTGCGTGTGCCTTCCGTTCTTGCGGGGACAGCTTTTTGCTGGCTGGTTTTCCGATGGCTTCAGCAAATTCTCGGGCGCACCGCAGGCTGGATTGGGCTGATTTTCGTGAGCTTTCTTCCGCCGATGATTGCGCTCTCCGCAGAAGTCCGGCAGTACGCGTTATTGCTGGCCTTCGCGGCGGGGGCGGCATTTTTTCTGGAAGAGGCTCTGGCCAGCCAATCCTCGGTGAAGATGCTGGGATCCTCGGCCTTTCTTTGGCTGGCTTTGCTCACACACTATTCGGCATTTTTGTTTGCTGCAGCGATGGGATGCTACGCGCTGGTGAGGATCGCACAGGAGCGGCCCAGGAATCGCGTGGTGATTTCCTGGCTCATAGGGCAAATCATCGCGGTGGGAATTTGCGCTTTCTTATATGTGACGCATCTCTCCAGGCTCGGGGCGGAAGTTGCCGCCTCGCGAGGCACTCAGGCCTTCAGCAGTTGGTATCTGCCGAATTCATATTTTCATCGCGGTGAAAATCCGATGGCTTTCGCTGTGGCACGAAGTTTCGGAGTATTTCAATTCTTGTTCGGCCAAAATGCGGTCGGGGATGTTGCTTTTCTCGCGTTTGCCGTCGCGGTCGTACTTTTATTGCTGAGAAAAAAACTGCCGGAACAGAGGATTTCGTCTCGGCAATTGGCCCTGCTCCTCGTACTTCCCTTCGCGATCAATTGCGGTGCGGCCATGGCTCGTGCTTATCCCTACGGCGGAACCCGGCATTCGGTATTCCTGGCGATGTTTGCAGTTGCAGGTGTTAGCTTTTCGGTGGCGTGGTTCACCAAGCAAAAACCAGATCGGGCGCTGGGGATCGCGCTGCTGATTGCGGGAGTCTGTGGCTTGTTTGGAGCTCCACGGCGGCCGTACATGTTGCGCCGGGACCAGGCCCGCGCAAACATGATCGAGGCAATCGACACGATTCACCGGCGAGTTGCTCCCGGCGGCCGAATTTTTGTGGATTATCAAACCAATTTTCTTCTTCGTTATTACTTGTGCCCCGAAGTGGATCCGGCGCGGATTCCTTTCGTAGGCGGCATCAAGACTTACGATTGCTCCGGCTACAAGGTCACCATGACGAGCGCCGAGATCAACATCTTCACCGCCACGATTTTTCTGGACGAATGGCGCGAGTTGATTCGACAGGAGGCGCTCAAACCCACAGATTCCGTGTGGATGGTTCAGGCAGGTTGGGACATTGGGCTTGCGCAGGAATTGGCAAAATTGCACGAGTTTAAGAATTTGAACGCGCAGTCGTTCGGGCGCAATATCACGATCTTTGAACTCCATGCAGGTCAGCCGATGCCAACCGCCGGGTTCATCGCGCCGCCGGCGCCTGCAGGCCCAAGGCGCGGAGCGTGATCTCATCGGGTTGGGTTTGTCCGGCGCTCTTGGTAACGACGCCGAAGCCGCCGCTGTAGTCCCACATGGTCCAGCCGATTGCGTTTTCCTCCAGCGCGGTTCTTACGTCAGCGATCCATTGGGCGCGATCGCGCGGATCGGCGTAAGCGCGATAAACTCCAAATTCGTCGCAGATCAGGGGCAGTCCCCGGCGCTTCGCCCATTGGGCAACAAATCCAATTTCCATCTGGATTCGCGCTGCATCCCAGTGCTCCATGCCATAGCGAAGAACATAAAGTTGATTGATGTCATCCGGCACATGAGAGGCAGCTTTTTGGGCGGAGCCTGGAGCCGAGGGATAAGAAAGCCCGGTGATCTCATGCCAGAAATTGACGCTCCAGGTTGCGCCTTGATGAGTGAAGAGGTGCGGCAGGTAAAAGTGGAACGTGTAGATCACATTGGGGTCACGCAGGGGGTCGAGAAAAACCAAGTCATCGTCATCCGACCATCGCGCTCCGGTCGCGATGATCGTGTATTGGGGAGCGGACTCACGAATGGCGGCCGCGAGCTTAGTTTGAATACCCGACCAGCGGTAGCGATCCCTCACTTCCGGTTCGTTGATAATTTCGAAAAACACGCGGTCGGGATCGAGCCGAGAATAATGTTTTGCAAACCCCCGCCAAAAATCCGTGAATTGCTCGACGAACTCGTCGTTGTTCGCGAGCTTTGCCTTGAAGTCGTCGTCGGGGTGAATATCGAGAATCACCGCCAAACCCTGATCAAGGATCATTTGGACGGCTGCATCGAGATAAGCCAGATATTCCGGAGGAATCTGGTCGGCCTGGCCGGGGCGAAACATGGGTTGAGGATTGATGCTCAAGCGCACGTGATCGAATCCCATGGCCTTGATCAGAGCGATGTCCTGCGCCGTGGTCCAGGTTTGAAAATGCTCTTTGCTGTAGCCTTTTGGATCGTAAACCTGAGCGAACCATTGGCTGGCGTTGATGCCGTGGCGCAGACGGGCAATCCTGGTTTCTGGAACCGCGCCAAATGTTTGGAATTGCGATTGAGCCGTTGCGCGGCACGTGAGCAAAAGCAGGATGCAAGACGCGAATTGAAAAAGCTGGCTGCGAAACTTTGTCATCGAAGTACGGGCTCAGGTCAAGATTGGCAGCGACCGGATTCGCTTCTTAGTTGCGGCGTAGATAGCGTTGCACAACGCCGGGGCCAACGGCGGAACCGGCGGCTCGCCCGCGCCGGTTGGCGCTTCGGTGCTTTCGACAAAGTAAGCCTCGATCTCCGGCGCTTCGTTCATGCGAATCGGGGCATAATCATCGAAATTGCCCTGCACCACGCGTCCTTTCTCGATCGTGATCTGGGCACGCAAGGCATTGGCTAGGGCGAATGTGATGCCTCCTTTGATTTGCTGCTCGAGAATGCCAGGATTGATCACTTGCCCGCAATCCATCACACCGACGACGCGATGCACGCGCGGCTGGTCACGCTTCATCGAAATCTCGACGACTTCTGCCATGTAAGTGCCGAAACATCCAAAGCAAGCGATTCCGTGGTAGTGTCCCGCGGGCAACGGCTTGCCCCAGCCGGCTTTGTCTGCGGCCATTTGCAGTACGCCGCGCATGCGCGAAGTACGCCAGGTCGCGTCAAAAAATTTGATGTCTTCGTCTTTCGAAAGCAAGTGAAGGCGATATTCCAGCGGATCTTTCCCGGCGGCGGCGGCAAGTTCATCGATAAAGCATTCACTGGCAAATCCCATCTGCAGGGCGTAGACGGAACGCATCCAGCCGAGCGGAACCGCTGAGTCAACCATCACATAATCAACCAAGGCATTGGGAAAGGAATAGACCAGCGCGGCCTCGTCTTTGAGATCAACGTCGACGCCGTCGGGTTGGGCTGTGCCTTTTTGGCCATTGATGGAACCCGAGACCAGCCGATGGGAAAATGCGACGGGCCAGCCGCTGCCGTCGAGCACGGCGTTCAACTGGTGATAGCTCGCCGGACGATACGTGGAGAAACGCATATCATCTTCGCGCGTCCAAATCACTTTCACGGGAAGGCCGGCAGCTTTCGAGACCAGCGCAGCTTCGACGCCGTAATCGTGCTCCAAGCGCCGCCCGAAACCGCCGCCCAGCAACGTGACGTTCACCTTGACCTGGTCGGGATCAAGCCCGACCGCACCAGCCACGGAATCGCGCACATCCTGCGGCACCTGGGTTGGCGCCCAAAGCTCACACTTCGAGCCACGGAAATCAGCGACGCAATTCCCCGGCTCCATGGGCGCATGGGCCATGAAAGGCAATTGGTAAGCTGCCTCCATGCGGCGACCGGTGTGCCTCGATACTTCGCCGGTGGAATACAAAATCGCAGCCTTGCCCGAAGCCGACTTCTTGAGCGAATCAAAGATTGCGGCAGAATTCAAATCTCCGTTAGGGCCTTCCTCCCACGTCACATTGAGAACGCGGCGGCCTTCCATTGCGCCCCACACGCTATCGGCTACGACGGCCAGGGCTGAATCCGAAACCTTTCCCACATATCTGACGCCAGCGACCTGCTTGCTTTCTTTATCGTCAAAGCTCGCCACTTTTCCGCCGAAAACCGGGCAACGAGCGAGCAGGGCGTACTTCAGTTCGGGAAGATGAAAGTCGATCCCATAAATCGCGCTGCCATCAACCTTGGAGGGTGTATCAAGCCTGGGCAGCGGCTTGCCCACGATCTTGTAGTCTTTGGGGTCTTTCTTCAGCGGGGGATCGCTGGGAATGGGCAGAGCCGAAGCTTTGATGGCTAATTGCCCGTATGTGAGACTTCGATTGGAAGAAGGATGCAAGACAGCGCTGTTCTCGGCTTTGCACGCGTCGCGGCCTACGCCCCATTCCATGGCAGCGGCGGTGATCAGCATTTCGCGGGCAGCGGCTCCGGCTCTGCGCATGGGGTCCCAGGTGGTGCGCACGCTGGCACTGCCTCCGGTGGTTTGATCTCCATACAGCGTGCTGGCTCCGGCTTGCTCGATGGTGATCTGCTTCCAGTCGGCTTCCAGTTCCTCGGCCAGAATCATGGGCAGCGAAGTGCGCACGCCCTGTCCCATCTCCGACCGTGCGACCACCACGGTGATTTTCCCGTCCGGCGCGATTTTGAGATAGGCGTTGGGTGAAAAGACTTCGTCCTTGTCCGAATGCCCATGCGGAAGATAGAAGCCGATGACCAGCCCAGCGCCGGCGGCAGCTCCGGCGATCACAAATTCACGCCGCGAGAGCGGACTCATCGCGCGCCTCCGGCGGCTGCGCGCCGAATCGCTTTCCGGATTCGATCGTAGGTTCCGCAGCGGCAAAGGTTGCCGGACATCGCTTGGGTGATCTGATCGTCGGTGGGCTGGAAATTTTTCGCCAGCAGGGCTGCCGCGGCCATAATCTGGCCCGCCTGGCAATAACCGCATTGCGGTACTTCTTCTGCAATCCAAGCCCGCTGGAGCGCATGCAAGCCGTTTGCGCTGAGTCCCTCAATGGTGATGATGTTTTTTCCCACGACCTGCGAGACCGGAGTCGAACAGGAGCGGACCGCAGTGCCTTCTACGTGGACGGTACAGGCGCCACAAAACCCTGCGCCGCACCCGAATTTAGTGCCAGTCAGTTGAAGGGTGTCGCGCAGCACCCATAACAATGGAGTTTGCGGGAGAACGTCTATCTTCCGGTCGCTGCCATTCACCCGTAAAGTGATTTCCGGCATGTCCAGTGGCCAAGAACCGCGGCAAGAAACACTAGCGAAAAGCTACACGAAACTGGAAGGACAAGCTGGCAAAATGCGAATGTCTATTTGAGTTCCTGTAGTTTGGAAGAGGCAAGTTGGGCAACTTCCGTGTTGGGATTTTCCTTTTGCACCTCTTGATAAAGCAGTCTGGCTTCAGCCGTTTTCTGTTCGGACCCATAAACCGCCGCGAGGGTGAGCTGTGCCATCGGCTTGCTTACCGTGGTCGTCGGCTTCTGAATCAGTTGGTTATAGAGCTCAATCGCCTCCCGGTTGCGATTCGTGCTGAGGTAGACGCCGGCCAGCGCAAATTTGGCGAGTGCAGCAAGATCTTTGTCGCCGGATTCGCTGACCGACTTCAAATCACGTTCTGCGGATGCATCGTTGCCGAGTTGGGATGAAGTGAGGCCGAGAAAGTAGCGGGCAATCTCCCCGGAACGCGTGTGGGGGTATTGGTCGACAATCGCTTGAAATTGTTTGTGGGCCTCGGTGGCGCGCTCTTTGGGCGAAGCGAAACTGGGAAATTCGGGATCAGCCGGCGCGCCCGGAGGGCGAAGTTGCGTATCCAGTGTGCGCACGGCTCGGCTGAGATCGGCGCTGGCTTTCTCATCCTGCTGGTTCAAAACGTACCATGCCCCGAGCGCCGAGCCTGCCAGCACTAGGACAATCACAGCTCCAGCAATCAGTCTCGACTTGTGTTCAACCGACCAATGGGCCGTCGCTTCAGCTACTTCAAGAGTCGTCCGGCTGAATTTATCTTGCTTGAGTTGATGACGGGTCTCGGCTCGCACAAACTCCCCTTCTTCTTGAGACGCAAGCTACCAGTGTAACAAGCCAAATTTGAGAGCGTCAAAACGAGGCCTGACTTGTGCGGTGTCCTAAATTTACTACCACGAAGACACGAAGTTACACGAAGGCTGAATAGCGGGCGCTTTCCTGCACCCTAGCCATTCTTGCTATCTGAATCCCAGATCGCGCCTTCCTGAGCGCTCTGACCGGCGGTCAAGGCACTGTCTGATTTCCAGACAAGTTTCGAGATTCCAAACACCCCATCCTAAAACGACGCTGATTATAAAGGACTTATTATGGCATGGCGCTTGCACTTCCCTAAGTGGCTCTCGGTGAGCCATTCGGTGCGATTGGGGAGGAAGTGCAATGAGATCGACGCGAAAATTCTTTCTGGCCGCTTTTTCGCTGATATTTGTGGGGACGGTTGGCAACGCCCCGGCGGAGACGCAAACGGCGCACGCCACCATGCCCGCGATTTTGACGGAGCGTCGCGCGACCCATCCCCAGGCGCCGAAGGTCGCTCCCGTTGCGCGCACTTCCTCCGGGCATATGAAGCCCATTGCCCATCTGGGCTCGCCTGGAGCGAATGAGAGCCTTCTTGTTGCTCCGCAGATCTCGACCGGGGGCATACCGGTATCCATCGTCTCGGGAGACTTCAACGGCGATGGAAAGAAAGATCTTGCAGTCATCACCACCGACAGCTCCGGCGGCAATCCGACGCTGGCGGTTTTGTTGGGTCAGGGCGACGGGAGTTTTCAGCAATCGTTTTCAACCGCGATCCAGCTGGACAGCGTGACTCGCCTCTACGTTGGAAGTCTGAATAAGGATGCGAACGATGATGTGGTGGTGGTGAATGACGGTTCGGTCAGCCTATTTTTAGGCTCGTCGGACGGGACGCTAAGCGGCCCAACCAACTACGTTGATGGAATCGTGGATCCCGAGGCGGTCATGCTTTCCGATCTGAATGGTGATGGAAACGTCGACCTGATTATCGCCGACGGAATCAGTGGGCGAGTTTCAACTTTGACCGGCAACGGCGACGGAACGTTCAATGCCGCCGTGCAAACTCAAGTTGCGGGGCAAAAGTTCAGCGCAGCATTATTCGCGGACGTCGATGGCGACGGAAAGCTTGATCTTGTAACCAATACCGAAGTTTTCATGTCGGACGGGGCGGGCGGTTTTCAACCGGGCGTCCCGCTCTCTGGAAATGCGATCTGGTCCTGCCAGTGGTCGCAACGCACGATCGCCATCGCCGATCTGAATCAGGACGGTCATCCCGATCTGGTGACGACGGACTGTGCGAATGATACGGTCACCATTTTTCTGGGGCAGGGCGGTGGAGTTTTTTCACAGGGCACATCGGTATGGGCCGGCTTCGATCCGCAATCGGTGCGACTGGTTGACGTGAACGGCGATGGCAAGCTGGATATCGTGGTTGCCAACGTCTATCCCGGGGATGTGACGGTTCTGTTGGGCGATGGTTCGGGAAGTTTCCAGCCCGCGACCACTGGCTATTCCCTAGGAGCGAGTCTCTCTGGACCGTTCGTCATGGCTGACTTCAACGGCGATGGCGTCCTGGATTTAATCGCTCCTCAAAATGATGGGAACTTTACCTACGGTCTGACCTATCTTCAGGGACACAGCGATGGGACTTTCGCCGCAGCAACGGATTGTTACGAGCCGGCGCAGGTGGCACAGTACGGCGACTACAGCGTGGGGATGGCTTCCGGCGATTTCAATGGCGACGGCAAGCCAGATGTTGTTGTCGGAGGCTTCAGCAACGGCACCGCCGCCGGCGTTACGGTGTTCTTAGGCGGCGCGAATGGGACGTTCCAGCCCGGCGTGAACTACGGTTCGGGCGGAGCGCTTAACTATACTGCTGTCGCCGATTTCAACGGCGATGGAAAGCTCGATTTCGTGGCCTCAGATTTCAACACGGGCAATGTCAATCTGTTCCTTGGCAATGGCGACGGCACCTTCCAGTCGCCTGTGACCTTCGCCGGCGCGCCTGGCGGTTCGGCAGGAATTGTGACCGGAGATTTCAATCACGATGGCCATCCCGATGTTGCCGTCGTGGGCTTCCCAACTGGAGTTTACGTTCTGCTTAACGATGGCAGCGGCGGTTTTCTCGCAGCTTCAGCTTACACGCTGAGCGACAACGGATGGGAAATGGCCGCGGCCGATATCAACGGCGATGGGAACCTGGATCTACTTGTCCCGCATCCGGATTCGGGAACCCTGTCGATCTTCGCCGGCAAAGCTGATGGAACTTTCCAGGCTGAATCCGTCCTTTCAATCGGGGCAAACCCGATCGCAGTTGCCGCAGGCGACGTGAACGGTGATGGCAAGATGGACCTGGTTCTGACGACCGATGCCGGCATTGCGGTCGCGTTGGGCAATGGCGACGGGACATTCCAACCGATCACGTTCAACTCGTGCTGTGGTGGAGGGCTGCCCGGACAAGTTGCTCTCGCCGATCTCAATCACGATGGCAAGCTGGATGTCGTCTACGCCGCACATGATATTGGCATGGTTGGCGTTATGACCGGCAATGGCGACGGCAGCTTCAACGCCGCCGCGGAATTCCCCGCCGGCGGTACGCCTTACGGTATTGTCGTCGCCGATGTGAACGGGGACGGCGCCCTGGATGTGATGAGTGGCGGAGGGTACAACTTTGCCGGCATGACGGTGTTGCTGAATAGTGCCGTCACCAGCCTCGCTCTGACCTCGAGTCCGAATCCGTCGTCCTACGGTCAGCCGGTCACGCTCACCGCGACAGTTGGCGGTTCGGCACGAGTGGCTCCCACCGGCACGGTCACTTTCACGGACGGTGGCACAGTGGTCGGCAGCGGAAGCGTGGATGGAAACGGGGATGCAACCCTGGTCCTGCCGGCGCTGACTGCGGGAACGCACGTGTTCCAGGCCAGTTATTCCGGAGACACCAACTTCCTGGCCAGCACCAGCAGCACGCTTACTCAAACCGTCACCGGCGCGACGCCGGACTACACTTTGGCCGCAACTCCCGCCAGTGCGACGATTCAGCCGGGAGGGCAGGCGGTGTTCAGCATCCAGGCAACACCCTCCGGAGGCTTCACCGGAACCGTGAACTTCAGTTGCGGCACCCTTCCCGAAGGAGTCACCTGCGAGTTCGTTCCTTCGTCGGTGAGCCTGGCCAGTGGACCGGCCACGGTTCAATTGACGGTGAGCGCTGCCGCGGATGTCATGGCATCGGCTGCGCCGGCGCCCGCAACCGTGCCCGGCTTGCCGTTTTGGACCAACCTCTCAACCGGCCTGTTTGGGTTTGTGCTGGTGAGCGGTCTGGATAGCAAGAAGCGGTTCCGCTCGATCTTCTGCATACTGCTCCTCGTGCTGCTGGCTATGCTCAGCATGACGGGATGCGGAGGTTCAACTCAATCGCCCGTGTCAAACACAGGCGTGGTTGCGCATTCCCACACGGTCCAGGTGAAGACGTCGTCGCAGGCAGGAAGTGGAGGAAATGCCGGGCATCAGCTCAATCTGGTACTGACGATTCAGCAATAACCTGCCGGAAGCGGGCGGCCGAGAGGGCCGCCCGCTTCTTTTCAAATTCAACTACCAGTTCCGGCCGCTTTTGCGGCCGCCTTCATTTTGGCTAACATTTGGTAGACGGTGGCCCGGCTGACGCCAAGAATTTCCGCCGCGCGGGCCTTGTTGCCATTCACCCGCTCCAACACGCGCAACACATGCCGTCGCTGCACTTCCTCGAGAGACAACAGAGTATCGTCGGTTGAAGAGGCGGCGCTTTCGCCGCTGCGTAGCGGCTGGGGAAGGTCGTTCACGTCGATCACAGGCCCCTCCGCCATCATGCAAGCGTTGCTGATCACGTTTTCCAACTCCCGGATGTTGCCCGGCCAGCTGTAGCTTGAAAGGCGGGCCTGGGCCCGGCGAGTAAGCCCGGTGATGGTCTTGCCATACTGCGAGGCCAGTTTTTGCACGAAGTGACGTTGCAGCAAGGGCAGGTCTTCTTTGCGATCCACCAAACGCGGAAGACTTACCTCAACCATGGCGAGGCGATAAAAGAGATCTTCGCGAAATTTGCCCTGACTGACCATAGCGCGCAGATCCCGGTTGGTGGCGGCGATAACACGCACGTCGACCGCGCGAAGCATGGGCGAGCCGACTCGCTGCACTTCCTGATTCTGTAAAACGCGAAGCAGCTTGGCTTGCGCGGGGAGTGGCAGTTCGCCAATTTCATCCAGAAAAACAGTCCCGCCATCGGCGTATTCAAAAAGCCCGACTTTATCCTGAGCTGCGCCGGTAAAAGCTCCTTTTACATACCCGAAAAGCTCGCTCTCGATCAGCGTCTCCACCAGAGCGGAGCAGTTGCATACTCCAAAAGGACCGGTTTCGCAGGGGCTGAGTCCGTGCAGCGCGCGCGCTACCAGCTCCTTGCCAGTTCCAGTCGGTCCGGTGATTAACACGGTGCGGAAATGAGGAGCGACGCGGCGAATTTTTGCAAACACGTCCAACATCAGCGGACTTCGCCCGATGATGCCTTCGAACTGGAAGGCCGAGATGAGCGCCTGATCTAACTGGAGGGAGCGCTGGCGTTTCTCCGCCTCACTCAATAAAGCGCTAATGCGAATGCGGAGCTTCCCTATATCGATCGGCTTCGTCAGATAGTCGCATGCGCCTTTTTGAATGGCCTCGACGGCAGAGTCCGTCGAATAGTGGGCGCTCATCAGGATCACGTCTACCCCAGGGTCAATCGCCAGAATGCGATCCAAGACCTCCAGTCCGGAGATGCCGGGCAAGAAGAGGTCAAGCAGCACAATCTTCGGATGTGCCCGGGAGAAGATCTCCAGACCCGATTCAGCATCACGGGCGGTCAGGATTTCCAGTTCGTAGGGTTCGAGCGCAGTACGGACTAACTGCAGATTCTGCTCAGAGTCGTCGACTGCCAAGAGCTTAGGCTTGCGTGTTTCCACCACTGCGACCACCCTTCGGGTTACCAGGTTTTAGATCGCAACCGGATTCCGCGGGTCGTATTTCGTTGGAACTACAGCTTCCTACTGGTGCTGCCTGCGTCATGAGATGACACTCTCGCGAGAGGGAGCAAAATATTTCTCCTCTTGGACTTGCAGAAAAAATCCGGCGCTGGCTGCAATCGACATCCATGTTGCTGGGTTAGGAGTGACGAAACAACTCGACTGAGGCAAGTATCAGACGGCCGGCTGAACGGGTCAATCCAGAATGCGCGAACCGGGGTGGCTTTGCTTGTTCATGGAACCTTGGCCTTGACCTCTTTCGAATCGGCGCTTTCAAGTCCCCGTTTATCGACGGACGTCACCACGTAATAATAGGTCCGGTGGCTGTCTACGGCGATGTCACGATAAGGCGGCCTGGCAACCTTTGAGGCGATCTTCACATAAGGTCCGCCCTTTTTGACGCCGCGATAAATGTTGTAACCAACCATGTGGCCCTTGGCGGGTTGCCACGACAGGTCTACGCTGTGCTTCTTGCCCTCAGCGGGCAAGAAGGCCGGTAGAGCCAGAATCAACGCCAGCACAACGACGCAAAAAGCGCTGTGCGTTGTGGCCGCTTCCGTTCTCATGCGGGGAAAAATGCCCTCAGGGAATGATACGCCAGGACAAGTTGATCGAGCTAAAGGACGCGCGCGAAACGCACCACGAGAGCCACTTTCGCGATCAAATTTGAGAGGGGATTGAAGAAGCGATTTTACAGGGCCCGTTCGCCGCGGTCATCGTTGCGGATGCGAATGGCTTCATCCACACGGGAAAGAAAAATCTTGCCATCTCCAATCTTGCCAGTACGAGCTGTCGTTGCAATCGCATTTACGACGCGCTCTACCATGTCGTCGGCCAGGACCAATTCCAGCTTAATTTTTGGGAGCAGATCCACGGTATATTCGCGGCCGCGGTAGACCTCGGTATGACCTTTCTGCCGGCCATGACCCCGCGCTTCGAGCACGGTCATGCCTTCGACGCCGATCTCGCGCAGCGCATCTTTTACAGCTTCCAACTTAGAGGTCTGAATGATGGCTTCAACTTTGGTCATGTAGTCTGCTTCAATCCTTCCTCGCCGTGGCGTGCGCGTCGCGCGCTAGGTTGAAACCTCCCAGAAATAACCTTCTTCGCCGTGCTGTGAGAGATCGAGCCCCTGAATCTCAGCGTCCTCGCTGACGCGCAATCCCACAGTGACATCGACGATTTTCAAAATGATGAGTGTGCCGACGATTGCTAAACCCCAGGCAATTAATACCGCAACTGATTGATTGAGCAATTGCCGGGCGTTGCCTTCCAGCAGCCCCGAGGGCAGAACATTTCCCTGAGCATCCTTGAAGATGGGATTCACCGCGCTGGCTGCGAAGATGCCGGTCAACAGCGCGCCCAGAGTTCCTCCGGCGCCGTGAACGCCAAAAGCATCGAGGGAATCGTCGTATCCGAAACGCGCTTTCACGACCGCAACCATGAAATAACAAAAGACTCCGGCGATGAGACCGATGAGCAGCGCGGGCATAGGCTTAACGAAGCCGGCAGCCGGCGTGATTGCGACTAGGCCCGCCACCGCGCCGGAAATCGCCCCCAAGGCGCTGGGCCTGCCGTTGCGAAGCCATTCAGCAGCGCTCCATCCGACGGCGGCCGCGGCGGCGCCAAAGTGGGTGGCGACAAATGCGCTCGTCGCCAGCGGGCCCGATCCCAGTGCGCTTCCGGCATTGAAGCCAAACCAGCCGACCCAGAGCAGGCAGGCGCCGATAAAACTCAACACCACACTGTGGGGAGGCATGGCTTCCTGAGGATAGCCCAGGCGTTTCCCCAAATAGAGCGCGCACACGAGAGCCGACACTCCCGAAGTAACATGCACCACTGTTCCGCCGGCAAAATCGAGCGCAGGGAACTGTCCTCCCAGGGAAGCGTTTAGAAAGCCACCTTTGCCCCACACCATGTGCGCCATCGGATCGTATACGAGAATCGACCAGAGCACCATGAACAGCACCATGGCACTGAATTTCATACGCTCAGCAAAAGCGCCGCTAATCAAGGCCGGGGTAATGATGGCAAACATCAACTGGTAGACCATGAAAGTCTGGTGCGGGATCGTGGGCGAGTAGGCAGGTTCGGGCTGCAACCCCACCCCGCGGAGGAAAAGGTGGTGCAGACCTCCGACAAAACTGCTGCCCGAGCCAAAACAAAGACTGTAGCCGAAAAACGCCCACAGTACGGTGATCAAGGCCATGAGGGCAAAGCTCTGCATCATGGTGCCCAGAACATTTTTCTTTCTTACTAGTCCGCCGTAAAACAGCGCCAAGCCGGGCCCGGTCATCATCAGGACCAGGGCCGAACTGGTGAGCATCCAGCTATTGTCGGCCGAGGTCTGGGCGTCGGTAAGGCGCTGCTCCAGTTGAGCGATGCGGGCGGCGGAGGCGTCGTTGGTCTGCGAGTACGCGAAAAAGGGCGCGAAAAGTGAAAGTAAGAGCAGCAATCCAGTTGCTGCAAACCTTCGCATGAGTGATGGCCTTTCAGTTATCCGATGATTCGGAAATCCGACGGTTCACTCTACGTGCGGGGGCAATCGCCACGGAAATCAAAAGTATTTATCAGCACAATCAAGAATCGTTATGCGCAATGGCGGGGCCGTCAGTCGTAGCGGTTCTCGAAGCTCATGTTGCGGGCGCTGACCGAGGTCTGAATATCAAGCCCCTGGAATCCCACCACACCGGTCATAGCACTGCGGAAGGTCAAATGCTTGAGGTTGACCTTGCGAATCATGTTGGGAGACGTTGCGCCGAGAGTGCCGACGCCGGCCTGCAGATTGCCGAAGTTGTCGTAGGTGTCGTAGGTAATTTGGAGGCCGGAAATATTGTCTGTAACTGGAGCCGGTGTTTGCCCGTTCACCTGGCGCATCAGACGATAGTGATTGGGATCAGTGGTGTTGTCGACATAATAGGTAATGGCAAAAATTCTGGTGGCGGTCGTGTTAAGACCTCCGGTGATCTGCGCCAAGTCCCCGCCCGTGGCCCCGGTTTGATTCATGGCCAAGGCATCGGGATCAGAAAAATTGACCACATAATTAGGCCCAGCCCCGGTCGCGGTCGTGGAGACCTCGCCTATGGCTTGCGCGGTCACTCCGCCGGTGGAATTTTGAAACAGGACCAGATCGCCGGCCTTGAGCCCATAAACGGGGTCGCTAACGGCCTGCGGAGGAGTTGGTGGAGGAGCTGCCGCCGGGCTGAACGTCACCTGCGTACCACTGGGATTGTCAAACGCAACCGTGTATTCGTTCAGCAGGAAAACCGGATCGGCGTAGACGACAGTGATGACGTCGGTGGGAGGCTGCCCGACCTGCAAGATCGGTCCCATCTGATAACCGGGCACGATCCAGTACATGTATTGGTTGGGATAGGCGATGCCGGCGGGTGAACCGCCGCCGCCGCCGACGTAACATTTGACTTGGTCACAGCCGTAAACGGGAAACTTGCCGGTGCCGGTCGCCAGCCCGATCCCGCCCGGTTGCAGGCCTGATCCGGCCTGGCTGATGTCGTTGACGATCATATCCTCGGCGGCGCGCGAGTCCTGCTGCATCTGGGCCCGCTCCGATACGATAAAGGTGGCATTCAAAGCGTGGCTGAACAGCTGCACCGCCAAACCGATGACGAGCATACCGATGGCGAGCGAAATCATCAGCTCCATCAAAGTGAAACCGCGAGCCGGGTTGTGATGTCTGCGATGCATCGGTTGCCTCTACCGGTACTGCGAAATGTAGTCACTCAACACGTAGGTCTTAGTCGTGGCTTTAAAGTGTGGGGTTATGTAAGAGATCGTGATGGTTACGGTCCGTAAATCGGGGGTGGTGGCGCCTCCGGAAATGACTGGGGTGATCGCGATAGTCCGGCTGAAGTTAGCCAGGGATAGTTGCTGATCATCCGCCGTGCCAACAATTCCGTCGGGGCCAGGCAACGTGAGGATTTCAGGACCCGCAACCGCGTCGTCGGCGGTGCCAACCAGCCCGTCTGCTCCGGGAAGATTGATCGGTGCCACACCATCCACGAAGATGCCTCCGTTTGAGACGTTGTTGATCTGGGCCCAAGTGATCTGGGCCGAGTCACGCGCAGTGACGATACTTTCCATGGCTTCAGAAGCCAACTGTTTGGCGATCATATCTTCCTGCGCATCCTGGGTGGCGGCCATGGCGGTGGCAAATACCGCGAGCAGGCTGACCAATCCAATGGTAATAACGACCATGGAGATCAGCACTTCCAGCAAGGTAAAGCCGCACTGGTTGCGGTTACGACGAGATGCCTGTGCAGGAATCACAACTGCCTCCAGTTGTATTGCGAGCCGGTCTGGAAGAGGCGCCATCCCCGAATTCGTCCGGTCGCTCCCCAGATGGTCACGGCTCTGGCGCTGTTGATGTCGCCGGTCCTGGCAATGTAGACGACGCCGTTGCTGGTGTTCCCAGCACCATCGAGCGCAGTGCCGGTAGGATAAAAGTAAATCGTGTTTACGCCGGGGGTAACGTTGACGTCCAGATCGATGGCAAAACTGGCGATTCCGAAGCTATCCGGAGTGGTGGGCGGAGCCGCGTTGGAGGTCGGCATGCCTGGCAAAGTTGTGTAGGTGATTTCCGGCGGCAACGCGCCGGAAACCAGCACCGGGCCGTTGGGTGCGTTCTGCGTGACCGTCACAGTATTAGGAACAGCCGTATTGTTGAAGCTGACCACGTAGATCCTGCGTTCCGCCACGGCTTCATCATGGGCGCGCCGGATGATCATCAAGGTCGTGTTGTAGGCCTCAGTAATGCGGGTTTGCTGCCAGGCGGGGATTAAAGAGATTGCCGTGATTCCGCCAACAATCATGAAGATCGAGCACACGATCATCAGCTCCATGAGCGAAAATCCACCAGAATTTGCGGTGGAATGGACTGGCCCGCGAACTCCTGGCTGACTGTGGCGACTCAAACCCTGCATTTCGTCTCCTGCGGGGGGATCCGCGCTGGGCAGTAAATTCCGCAAGCAGCGCAGAACTTCCAATAATTGCAAGTTAACTGATCGAGGATATGTCGAGGGTTCCGGGGCGTCAAAACACCGAAGTCACGAGGCACGGTGACCCTACTTCGGTAACGTTACTCAGAGGTAACTTGCGGTTTGACGTATACTGCCCACCCGAATGCCGCGCAGCGCGTTCATGGCAACCCCAAAGTCAGCTCGTCTTGCTTATGTGGACTGGATGAGAGGCCTGGCCTGCGTGCTGATGTTTCAGACCCACTGCTACGATTCCTGGCTGAACACCGACGCTCGCAAGACCACCTTCTTTATGTGGTCGCAGCTCGGCGGTACTCTGCCTGCGCCGTTGTTTCTATTTCTGGCCGGCGTCTCTTTGGCGCTGACCACGGAAAAGTTGCGGGCGAAGGGGCTGCTGCCTGCGCAAATCGCATACACAACCACAAAGCGGGGAGCGGAAATTTTTGGCCTGGGGCTGCTCTTCCGGCTACAGGAATATTTGCTGGCGTTTCCCTGGGCGCCGTGGACCGACTTGTTGCGCGTGGATATTCTGAACACCATCGGCGTTTCTCTTATGCTGATGGGCGCGACGTGCGGAGTGGTGTTGAGATGGAACCGCGAAGTAACGGAGTTGAAATTAGGAGTGGTTAGCGGGGCCATTGCACTGGGGATCGCGCTCTTCACTCCACCCTTGTGGACTACCTGGCGGCCGAGATTTCTGCCGTGGCCAATTGAGAGTTATGCGAACGGCGTGCACAATCTTGGCGAGCCGCAAGCCTGGCTGTTTCCGATTTTTCCCTGGAGCGGCTTTGCCTTCGCCGGCTTGGCGGTGGGATTTCTGTTGTTGTGGGTAAAAAAGCGGGAAATTCTGACCTTCGCGGTCGCCGGTGTAGCCGGGGCCGGACTGATTCAACTGGCCCGCCGGCTCGATGCCCGGCCCACGCAGCTTTACGCGGTTTACGATTTCTGGCATACCAGCCCGAATTTTTTTCTTATCCGCGTAGGACTGCTGCTGGCCATTCTCTCATTTGCTTATTTCTGGTGCCGCTGGGGAGCCGGGATCCGGGGATTCAGCCCTTTGGTGCAGCTGGGGCAGACTTCTTTGCTGGTTTATTGGGTGCACATCGAATTTGTGTACGGACGATTTTCTCTGCTGCCCAAGCGCTCCGAAAGCATTCGGACAGCTTCTTTCGGCTTGATCGTAATTACGCTTGCCATGCTGTTGCTCTCGGTTTTGCGGATGAAGTTCAAGGGACGCCGAGTCAATCTCAGGAAATGGTTTGGCAAGCCGGCACCGGTTTGTTGAGCTGAAACGCGAGGAGGTGCGGGGATGAAATATGACTCTGCCAAGTTTGTGGTGGCTCTGGATCTGATCGGCATTTTTGTCTTTGCCGTGGAAGGAGCAATGGCGGCGATCGACGCCAATCTCGATCTTCTAGGGTTGATGGTGCTGGCTTTTTCGACGGCGCTGGCAGGCGGAATCATTCGCGATGTATTGATCGGGGCGGCGCCGCCGGCGGCCTTGCGTGATTGGCGATACGCGGCGACAGCATTTGCTGGGGCCGCTTTGGTTTTTGGCTGGGACGATTTTGTCAGGCAAATCCCTTATGCCGACCTTATGGTTGCGGATGCAGCGGGACTGGGCTTGTTTGCCGTGGCCGGCACGGGCAAGGCGTTGAACTACAACATGCCGCCTTTTATCGCGATTTTGCTCGGCGGAATTACCGGAGTGGGCGGAGGCACGGTTCGCGACATTTTGCTTTCGCGCGTGCCGACGGTGTTGTGGTCCGATGTTTATGCGACGGCTGCGCTAGCCGGTGCGGCGATTATGGTAGCCGGGTTGAAGCTGCGTTTGCCTCCGGCTTTCATGACTGTCGTGGGGGCGGTTGCGTGTTTCCTGTTGCGCGTGGTCAGCGTTTGGCGGCATTGGAGCCTGCCCCGGGTGGCGCATTGATGCTGGGCGAAATCAGAGGTTGATGAGTGTAAGCGCCTGATTGCGACAACCACCACGTTTTGCCCGTAATTCATCCCTGAGTCTGTCCTGGTCTGGATTCTTCTTCCTTGTTTTGTCGTAAGATGTTCGCCGCACGTCAAGGTTCATCGACGGAGCCGTCATGAGCGCCGCACACGATCAGTACGCATTGGGCCGGTCGCCACAGGAGTATGCGCGTCTGGCGCGCCAGGCCGAATTCCTGCGTCCCATGACGCAGCGGCTTTTTGAAGACGCAGGCATTGGAGCCGGTGCCACTGTCCTTGACTTGGGATCAGGCGCCGGTGATGTGGCAATGCTGCTGGCGGAAATGGTCGGTCCGGAGGGGAAAGTGATCGGCCTCGATCTCGACCACGATGCTATGCAGCATGCCCGAGAGCGAGCCATCGAGGCGCGATTCCATAACGTCAGCTTCGTGCATTCCGATATCGCCCATTACCATCCCGACGCGCCGCTGGACGCAATCGTCGGACGCCTGGTGCTCATGTATCAGGCTGATCCCGCGGCCGCGCTGAAGCAACTCACCAAATATCTTCGTCCCGGCGGCGTGGTTGCGTTCATTGAGCCGTGGTTCCAGACACCGCCGGGCCCCGATGGCCTCACAAAGACGACGATCACTTGTTTGAACGAGACACTGCGGCGCTCCGGGGCTCACATTGATCTGGGGCGGCGCCTGCATCGGGTATTCCAGGCCGCTGGTTTGCCGGTGCCGAACATGCGCCTAGAGGCAGTCGTGGACGGGCGCGACGACTCGCCGCTTTATCAGTATGTAGCGGACACGCTGGCCAGCCTTTTGCCCAAGGCCCTCGAGTATGGAGTTCCGAATGCCGGCAAACTCGACGTACCCTCCCTTCCGGGCATTATTCGCGCGGAGATGAATGCCGCTGGCTACGCCATGATGATGGCAACGGTGGTATGTGCATGGTGCAGAACTCCGGAGTGAAAAGCCAATATCGCGCAGGGAGATGTCATATGTCCGACAGTCCCTCATTGACCTAGCCGGACCGGCGCAAACTACCTTCCCGGCGTTGTAACTTTACGTCTGCCCCTGCATCCCATTCAGGCCCACGGCGTAAGTTCCACTAAATTTTCAAATGAAAAGATCGGGAGGATCCATGAAGAAACTGATGTGCAGGCTGATGGCGATGTGTTTCCTGGCAGTCTCACTGGCGGCGTTTGCCCAGTCCGGCGATAACATGAGCCAGGATAACGCGAAGCAAGACAACATGAAGCAAGACCAAACGAAGAATGATCAACCGAAAAACGATCAGATGAAGAACGATCAGATGGGCAAAGACAAAGACAGCGCGAAGAACAGTAAGAAATCAAAGAAGATGAAGTCGGACAAAAGCAAGAAAGACCAGATGAAGAAAGACGACATGAAGAAAGATGACATGAAAAAAGACGACAGCATGAAGCACGACGACAACATGAAACAGAACTAATCGGTTCCAGCCCCGGCGTGGTGGAGGCCGGGCGTCTCGCCCGGCTGGACGGGCGGGAACGCCCGTCCTCCGCTGCCACTGAACTCAGGTCAAATATTCCTTCATGCAGCGGACGCAAGGTGTGTAGCCCTCTTGTATCGCGTGGCGGGCCACAATGGAGCGAATATGCGCCCTGTCCTGAATAAACTGGCAGCGTGCGGAAGCGTGAAAGATCTTTCCTTCGGGAGTGATCACAACCATCATATCGGGCGGGACACCGCTTCCTGGCTGCGCGTGTTCTGAACGCAAGGTGGGGCGGCTGAAGACAGACGAACGGCCGAGTTCGAAACTTCCGGCGACGAGGATTGCCGCTGCGACAGCAACCATCCATCCCAGAAAGCCTCGTCTGCTAGAGGACATGTTTTCTTCCAACCTCCGATGCAGGCGATAGCTGAAGCCCAGGGGGACTTCGACCATGCGTTCGTCGCCGTACAACTGGACCACATTGCGCGCGCCGTCGAGCACCGCCGCGCAGCGCTTGCAACCACGGACATGTTCTTCGATGG
>Ga0335081_10001683_pt1 | contig 35158 bp, 41 predicted proteins | sample Lox_Sample_35_FD_206713 | JGI IMG/M metagenome (GOLD analysis project Ga0335081, IMG submission 206713) | Soil microbial communities from Loxahatchee National Wildlife Refuge, Florida, United States - Lox_Sample_3.5 | ecosystem: Environmental > Terrestrial > Soil > Wetlands | place: USA...
CCGCAGGCCCGCACGCACTTCCGTATCAGGCCAGCTGAAGCAGCGGGCGTCTCCTACACCCCCACCCAGGTTGGCAGCCTCTACGACTTCCCCTCGGGGGAGGACGGCTCCGGGCAGACGCTAGGCATCATCGAGCTTGGCGGCGGATACTCGCCCAGCGACATCAAGACATACTTCTCTGACCTCGGCATCGCGCCCCCGACCGTGACCCCGGTCTCGGTCGACGGCGCCTCCAACTCTCCCACCGGAGACACAAACGGCCCAGACGCCGAAGTTCTCCTCGACATCGAGGTAGCCGGGGCGAACGCGCCCAAGGCGCAGGTCCTGGTGTACTTCGCCCCCAACACGGACGCGGGCTTCGTGGACGCGGTCGAAGCCACCCTCCACGGCACCCAGGGGAAGCCCTCGATAATCTCGATCAGCTGGGGGAGCGCAGAGTCGGAGTGGACCTCCCAGGGCATCCAGGCCCTCGACCAGGCCTTCCAAGACGCGGCGGCGCTGGGGGTCACCGTGTGCGCGGCGTCGGGCGACGGGGGCTCCTCAGACGGGGTGACCGACGGCCTGGCGCACGTAGACTACCCTGCGTCGTCCCAGTACGTCCTCGGCTGCGGCGGGACGCGCCTGAACGAGGCCGCGGGGAAGATCGCCAGCCAAGTCGTGTGGGACGACCTACCGAGCGGCGGGGCGACTGGAGGGGGAGTGAGCGACGTCTTCGCCCTGCCCTCTTGGCAGGCGGGGGCCGGCGTCCCCTCGTCGGCGAACCCGGGAGGGAGGGTCGGGCGCGGCGTCCCCGACGTCTCGGGAGACGCCGACCCTCAGACGGGATACACAGTCGTCGTGGACGGACACCAGATAACCGTGGGCGGGACGAGTGCGGTCGCGCCCCTCTGGACGGGCCTCCTGACTCTCATCAACCAGGGCATCGGCAAACCCGCCGGCTACATCAATCCGCTCCTCTACCAGAAGCCGTCCGCCTCGGCATTCTACGACGTCGTCTCCGGCACGAACGGGGCGTACGACGCGGGCCCGGGCTGGGACGCCTGCACGGGGTGGGGGAGCCCCGACGGCGTAAAGCTCCTGGCCGCGCTCTCTCCGCCCACGACGGGGGCCGCGTCCCGGCGGGCGGCTAGGCGATAATTAATAAGGGTCGGATAGATGCGGGCGTAGGGGAAAACAGTCTGAGAGTCGCAGGCCTGGGATTCGTTAGCTTGCTTGTAGCCATACTCGGCTTGGCGTTGATGGTGGTCGGGCTGGTGCTCGGCGTCGTCCAGGGCCACGCCTTGGGCGCCATGGTAGGCCTGATCGTCGGCATGGGCGCGCTCGCGGTCGCCTTCATATTCAACGACTGACCCGCGGTCTCGGGGCGGCCCGTGATACCCCAGTCATCAATATAACGAGGCGCCGCTCGTCGTAAGGCAGAATGAAGCCCCTTCCTGATTCGGTCAAGAACCTAATCGAGGCGAAGGTCTACGCCAACGTCGCCACCCTGATGAAGGACGGCTCTCCCCACGTAACGCAGGTGTGGGTGGACCACGACGGGGACACCGTTCTGATCAACACCAACGAGGGGAGCCAGAAGCACAAGAACGCCGTCAGGAACCCGATGATAGCGCTCGACGTCTGCGACCCGACCAACCCCTACAACATGGCTGTCATCAGAGGGCGCGTCAAGGAAGTGACCTTCGACGGGGCGGAGGCCCACATAGACAAGCTGGCGAAGAAGTACCTCGGGCAGGACAAGTACCAGATGCGCCAGCCCGGGGTCAGGCGCGTCCTCATCAAGATCGAGCCCACCCACGTGATGGCCCCGTTCGCGGACAGCTCGCGGTGGAAGGCGTGGGACGCGCAGAGGAAGCAGGGCGAGAATTAGAACCCTCTAGGCTCTCCACGTCAAGTAAGGTCGGCGCCGCGGGCCTCGTAAGTCGTCGGGGCTTCTAGGCCATGTGCAAAGAGCGCGTCCCCCTTAAGTAGAAGCGCCCAACTCTTCAATCGAAGATTCGATTGGAGACCTGCCAAAGCTGCGGCACCAAACTCGTCGAGAATGCGAGCTACTGCTACGCTTGCGGGACTGCCGTTGGGAAGAACGCGACGACCCAGGAATTCACCGTCTCGGCAGACGAGGTAGCGAAGAAGGTGAGGGAGCTACTCCACGAGGGCAACGTGTCGAGGATAGTGGTGAAGGACGAGGGCGGGAAGACGCTCCTTGAGATGCCGGTCACCGCCGGCGTCGTCGGCGTCCTTCTCGCGCCTTGGCTGGCCGCCGCTGGAGCCATCGCCGCGATTGCGACGAGGTGCACAATCGTGGTCGTGAGGAGCGGCATGGCGCCGAACCCTCCGACAGGCAAGGCGTGAGCCTCGCGCGGTAGGTGATAGTGTGCAGCTCGTGTTGGGCTCGACGGGCTCACTCGGCAGCGCCATCGTCAACGAGTTGACCTCCTCTGGCAGGCCGGTTCGGGCGCTGGTTCGGAATCCCTCGAAGGCGAGTAGGGTCTTCGCAAGTCCTGACAAGGTGGACATGGTCAAGGGCTCAGTCGAGGACGCTAAGACCCTCGAGAAGGCGTTTGACGGGGTCGACACATTCCACAACTGCGTCAACGCCCCCTACTCGGATTGGTCCAACCTGCCCGCAATCCACGGCAGGATAACCGACGCCGCGAGCAGGGCAAAGGCGCGGATGGTCTTCGCGGGGAACGTCTACATCTACGGCCACTGCGGGACGGAGAAGGTCCGCGAAGACCACCCAAGAAATCCCTGCTCCGAGAAAGGCCGGATCCGGCTCGGGCTAGAAGACAACTTCATGCGACTGTCGCGGGAGGGCGCGGTCCCCTGCGCGATCATGCGTTTTCCGGATTACTACGGCCCCAACGCGGCCTCAGTCGCGGACGGGATATTCCAGTCAGCGCTCAAGAACAAGAAGGCACGCTGGTATGGTAAGCTCGATGCAATCCACGAGTTCATCTTCATCTCTGACGCCGCGAAGGCGATGGTTGCGGCCTCTGAAAGGCCCGACGCGTCCGGCCAGGACTTCAACGTGCCGGGGCCGGAGCCGATTCGCGTCCGCGACTTCGTAACGCGCGTCTTCGCGCAGACGGGCTTCGAGCCGAAGATGACAGGGACAAGCCGCTTTTTCGTGCGGCTAGCGGGTCTCTTCAACTCTACCGCACGCGCGTTCGCGGAAATGCAATACCTGACCGAGGAGCCTCTCATCCTGGACGGAAGCAAATTCAAGGAATTCTTCGGGATGAAGTATCCTGCAAGGAGCTACGAAGATGGAATCCGAGATACATTGGCTTGGTTGAGAAGGTCTGGACCAGGGGTAAATTGAGCGATAGGATCCTTGCGCTCAGACCTGTCGTCCTGGATCAGCTTCGCGCGAAGCATTGTCAACAGATTAAAATCGCGTCGGCGCGCTCGGGACTACCTTCCTCCTGATTTGGGCGAGTGTCAGTTTGTCCGGGTCGTAGCCAATCGTTACGTTGTCCAAGATATAGTTGACATCCACAAGGAAGACTCCGTCCAGCCCGGCGGCCGACCGCCTCAAACTCTCGGCTCGTCCGGATTTGCTCATGCCGTGTATTTTCAGGATGGCGGTTGCCTGCCGCTTCCCGTTTGTCATAGATGTCCTGCGAGTATAGCCGCCGCGCGCCTATTGAACCGGGTGTATTTTCTGCAAGAGATTGTAATGGAAAATTCGGAGCGCTTGACGGGCGGGGCGGCCTTCACTGAATCTCAAAGGCGACGGCATTCTCGTCGGGCAGGAACCTGGGCGGCTTTCCAAGCGGCTCGAATATTGCCTGGACATACCTTTGCAGGAAGAGACTCCCCTTGGCGCCGAAGTCGTGCGAGAGGGTGACGTTCACCTTCCCTCCCCGCGTCACCTCGCTGTACTCGAAGAGGTTGGTGTGGTCGGCGGTGATCTTGAGATAGTTCAGGGCGTTCTCCACGGTGACCTCCCCCCACTTGGCTCTCATGTACGTCTTCGGGACGTCCTCTCCGGTTGAGCGTCCGGCCTCCGTTACCGTCTCATTCGTAGCTGCCTGCAGCATGTGCTTGAAGGTCGACGCTGGCAGTTTTATCATGCGAAACCGCTTCATCGGCCGGTCGAAGTTGGCGTAGGTCAGGACGAGCTGATTGAGCAATGTGTTGACGCTGACATTCTGTTTCTTCGCGTCTTCCTGGATGGCCGCAAGCGCGGACTCGTCCAATCTGAAGGAGGCTGTCGCCGTCTTTGGTTTCATACGAGCGTGTGCGCTTGGGTTCCGATTTTCTTAAACCTAACGCCATTCGTTGTTGGCCGTCGAACGCCTCCTCCGTCTGGACTACAATCAAGTGCAAAAGATACGGTTTGGCGCAAAAAATACGTCGGCTTGTTATAGCGTGGTCACCGACTTTGTCCTATGTCTATCATTACTGAGACCGATAAGTCAGGAGAGGAAAGAATGACCATGTCAGGGTCGAAGCGCGGCGTCCTTGTGGTTGAGGGAAAGATTGAGAGGCTGACCGGAGCAGGGAAGTTCATCGTTTCTCCAGTTCGAGAGGATGCAGATGTCGATGTCGGCGACCAGGTCATGGTCATCGTCGTGGACAAGCTGCAACCAGAGGTCTATCTCCAGACTTTGAAGGAGAGAGTCTCCTCGCCCTTCCCCAGCAACTGGGCCATCATCGTCAGGGGCAACAGATACGTCGAGAAATGCGAGGTCTCCTACGACGGCAATCAACTCAGCGCGCTAGACCCTGCCGGAGTGGCAAGGTACGAGCTCCCACTGCCTCGAGACGGGGTGCTCAACTTCCGCATCCCAGAGGCCGTAAACGTGGACAACGAGTCGATGGTAGAAGTGAAGGATGGGGACAGGTCGATATCGGTGGACAAGTTCGGGTCGATTGCAGCCATGCCAGTCAAGGAAGGGTATCCGACCGTGACGGTCTCGGGCAGGTTCTCCCCTCTTAACAAAGTAGATACCTACCCTGCGAGCGTCGAGTTCACGAACACCTCCACGGGCCAGATGTACTTGGCCGTGGTCGCCAACGGCGAGTACGCGATCCAGCTCCCAAACCGCGAGTCGTATTCGGCAAAAGTGTCCTGGAACACGATTCCCGGGAACGTGACTGGCACCGCGCAGGCCGGAACGTTGACCCTCAACACGAACGACCACTCGTACGCGTTCGACGCCAACTGGTAGAGTGCTGCAGATCCAGATCGGTGTGGGTTGATCAGACCTGGACCCAATCTGGACTGTGGACTTGGGTCTGGAGACCGGTTGCGGTGACGGAAAGGATTGCCGCAACCGGGTTTCATATTTTTAATTTCCTAGGTCATATCGGATTCAACCCGCTTGCAACGCTTCTATTCTCTTGATGCGTCAATCCAGCCTGAGGCCATCAGTCTCTAGTCCTTTTAGACGCCTATTACAATTCCTTGCAGAAGATACACCCGCCTTAAGTGCGATGATGCTTATTGTTACGGCATGTCAATAAGCCTAAAGTTTCTGAGGACGAAAAGAAGTGGAGATGGAGGAGACATGATAGTCTTCGCGGTCATAGTGGTCGCGGTGCTCGCCTTCTTCGGATTCATCACCCTGAACTTCCACATCTAGGAGTCGAGCATAAATGGATCTCTTCTGGACCGTAGCAGTGGTCCTTCTAGCCCTGTGGTTCTTCGGCCTAATAGGCGGCATCGGGGGAGAACTGATCAACATTCTAGTAGTCGCCGCCATAGTAGTGGTAGGCTACAGGCTGTACCAGGGCAAAAATCCGGTTACCGGCAAGTAGAAGACTTGACGCGAGGGGGTCGTCCGGGCTCCCCCTTCTGAAGGCTCGGCGGATCTCTTCCAATCAGCCTTCTGTCTCTGGCTTGGACAGACAGGCCGGGTCTAGACGATTTGAAAGTGTAGATTGTCATGCTTCCGATGATTCTGGTGTCTAGGCGGAAACCGCCCTTCGCCTTTTCTTTTTACCTTCCCTTTTCATTCAACGAACGCAATCTGTCCATGCAGGAACCTTCTGTAACCCTGAAGTTCCAGCTGTTCGTGACTCGTGCCCCTTCGAAGAGGTCGCAACGACCTGACCTTCAAGAAGACAATCGGCACACCTGGGAAGTGATGTCACCTCTGGCCTGGCTGGCGGTCATCTGGTCCGGTGTGCTTTCCAGACATACTTGATCGAGATGAAGTACACGATTGGATAGGTGGCCACCGCCCCTATGATCGTGCCCAAGAGAGGTGAGAGCTCGAGAGTCGCCAAGAGGACGAGCTGGACCACCACGATGCCTGCATTCCCGATCCCGCTCACTGCCTGAAACTTCAGAAGCCTCTTGAACCTGTTGGCCTCTTCGCCCTTGACAGTCTTCGGCACGTGAACCGTAATCTGTTCGTTTACGAAGAAGGAAGCCGAGACACCGATCACGAGCGAGAGAGCATCCAAGCCGAGGAGCGCTGGCGACGCGAAACTAGAATGGGGAAGGCTCAGCTTTCCGAACAAGATTAGAAGGCCGACTGTCAAGACGACCTCCGTGACCCCGAAGCCCACCGCTCCTGCAATCGCGAACCTGAGTGTCTTGACGACGCCATACCGCATTTCAAGCTCACCGACCTCTCTTTCGACACGGGTCGCTGTCGTGCCACGCTTCACTCTACCGACATCTTCGAGTCTTGACTGTGGACTTGGGATTTAAGAAGCAGGTATTTTTTGTAAGAAAGTGCAACTTGGGGAATATCGATTCCTCAAGTTTCAGGCGTAGGCGACCCAGTGGCAGGTCTAAGATTTCCCTGGCCTAGCCCCACGTCTTTTGGATTTCCGCCCTGGCTCACGGCCGAACCGACGAGTACGTTTCCTTGCAGAAAATACATTCTCTTGTTATACTCTAGCGCCCCGCTTTGATCAGCGATGAAAACATCCTCGGCGAGCCCAGCAAGGCAAGGGTTCGCACCTTCATACCTCGATGCGGTGCGTTGCGGTTTGAACAAGGTCCTAGGAGAGAGTGGAACCGCATCCGTCCTGCTTTACATGAAGATGGTCGACGACTTCCCTGACCCTCGGGAATTCAACAAGAAGCTACTGGCGATCTTCGGCATAAGAGGAGCGCAGTCGCTGGAGAGGGCGATAGTCAAGGACCTTGCACTGAGGCTCAAGTGGTCGCTGGACCTAATGAAGATAGAAGGCACCTTCGACTTCCACGCCACAATTGCCGCGATAGAGAGGAGTGCTGGAGCTTGACAACACAAGAAGTGGACGCGCCTGCTCCGGTCCGGACGAATCGCCAGACCAAGACCTCACGGGCGGAATCGTCTGAGCTCGCAGAAGCAAGGATTCCCACGCTGCTAGGCCTGAAGCAACTCATGAACGGTCCGATAAGGACAATGCTCATCAAGGGTCTAGCGGGCACTGGAAAGACTACAGTCGCGCTGGAGATCCTAAAGGCGGCAGGGAAGGGGAACGGCGCGTACATCTCCTCCAGAGTTCCGCAGGAGCTCCTCGAGACGCACATACCGGCCATGAAGGAGACCCTGGAGAACCAAGAATTTCTGGACGTCAGGCTCGAAGACGCGACCTCGGCCCTGGAGTTCGTGATGCGACTGACGGACCCCAAGAAGGTCAAGACCGTAGTGTTCGACAGCTGGGACGCCCTGGCCAAGGAATTCGACTCGAAGGAGAGATTGCGGGCGGAGAAGACCCTCATCGCCGTCTCGAACAACTCGGGCGCGCAGCTCGTCTTCGTAAGCGAAGAGCCGGGTGCGACGACCATCGACTACCTCGTCGACGGGATCCTCGAGATGTCGACCGTCGAAGAGCAGGACCGAGCGGTGCGGGAATTCACCATTCACAAGCTGCGCGGGACGAAGATACCTCAGCGCAAGTACCTCTTCACGCTCATGGACGGAAGATTCACGTTCTTCGAGCCGTATGCCACGCCCAACTACTCGGAGATACGAAAATTCACACCTGTGGCGGACATCGACGAGGCATATTCCCTCGGGAGCCCGGCGTTGGACCGGCTGCTCGGAGGGATGGTCCCAGGGAGCACGCTGACCGTCGAATATGACGAGGACGTCCCCTACTTCGCCCTCAGAGCGATCGAGCTTCCACCGATCATCAACTTCTTGGCGATGGGGAGGAGCGCGATTCTCCTGCCGTTGCCCGGAGCAAACACGGGCCTGACCAGCTCTGTCCTGACCAGGGCCGTCGGTGAGGGGACGCCGAGCGACAGGCTCCACATCCTCGACGTCCTAAGGTCCAGCGACCTCGAGACAACCAGCATGACGAAACATGCCACGCCCAACGAGATCCACGAAGTGGTCACGAACGAGACGACAAGGCTTAGGAAGAAATCGGTCGACCAGGCCATGTTGCACGTTAATTCCATAGCGGCTCTCGAGAACCTCTTCGCTTCGGACCTCGACTCGCTATTGGAGGTGACGTCCCAGGAGATAATCACTCTACAGCAATCGCGCGACGCGCACATCCTCTTCCTGCCAGCAAACTCACCCATCAGGTCGCGAATCCTCTCGATGAGCTCCAGCCACGCCAGGCTGTCTGTGAGGGATGGCGCTGTCGTGATGTTCGGCGTGAAGCCCTACACAGGGATTTACGCGTTGCAGCACCTCGATGACCCCATCCTTCCGTCGCTGACTCAACTCGTGTGATCAGGATGAGTCAAGTGGACGATTTGTTCGCGACCGCCTTTAACGACTCGGTGCACGCCGGGCTCGACAAGGTTCTTGGTCATAGTGGGACGGAGGCGGTCCTGGTCCACATGAAGATGGCTGACGGTTTTCCCGACCCGATGGAATTCCACGTCAAGCTGCTTGCGCTTTTCGGCCCTGCAGGAACGCTGTCCCTGGAAAAAGCGATAGTGAAACATCTCACGACAGGAAGGTCGCTCGAGGTCTTGGAGATAGATGGCGTGCTGGACTTCAACGCCACAGTGAGCTCAGTCCGCAGGGGCGCAAACGCACTGCCGCAAGCGATGCCCTAGAAGCAAGCCCGGTCTCTAGGTCTGCCGAGAAAGACGGTTGCGCGAGTCGTCAGATAAACTACTAGCAGGGGCCTCCGCGCCGTCCAATCCGGAGGGAAGCGCTTGACTGTTACCGAGTGAGCGGGCGTTCGGGCTTACAACCGGGACGACCTCCAGAGGAACCTTCTCCTCGACTTTGGACGGTCGATGAGCATTCTTGCGTAAGTACACCATGAACACTATCCCTGTGACCGCCAACATCACCTGATACGTGGCAATCCTCCACAGCACGACGGCCGCCCAAGATGAGAACCCGTAGACCGAAACGAGATATGCTTGCATTGTGAGCTCCGTCACACCCGCGCCGCCGATCGTTATCGGGAGTTGAGCGACCGCCGCGACCCCGTACGCCGCAAGGGTCGCGGAGACGAGGTCAATCTTGAGGCCTGCCGCGTTCAGCACGAGCCAAAGGGCCGCCCCTTCCAAGAAGTCCTCGAGGAGCGTGAGAAGGACCGCCTTCACCACCATCGGCAGCGTGCGCCTGCTCACAATCGCGCGCGCCGCGAGCGAAAAGTTCAGAGAGCCCACGACAGCGCGGAGGTAGAGCGCCGTCGCCCTCGGTCCCCCTATCAGTCGCGACATGATCCCGAATACTCGGTGAGGGACCTTGATGATCTTCACTGCCGGGATTACAAACACCAACGTGTACCCGACAATCAGGACCGTCGCGATCACGGCAATCGATGAGCCTAGGGCCACCGACCCCCTGGACAGCGCATACGCCGCTGCGATGAGCGCGAGGCCGCCCCCGACGTATATCTCGATGAGCACTTCGAAGTAGCCTATCCAGAGCGCTCTTCCCCCGTCTACTCCCTTCCCAGCCAACCACGAGGTGCGCAGGAACACCCCCATACTGGTCGCGGGCGTCGACTCCGAGACGAACTCGCTAGCCACCCTGGTGATGGGCAGGCCGGTAAGGTCCATTTTCGTGTCGCTACTCAGTCCGGTCGTTACGACCCTAAACCTCGCAATCTGGACAAGGAGTCTGCATGCAGACACAGCGGCCGCCAGACCGAACGTCAGGTAGCCGAGCTTCGCTAGGTCCGACAGGGTCACGCCTGAGAAGATCGTGATTGCGATGACCACCGCAGAGCTCAACACCAGCCCCGCGGCCGCCCATTTGAGGACAGACTTTGGCAGCGGAGAACCGTCCGTCGGCTTCTCGGTCGCGTTCAACGGCCTAACCCGGCCTCTTACCTTCTGATCAGCAGGAGAAGCACCCCGCCGACAAGCACCACGATGAGGCCTACAAGTCCCCAGGCCAACCCGCTGAACATGAACTTGCTCAGATAGGTCACGATGCCGACTAGGAGAAAGACGGAGCCGGCGGCGAAGAATGTGACGCCCACGCCGGCGAGGACCAGCGTTCTCATCATCTGCCTGAGGACCTTGTTGGCGTACGCCTCAACGTCGTGCTTGACGCCGTCGGTGACGGCTTCTACGAGCTGCCTGATGGTCTTCTGAAACATCGGAAACTAGTCTTTGTTTTTTCCTAGGAGCATCCCGACGATGACGCCCGCCATGACCGCGACCCCGACCGCGAGCAGTGGATGCTCGCGGACTTGCTCTCTGCCTGACTCGACCTCGTCCTCAAACATGCCGTTGACGTCATCGAAGCCGGTCTTCAGCTCGGTCTTCAGGTCGTTCTTCAAATCATTCAGGGACCTTTCGACCTTCTCGACCGCCTCGGGTGCTATTTCTTGGAGCTCGGCCCTTATCTCGTCAATCCTCTTGTCAAAATCCCTTCGGGTCTCTTTGAGCGACCGCTCTGCGGCTCTTCTCAAATCCTTCTCTTTGCTAGCCAAGATTCTCACGAAAAGAGAGATGGCGCCTTCATCTAAGGAGGACGTATTTTCTGCACGAAAATGTAATGCACGAAGTCTCTACCTAGAGCACGGACGACTAGGCCTCGCCATGGAGCCTAGGTTCGCAACTTCCCCAAGTTCTACCCGTTCTGACCTCATAGTTTCAGGCTAGACTTGAGCGCCCTGTACCTGTTTCTCACGGTCACCTCGGTCACCTCGGCCGCCTTCGCCACCCTCGGCTGAGACTTTCCCTCCCCCTCGAGGTGGCTCGCGATGTAGAGGGCCGCACCGGCGAGCCCCATCGGGTCCTTGCCCGCGGAGACCCCCTCGGCCTCGGCCATCCTCAAGATCTCCTGCGCCCTCCTCATCGTCCGGGGAGATACCCCTATCGCCGAGCCTATCTTCGGGAGCGAGCGAATCGGGTCCTCCACGGGCATCCTGATGTCGAGCTCGGTGACGAGGGTCCGGTAAGACCTCGAGAGGTCCTTCTTGCTGACATTTCCCGCTGCGGCGACGTCCTTCAGGCTCCTAGGAATCTGCAGGTCCCTGCACGCCGCATACAGGGAAGCTGCCGCGAGCTGGGTCAGCGACCTTCCCCTTGTGAGGCGCTTCTCGAGCGCCTTCCTGTAGATGTAGGCAGCGCGCTCTATCGCCCCCTGCCCGACGGAGAGCTTCGCCCCGATGGTCTTGATCTCTTCGAAGGCCCTGCTCATGCTTCTGTGGGCCGACTGGTCCGGCTGGCTCCTCCTGTCCCAGATGCGCATCCTCTCCACCGTGGACCTGGTCTTGGAGGAGAGCCCGGTCCCCGACGCGTCCGTGCCCTCTCTTCCTATCACCGTCGAGAGGCCCATGTCCGGTTGGGCGATCGACATCGGAGGGCCAGACGCCAACTGCGGCGCACCCCCCTCCGAGGAAGAGAAGGCAGGCCCGGCCTCCTGCTCCTTCTCCCTGAGGACGAAGCCGCAGTTGCTGCAGACCATCTCCCCGCTCTCCTCGTCCCTCACAAACGTCCCCTTCTTTCCGCAATTGGGGCACTTCTCCGGAATCTCCTCAGAGTCCTTGTCACCCGGTTCTTGGCGGGAGGGCAACGGCGGGCGGCTTGGATAGGCGACTCCCTCTATTTACCAGCGTCGCGGCGGTCACTTTTTCTTCTTAGAGGCGTTGTGCGCGACCGCGGCACGGATGAGGGGCTTCAGGGCACGCTCGTCGACTCTGTCGCCCTCGAAGAAGTCGATGGCCCGCCACTTGTTGCCGCCAAGGCCGGCATTGAAGAGCTTGTGCGGATCCGGAAGACTCGCTCCTTCCGGGAATGTGAACTTCACCTTGTCCTTGAAAGCCTCGAAGAGCACGACGTTCCCGTTGTGAGTGAACACCGGGGTGCCCAACCATTTCAATTCCTCGACGATCTCCGGGTCGGCTTCGTGGATTATCTTGCGCAGCTTCGCCATCGTCTCGCCGCGCCAATCGTCAAGGGCCGCGATCTTCTTGTCGATGATCTGGGGTACTGGGGTCGCCATAGCCCCAATCCGAACAGGCGCGATATAATGCTTAAGATTTCCGCTCTCTTCGTCTCCTCCGATTGAGGGCCGAAGATTTGGCGAGAAGCCGCCTTGCGAGCCAGGGCATCCAGCCTGACTCGACGGCCAAGTCCCCCGAAGATGTCCTGACCTCGCTTGGGGCTGTCCAGGCGCAGGATTATCCTGCTGCTCTGTGGGCAATCGGCCTGAGATGCGGAGATTCCACCACAAAGGTGGACGTCGAGGAGGCGATAGCCCAGAGGAGGATATCCCGCACGTGGCTGATGCGCGGAACGCTTCACTTCGCCTCCTCGCATGACATCCACTGGATGCTCAGGCTCTTCGCCCCCCGTCTACTCAGGACAGCCATCTCGAGGGACACGCACCTGGGCCTGGGCGACGGCGACATCGCAAAGGCCGAAGCCCTCTTCGCGAAGGCCTTGAAGCGCGAGGGGCGGCTCACGAGGGACGAGATGTACGACGTCCTCGAGAGGGGAGGGATGGAAGTCTCGGGGCTCCTCGGGTACCACATGCTCTACAGGGCGGCTTGGGACGGGGTCATCTGCTTCGGGGCGCATCAGGGAAAGCAGCAGACCTTTGAGCTGCTCGAGGACCGGATAGGCAGCAGAAGGGAGCTCTCCAACGACCAAGCGCTGGCGGAGCTCGCCACGAGGTACTTCACAAGCCACGGCCCGGCGACCATCAAGGACTATGTGTGGTGGTCCGGGCTCAAGGTGTCGGACGCAAAGGCGGGCATCCAGGCTTCGCCAGGGCTCGCCTCGGAGACTGTGGACAAGAAGACCTACTTCATGGCGAAGTCCTCGAGGCGGGACGCGATAGGGGAGGGGGTCCACCTCCTCCCTGCCTTCGATGAATACCTCGTGGGCTACGCCGACAGGTCGGCCATGCTCGGCGACCCCGACACGCAGAGGATGCTTAGGAGCGGGAAGATCGTCTTCACCCACAGCAACGGGATATTCTTGCCCGTGGTGGTGGCGGACGGCGAGGTGGTGGGCACGTGGAAGAGGAAGAACGAGAAGGACAGAGTGGTCGTCGCGATACGGCCATTCGGGGAGCTCGACGACGGGCGCAGGGAGGGAGCGAGGGAGGCCGCGGGCAGGTTCGGGGAGTTCCTCGAGGTCGACGTCGCCACGCAGTTCGACGAGTAGTCCCCCTTGTCGCGCCCCTTCCTCGAAAGCAATTTCTACCGTCAGACCTCTGAAGCCCCCCGATCAGGGCGATGAAGACAGCGAAGGTCCACGGCGTCGAGCTCAGCTACGTCGAGAAAGGGACCGGCCCGCCGCTGGTCCTGGTCCACGGCAGCCTCAATGACTACCGCGCATGGGGGCTCCAGCTCGAGCCCTTCGCGGAGCGGTTCCGCGTGGTGGCCTACAGCCGGCGAAACCACTATCCGAACGCCTGGAACGACTACCCGCCGGGCTTCTCGGTCGGGGACGAGAGGGACGACCTTGTCGGCTTGGTGGGGACACTCGGCCTCAAGGCTCCCGTGCACATCGTCGGTTCGTCGTACGGCGCGTACATCGCAGCACTCGTGGAGAAGGACTGCCCGGAGGTCGTTCGGTCAGCAGTCCTCGGGGAGCCGCCCATACTCTCGCTGCTCTCGGGCGACCCGAAGAGCCTGAAGTCCTATCGCGCCTCCGAGGACAAGTTCGCCGAGATGGTGCTGGCCCGCCTTCGCGAAGGCGACGACTCGGCGGCCGCGCGGGGATTCATCGACTTCGTCATGGGCGCGGGGGCGTTCGACCGGCTCCCGGCGGGGACGCGGGAGATGATGCTCCAGAACTCCAAGACCCTCGCCGCCGAGCTCCCGACGCCGGAGAGGGACCACTTCACGACCGAGGACGCCCGGAGGATATCCGCGCCCACCCTGCTGCTGAGGGGCCAGCGCAGCCCTCCCATGTTTCAGACCGTCACGTCGATACTGGCCAAGTCGATGCCGAACGCGACGGTCTCAACCATCCGGGACTCGTCCCACGCGCCATACAGCACTCATCCCGCCGTCTACAACAAGACCGTCCTCCGGTTCCTGCTAGACAACTGAGTCCGGTCGAAAGACTTACCTTCGAAGGCGTGGAACTGGCGGGCACGCCATTCGTCCTCTCGGGACTCGCGGGGAGGCCGTGCTGTCCGTGAGCACCTTCCTCTCCGAGGTGCGCGAGACCCTGATCCCCTCACGCGAAGGGAAGGATGGCCCGCTCCCCCCGCTGCTGGTCGCCATGACGCTGGTCACGGGCCTGGTCGACGCTTTCAGCTACCTGGTCCTCGGCCACGTCTTCGTCGCGAACATGACCGGCAACGTCCTGTTCATTGCGTTCGCCCTCGCCGGGGCGCAGGGCTTCTCGGTAGCCTCCTCGCTGATCGCCCTCTGCGCCTTCGCCGTGGGGTCGCTAACCGGGGGCCTGCTCGGGTCGAGGCTCGGCGACAACAGGGGGCGACTTCTCTGGACCGCCACGGGGGTCCAGGCCCTGTTCCTCGGCCTCGCGGCCGGCCTCTCGGTACTCGCCGGGAGCCCTGTGCCCGCGGGATACGGCTACGCGCTCATCGTCGCCCTCGGTATCTCGATGGGGGTCCAGAACGCGACGGCCCGAAAGCTCGCCGTTCCCGACCTGACCACCACGGTGCTCACGCTGACCATCACCGGGATGGTCGCGGACAGCCGCTTGGCAGGAGGAGCCGGGTCGAAGGCCGGCCGCCGCCTGGTCTCGGTCCTCGCGATGTTCGCCGGGGCGCTCATCGGAGTCCTGGCGATCCTATACGTCTACTCCGTCTACCCTCTTCTGCTGGCCTTCGTAGTCATCGCCCTCGTCTCATTGACCGGAAGGGTGCTCTCCGTGAAGCGCTCGGCCTGGGTCGGCAAGTAGCCGACTGCGTGCCTAGCCGAAGCACATCTTAATAGGAGTCGGGCGGCTCTGATTCCGAGTCGCCCCATGGGCCAAACAGTAGTCGAGATGAACGATCTCACGAAGATTTTTGGCGAGAAGCTGATCGCCGTGAACAACGTGAGCTTCGCGGTGGAGCGGGGCGCCATCTTCGGCTTCTTGGGTCCCAACGGGGCGGGGAAGACCACGACAATAAGGCTGCTGCTGGGCCTGATACGGCCGACGGCGGGAGAGGTCAGGGTCTTTGACGAGAGGATGACGCCCGGTTCTTCGGACCTTCGCAGGCGGATGGGCTACCTTCCCACTAACCCCCGCTTCCCCCCGAAGATGACCCCCATCACCTACTTGGACTTCGTGGGCAAGCTCTTCGGCCTCGGGGTGGAGGAGAGGATGGGCAGGCTCTCCGCCCTGATACGCTCGGTTGGGCTGCTGGGGGACTCGTCCAGGGAGATTGCAGGGTTCTCCACGGGGATGGTCACGCGCTTGGGGCTGGCCGCTGCCCTGATGAACGACCCGGAGCTGCTCATACTCGACGAGCCGACCTCCGGGCTCGACCCTTCAGGAAGGAGGGAGACCCTGGAGCTGATCACGGAGCTCGGCAAGGAGAAGACCATCATCGTGTCGTCGCACATCCTGAGCGACATCGACAGGATATGCACGGACGTCGGCGTGATAAGCCAAGGGAAGGCCATCTTCTCCGGCTCGATAAAGGACATGAAGAAGAGCACCCGCAGCCACGTGGTTCGCCTCGAGCTGGAGGGGGGCGTGGAGAAGCTCTGCGTGGCGCTCAAGGCCGAGAAGTGGGTCGTGAGCTTCGAGACCCGGGGGGACTTCGCTGTGGACGTCGCCTTCGACCCCGAGACGCCGGTGGCCGAGGCGGTCAAGGGGGTCACAGAGCTCGTCTCGCGCCTAGAATTGGACCTGATATCGATCAGCTCCTCGACGTCGAGCATCGAGGACGCGTTCATGGGGCTGCTTCGGGATGAAGAGTCGCGCAGGTTCCTCACGGCGGCCTAGCGCGGGGAAACCCTCGCCCTTCTGGGCGATCGCGCAGGCCGACCTCAAGGGCCTCTTCAGGAGCAGGATAACCTACGGATGGCTGCTAGCGGCGGTCTTCATCCAGGTGGTGAGGACGCTCGGCTCCGCTTCGTCCGGGACGACCTCGAGCGTGGTCTCCTCGGGACTCTCGGACTTCGTCTACGTCTGGAGCCTCGTGATAACGGCGCTGGCTGCGAGCTCGGTCTCTTCGGAGGCGGGGGAGCTGGCCGACTCCATCCTGAGCAAGTCGGTGACGCGCCTGGACTACGTCTTGGCGAAGTTCGCCTCCCGGATAGCCTACACCCTCATCTGCTTCTCGATGGTCTCCGCCGTGCTTGTGGGGCTCGCCCTCAGGCTCGAAGTCGGCGACTACAGCGCCATCGGGCTGGCGTCCGCGGTCCTCCTCGTCGCCCTCGCGATGGTCACGCTGACGGCCCTCGGTGTGGCGCTCAGCATCGCGCTGCCGAGCACCGTCGTCGCCATCGTGGCGCTCCTCGTCCTCTGGTACTCGATGACGATCCTCTTCCCGGTCGTCGGCCTAGGCTTCGTCTCTCCGGGTAGCATGCTGGGCGACCTTCCGGGGGTCATCACGGGGGCATGGGGTGGGGGCGAGTGGGAGACCGCCGGCGGCTTCATCGCGATTTCTGTCGTTTCCCTGGCGCTGTCTTCGGCGTACTTCCATTCGAAGGACATCTGACCCCTCACTTCCACTTTGTGAGTATCTCTTCTCGACGGAACGTGGACTTGCTCACGAAGAAGAGAGCTACATCCACGACCAGCACGATGCCGGAGAAGATTAGGAGCGTCTCGGGGTCAAGCGCGATGGTCCCCTCCACCGCCGACAAGAAGACGGCCATGAACGGGATGAACAAGAGGCCCGCGGCCTGGTTCGCCCCTCGGACGTCGCTCACGCGCGACGACACAATCACTGCCAGCTCGATGCTGAATATTGCCGCGAGCGGGGCGAGGAGGAACAGCATGACGCCCGAGGTCCAGTTTGGGAAGTAGGGGTGGGACAGGAGGCCGTCGGTCAGGTAGTCCGCCGCCGCCATGTATATCGAGGCCCCTGCCCAGATTGCTACGATGGGCGGAATGAACGCGGCGATGCTCTTCCCGAGGAGGATCTCCCCGTCGGTGGTCGGGGTGGAGAGCAGAGGCTCCAGGCTCTTCTCGACCTTCTCGCCCACGATGCTGTAGGCCGCGATCGAGGCGGGCAGGATGGCCGCGAAGACTACGAAGAAGTATGTGAGCGAGTCGAGGCCGAGCTGATAGTCGGACGGAAGCCCTGACGACGAAACGATGTCGTTCTGGACGACCAGTGAGAAAAGAACGGAGAGGATGAGAGGCAGCGCGATGATGTAGTAGATGACGCTCTTCTTCCTGCGGAGCACCTTCATCTCCTTCTGCGCTATCTTCCACGGCATCCAGGTGCTCATCGCGCGTCCCTCACCAGCTTCAGGTACGCGTCCTCGAGGGTCGACCTGACCACCGTGACGCTCTCGACGCGTCCCCCGGCCGCCACGATTGCGCTCACCATGTCGGGGTTCTCCTCCTCGGGGTTCGCGACGTCCACCGTCAGCTTGTTCCCCTCCCTGACGAGGTTTCTCGGCTGGACCCTCTTCAGCGAATCAAGTATTGCGTCGGTCACCACCCTCAGCTGGATCTCCGTCCTCCTGCCGCGGACCGAGCGCTCGAGCTCCTCGGGGGTGCCCACCGCCATCAGCTTGGTGTTCATGATGCCTATCCTGTCGCAGACCCTCTCGGCCTCGTCGAGGTTGTGCGTGTTCAGGAAGATGGTCTTCTTCTCCTTCTTCAGCTCGAGGATGAACTCCCTCACGCCCTTCGAGGCCTCGGGGTCGAGGTTGGCCGTGGGCTCGTCCATGAAGATCACCTCGGGGTCGTGGACCAGGGCGCGCGCAATCGCGAGCTTCTGCTTCATCCCCTTGGAGAACGTCCCGGCCATGGTGTCCCTCTTCTCCCAGAGCCCGAGCATCTTGAGGAAGTACTCGTTGCTCTCCTTCCGCTGGGCGTCCGTCCGCCTGTATAGCGTCCCGTAGTAGTCCAGGTTCTCGTAGGCGGTGAGGGATTCGTAGAGGCCCACGTTGTCCGGGACGAACCCGACGATCCTCCTGATCTTCAGGGCGTCCTCCTCGCTCCCGACCTCGTATCCTCCGACCCTCGCGCTGCCGCCCGTCTTTGAAATCAGGCAGCAGAGCATCCTGACCGTGGTCGTCTTCCCCGCCCCGTTGGGCCCGAGGAAGCCGAAGACCTCGCCCTCGTCCACGCGGAGCGTGAGGTCGTCGACCGCGGTCAGGTCGCCGAACTTCCTCGTCAGGTTCTCAGTCTCGATCATGTCGAGCCGCCGAGGTTCTCACTGGTTCTCCGTCTAATGAGGATATTTGCCTTGGGGTTGTCAACGGTTTGGCCTAGGATTCGTGAAACTCGGCGGCGTGCCGGCGCGAAAGGATGGCACCGCGCACAGGCGGATGTCCGGTCTCCCGCGGCTCAAGGCCCGTCGGACGCATATCCTCTTTCCACGAGGAACTTCTTGAAGTCCTCAGATTCCGTTATCATCAGGTCAATCGAGCGGAGAAGAGTCGCGTAGAAGAACTCCATTGCCTCGTGGCTCCGCTGACAGTTGGGACAGATGTTCGTTCCTCTTGACGGGAGGAACTTCTGGAGCTCCTTCGTCCTGCCGAACTGCTCGTAGGCGTCCTGAAGCGCCTTGGTCACTGGTTGACGCATCTCGTCGGTGATCCGCTCGAGGATGCCGCTCACCCTGAGCGCCGAGTCGAACTCCTGGTCGATGCGGTACTTCCCCCACGTGCTCCTTTCGCAGACGAACCGCTTCATCCTCTCACCCTTGGGCTTCTTCTCCCTTGGATAGAGGAAGATGAACTCGAGGCGATAGAGCTCTTTGAGCGTGGAGTAGACCACGCTCGCGGGAATCTTCTCCTTCGCCGTGATGTCCGCCGCCGTGATGCCCTGGGCGCCTGATTGCCTTATCTGGTCCATTATGCGCCAAGTCGGCTCCCTGGAAAGCAGGTCAGCCTCGTGATACGACTTCACAGGAAAGTGCGTCAGATACGTCTTGACGTTCTTCGCCCTTGTGGTTGGCAAGCTGGGACGCGTCCTTACCTCGCGGTCTTAAGACTTTCCGCAATTTCTGTAAATCGCAGAATTACCGGCATTCCGCACTTTCGCGTCAAAATGTCTAAAACCGAATCAAGAACCGCAGCAACCCGCAGCGAGATGTTTCCCGACGCCGCGTGATGTCCTTAGTTCGCTACCCTCGGAAGCGAGGTCAGCCGACTGACTGTCTAGGTCGCATCGATGACCCCCGACTACTTTTCGACGCTGCTTCCAGCGATAGTCGCGCTCTTCATCTTGGGCGCCTTGCTGCCGCTGGTGTTCAGGGACCCCAGGCGGGAGTCCATCGCGTCGTTCGTGCCTGCGGCGGTGGGGTCGCTCCTGACGGTCGTCCTCTCGGCGTCCGTGCTTCTCTCTCACCAAGTCTTCCGATTCTCCTCGCCAGTAGTGGCAGCGCTCCCATCGATGAGCCTCTCATTCTACATCGACGGGATTGCCGCCTTCTTCATGCTGATCATCGGGCTTGTCGCGACGCCCGTCTCCGTCTACTCGCTGGGCTACGCGAACTCCTACTCGGGGAAGCACAGCGTCAGGGCGCTGGGCTCGCTCCTCAACGTCTTCGTCCTCTCGATGGTCTTGGTAACCGCTACCAACGGTGTATTCTCCTTCCTCCTCTTCTGGGAGCTGATGTCCCTCGCCTCCTTCCTGCTGGTAGTCTACGAGCACGAGAAGGAGACCAACCTCCGCTCTGGCATAACCTACCTGGTCATGACGCACATCGGCACGGCGTTCATCATGGCCGCCTTCCTCGTGCTGTATTTCCAGACGGGGAGCCTCTCATTCGACTCGTTCAGGGCATCCGCGGGGAACCTGGGCCCTTTCACGAAGGACCTCGTCTTCGTGCTGGCGTTGGTGGGGTTCGGCACCAAGGCCGGCCTGGTCCCCATGCACATCTGGTTGCCGAAGGCGCACCCCTCCGCGCCGAGCAACGTCTCGGCACTGATGTCCGGGGTGATGCTCAAGGTGGGTATCTACGGGTTGGTCCGAGTCACTCTGGACTTCGCGGTCCCCAGCTCGCCGGGAGACGCCTGGCTGGGCATGCTGATGGTGGTCGCGGGCTCCTCCTCCGCCCTCGTCGGGGTGCTCTACGCTTCCGTGGAGCACGACATCAAACGGGCCTTGGCCTACCACAGCGTGGAAAACATCGGGATCATCGTCCTGGGCCTGGGGCTCTCGGTGGTCTTCATGTCGTACGGCCTCGAAACCATCGCCGCCCTCGCCCTCCTGGCGAGCATGTATCACTCGCTTAACCACGCCGTCTTCAAGGGCCTTCTCTTCATGGGCGCCGGGTCCGTCCTGATGGGGACCGGGACCGCCGACATGAACAAGATGGGGGGCTTGGCAAAGAAGATGCCCTGGACCGCCCTCTTCTTCCTCGTCGGGTCGATTGCCATCGCCGGCCTCCCCCCGCTCAACGGGTTCGTCAGCGAGTGGCTCACGCTGCAGGCGCTGCTCTCGTCTTACCAGGTCCCAAACGTGGTTCTCCAGCTCTCGATCGGCTTCGCTAGCATCGCCCTGGCGCTGACGGTCGGCTTGGCGTCCGCCACATTCGTGAAGCTATTCGGGATATCCTTCCTGTCGAGGCCGCGGTCGCAGGCCGCGGAAGAAGCTACTGAGGCGCCCGTGTCGATGATTGCGGGTATGACGATCGCCGGCTCGCTTTGCGTCGCCCTGGGCGTCCTCCCGTTCGTCGCCACCTCGGCCATTGCCTCCGGCTTCGGGTTCGACATGGGCTTGGTGAGCTCCTATGCGCCTTTCGGACCCCTCACCGTGGGGTACGCGGCAGACGGCCTGAGGTCCGTGAGCAGCCTCTCCATGCCAATGGTCCTCCTGCTCACCGGGTCGGTGGGGGCGGCGCTGCTGGGGTTCGCCGCCGTGGCGGGCTCAGGAAAGAAGACGGTCACGAGGCCATACGTCACGTGGGAGGGAGGGTTCGGCGCCCTCGGGGAGCGGACACAGTACACCGCCACCTCGCTCTCGCAGCCCATCCGCACGGTCTTCAAGTGGTTCTTTAGGCCGCACACGACCGTCGAGCGCGACTTCTTCTCCGACTCCAACCACTTGATCAAGAAGTCGGTCAGTGTCTACTCGGAGACGAGAGAGGTCTTCGAGGACGACCTCTATTCCCCCGCCCTTCGCGGGGTTGTGTACGTCCTCGACCGGATGCGAAGGTTGCAGACAGGGAAGATCAACTCGTACCTCCTATACATGATGGTTGCAACAATCGCGCTGCTGGTTCTGGTGGTCTTCCAGCCTTGACATCGCTGGCCGCTGACGTCGTAAGCGCGCTGCAGGTGGGCGCGGTGGTCGCCCTCGCGCCGCTCCTGACCGGCATAATGAGGAAGGTGAAGGCGAGGACGCAGAAGAGGATGGGCGCGAGCGTCTTCCAGCCCTACTACGAGCTCTCGAAGCTGTGGGTCAAGGACGAGGTCGTCTCGGAGTCAACCTCCTGGATATTCAGCTCGACCCCGTGGATAGTCGCCGTCGCTACCGTCACCGCGGCCTTCTTCGTCCCGGTCTTCCTGCCGTTCAGCCCCTTCAGCGCCGCGGGGGACCTCTTGCTGGTGGTTGGGCTGCTCGCGCTCGCGCGTTTCTTCACCATGCTGGCCGGAATCGACGCCGCGAGCGCCTTCGGGGGCATCGGCACCAGCAGGGAGATGATGATTTCGTCGCTGGTCGAACCCGGGCTGTTCCTCACCATCTTCGTCGTCTCGCTCACACTCGGCGGGACAAACCTGACGAGCCTGGTGGTCGCCGCAGCCAAGACCGGCGTCGTGATAGCGCCGAGCATGCTCTTCGCCCTTATCTCCCTCTTCGTCATTATCCTCGCCGAGACAGGCCGACTCCCGTTCGACAATCCCGCCACCCACCTCGAGCTGACGATGGTGCACGAAGCGATGGTGCTAGAGTACTCCGGGAGGAGCCTGGCGCTGTTAGAGTGGTCGCAGTCTACGAAGCAGCTGGTCCTTCTCGCGCTCCTCGTCAATCTGTTCTTGCCTCTGGGGATGCCGACCTCGATCGAAGCGGGGGTGACCATGCTGGGGTTGGGCTCAGTCGCCGTCCTGCTCAAGGTCTGCCTGCTCGCGGCCGTGGTCGCATACGTGGAGACGCGGGTGGCGAAATGGCGGCTCTTCAGGGTCCCTGACCTCCTCGCGGTGGCCATTGCGGTCGCGATGGTCGGAATGGTCTTCTTCTACTTGTAATGGATTGATTTAGATGCAAGTCCCTCTTTCCGAAATCCTCACCCTCACCGCTGTGGGCCTCCTGCTGTCCACGTTCGGCGTGGTCGTGAGGCGGAGCTTCGAGGGCTGGCTGAGCGCCTACCGGTACCAGTCCGTAGTCCTCGCCGGGTCCACCGCGGTGATCGCGTACGAGACCGGTCTCTGGGAGATATACGCAGCCGCGGTCCTCACCCTGGTCGTCAAGGCAGTCATTATCCCGAGGCTCCTGGTCCGCGTGACGGACTCGGTGAAGGACGAGTTCAAGATCGAGGCCAACCCGCTCGTGAGCATAAGGCTCTCCCTCCTGATCTCAGCCCTTCTCATCGCCCTCTCATACGGCCTCATCCACGAGACCCTCATCTCGGCGAACCTGGACGTCTACGCCCTAACCTACCTGCCCGTCTCGCTCTCACTCTTCTTCATCGGCCTCTTCGTCATGGTGAGCAGGAGGATGGCCCTAAACCAGGTCGTCGGGCTCCTGATAATCGAGAACGGGCTCTTCCTCTTCACCACGGCCCTTACCCAGGGGGTGTCCCTGATAATCGAGGTCGGGATTCTGGCCGACATCCTGGTCGGAGTAATGATCTCCGCCCTGCTGTTGCTTCGGATGAGTCAGACGTTCGACTCGTTCGACATGGCCAGCCTCGAGAGCCTCAAGGATGATTGAGTGGCAGTGTTGTCGACCCTCGCAGCCGGCCTGAGTTCGGGCGCCGTCCCCTCGGGCTGGAGCATCCTGGTCCTCACGGTCCTCCTAACGCCGGCGGTGGCCCTCGTTTTGGTGACGCTCGGTCGCAACAGGAGGTACGCAGAGCTGATCACCGTTTGCTCGGCCATCCTAGTGATGGCCCAGACCCTGGGCCTGGTGGCGGGAGTCATCTCGCAGGGGGAGTTCTCCGCGCTGAGCGGGTACCTCTACCTTGACGCGTTCGGGGCACTCGTCCTGATTCCGATAGCGGGCGTAGGCTTCGTCGCGGCGCTCTACTCGGTCAGCTACATGGGAAGACAATACGAGCGCGGCGTGGTCGATGACAGGCACCTGACGAGATACTACCAGGGATTCAACTGCTTCGTGCTGACCATGCTGCTCGTCCCTCTTTCGAACAACATGGGGCTGATGTGGGTCGCAATCGAGGCGACCACGCTCGTCTCCGTCTTCATGATAATGCTCTACACGAACCAGCGCGCCATTGAGGCCGCGTGGAAGTATCTGATAGTGGCGACGATAGGCCTGTCGCTCGCGCTACTTGGGATAGTCCTCTTCTCCTACGCCAACACGAGCGCCTCCTCCCCGGCGGCCGCGTCCGGCTCCGGCCTCAACTGGACGAGCATGGTCGCGGACGCGAAGCTCCTCGACCCGGGAATCGTCAAGATCGCCTTCGTCTTCGTCCTCGTGGGCCTAGGGACCAAGGCAGGCCTTGCCCCGATGCACACGTGGCTGCCAGACGCCCACGGCGAGGCACCCACGCCGGTGAGCGCGCTCCTCTCTGGCGTGCTCCTGAACTGCGCCATCTATGGGGTCCTGAGATTCTACATCGTGGCTTCCGGCACCCTTGGAGCGGCGCTGCCGAGCGAGTTGATGATAATCCTGGGACTGTTGTCGATGGGGATAGCCGCGGCCTCGATATACTTCCAGAAGGACATGAAGAGAATGCTCGCCTTCTCGAGCGTCGAGCACATGGGGATAGTCTCCCTGGCTGTCGGCTTCGGGGGGTTCATCGGGCTGTTCGCGGCCCTCCTCCACATAGTGAACCACGCCATCGCCAAGCCCCTCATGTTCTTCGCGAGCGGGGCCGTCAGTCAGAGGTACGAGACCAAGGTCATGTCGGAGATCAGAGGCGTCATCAAGACCATGCCGCTCACAGGCGCCGTACTGCTAGTGGGCGGCCTCGCAATAGCCGGGATGCCTCCTTTCAACATCTTCCTAAGCGAGTTCCTGGTCTTGACCTCCGGGTTCGGAGGCGGGCAGTTCGTCGCGGCCTCCCTAATGCTCCTGCTCCTCGTGGTGATATTCGCAGGGTTCTTACGCCATCTCGTCCCGATGGTCTTCGGAAGCCCAAAGGGGCCGGGCCTCGTCCTCACCGCATCCGAGGGGCCGGGAGAGCGTGGCGCGGGGCTGTCGGTCCTCGCGATTGGGGTCCTCGTAGCCTTGGTGGTCGTCCTCGGCCTATACGTCCCCCAACCTCTTCAGACCCTCATCCGCGACGCTGTGCAGGTATTCGGACAGGGAGCGCCGGCGCTTTGACCACCGACGGAGCCGCGGACGTGCACTCGGGGGCCGCCCGCCTGGAGTCGGTGCTCCTAGGGAGGTTCGGCGGGAGGCTGACCTCGGTCCGCGTCATCAACCGGAACGAGGTCCACGTCGACCTAGGGAGCAAGGAGGACATCCCCGTGCTGTGCCTCTACGTCAGCGACGAGCTCAAGGGCAGGCTCGCCACGGTGGTCTGCTCGGACGAGCGACGGGTGAGCGGCTCCTTCCTCCTTCGTTACGCGTTTGACATCGAGAACGGCGAGGACGTCTTCGTCGTAGTCACTGCCCGCGTGGAGCAGGGTCTCCCGCCTTCGCCCGCTTCCTTCCCCAGCTTGGCGCTGCGCCTGCCCGCCTCAGCCCTGTATGAGCGCGAGATCAAGGACATGTTCGGCCTGATCCCAGAGGAGCATCCGGACCCCAGGCCGCTAACGCTGCACGAACACTGGCCGGAGGACGTCTTTCCGATGAGGAAGGAATTCGAGCTCCGCACGAAGGTCGCGAAGGCGCAGGACCGCGGCTACGCCTTCCTCAAGGTCGAGGGGGATGGCGTCACGGAGATTCCTGTTGGCCCTGTCCACGCCGGCATCATCGAGCCGGGGCACTTCAGGTTCAGCGTCCTCGGCGAGACCATCGCCAACCTCGAGACCCGCCTCTTCTACACTCACCGCGGGGTGGAGAAGCTGGCCGAGGACCTCAGGCTAGACCAAGTCCTCCTTCTCAGCGAGAGAATCTCCGGAGACGAGTCCGTCGCGAACTCCTCGGCGTATTGCCAGGCGGTGGAGAAAGTAGCAGGAGTGACGCCTCCTCCCAGGGCCCTCCAGGTCCGGGCCGTGTGCGCCGAGCTGGAGCGTGTTTACAACCACGTCGGGACGCTCGCCGGCCTGTCCACCGACGTCGGATTCGCGTACGGCGCGGCGAGGCTCAACATCCTGAAGGAGAGGATGATGCGACTAAACGAGGAGGTCGCGGGGAGCCGGCTCCTCTTCGGCGTCAACAGGGTGGGCGGCGTCGGCATCGACCTTCCCCCGGACAAGTCTCGGCTCGTGAAAGACACCATCGATGGCGTCTTGGACGATTTCAACCGCATGGTCAAGCTCCTGAAGAGGGACTCGTCGGTAATGGACCGGCTGAGGGGGACCGGGGCGATAGGGCCGAACGAGGCCGCCGAAATGGGGCTTGTCGGGGTGGCGGCGCGGAGCTCGGGGCTCGACATCGATACGAGGAGGGACCATCCATACGGAGCGTACGGCTCGATCACGATCAGTCCGCGCTACGACACGCCTCGACACATCACGGAGCGCGAGGTGGAGATGGCGACCAGAAGGGGAGACGTGCTCGCGAGATTCGAGACAAGGGTCGAGGAGGTAGTCAACTCGGTCAACATCGTGGGCGAGGTGCTGCGGAGCCTGGACAGCGGTCCCGAACTCCAAGCCCCCGTGCCCCGCGAGGCGCTGAGGCCTTTCGGCCACGCGCTCGGCTACGCCGAGTCGCACAGGGGCCAGACCGTCCACTGGGTCATGATCGGCGACGCTCCCGACAGCATCTTCAGGTACAAGGTCAGGACGGCGTCCTTCGCAAACTGGCCAGCGATAGAGACGGCAGTCCTAAATGACATCGTCGCCGACTTCCCGCTCATCAACAAGAGCCTCGACCTTTCGTACGCCGGAAACGACCTGTGATCGAAATGAAGAAGAAAGAATCCACCCACAACATCCTCGGCGACCACGTCGAGACCGACAAGCGGGTGCTGGAGGGCTCGAGGTCAGCGCCGGCCTTCCGGGGGGACGTGGTCTTCACCGTGTCTGACGCCCAACCAGCCGACCCGGAGCTCATCAGACTCGCCGTGGCAACGTGCGCACCGAGGGCCATCACGTCAAACGAGGTTGACGGAGAGTTCCAGCTCACCCTTGACAAGGGGAGGTGCATAATGTGCGGCCGCTGCGAGGAGGCGGCCCCCATCATTTTCGAAGCCAAGAGCAATTTTGCGCGCCCGGCCAGGAAGAGATCCGAATTGGTCGTAGCAAGGCCGCCCGAAAACGCCGCCACGGGCCCCGGCAGTTCTCACGAGGAGATTGGGAAGCGGCTCTCTGAGAAGATCAGGGGGACTCTGGGGCGATCGCTTGCGATAAGAGAGGTCGACGCGGGCTCCTGCAACGGTTGCGAAGTCGAGGTGGCCGCCCTCAACAACGCGATTTACGACGTCGAGCGCTTTGGGGTTCACTTCGTGGCCTCGCCTCGTCACGCAGACGTGCTCCTGGTGACCGGAGTCGGCACAAGGAACATGGAGTCGGCGCTGAGAAGGACATACGACGCCACGCCCGACCCGAAGGTGGTCGTGGCGGTCGGCGCGTGCGCATGCACGGGAGGGATCTTTGGTGACACCTACGCCACATCGGGGGGCGTCGGGAACATCGTGCCCGTCGACGTCTACGTGCCGGGATGTCCGCCAAGGCCAGAGGCGCTGCTCTACGGCCTCCTTCTCGCCGTTGACCGAATCGGATGAATCGCGGCGGGATCAACTCCAACTGAGACAGCAAGACGCCCCACCTCTTGACTCAGCGGCCGCTGCACGAGAATTGGTTAAATCGTGATGGGGTAGGTGAGACTTGTGATGTGCGGCGTTCCGTCTCCGGCGTGAGAGAATCCTTTGGTCGACGAGCGCGACTTCTTGATACTGTCCCAGATTCGAAAGTATCCGTTCTCGTCCTACGAGACCCTCGGTCGAGGAATCGGGCTGTCCGGGAAGGCCGTAAAGACTAGGATTGAATCTCTGGAAAGTGCAAAGGTCCTGACCTCGCTCCAGGCGATGCCGGCGGCCCAGGTGTTTCGGAGGTCTCCTCGTCTCTTCTTCTTCAAACAACCCGTCGCTTCCTTCGAGAAGCTGCAATCCGCGATTGAAATCGACCCGGCGGTCTTCGCCACGGCCGATGTGAATCGCAATGTAGCCGTGCTCGCCTATGATGGCGCCTCTTCTCTCGGCCCCCCGGAAGCGCTCATCGCGCTTCTTGGCCCCGTCGACTCGGAGGTCACCCCACTGTTTCCCTACCCGCGGAAAGAGCTCTCGAGACCGGTGTCCTTGGTCGAACTGGAAGTTCTCCGGATGCTCGTCTTGAACCTGCGCGCTCCGGTCGCAGAGATCTCCGAGGCCACGGGCCTGTCTCAGAAGGTCGTAAAGAAGGCCAGAAGGAGACTCCTGGACGAGGGGCTATTCCAAGTGCAACCGATCCTGCAGTCGGCCCGATCCAGCCGCATCCTCATGTACGAGGTTCACGTGTACTCCGACGACGACTCGGTCCTTCTGCGGGTAAAGCAGACCCTGCCCAAGTCTGTGTTCATCAACCAGTGGGAGCACGCGGCCGTCATCCTTTCCTGCTGGGCAGACTCGATCGCGGAGGTTTTTGAGACCGAAAGGAGACTGAGGAACCAGGCGGGCGTTAGCGGGGTTCGCGTGAAATTTCACGCCAGAACGGTCCTTTCTACGCATAGGTTAATCTCCTGGATAGATGAGGAAGCCCTTCGCCTGAGAAAGCGCGCGGCCTGAATCCTATAAGACCGGAACCGGCGAGGGTCATTTCTTGAAGTCTGGCGTCCGGACACGCTATATCGTCTCGCAGTCCTCCGCTGGAAACAGGGCGATTCAGAAGATGTCTAAACAAATCGGAGAAGGAAACGAGGGGAGGAAGAGCGCGGACGGCGTGATTGCGACCACATACCAGGTTCCCTATGCCGACTCCGGCCAGGTCGACCTGCTCGTGGAAGAGCGCGGCGAAGGCCAGCCGTTCTTGCTGCTGCACGGCGGCGCCGGGCCAGTCACGATGGCCCGCTTCGCCGGCCTGATGGCCGGGCGGCACCCGACCAGGGTCATCACCCCGACGCATCCCGGCTTTGCTCGCACGAAGAGACCGGACGCGCTGAAGAGCGTCAGAGGGTTGGCCCAGGTCTACGCGGCGTTCCTCGACCGCATCGGCGTCAGCGATGTGACGGTGATTGGCAACTCCGTCGGCGGCTGGATCGCGGCTGAGCTGGCCTTGCTCGCCAATCCGAGGATCACCGGCGTCGTCTTGGTAGGCGCCACCGGCATCGAGGTCCCGGGTCACCCCATCCCCGACACTTCGAAGCTCACCCTAGACGAGATTATGAGCCTCTCCTACCACAATCCAATCCCCTTCCGGGTCGACCCGGCGAGGATGACCGACGACCAGCGCGCGATAATGGCGTCAAACCGGGCCGCCTTGAGTGTCTACGCGCCGCAGACGACCGACCCGACCCTGGCGCAGCGGCTTGGCAGGATCGCCATCCCCATGCTGGTGATTTCGGGCGACAGCGACCGCATAGTAGACGCTGGATACGGCCGCGCCTACGCCGCCGCAATCCCCGGCGCCAAGTTCGAGCTGCTGGTCGGCACAGGCCACCTTCCTCAGATAGAGACGCCCGAATTGCTCCTCGAAACGGTCTGGAGCTTCAGGCACGCAGGTAGACAAGCCAAGTCGGTTTGACGAGGAATTGCTGCGCGGTAGAGTAAGTGTGATGGGGTCGGTGAGATTCGAACTCACGGTCTCTCCCAATTTGGACTTCAGGTTCCCCAAGGGAGAATCTTAACCAAGCTGGACTACGACCCCGGTAGGCCGCGTGGAAATTTCTGCCGGTTTAAAGCTTAGGCTATCCGTCCCGATAGCGCTGAAAAAGCAAGACTGTCATTCAGAGTCGGTCATCGTCGTCTTTCGATGAGCATGACACTAGGCCGCACTGGCCGACTGCGGTTGTAGATTTTGCCCGACTCGAGGCTACCGGCCTTGTCGTGTTCAGGGGTTGGGAGAGCGTTCTAAGCTTTGAGAATCGTCGTTTCCCTTATAACAGGAAAGGGTAACTTCCGAGACGATAATTGCCATGGCAGTACCCTCGGGTGTGATGAGCCCGGCGGAACCGGTGGACCATTCATGGAACATGCTCTACAAGATAGGGGGAGTCGCGCTCTTGGTGGAGGGAATCACCTACCTAATGATAACTGTCATGGGGCCTATGATGGGGGTGCCTCCTGGCAACACCCTGACGTGGCTCAATGCTCTGGCGGCACATCCGCAGCTAGCCGTGTTTGATTATGGGGCGGTCACCGGAGTGGCCGACTTCGCCTTGGTTCCCGCCGCATTCGCCCTTTACTTCGCCCTGCGGGGGGTCAGCAAATCGTGGATGCTAGTTGCGATGGGGATTATCCTCACCTACGTCGCGATTGACGTCTCGACCTTCGTATCGACCTCGATCGACCTGACTTGGCTAACCCAAAACTATGCTGCCACGACTGATGCGGCGCAGCGCGCCGCCATCCTGGGCGCGGAGTACTCCGCGTTGTCAACAATACCCTTGAGTCAGTTCCTTGGCTGGACATATCCCCCATTCGCGTTCCTAATAGTTGCTGGAGCCGTGAGGAGGGGTAAGCTCGCCAGAGGAGTCCCGCTCCTGGGGTATTTCACGGTCATCTTCTCCATCGCGGGCGGCATCAGCTTCTTGGATCCGATTGCTTACTTCCAGAACTTCCAGCTCCCCGCTCTCGCGGTCTATGCTCTTTTCATGCTAGGTCTCGGAAGAATGCTGTGGAAGCTGGGCGGGAAACAGACCAAGCCCAACTAGTCGACACACAGGTCGGACAGGGAAGATGGGGAGGATTGCGCAGCCTAAGTAACCACGCCGAACGTCGCCAAGAGCCGCACGTAGTTCGCGTCGGACATGTCCCCTTTGTATCTCCTCAGCGCCTCTAGGATCTCATCGGAGCTCTTGATGCTCAAGATTCTCTTGATACGCGGCGCGACGCTGCTCCCGATGAAGAGGAACTGCGCCGCGGTCGTGACGTTCTTCGTCGTACGGTTCTGGCTCGCCGACTCAAAGTCTATGATGTAGGGCGTCTCCCCGTCGATTATCACGTGCTTCCTGAGGTTGCTGAGCTCCCCGTGGTCGAGCCCTATCAGGTCTAGCTTCCTGCACTGGTTGAGGAGGGCGTGCGCGAGCTCCCTCATCCTCTTCGCGCTGCCCCTCCCCTGCGTCGCCTTCACATAGTCCTCCAGCTCGATGCCCCTTATGTAGCGCATGGACATCACGTCCTTGGTGCACCCGTAGACGGGCGCCCCGACCCTCACTCTGTTCGCCAGCTGGGTGAGCCTGAACTCCTCCGCCATGCTCTCGCGGTTCGCGTCCGCCCTCCTGATTTTCAGCGCGTAGATTTCGTCGCCCCTCCCGGACCCCTTCACGACCAGCCCCACGGTCCCTATCCCGACCAGCCCCAGCCTCCCTATCTTCGTCCGCCCTTCGAAGGTGACCCGCTCGATGCCGAGCTCGGCGAGCTGCCTGATCTTTGACTTTGCCTGCTTGAGGTTGGGCCTGGGATAGGTGAGGATGGCGAGGTAGGGCATCCTGTCGAACTGCCGCACGTCAATCGTCTCGGGGCCGGTCTGCGAGTGCGCCAGGGCTGCTCTTGGCATGGCTCTCTTCACGCGTCTCGGGGAGGCGTCCAATCGGACCGGCTCAGACCCCGACCGAGTCGGAGAGCGTCTTGGCGAGCCCCTCCTTGAGCCAGGCCTTCCTCCCCGCCTCCCTCGCAAGCCTCTCGCCGCGGAGGACCCTCCCGTTCTTCTTCAGCGCCTCTCCGACCTCCTTCGAGACCCCGATGCTCCCGACCCTCGACCTCAAGACCTCCTCCAAAAGACTCTCCAGAGAGGTAAACCGGCGCTCCGCGAGCAGGCGGAGGCGCCCGTCCTCCCCGACCCAGACCAGCTCCGCCGAGTCCCTGTTCTTGGCCACGAAGCTCTTCGCCCCCTCGAGAATCTCGACACCCGGACCGAGCCTCTCCTCGAGCCGCGGGAGCGTCTCGACCACGGGGAGGATGACTATGGCGCTCGACCGCCTCCTGTCGGTGGCCGCCTCGACCCGGGCGAGCTCGAACCCCTCTTCGCGCAAGTGTTTCGCGACCTGCCGCGCGCTCCGCTTCAGCTCGCCCCAGAGCGTGTCCTCGCTCAGCTCCTCGTGCTCGAAGGCTATCACGTAGGCCATCTTCTGGAGCTTCGGCCTCGCCCTCCCCCTGACGCCCTTGAAGAACGCAATCGACGGCGTCTCGAGGAATGCCCGGGAGGCCAAGACCATCCTCGCCACGGTCTCCCTCGCCATCGCCTTGCCCAGGTCCCTCTCGTCGTCGATGGGGTCGAACAGCGTGAAGTACTCCTCCTTCGAGTCCGGGACGAACACGGCGAACGAGCCGAGGGTCGACTCGAATGTCTCGTATTCGTGGATGAGCACCTCGGTCGCGTACCCGCTGAACCCGCCCATCTCTATCTCTGCCCCGTAGACCCCGACCGCCTTCATGAACCGCTTGAGCAGCCTGACCTGCACCCTCGCCTCCTCGTCGAGGTTCTCCCTGACGAAGGTGACGTGGTGAACCGACCTGTCGGCGGCGCTCCTCCACTCCCCGGGCTTCACGTCGTAGCACGGGACCACGTTGACCTTGAAGCCGTCCACGGTCGCCTCCGTGTACGGGTGCTGGGCGTACTTCTTCCCGGGCTTGTATCCCCGCAGCGCGTCCCTCCCCACGGCCAACCCGACCTCCTCGAACTTGGCCTCGTCGACGCTCGGGGAGATCTTCACGAACACGTCTATGTCCACGTCGCCCGGGAGCCACGTGTCCTTCGCGAAGGAGCCCCCGAGGAAGACGCCCGCGACCTCCCCGTGCGCTCCGGCCGCCTCCTTCACCCTGGACATCACCTTCTCCGCCACGCGCACGGTGGCCTTCCTCGCGACGGGGCCGGGGACGACCAGCGGCGTCGCCTGTGCCAAGACATTCTCTATCGCGGCTGTCACTGGAGGCTGTACTCCTTGACGTCTCTATAAATCGGACCGCTCGGGGTAAGGTCGCTCGACTTGAGCTTGAGCGCCGATATCGTGCTCCTCCCGAACTCCTTCGCGGAGCACTCGCGGACCACCGAAGCCAGGGACTCGAGGTTCCTGGGGGAGCGGACGCGCGCCACCGTGATGTGGGGGTGAAAGCCCCTGTCGTCGCTCTCTCCGATGCCCTCGAGCGCGTCGATGACCTGCTGCCCGCCGTTGGTGACGGACGGGATGTCCTGGGGCGCGACCCCCGCCCACACGACTCGGGGGCGCCTCAGGTCGGGGAAGGCCCCGAGGCCCCGGACGCCGACCTCCATCCTCCGCAGCGCGAGGCCCCTTATCCTCCTGTCCACCTCTTCCACCGCGCTCTCGGGGATCTCGCCAAGGAACTTGACGGTGAAGTGCAGGTTGTCCCTCTCCACGAGCTTGATGTCAGCCCTGGTCTGCCTCAGCTCCTCTTCGACCCTCACGAGGTTGTCTCTCACCTCGGGGGACACCTCGAACGCGAGGAAGGCTCGCAGGCTCTCTTGCTCCTCCCCCTCCTTTCCCCTTCTCCTATTTTACGATGACAACCCGGCTGCCATGCGAGTTGCGAGTTTTCGAGAAACCAGATGTCAGAGTTATTAGCTGAGGCATACGCGTTCCGGCACATGGGCGAATCGAGTCCATACCGGCGGCTGAAACCCCTGAGGTATGTGGCGGTGGCGCTCCTCCTCCTGGCCATCGCCTCAAACTTCGGCGGGCAGCTTGTCCTGGGATACTACCTGCTCGGAGCCGCCGTCACAGCCCTCATAGTCTGGTCTTTCGCGGAGATCCTGGCCAGGTCGCGCGAGTAGCGGCGGCCTTGCAAATCAGGTTCAAATAGCAAGCCCGTCTCGGTTTTCACTGGTTTGCGAAACCTCGCTCGCTACGGCCCTCTCGACAGATACAACCCGCCGCCTGCGGCCGGAATGTGCATCAGCGTCTTTGCGGTGGTCAGAAGAGAAGGCCGCGTGCTCGCGGGCGTCACCAAGAGGGGCGGGAGATGGGCGTCCGAGTGGCTCCCCAGCATCGCAAAGAACACCGGAAGGGACCTCGAAAAGGAGTGGGCGGTGTGGCGTCTCCCCTCCGCCTACGTCTTCGAGGGGGAGCACCCCGACGACGCGCTCGGGCGGGTGATGCGCAGCCAGCTGGTCGTGGACACATTCGCGTACTCGCGTCCCGTTGTGTATTCGTACTCTGAGCCGAGCGAATGGTATCCCGGGAACAGGCACTGGGACCTTGCGTTCGCCTACGACGTGACGATAAACCAGACCCCCCGCAAGCACCCTCAATGGAAGGAGCTCCTGTTCTTGGACGCCTCAGAACTGCGCAAGCGGGATTTCGGCTGGAACAACGACTTTGTGCGCGAGGTAGCCGGCTCGAAGCAGCTGTCGAAGCCGACCCTACGTCATCAGAAGACCTAACTCCGTCGCACCCGCATGGGCGTAGAGGGGGAGCGAAGACGCTCATAATAGCCATCACAGGGATGCCAGGCGCCGGGAAGTCGACCGCGGCGAGGGCGCTCGAGGCGCACGGCTTCAAGCGGATCACAATGGGGGACGTCATCCGCGAGGAGACGCGGAGGAGGGGGCTAGAGCCCGACGAGAAGAACACCGGGAAGGTTATGCTAGAGCTCAGGGAGAAGTACGGGCCCGGCGCGGTCGCCGAGGTCTGCCTCCACAAGCTAAAGGCGATGAAGGAGAGCGTCGTGATAGTCGACGGAGTCAGGTCTTACGCCGAGGTCGAGGTCTTCGCGAGGGAGGGCAAGGTCAAGCTGCTCGCGATACACGCGTCCCGGGACAGGCGGTTCAAGCTCCTCACGGAGAGGGGGAGGAGCGACGCCCCGAGCACCAGGGCGAGCTTCGAGGAGCGGGACAAGAGGGAGCTCTCGATCGGGGTGGGGAACGCGGTCGCCCTCGCGGACGAGAGCCTCTCCAACGAGCGCGCGACCGCCGAGGAGCTCGGGAACAGGGCCATAGAGATGGTCGAGTGGTGGGTGAGCACCGTCGGCTGAGAGGGCGCCGAGGGTCGAGGGCGCGCCTTCCGTGAGCAGGGTCGAGCTCCGCGCGACCGTCTCCCCCTCGGAGGACCCTCAGAAGGTGCTCGCCGCGATGCGCCAGGTCTTCGGGGACTGCGACTACTCGGTCGACGAGGGGGCGACCTCCATCCGCCTCCGCTCAGGCTCCTCGCGCTGCCTTCAGAGGCTCCACGACCAGCTCAGGGACAGGCACGTGAGGGACGCGGCGAGGAGGCTGATGCTCGCGAGCCTCGAGGGCAAGGTCCTCCCCCTGAAGCTCAACAGGCAGGCGGCGGCCGCGGGCGTCCTCGCGCTCTGCTCCAGCGCCGTCGAGTCGCCCCTGGGGCCGCTCAACCTGGAGGTGG
>Ga0335081_10001684_pt1 | contig 35133 bp, 25 predicted proteins | sample Lox_Sample_35_FD_206713 | JGI IMG/M metagenome (GOLD analysis project Ga0335081, IMG submission 206713) | Soil microbial communities from Loxahatchee National Wildlife Refuge, Florida, United States - Lox_Sample_3.5 | ecosystem: Environmental > Terrestrial > Soil > Wetlands | place: USA...
GGTCGGAAGACGCCAAATGATGCGCAACCCCGCTCCTTGGCGGGTGGACAATTCAATCGGCGCGCCGCCAGCAGAAGAAGGAGCAGCCGTATCATGTCAAAAGGCTTATGTCATTCCACCTTGTATCCCAATTCGCGGAAGCGTTGCAGTTTGTAGAGCAGCGCGCGGCGGCTGATGCCCAGCACCCTGGCCGTTTCCGTGCGGTTGAAATCGTGCTGGCGCAACGCCTGCATGATGGCCTGACGTTCGATTTCTGCCAGCCGTTCCACGTCGGCAGTTTCCGGCGGCGGTGGTTTGTCCCCGGCCTCACGGACGCGGGTGGGCAGGTGTTCCGGCAGGATTAATTCGCTGCGCGACAGCAGCACTGCGCGCTCCATGGCGTTGCGCAATTCGCGCACGTTGCCCGGCCAGGGGTAACGCTCCAGACAGGTGGAAACCGTTTCGGAAAACCGCGCGCGGCCTTTGGTCAATTGCTCGATGAACCGGCCCGCCAGCGGCAAAATGTCCTCCCGCCGTTCGCGCAACGGCGGGACGTTCAGTTCCACCACGTTCAACCGGTAAAACAAATCCTCCCGAAAACGGCCGCTCTTAACCTCGTCTTCCAGATTGCGGTTGCTCGCGGCCAGGATACGCGCGTTGGTGTGGATTTCCCGGTTCGAGCCGACGCGCTGGAATCGCCCGTCCTGCGTCACGCGCAACAGCTTGGCCTGGAGCGCCGGTGACATCTCGGCCACCTCGTCCAGAAAAATCGAGCCGTCGTTGGCCTGCTCAAACCGGCCGATGCGCTGGGCGTGCGCGCCGGTGAACGCGCCTTTTTCGTGCCCGAACAATTCGGCTTCGAGCAGCGTTTCGGGGATGGCGGCGCAATTGACTTTGACCATCGGCCCCGCCGCGCGCGCGCTCCAGGCGTGAATCACATCCGCCACCACTTCCTTGCCCACGCCACTTTCGCCGGTGATGAGCACACGGGTTTCGGACGGCGCAATCAGCGAGGCGTCGCGGAACACGGCCTGCATGAGCGGACTGCGCGCGACCACGAAATCCGGCAATGGCTTCGTTTCGCTGTGCAGCGGAACGGATTTCGAAATGCCGGTGGCCTGCCGCACGGAATTGAGGAGTTCATCCAGGTCAATCGGCTTGGCCAGATAATTGACGGCGCCATCGCGCATGGCGGCCACGGCATCGCGGATGTCGGTGAAGGCAGTGACGAGCAGGACCGGGAGGGTGGCGTGTTCCTGGCGTGCGCGCCGCAGCGTTTCCAGACCGGAAAGTCCTGGCATCCGCACGTCGGAAATCATCATGGCGAATTTCCCGGAGCGCAGCATTTCCAGCGCGTGTTCGCCGGAATCCGCCAGTGACGTTTCAAATCCCTGGCCGCGGAGAAATGAATTGAGCAGGCTGCGCTGGCCGGGGTCATCGTCCACAATCAGGATGCGCGGTCCACCCTCCGCAGTCTTGCTACGGAGGACGGGCGTTTCGGCAGCTTTGTTGCGGAATTCGGTTGCCACGCTGCCAATTTAGCGGAACCGGAGCGTGGCCAAAAGAGATTTTCCTCCAGCCCGTTTCGTTCAAAAACGCTCACTCGCCGGCACCCAGTGAAAACGACTTTCACGAACGGCCTGCGTTTTGCCGGTCGCAAAAATTTGTCAGTCAACCAGATAAAAAGCTTGCACGCACTCCATTAGTCAGGTAAAAGCTATTCATTAGTTCGTTCGAGAAGTACCCAAAGAAAGGAATGTACCCATGAAAATAACAAGTTGTCCGATTCGGTCTATTTCGTTTTCGCGGATTTTTTCCCGCGCGATTGGCTTGCTGACTCTGTGCGCCAGTTTGCCATCTGTTCCCGTGCAGGCCGCGATTTACGCCTGGAACGGCGCGGGCAGCAGCGGCAATTGGAGCGATGTTGGCAACTGGAGCTTCATGATTACGCCGCCCACGAATGGAGACACACTGATTTTTCCAGGGTTCCAGCCAAGACCGGTGAGCACCAATGATCTCCCGAATCTGACGTTGAACCAGATCCGGTTCCTGGGCAGCAACTATGTGATTTATGGCAACTCTTTTACCATCACCAACAGTATCGTGATGACCAACACCGTCGGCACAGACACCATCAGCCTGCCCAGCGGCATGACGCTGACCACGGCAGATATCACTATGCTGGTAAGCAACTCCGCCACGCTTGTCATCAACTCGGTGATGAGCGGAAACGTGGGCGTCATCAAGAACGGTTCGGGGACGCTGTTTTATGATGGCACTGAAAATACCTATACCGGAACGACGACGGTCAATGGCGGAACGCTGCTTCTGGAATGTGGTGCTTTTAACAACGCCTTCGACGGCCCTTTGGTGATCAACAGCGGCGCTACGGTACAATTGGTGATTGACGAGGAACTTCCCATTGGCCCGCCAATTACCGTGAACAGCGGCGGCACTCTTAACCTCAACACTCTGGACGACAGCATCGGGACCAGCCTGACGCTCAACGGCAATGGTAGTGTTTTAAACGCGAATCCGCTGAACCTTTCCGCCAACGCGACGGTGACCGCCAATCCGGGCGTCATCTTCCTGAACCCCACTATCAGCGGAAGTCTGAATGTCAATTCCGGCATTTGTACGTTCAATGTCATCAATGCCGGCTCTTTGGTCGGCTCGTTTCAGGTTCCTGCCAGCGTCAGCGGCGCGGCGCAGATTGTCAAAACCGGCGTTGGATTTATGACGTTATCGGGGGCTAATTCGTTCACGAACGAACTCGACGTACTCAACGGCACTCTGAGCGTCGCGAATCCGCTGGCGCTGGGTACCACGACGGGAGGTACCACGGTCAGCAACGCAGCGACGTTGTGGATAGCGGGCGTTTCCGTGACCAATGAGCCGTTGACCATTGCCAGCACCGGCATCGGCATCGAAAATGCCAGTGGCGCGAATGTCTGGTCGTCCACAAGCGCGATTAACCTGGTTGCTCCAACCACCTTCGAGATTGATGGTGTTTCACTGGATTTCCAGTGCTTGATCACCGGCGCGGGAGGATTCACAAAGACCGGGGCAGGGACAATGACACTCTCCGGAACCGGGGAAAACACTTATACCGGCGCCACCGTCGTCAACACGGGAACCCTGCAGTTGAATCAAACCGGTGGCCATTCAATTAGTGATTCCAGTTCTCTGACAATTGGCGATGGGATTGGCGGCGCGGGCGCTGACGTAGTCCGTTACATCAATGCCAATGGGAACCAGATCTTCATTGACATACCGATCACCATCAATAGTTCCGGCCTGCTCGACCTGAACGGCCATACCGACGACGCGGGTCCAGTGTTTATGGATGGCGGGCAGATTACGACTGGCGCGGGGACGTTGGAATTAAATCCTTCCTCGCTTGCCACGTTCTCCTCGACCAACGGCTCCTCAAGCGTCAGCGGCAATCTTGCACTGTCTTCTTCCCCGGCAACGCTGGCGGTGAGCAACGCACTTTACATCTACGCCGCAATATCGGTTAATGGTTTCACCAAGACCGGTCCTGGTTCATTGCTTCTTTACGGCGCAAACACGTACACCGGACCCACCCTGCTCCAACAAGGCTATCTTGTGGCGGTAAATAATCTGGCGTTGGGCACAACTAATAACGGTACGGTGGTGAGCAGCGGCGCCACTCTCGAGCTGGCGGGAAGCATCGGAATCACGAATGAATCGTTGACCTTAAACGGCCCCGGAACCTCACCTGAGTGGGGTTCGCTGGATGTCGAAAGTGGCATCAACATCTGGGCCGGGCCAATCACCAATAACGCGAATAGCACGCTTGATTCATGGGGTCCGGGCTCAGAATTGCATATCAATGGCCCGATCAGTGGCGCGGGCGGCCTGGAGTTGTTTAATCAAGGCGTTGGCGGCGGCACGGAGTTCTTTGAAGGTCCGACGGCCAACACTTACGCGGGCCTGACCACGATAGATCCGGGCGGCGTGCTGATATTGGGCAAATCGGGCCTTGTTGTGGCTGTGCCAGGCAACCTTGTCATCAGCAGCTCAGCCACTGCGCGCCTGGCAAGCTCGCAACAAACGACCGATTCGGCCGATGTTTTTGTGGACTCCAGCGGACTATTCGATTTTTCGACTTTCTATACCTATCTGGACACCCTCCGCGGCTCCGGCACCGTCAATTTTGGAGTCAACGGCTGGATCTATGTCGGTCTGAACAACGGCAGCAGCGAGTTTGACGGGACCTTCACCGGCACCGGTTACTCCCCGGGCTGGACGGTTGGGAAGACCGGGAGCGGAACCTTTACCATTGGCGGCAACAGCACCTATACCGCAGGCATCACTCACGTGGTCGGCGGCAAACTGGTAATCAATGGTTCCCAACCTAAAATCCCTGTCACGGTGGATATCGGCAGCACGCTCGGCGGCTCCGGTTCGGTCAGCACCATCCTGGGCAATGGCACCATCTCGCCCGGCGACAGCCCGGGCATTCTGACCAGCAGCAATGTCACTTTCAGTTCCTCGGGGAATTTCACGGTTGAACTCACCGGCCCGAATCCCGGTGTCGGCGGGTACGATCAATTGAACGTGTTCGGCACCGTTTCCCTCGGCAACGCCGCTTTGGCTGTCTCTCCTTTGTTCACGACGCCGGTGGCCATCGGCCAGAAGTTCACCATCATCAACAACGATTTGGCGGATGCCGTCGCCGGCACCTTTAACAGTCTCCCGGAAGGCTCGACCATCAGCGTCGGCAGCTACCAATTCACGATTTCCTACGTCGGCGGTACCGGCAATGATGTGGTGCTGACATTGACCAACGTGCCCGGGGCCGCTATCGCCTCTGCTGTCACCTCCGGCGATGGCAATCACGCGATTGATCCGAATGATTGTAACTCCCTCAATCTGGTGATCACCAACAAGACGGGCAGCACGATGAGCGGCATCAGTGCCACGCTTTCGGCCAGCACCCCCGGCGTGATCATCACCCAGCCCAATACGATCTATCCGGACATTCCCGGCACCGGCACAGGGACCAATCAGGTGCCGTTCCAAATCTCCACGCTGCCCGACTTTGTCTGCGGTACCCCCATCACCCTCCAATTGGGCGTGATTTCCAGCGTCGGCGCGTTTACAGTGAACTATGTGTTGAATTCGGGTGAAACCGCCGCGCCGGTGCGATTTGACAACAACACCACGACCAATGTTCCCGACGTTGGCGCCATCGATTCCACCAATAACGTCGCTTCCTGGAGCGGCGGTTCCATTGTCAAAGTGGCAGTTTCGCTGTGGTTGGGCGCCCCGCTGGATTCGGACCTGGCGATTTCACTGATTGCGCCCGACGGCACGACGGTGCCGCTGTCCACGGGCAATGGCGCCGGGGCCAATTTCGGCACCGGCAGCGCCGATGCCAATCGCACGACATTTGATGATGCCGCGGCCACGTCCATTACCGCCGGCTCTTCGCCGTTTGTAGGCACGTTCCGGCCGCAATCGCCATTATCGGCGTTCATCGGCACCTCACCGGTCGGCCCGTGGCACCTGCACATTAACGACAGCGGTTTTTACGGCAGCCCGGACACGTTGCGCAACTGGTCGCTGTTCCTTTACGGCACCACCTGCAGCTCCGGCAGTGGCCAATGCGAACTCTGTCCCAACATGTCCTTTACCGCCGCAATGGGTCCGAGCAGCCCGCTCCAAACCGACTATGTCACTCCCAATGGTGTGCCAAGCGGCTGTGGCGTGGCCAAGGCCTGTCCCGGGTCAACCGACGGCGGACCTTATCCTTCGGAGAATTACACATTCCAAAATGGATCGAGCAACGCATGCATTAGCGTTACATTGGGGAATACGAACGCATCTTTCGGAATGGTGGTGGCCGCGTATTCGGCCGCTGGCTACAATCCGACAAATAGCGACCGGTGTGCCAATTATCTGGGTGATGCCGGCTTCATTGCAGGAGCTGGTTCAACAAATGTGTCCTTCTCGTTCAACGTCTCGTCCAACGAAACCTTTGTGATCAACGTCGTGGCTGGAGGTTACGGTCCCTACAGCTTGACGGTCACCGGCTGCGATTGCACTCCCGCGCTGGACATAACGGCGCTGCCCGGCAACCAGGCCCGGCTGGATTGGAGTTCGGCGGCGGGCGGTTACCAGCTGGCAGCCACGCCGGCATTGAACAACCCCAGCTGGACGGACATCACCAACGAACCGATCGTGGACGATGGCCGGTTCAATGTGACCAACAGCATGAACCCCACCAACCGGTTCTACCGCCTGCATAAGCCATAATCAGCGCGCAACCAGCGCCGTGCTCTCGCATTGACCTCCGGACCGCCCGGAGGTCAATTTTTCAGGAGACAACGCGGTTGGGAGCCCGTTGGTCCGTTTGTGAAATTGCCAAACGTCGCACCATTGACCCGCAACTCGCGGTCACACTGAAGAACGTCCTCCTTCTCCCTGCTTGGCCTGCCCGAGGCAAGCTCCAAGGCTTAAGCGGCAATTTTGAGATGGGAGATGCGGAAGATGGCCCCCTTGGGCTCATTCGCCAGGCATTCGATTTCCCAGCCGTGCGCCAGAACGATTTGCTGGACGACGGCCAGACCCAGGCCGGTGCCTTTTTGGTTGGTGGTGAAGTACGGCTTGAAAATTTCGTGTCGGCGCTCCGGCGGCACGCCGGGACCATCGTCACGAACTTCGAGCGACGCCTCGGCGGCGCTCACGCGCTGCGCCGAAATTTGGATCTGTCCGCCCTTGTCCACTGCCTGAATGGCGTTGAGCAGCAGATTGAACAAAACCTGGCGCAACAGTTGGTCGTCAGCCTCGATGGCGATGGGGTCACCGCCGGTCGCGACGTGCAGCTTCTTTTCCTCGATGTCATGGGTGAGCGTGCGCACCACCTCGTTCACGGCGGAGAGGAGCGCGATCTTGGAGCGGCGGACTTCGCGCGGGCGGGAGTAATTGATGAACTCATTCAACTGCGCGGTGATTTTGTCGGTTTCGTCCACAATGGCGCGCGATTTGTCGCGGATTTCCGGCGGCGCGCCGGTTTGTTTGGAAATCATTTGCGCCATGCCGCGGATAATGTTGAGCGGATTGCGGGTTTCGTGTGCCAGGCCGGCGGCTGCCAGGTTCATTTCCCGGAGGTGCGAATTCATTTCGCTGGCACGGACGAGGCGGATTTGCAGGTCCGACGTTTTGGAAAGGTTGCGCCAGGCCACGCCGGAGCCGACGACGGAAATCGTGGCCAGCAGGACGATGATGGCGCGCAGCCACAAATCCTGGCCGCAAATGACGTGAATGGGCTGGGTGGACATGACGATCACAAAGCTGTGCACGCCCTTTTTTTGAATCAAAGCCTGGTAATCCGCCTCACTCATCCAACGGGGCCGGCCGAAGCGGGGCCGGAAGCCGCCTTCGCGCGGAGGTTCCCGATTGGTGCCCAGCGCGGGCGGTGCTGGCATCACTCCACCGGCGGAGACCGGATTAGTCGGGTTCTCGGACGGCCGGGGTTCTGACGGTGGTTCGTTGGGTGGTTCCGGCGGCGGTCCTGGAGGCGGGATCCCCATGTGATTGGTGGCAAAGCGGCTGGTGAAGTCCTGGCGGGACAAAATAATCGGCGGGTTGGTGCCTTCAAAGTCGTACGTGAGGTTCGTGCCCAGGTCCACCGGGTTCACCAGCGTGACGGCTTGCGCGGTCCAGCTTTCCGTTGTGCCTGCCGCCAGGGTTTGAAAATCCGTCCCGGTCCCGGCGGAGGCCACCATTTCACCGGCCGCGTTCAACAGCGCGATGCCGCTTAATTCGGCTGATTCCTGTTTGACCAGTTCCGCCAGCGAGGCTTCCATGCGCTCCTTGGAAACCACGCCGCCGAAACGCCGTTGCGAGCGGAGCACAATACCCAGCGTCGTGGAAATGTCCTTGGCCCGGTTGACGAGCGCGGTGCGGGCCGCGTTCCTGACCCGGACATGCTCCTCGACCTGCCAGGCCATGACCAGCACCCAGACCCCGAGCAGCAGGCCGTAAATCAAGGTGCGGTTTCGTCCGGGTTGCATCTGCGCGTTCCGTTATGCGCCAGTTGGGGAAAAATTCAACTTCATCCCGTTATTTTTTCTTCACCGGCACGCGTTCGAGGAAACGATCCAGCTCCTGCTCCGAAATCGAGTTGGTGATGAGCTGCGACTGTCCCATTTCACTCGCGGACAACGTGGCGAGCTGCGACGGCATCTGGATGATGTGCGGCGTCAGAAAAATCAGCAACTCGTCCCGCGTATTGCTTTTGCTGCTGAACTTGAAAAGCTGGCCGAGCACCGGAATGTCGCCAAAGATCGGTATCTTGCTCTCGCTGGAAGACTTGTCGTTGGCAATGAGGCCGCCGATGACGACGGTCTGGCCGTCGGGGGTCACGACCACGGTGTTGGCGGAGCGTTTGTTGAGATTGGGCGCGAATACGGCGGAGGTAAACAGGCTGGCGCCTTGAATTACTTGGCCGGGCGTCGAGGTGTCAATGGACGTAATTTGCGGCTCGAGAATCATTTGCACCAGATTGTTCGCTCCGATGAACGGCGTGACGTCCAGTTGGATGCCGACGTTTTGATAAGTGCCGTTGATTTCCGGGACGGTGGTGCTGGTGCCACCCACAGCGGTCAGGCTGACACTGCTGGGCAGATAGACATACTGGCCGATGACAATCTCTGCCATCTGGCCGTCGCGCGCGAGAATGGACGGGCGCGACAACACCTGCGCCTTGCCGGCGGTGGCGATGGCCTGGAGCGTCGCGTTGAAATCGCTGCCCATGAACTGATACAACCCGCCGGTCCCGGCCGCCCCCGACAAGGCCTGGGGCAGACCAAAGTTATTGTTTACGCTCAAGGTCTGTTGGACCGGGCTTAACACGGGGATGTAGGTGTTGGAAACCAGCATGAAGGAATTGGTCATCCAGCCAATGAGCTGCGAATAGTTCTTGTTGACGCCGGTGTAGCTGCCTTGAACGCCGATGTCGGACGCTTTGTTGTCCTGCACTTCGAGGAAGACGGCCTTGATGAGCACCTGCGGTTCGGGCGCGTCGAGGCTGGCGATGACCCGGCGGATTTGCTCGGTGGTTTCCTTGTCGGCAATGATAACGATGTTATGCGTCACCGGATCCACCTGAATGTTCGCGGTGCCCACCGTGCCGTTGTTGTTGTATTGGCCGCTCGTACTGCCGCCGGCGGGGTTGCGGTTGAAAGCGTTGAACCCGCCAAAGCCGCCAAAGCCGCCGAACCCGCCGACGCCGGGACGCGGCTGGGCGTGAAGTTCAAGCGCGGCGCACACAAGAAAAATCAGAACGCCGCCGAGATGTTTTTTGAAGGAATTTGTTTTCATAGTTTGCCTTTTCTTTGAAAAATTTCTCATGACTTAAAACGTCCGCCCACCGCCAATACCGCCGCCAAGACCGGTGCCGCCCACTCCCGTAGTTGTGGTGGTGGTCGAGCCCATGGTCGTCGTGGTGGTCTGAGCGCGTTGCTGGAGCGGACTTTGCGTCGTTGTCGTGCCCGCGCCTGTGCGCGACGTGCTGGTGCTCCCGAACGTGTTTTGCAGCACCTGCGCCACCTGATAAGGATCGGCATTTTGCACCGGGATGACGGCCACGTCCTGGTCGCGGTCCGAAGGCACGTCCAAATCCGTCATCATACCGGCAATCTGGTCCATCAAATCTTTCGGCGCGGTCACGATGACTGCCTGGATGCGCGAGTCGGCCACCGCGGTGACCTGCGTCGCCTTTTTGATGCGGTCGCTCTGGCTGGTGTTGCCGGTGTTGGCCGCTGCCATGGCGCGGAAAAATGCGCCCGGCCCGCCGCCGCCGCCGCGAAATTGGATGGGCGACTGCGTATTATTGCCCGAAGTGCTGCTCGGGAAGACGCTGGCCAACTCGGTCGCCACGTCGTTCGGGTTGGCGTATTTCAAACGGAACACACGGATCTCCGTTTCGGCCTCGGCGCTGTTGTCCACCGCCTGGATGATTTCGGCCAGATGCCGGATATTGGACTGGGTATCGGTGACGACAATGGAATTGCCGGCGTCGTTGGCGACAATCGTCGCCTGCGACGAAACGAATGCCGACAAATCCGAGACCAGTTGCCGCGCCTCGACAAACCGGATGGGAATGATCCAGGTCGCAATCTCGTCGTTGTCGGGAATGGAGGTCGGATTGTTGCCCGTCTTGACCGGGATGTTGCGCGTCTTGGCATCGCTTTTGTCCACAATCGTCAGCGTCCGGCCGCTGCGGATGGCGGCGTAACCGTTCCGGTTCAGCTCGGTGTTCAGCAGGTTCACCGCCTCATCCTGGCTCACCGGATGCGTGCTGACGACGGTCACATTGCCGTTGACGTGAGTGTCCAACACGATGATGAATCCCGCCGCGTCGCTCAAATAACTCAGGACCATCTCCAGCGGCGCGTTGCGGAAATTCAGGCGCAACTCGTTTGAATTGTTCGTGCCGATGGCCTGCGCCGGCGGCACGAAGGCTGGCGGCACGGCTTCCGGCGCATGTCCCTTCGGCAGAATGACCGTTGACTCGATAGGGCTGTTCACTGCCGGCGCGGCTTCTGGTCCGTTCGTGGCGCCTGGTTCCTGGGCGGACTGATCCAGTGCCTGGGTCGCGTTTGGTGGCGGCACACCGGCCTCCGGCGCGTTGGTGTTGTTTATGTCGGTTTCGCCGGCAGGCGACAGGTTCTGATCCGGTGCGGCGGCGGCGCCGCTTCGGCCCGCTGTTCCACCGGTCGCCGGTTGCGCGGCAGCCGAGAGCAGCAGTCCCGAAACGCAAACTGCCGCGAGGATGATTGGAATTGAGTTTTTCATTTTAATTCCTGTTCTCTTTGTTGCATGAGTTTTTTCAAAGTGTCGTTCGGTTCACTGGCGGAGGCTGGCGCGGCGCCGGCGTCGGAGCTGGAACCTTCATCTGCCGGGGCGGCGTTTTCCACCGCGTTTGCGGCCAACTCACCCCGCCCGGCCGGTTGCCATTCGTTCCCCTCCTGCCGCATCATCTCGCCGATTTTCATCTGCACCGTTTGTTTTTTGTCTGTACTTTCCAGCTTGACCCCGGTCAGCGTGATTTCAGCCACCGTGTAGCCGGCGATGCCGTTGGTATCCGATGAATAAAGCACTTTCCGCAGATCGGCATTGTTCCCGTCAAAAAACGCGAACATCCCCTTTTCGTAACTCATCGTGCCAACGAGCGTGAATGTCGGCGTTGAGGGCGTTGATCGCGTCGCCCGATGGGATCGCATAGAATTGTGCGCATAGCGGTTCGGATCAAATATGTTGCGCTCGGTGATAAACCGGCTGAAGGCCGAATAAGCCGTCGGGCCGGGCACGCCGTTCGATTGCGCGCCGGCGAAAAGGCCGTTGGCCAGCGCCAGCGTCAGCGCCAAACATTTTTTATATTGCGTCGGTTTCATTATTTCGTTTGCCGGACGAGCGCCAGGCCGCTGATTTGCAGACCGAGCGTGAGTTGCTGGCCGGTGTTGTCGTGCGCGCTCAACTCGACCGAGTCGAGCTTCAGCGCTGCCGGCCCTTTCTCGATGTCAAAAAGGAACTGGCTCAACGTGCCCAGATTGCCGGACGCCTCGACCCGGCAATTGAGGGTCATGTAATTGGTCGAATCGTTTTTCCACTGCGGCATGATGCTGGTGATTTCGGCCCCGGTGTCGCGCGACCAGTTGTCGAACGCCTTGAGCACCTGCTGCTCGGCCAGCGACGGGTTGTACGGCAGCGCGTTCGTGCTCATGTCACTCCAGCGGCTGCGGATGCCCGCCTCGCGCTGGATCAAAAGTTTCCCTTCGCTGACCTTCGCGCGCAGTTGCTTGATCTGCGCCGCGCGCGACGACCATAGATTTGACAGCGGCGCACAGACGAAATTGACACCGATGTACAGCGCCACCACCGCGACGGTCAGCGTCACCAAAAACTGCTGGCGATTTTCAATTTTCATTGGCGCCTCCGTTTCCATATTGAAAATCAAATGTGAATTGCATTGGTGATTTGCCGTGGATCATGTCCACTTTCAAATTGCTCACCCCGTCCGCCGCGCGCAGTTTGGCGAGCGTCGCCAGCAAAGCCGCGTTGTCTCGCGCATTGCCGGAGCAGTTTACCACGTTGTCGTTTTGAATCTCGATGGTCTTGGCTGTCACCGAGCCGTCTTCGGGAAACGCCAGTGTCAACTGCCGCAGGATCGCCAGGTCGCGGAACGTGTTGTCATACCACGGTTGGTACCGCTGGATTTGACTCTGCACCGCCTGCAGCTCCCCGACTTTCGCCGACATCGCCGACCACCGCGAGCGCAGCACGATAAGTTCAATTTCCTGGAACAGAAACAGTCCGCCGACCATCGCCACGATTCCGGCGGCAATCGCGCCAACGGTCCGGAGCCGGCCCGACGAGTATTTTGCGGCAAATTGTTCAATCAGCGTCGGCTTCGGCGGCAAAAATTCGAACGCCGGTTTCTGGCCTGCCAGCCAGCGTGCCGCCAGGCTGAACGCCGGCGAGACGGCGGCTCCCGACGGAGGCTGGACGCCAAATTCATCCGGCGAACAGGCCGCGGCGATTTCGATGTTCAATCCCATCGGCTCGAACCGCAACTCCATTTCGTCCGCCAGTTGCTGCGCGAGCTCGCGCGGGCCGAAAATACGGATGCGTTTGACGGTGTCGCGCAACTCGACGGGCAACTGGCCGAGCGTGATGCGCGTCTCACGCGCCACGAGGTCGGCGTCAAGCTTGCGGCGCCCGGCCTCGTCTTCGATGGCGCCTTCCAGCCCGCGCAAGGCGGCCACGCCGCCCCCGCAGGTGATTTGCAACGACACCTGGGTTTCGCCAATGGCCAGCGCGAGCACGCCGTTGGAATTTTCCGCCGCCGGCGGCTGCAACGCCGCCAGCCCGAGCGCGAAACTGGCCGGCTTCAATTTGGCCGCCGCCAGAACCTGCTCCAGCGCCGCGAGGTGGGCGTTGGGAATGCCCGCCAGCGTCACGTGCTGTTTGCCAGCGGACAATGGACAGCGCGAATGCGCCAGCAACAGCGTGGCCACGTCGCAGGGAAATCCGCGCTCCGCCTCCATTTGCAGCAGGCTCGCGGCATCCGTCTCCGGCAGCGGCGGCAACTCCGTGTGCGCCGTGAGCACCCACTTGAGCGGCACGGCGAAGACACAGTGACGCTCGCGTACGCCGGCGGCATCGAGATGATTGCGAATCTCGCGCCCGACAAGTTCCGGCGCCGCCGTCAGCGGATCGAGCGACAAGGTCACCGAAAAAGTCTGGTGGAGCCGCAGCGCGCCATTGGTGCGGCGGAGCGCCACGCCTTCCAGCCGGCTGCCATCCAACGCCAGTCCCAGCACGCTTGTCGGCCGTTTGCGCTTTCCAAAATTGATTTTCAACATGTTGTTCATTTGGTTCGTAGCGGCTTTTGGCAGAAAGCCGCAAATTCATCTTCAAAATCGGCGGCGCTCTGCCGAGACGCCGCTATGTCGTTCTGGCAAAGGTTTATTCATTGGGCCGTGTTGTTCGCCAGCAGCGTCTGCCGCGCTTTTTCGCCGAGCGCCCAGCCGAGCCGGCTGAGGTCCTGGCGGTAAAGAATGATGGGCGAGCCGTTGCTGATGTCGAAAATGAATTTCACCCGCCGGTAGCCGCGCGCGAACGGCCCGACCGCCGCAATGTCGGCCGTGAACTGGAAACTTTTAGTGGTGACGTAATCGCCGCGCCCCAACGCCGTGATCACGGGGCTGTTGTTGCCCAGCGCATCCATGAGCCACCAGATGGTTGCGAGATTGTTCGGATTTTGCTGGCGGTAGGTGACGAGCGTCTGCGCCGCGCCCAACGCCGTCTGTTCGTCCACGTTCAGCCCCATGAACAGCGCCGTCAGCACATCGGCGTCGGCGGTGTTGACGTTGACGCGGCCGCGGAGGTAGGTGTTGGTGCTGGTGGTCACGTCGTTGTAAAACTTCCCGAAATCCGCCTCGCTCATGCCCACGTTGCGGCAGCGGACGGCCAGATCCAAAATGCCGTTGCAGGTGTTCACACCGCCGGCGGCGGGATGAATGCTGCGAAACACCGACGTGGCAATCGTGTTGGCGCTGCTGACGCCTTCATTCTGAAAAAACGTCTGTAATCGGGCTTGCGTCGTCGTGTTTACATTCGTCAGCGATGACCCGTCGGAATGGAAATTCGGTTCGCGGGTATAGACCGTCGTGTATTCAAACAGGCCGTAATTCATTTCCGCCGTGCCGCTCGAACTCTTTTCGTTCGCGTCGAGCACGCCGTTGCGATTGATGTCGTCGCCGGCCAGCAGATCCACGGTCGCGCCATAGACCAGCCGGAGTTCATCCACCGTCTCGAACGGCGCATTTTTCGGCAGATAGCCGAGCGTCGCGTAATCCAGCGACACGATGCCGTTGGTGCCGCGCCAATCCATGATGGCGTTGGCAAAATCCAGCGTCATGTTCGGCAGATACGAAAGCACGTTGGTATTGACCGTGTTCAAATTCAGCTTCGAGCCTTCGTCAATCAGGCCAAAATACGGTTCGGACGATGGCGTGCCGGACGGGTCCCGGCCGATGAGCCAGAAGTGCGCGTCACCAATCGGCACGGCGGCGCAGGCAAACTGGTTGGTGGCCGGCACCGCGCCGTTGGTTGCGTAATTTTGAAGCACGTAACCGATGTAACGCGCCGCGCCCTCGATGGCCTGGTCCGACGCGAGGCCGTTGACGCGGTTGTCCGACGCGCGCAATTCATAGGTCATCGTGTTGGCGAAATACAGCGCGATGCTCACCAAGCCGATGGCCACCCAAAGCACGATGATGAGGACGGATGCGCGTTCGCGGTGCTTTGGCATCACCCGCGGACGTACGCGCCGTTCATCAGGCGGCAGATTGGGATTGCGCAATTTCATTTCAGCTTCCGGTCGTTGCGGTCAAAACCACATTGGTGCGTGACTGCGAATCAATCGGCACGACGATTTCAATCGGCGGCGCGGTCGCGCTGCCGTTGCCAGCCATTTGAATATCCACGCGGACGGCGACCGGCAGGTTCGTGTCCACTGAAGTCAGGCTGGTGGTGTCCCACGTATCCTGCCATTGCGAGCCGTCGAAGCAGGAAAACTTGATGCTCGCCACGCCGCTCATCATGAGCTGGTCGTCCACCTCCGGCGTTGTCACGGACAGCAGGTTTCGCACGACACTGCGGACCAGGTCCTGGCCAATGGCGGCGCGGTCAGCCGGCTGTTTTAATTCGTAGGTGACGCGCTGGATGTCGGCCCACGGCGCGTTGACACTCAGGGCGCCGGTCGCGGTGAACATCTCAATCGCCACCGGTTCGGCGACACCGGGACTGTTTACCGTTCCAACCCGGAAATCGCCGGAGAGAATTTTGCTCGTCCCGTTGGTCGGCGTCACAACGCATTCCAGATCACGGCGTAAAAACGTCGCCGTCTGGTCCACCGGCGTGGCCGCGTCCACCACGTTGCTCGTCGCGTCGCGCAGGCGCAGCGCGGCAAACAGCACGGTGTTGACGGCCACCAGAACGATGGCCGCGACGCCGATGGCGAGCGTCATCTCAATCAGCGTGAAAGCGGAACGATTGCCAATTGCCAATTGCGAATTGCCAATTTTTCTGCCGCGCGGCGTTCCGCGCGTTTCAATTGGCAATTGGAGATCGGAAATGGGAAATTTCATATTCATTGTCGCGAACTCATGGCGGTCACTGGTTGCGGCGTGCCAGTCTGTGCCGGCAAATTCGCCAGCGTGCTCAGTTTCACGGAGTAATCCTTGCCTTGCGCCTGAAAGGTCACTTCCGCCGTCAGCAGTTGCATCGTATCCTGCGGCCAGGCCTGGCTGGTCAACGCCCAGCGGAAATCCAGCGCGCCTTCCGACACCGTGCCGTTTTGCACGCCGTTGTTCCAATTGGTCATGACGAGGCTCTCGTTCAGAACCCGGTCGGCAATGCGCGCCGCCATGCCCTTGCGCGCCGCGACTTCGCCTGCCAGGCTGGAGACGTGCAGCGCCTCCACCGCCGTCGGGATGACGATGGCGAGGAACAGCATCGCCGCCAGCACCTCGGCCAGCGTGAAGGCGGAAACGTGAGACGTGACGCCTGACGCGTGACGGGAAATTACCGCGTGGTTGTTGCTCTCGTCACTCGCCACTCGCCACTGGTCACTGTTTCGTGTCGCGAATTTCATAACCCAGATGGCTGCGGGTTTCGACCAGCCAGCGCGAAACGCCGGCGGCGTCTGTCAATTGCAGTGTCTGCGGACTGTTTTCGTCCACCGTGCCGTCCGCCAGAAACCGGATGGCCGGCAAATTGTTGAACGTCGTCGGCGTGCCCAATCCGGTATTCAGCACGGCGATTTGCAGCGTGGAATCCACGGCCAACGTTTCTGCCTTCGGGTCGCCGTTCTGGCCGGTCGTTTCAGCCTGGAGTCCATAAGCGCCTTGTTTTTCGTCCACCCATAGCACCATCGGCAGGCCTTCCGAGACTGCGCGGCTCTGGCCGGCGTGCATCAAGGCCATCAGCCGCCGCGCCTCGGCGTCCAACGCCCGGCCCCGGATGAAATTTGACATCGCCGGCGCGGCGAGCGACGTGATGACGACCAGCAATGCCAGAACGAGAATCAACTCGATGAGGGTGAACGCCGGGTGACACCCCCCTTCGCGCCGCTCCGGCGCGGCAAGCCTGACACGTGACACGTGACACGATTGCAGCGCTGGCAACGAACGATTTCGCTGGTCACCCGTCACTTGCCACTGGTCACTTTGCGTTCGCAATTTCATTTAATTTGACCAACTGACAATGTCATCGTCGGTTCCTTCCTTGCCGTCGGGGCCGACCGACAGCAGGTCGTAGCCGGTGGGGTTGTGCTTGCCGGGATAATAATAGACGTAGGGATTGCCCCACGGGTCTTTCGGAAGCACCGGCGGGTCAAGATATGGCCCATGCCAATTCCTGGCGTTACTCGGCTGCTGGAGCAAGTCCTGCAGGCTCTTGGGATAAAAGCCGTTGTCAACTTCGTAGGAATCAAGCGCGGATTTTATGCCTCCGTGAATATCGGCGTAAGCCGCCTTTTCGCGCGCCTCTTCGCCTTTGCCCGCGATTTTGGGAATCACCAGGGCCGCGAGGATGCCAATGATGGTGACGACCAGCATCAATTCCACGAGCGTGAATCCATTGGCGATTTTCGATTTTCGATTTCGGATCGGTGAATTGCGGCGCGTCACGCCGTTACCCAAGCCAATCGGCAACCGACAACCAGCAATTGGCAATTCGTTTTTCATGGCAGCGTTAATTTTCATAGTTTGTCAGGTGGTTGATTTCATTTGATGTATTCGCTCATAGAGAGCACCGGCAGCAACATGCCGATGAAAATGGTGCCGATGAACGCAGCGATCAAAAACAGCATCACCGGCTCGGCGAACGCCACGGCCGTCTTCAGGTTGCGGTCCAGGTCCGCTTCAGTAACAACGGCGATGCGCACCAGTTCGCTGTCGAGCTTGCCGCTCTCTTCCGCCACGGAAATCATTTCCAGCGTCGAGCTGGAAAAGAGCGCCTTGCAATCTGCGAGACTTTGGCCGAGCCGCCCGCCCTGCTGCACGCGCTCGATGGACTGGCCCACGGCATCCACGAGAATCTGGTTGCCGATGGAGCGGCGCGAAACGTTCAGGCCCTGCACGAGCGGCACGCCGGCGCCAATCAAGGTTCCCAGCATCCGGCAGAAACGCGCCATGGCAAATTGCGCGATGAGCGGGCCGACCAGCGGGGCTTTCAAAACCAGCCCTTCCCAGACGCGCTTGCCTTTTTCAGACGCCAACCAGGTGCGCACCAGAAAGCCAATCGCCACCAGGCCCGCCGCGACAAACAATCCGTAGGAACGCACCAGATGGCTGGCACCGATGATGAGTTGCGTAATCAACGGCAGCGAGCCGTGGAGGCTCACAAAGACCATTTGAAACTTCGGAATGAAAAAAATCAGCAGCAAGGTCAGCACGATCAGCGCGAGACAGAAGAGAATGCACGGATAAATCATCGCCGTGACGACCTTCGATTTCAGATCCTTTTCACGCGCTTGAAATTCCGCGATCTGGGCCAGCACCACGTCGAGAAACCCGCCCGCTTCGCCCGCCTCGACCATCGCCACATAAACGCGCGGAAACGTTTCCGGCGATTTCGCCATCGCATCGGCCAGCGACATGCCGTCCACGACGAGATCGTGGACTTCCTTCCACTTGGCCTGGGCCGCCGGCGACGAGGCTTCCTTGTGCAGAATCACCAGCGCGCGGCTCAACGGCACGCCCGCCGCGAGGAGGCTCGAAAGAAGCCGTGTGAAATTTTCCAGTTCCTTCGCCGAAACCTTGTGGGACTCAAACTTGAATGAAATTTTGCCCAGACCTTCCAAGCCGGCGGGCAGACCTGAACCGTTTTTCGAAAGCGAACCGTTTTTCGCGGCGGCGCTTTCCGCGAGATTTACCGGACGCAGGCCGAGCGCTTCCATCTGCCGCAACGCGTCAGGCCGGCCTGGGGCGTCAAGCCGCCCCTCGGCAATCTTGCCGTCGGCCTGCAAACCTTTGTATTGAAAAGTGGGCATTGCGTTAAAAATTCCAAGCTCCAACATCCGAGCTCCAAAGAATTTCCAAGAACCAATCTCCAAAGCTTTTCATGTTTGAAGCCTGGTGTTTCTCTGGTGCTTGGAGCCTGGTGTTTGGATGTTTCATTTTATCTCGCCAACGCGATGCTGGCGGGGGTTGGCGTGTCCGCCGCCTTGTTCTTGGCTATTTCCGCCACTTCTTTGGCGGTGGTCACACTCAAAACTTCCTCGACGGTCGTGATGCCCTGCCGCACGAGCCGCCAGCCGTCCTCGGCGAGCATTTTCATGCCCTGTTTGCGCGCGGCGTCGCGAATCTGGTCGGTCGAGGCGTTTTTCAAAATGAGCTGCCGGATTTCCTGGTCGGTGTCCATCCACTCGAATATCGCGTGCCGGCCAAAAAAGCCGGTGTTGCGGCACTCGCGACAGCCCACCGACTTGTAAATCGTCGTTTTGGCGGGAATGCCAATCTGTTCCTTGAGCGTCTGGGCGGTCGGCGAATTGTCCGGCTGCCTGCAATGTTGGCAAAGCACGCGGACGAGCCGTTGCGCAAGCACCGCTTCGAGCGACGACGCGACGAGATACGGCTCGACGCCCATGTCCACGAGACGCGTCACCGCGCCGGGCGCATCATTCGTGTGCAGGGTCGAGAAAACCAGATGGCCGGTGAGTGAGGCTTGCACGGCGATCTGCGCCGTTTCCTGGTCGCGAATTTCGCCGATGAGCACCACGTCCGGGTCATGGCGCAAAATCGAACGCAACCCGCGCGCGAAGGTGAGGCCGGACTTCTCGTTGACCTGAATCTGATTGACGCCCTTGAGCTGGTATTCCACCGGGTCTTCGATCGTGATGATTTTGCGGACGGCGTCGTTGATTTCGTTGAGCGCGGTGTAAAGCGTGGAGGTCTTGCCGCTGCCGGTCGGGCCGGTCACCAGAATAATTCCATGCGGCAACTGGAGCACGCGGCGGAAACAGTCCAGTTCGCGCCGGTCCATGTCGAGTTCGCTCATGCCGCGCAACGTGGTGTTCTGGCGGAGCAGGCGCATCACGACCGCCTCGCCGTGCAGCATCGGAATCACCGAAACGCGGATGTCCACCTCGGCGTCATCGAGACGGATCTTGATGCGGCCGTCCTGCGGCAGGCGTTTTTCGGCGATATTGAGATGGCTCAAAATTTTGACGCGCGAAACGATGGCCGGCTGAAAACGTTTCAATTGCGCGGGAACGGAAACCTCCTGCAACTCGCCGTCAATCCGGTAGCGGATGCGGAATTCGTCCTCGAACGGTTCGAGGTGAATGTCCGACGCGCGCAATTCGATGGCGTCCCGCAAAACCTGATTGACGAAACGGATGATGGACGCCTCGTCCTCAGCGGCTTCATCCAGATTGGTGTCCTCGACGTTTTCGTCCACGACCTCGAATCCCTTTTCCTCGTCGAGTGTGCCGATGGTGTCCGCGCCGACCCCGAGGCGCTTTTTGATTTCGCGCTGAATCGCTTCGCTGGAAGCGAGCACCGGCTTGAGATTCAACCCCGTCAGCGTTTTGAGCGCGTCGAGTCCCTGGGTGGCGAAAAGCCGGCTGGTGGCGACTTCGACCGTGCCGTTCAGACGTTTGAGCGGCAGCAGTTCCTCCTTCAGCAAAACGCGCGCGGGAAAAAGAGAGAGAAGCTGGCGGTCCGGTTCCACGTCGTCGAGCGTCGTGTAAGCGAGGCCGTATTCCTTCGCCAGCCAGCGGAGAACATCCTCCTCATTTTGCACGGGCGGCCGGGCGCCGGCCAGGGCCGCTGCATCGGTTGCGGACAGTTGCCTGGCCGCAACCATGCGCTCAAGCAGTTGCTTCAACGGCGAATCCTGGAGGATGGTTTCGTTCATGTTCAACGGCAGCTTCTCTCCGGCATGTTTGGATTCACTACTCGAGCAAACCCAGCAAAGTGGCCTGGGCTTCCTGTTTAACGGTCAGCACCTTGCGGAGGTCTTCCTGCGCCTGGACCAGTTTGGCCTGTTTGGCCTTTTGGGAGGCCTCATATTTCTTCAGCAGGTCCTTGATCTGATCCTTGGGCGCGTTGGCATCAATCGCGTTTTGCAGCGCTTCGGCTTCCGGGCTGGGTTGCGGGCCAAATCCACCGCGCCCGCCACCAGGCCCGCCGTTGCCGCCGCGGTTGCGGAACATGCGGCCCATGCCGGCGCCGAAGCCGACATCACGGCGCGCGTCCATCACCTTCTGGATCAACGGCTGGACGGCGTTCCAATCGGTGTCGTTGGTAAAACCGAGTTGATCGCGGACATTTTCCATCATGCGTTGCTGGAACTGGGCCGGGTCAAAATTCCCGCGGTTGCGGAAACCGCCGCCGCCGCCACCACCGCCGCCGTTTTCATTTTGCGCGGAGACTGTGCCGGCGCCCAACATCAGGGCGGCGGCGACTCCGCAGATTGTTAACAGTTGATTCAATTTCATCGAACGTTCTCCTCTCGTGGGTAGTTTGTGTTTTGGTTTTTGGTTTCATCGGCAGGCGCCACGTCATACCGCCTGTCAATGGCTGACCTGACACTTGCACAGAACGTGCCAGCGCAAAAAATCCGCCGATTTCCGGTGAAACCGATGAACGGGCTGCGCAATTGCTGCTCAGCTCCTGAGATGCCGCGCAGATTTTGCGCGCTTGAGGAAGGGAGCTTGAAATTCTCCATGCCTTCGGAATTCTGAAATTTTTTCCACAAGCCCGAAGCGCTCGCGTTGTTTTGGTTTTGTGTAAACGAGTCCACCGGATCGAAGCCCGGGCATTATCGAGATTAGCGTTGCCACGCGCGGGTGACGGTTTAGAGTATGCGGGTTCAAATGAAATTTGCGTTGTTCATCTTCGGGTTGATGTGGTTGGCGCTGGTCAGCGCGCCGGCGCAGGTCAGCGTGGAGGTCCTGCTGGATCAGGAACAATTCCTGCCGAGCGAACCCGTGCCGGTAGCCGTGCGCATCACCAATCGTTCCGGCCAGACCCTGCACTTCGGCGCGGATCCCCAATGGCTTACCTTCAACGTGGAATCGGCGGACGGATTCGTCGTCGTCAAAAATGCGGACGTGCCGGTGACCGGCGAATTTGATTTGGACTCGTCGCAAATGGCGATCAAACGCGTGGACCTGGCGCCGTACTTTGTCCTGTCGCAGGTGGGACATTACCGCATCATCGCCACCGTGCGCATCAAGGAATGGGGCGCCGCGGTCACCAGCCCCGCAAAAGGGTTCGACGTCATCCACGGCGCGAAATTATGGTCGCAGGATTTTGGCCTGCCGGCGCCCGCCGGCGTGACCAATCGGGCGCCGGAAGTCCGCCGCTACAGTTTGATCCAAGCGAATTACCTGCGGGCGCAACTGCGGCTCTACGTGCAGGTGAGTGACGAATCAGAAGCGCGTGTGTTCAAGGTTTCCGCGGTGGGTCCGCTGGTTTCCTTCAGCCAGCCGGAGACGCAACTGGACCGGCTCAGCAATCTGCACTTGCTCTACCAGAGCGGCGCGCGCTCGTTCACCTATGCGGTGGTCAATCCGGGCGGCGATATTACGAAGCAGGAAGTTTACGATTACTATGACTCCCGCCCGCGCCTCAGCGTGAGTGACAGCGGCGACGTCGGGGTGGTCGGCGGTGTGCGCCGGGTCAAACCGGCGGAACTGCCGCAAGTATTGCCGCCGAACGCGGTGCCGATGCCCGCCAAACCGTAAGCGAGACGGCCCGCCGTATGCGTGGCGGGAAAGGTTCCACAATGTGCCTGCAAGGAGCGGGCGGACTTTTTACCCGAGCTCGCGCGGTGTTGGTTTGGCCTGATTCGAGAGCGCAAACTGCGGTGGCGTTTGCTAAGGCCGCTTGTCTGGTTTACTGCATCAAATCCTGGGCGGTCGCGACCTGCGCCTGCATTTGTTTGAGAATCATGGTGGCGCGCATGACGGCGTTCTGCTGGGTTTCACCCAGGAATGATTTCAATCGCACCCGCACCGCCGCGATCGGGTCGCCATTGTGATCGCGCAGCGCCAGCGTGACAGCCACCACGCCGGGGCTTTTGCCAAACGAAACCGTGCCGTCCGTGATGGCATTTTTTTCGGCGTCGGTCCCGGGCTGGCCGATTTCCGTTTCCTCGTTGCTGGCGATGACGTGCGGCTGGCCCTGGCCGTCGAGCGCGTAAATACGCAGAGTCAGGATGCGCGGCTGTTCTTTCATGATGCGGTTCACCAGCGCCTGGGCCGCCGGCACGCGCGGTTTGTAATCAATCGTCGTATCACCGAAATAACTTACGGCGTCCGACATGGTCCAGAAACCGATTTTGCCGGTGGCAAACGTGTTGGGGACCTGCAATGGCATGGCCAGCGCATCGTCCAGCCGGCAGTTGATTTGAACGCCTTCGCATTGGACCGTCAGCGTGTGCCAGACGCCGACGGCAACGTTCGTGCCCAGGCTGAAGGGATCCACAAATTCACCGTTGACCATTTTGTAAAAGCGCAAGTTGTGCCCCAGCGCACTGGCGCGGACGACGTAAAAATTCGACGCGTTTTGGAAGCGGAACACGATGCCCGCCATCTGTTCCGCGACACCGCTGACGATTTTGAACCGGGTCGTGAGCTTGAAATCCCGGAAAGTTTCGCCGTCGTAGATAAACATGGGGAACCGGTTGTCGGCGGGGTCCTGGCTCAGTTGCGCGAGCACGGAGTGGCGTGTGGTGACAGGCACCTTGTCGGTGAGCGGCGTGAACTGGGACGGCAGTTCTTCCTCGATGACCTTCCATTCGCCGGGTTGTCCGCTGCCGGCCAACGCGCTGTGAAAACCGGTCGGAGTTTGCCCGGCCGCGAAATCGCTGAAATCAATTTTGATTTCGGCGCCCAGAACCGGCGTGGTCAGGGCCAGACAAAGGTACAAAACAAAGTGTCGCATCGCGCGGAGCTTAACAAAACCCGCGCGCGCGACAAGCCGTTGCGCCGGGGCGGCGGGAAACCTCCTGCAAGGCGGAGGGGTTTGCCGGGCATGGCGGCTGCGGACAGTATTGCGCGCTGCGGCGGCTCCCGGGGAAACTGCCGCCGCCCATCCATGCGGTGAGCACTCAACACCTTGAGCTTTACCACAGAGGGTGGCGACCAGCCCGGCCTTTCCCAATTTTTCAGCGATTTGGTTTGACCGCTTGAACAATTTCGCGTAATCAGCACGGGCTGCCAAAACCAAACCGTGGAAGTGCGCACGTTTTGCGGCGGCCAACGAAGCAAGCGACCATGCTGAACATCAAATCATTCCTGGCGATTGATTTTGGAGCGGGCAACCTTAAGCTCGGCGAATTTGAAGTCAACGAGGCCGGCGGATTGCGTCTGAAGAATTTTGCCATCAAGCCGCTCGGCGCCGAAGGCGCACAGGAAGCCACGCGCGAAGCGACCATGCTCAAGGCGCTGCAGGAAGTGCTGGTTGAGAAAAATATCCAGTCCAAGAACGTCAACGTCTGCGCCCCCGGCTTCCACGTATTTTCCAAATTTGTCAAACTGCCGCCGGTGGACGCGGGCAAGGTGACGCAAATCATCCAGTACGAAGCGCAACAGAACGTGCCCTTCCCGCTGGCCGAGGTGGTGTGGGATTATCAGATTCTCGGCTCGGCGCCCAGCGGTGAGCTTGAAGTGCTGCTGGTGGCCATCAAATCCGACGTGGTCGAAGGCTTGTTCCGGGTGGTCGAGCAGGCCAAGCTGCGGTTGAACCTGTGCGACGCCTCGCCGGCGGCGCTCTGCAATGCCTTCCGTTACAACTATGGCGACCTGGAAGACTGCACGATGTTGCTGGACATCGGCGCCAAGACCAGCAACCTGCTGTTCTTCGAAAAGGGAAAAGTCTTTTCCCGCAGCATCAATCTGGGGGCGAACGCCATCACGCAGGATTTTGCCAACGAGGAGAAACTGAAATTCAGCGCGGCCGAGCAGATCAAGGTGACGGAGGGTTTCGTGAGCCTGGGCGGCGCGTATGAGGAACCGGAAAACCCGAACCAGGCGAAAATTTCCAAGATTGCGCGGCAGTTCATGACCAAGTTGCACATCCAGGTCAACCAGACGATCCAGTTTTATCGCGGGCAGCAGAGCGGGTCGGCGCCGCAGCGCCTGTTTTTGTCCGGCGGCGCGTCCGTCATGCCTTACACCGCCCAGTTTTTTGCGGAGAAACTGAACGTGCCGGTGGAATACTTCAATCCCTTCCGCAACGTGCAGATCGATCCGGCAGTGAACCTGGAGGAACTCGCGCGCGTGGCGCATTCCCTCGGCGAAGTCGTGGGGCTGGGTTTGCGGAATCTGGCGCATTGCCCGGTGGAAATGAATTTGATGCCGGAGAGCACGTTGCGCTGGCGGGCGTTTAACGAGAAGAAGCCCTATTTCTTTTGCACGGTGCTGAGTCTGGCGGGCGTGGCGTTCGCCGTGGGATTTTTGTTTCAGGAATTGGCGGTATCCAAGGAGAACGAAATTGCGAACCTGGAGCCGAGGTTGCGGCAGTTGCAGGACAAGGTTAACCAGATGGATCACGCCTATTCAAAATTCCAGGCCGCGCAAAAGGAGGCGAATCAGATCACGGCGTGGATGCAGGAGCGATATTATTGGGGTGACGCACTGACCGAACTGCGCCGCGCACTCATCCGGGCCGAAGACGATATCCGGAAGAAATATGGTGCGCAGCGGCCGGGAACCGAAGCCGGCATTTGGATTGAACAAATGACGACCAGTGCGAATCCGGGAAATCCCGGCGCCAACGTGATGGCCCTGCCGAATCCCAATGGCAACCCGGGAGCGCCGGGTGTATCGGGGGACCAGAACAATTACATTACCTTGATCTGCCGCGCCGTGGACCTGTCCGGCGTGGATTCCGCGGCCAACAATGAAATCGTTTACGCCGTCGAACGTGAATTGAAAGCCAGCCCGGCGTTCGATCCCAAGTCCGTGCAGTCGTCCGCGCAAATCTCGCCGGTGGACGTCAACAGCACGTTCGCTTTCAGTATCGTGGTCGCGCCTCAACATCCGCTGACCCTGTAATATGACGTGGATCAAACGAAACCTGTTTTTTGTGGTCGGCGGCGTCCTGGCTCTGGGATTGCTGGGCGTGGCGGGTTTTTACGATTACGCCAGCTGGAAACGCAACACGGTGGCGTTTGCCAGACTGAACGAGATCTACAACACGTTGCAGGACTTGAGAAACCACCAGCCTTCGCCGGGCAACGACAAAATCAACAATGTCGAAACCGCCAAACTTCAAGAGGCGCAACTCCACGATTGGATTCAACAGGCGCGAACCTATTTCCAGCCGATCGCACCCATACCCGGTCCGACCAATGGCCCGATTTCAAACGAATCGTTTGCCGACGCCCTGCACCGGACGATTGACCAGTTGCAGCGCGCCGCCACCAATGCCAACGTCGGTGTCCTGCCCCAATACAGCTTTTCATTTGAAGCGCAACGATCGCGCGTGAAGTTCGCCCCCGGCAGCCTGGGCGCACTGGCGGTGCAGCTCGGCGAAGTGAAAGCCATTTCCGAAATTCTTTTCGCCGCGCGCATCAATGAGTTGGACGGCATCCAGCGCGTGCGCGTGTCGGAGGACGACCTGAACGGACCGCAGACGGATTACCTGGCCGACAATCCCGTGACGACCGGGTTGGCCGTGCTCACGCCCTACACGGTCACCTTCCGCGCTTTCAGCCCGGAAATCGGGCAAACGCTGGCCGCTTTTGCGTCGTCGCCGCACGGCTTTATTGTCAAGAGCATCAACGTCCAGCCGGCCGGGCCGGCGCAGGCGGAGATGGTCCCGGGCATGGGTATGGGCGCCGCGCCGTATGCGCCGTACGCGCCCGCGCCCGCGCCCGCGGCGTGGACCATGCCCGCCAGGGGCGGGGCACAGATGGTGTTGCAGGAGCAACTGTTGCGCGTAACCCTCGAGGTCGTGATTGTGAAATTGTCGCCGAAGAAATAAAGCGCATGGATTTCCTCAAGAAACATTACGAAAAAATCCTGCTCAGCGTGGTCTTGTTGGGTTTGGTCGGGGCCTTGTTGTTCATGGCGGTCATCATTCCCACCGAGCAGGAAAAAGTCAGGGAAATCGGCGAGCGCATTTTCACCGGTCACGTCGTGCCACTGCCCAACCTTGACCTGTCTCAGGCAAGCAATGCCGTTGCGCGCGTGGAATCGCCCTGGCCGTTGGATTTCAGCACCACCAACAAACTTTTCAATCCGTTGGACTGGCAGAGAATGGCGGACGGCCGGTTGCAGAAATTGTCCGGAGCGGACCCGCAACACGCCGTCGTCACCCGGATCAATCCGCTTTATCTGGTGCTGAGTCTGGATTCGGTCGAGACGAACCTGTCGCCGATGCGCTACGTCGTCCGGGTGGAACGGCAGGCGGCCGCGAATCCAGCCCTGCGCCGCCCACAGGCGCGTTATGTTTCGACGGATGACGCCAAAAAAGATGTCTTCACGCTGCTCCGCGTCATGGGCCCGCCGGAAAATCCGAATCACCTGGAATTGAGACTGGCCGACACCGGGCAGATCATTGAGTTGACGAACGGCATTCCCTTCCGGCGCGTGGATGGATATGAGGCGGATTTGAAGTATGAACATGAACCCGAACACGCAAGCTGGTCGGGACAACGGATTGGCAATCATCTCCGGTTTGCGGGAGATGATTACACAATCGTTGACATCAACTCGAACGAAGTGGTATTGTCTGCCCAGTCAAACCAAAAAAAATGGACTTTGCGATACACGCCCTGAGTGCTAGAACATACCGGCTGAACAGCGCTGATGTAAGACGAACCTGAAACACACCATGAGAAAGGCAGCATCCCTCTCGCTCGGTTTTATTTTGCTGGCGGTTTCCGCCGCCACCTCACCGGCCCAAACCAACAGTCCCGAGGACATGGCGGTCACCGAGGCAGTGTTGCGGCAGGCCAACACCATCGTCCTGCGCCAGAAGCTGGTGGACGCCAAAGGCGCCGCCGCGCGTGGAGATCTGGCCGGCGCCGCCAAGCTTTACCAGGAAGCCTACGGGCTGGTGCAGCAAATCGGCTCCGGCATTGACGTGGAGACGGCACAAACCGTTTCGGGCCTGGCGGCCACCCGCCTGGCCCTCGCCCGCCAGGCGCAAAGCCAGGGCAAATTTCTTGAAGCCGACACCCAGGTCATTCAGGTGTTGAAAGTGGATCCGCAAAATGCCGCCGCGCTCTCCTTCAAAAAGCAGAACGATCAGTTGCTTGCCGACATGAAGGGCAAAATGCCTGATCAGGAGACAGTGCAAAGGCTGCCCTACCTCGTGAATGACATAACCGACGCCGGCACATTGGTGCGCGACGGGAAGTTGTTGTACGAAATGGGTAAATTTGAAGAAGCCGAGACCAAATTGAACGCAGCACTGAAGTTGGATCCGGACAATCGAGGCGCTTATTACTATTTGAATCTGATCAAACAAGCGCGGTACAACCGGGATGCGCACATGCATACCGTGGACACCCAGTCGCGCATGGAGCAGGTGGAAAGACAATGGGTGCATCCGGCGCCAGCCAATCCCCTGCCGGTGCCTAATGCCTTCGCTGAAACCAATCTGACCCACACCGGCCCGGGTCGTGACGTCATTGATAACAAACTCAACCGCATTCGCCTCGACAATGTTTCTTATGACGGCCTGCCTTTGAGCGAGGTCATCCGTCAATTGAGCGAGCAGGCCAGGTTGCGCGATCCGGACAAGAAAGGAATCAACTTCCTGATCAATCCCAATCCGGATACTTCCGAGGCGCTCGCCTTGTCAACGCCCTCAACGGCGGGTGGTGGTGTTGGTGGCATCCCGGGCGCGCCAGCGGGCCTGGGCGGGTTCGTGAATCCAGCCACCGGCATACCCGCAGCGGCGCCGGGAGAGGCAGCGGCCACGGCGGCCGGCGCTGAAGCAACGCCGGTGGATCAGGTTGTGATTAAATTGAATTTGACCGACGTGCGCCTCGCGGACGTGTTGGACGCGATTGTGATGGTGGCCGACCACCCCATCAAATACTCAATCGTGGATTACGGAATCGTCTTTTCCAGCAAAGGGGCAGAGACTCCCCAGCTTTACATGCGGACGTTCAAAGTGGATCCGAATACCTTCTATGCGGGCCTGGAAAGCGTGAGTTCCGCGAGCTTCGGCGCGGTGAATAACACCTCCAGCGGAAATGGCGGCGGCGGGGGCGGGGGTGGCGGAGGCGCCAATGGTCAAAACAACGGCTCCGTAATTGCCGTGGTAAACGCCTCCCCGGGCGCGGGCGGTTTCCGCAACACAGGCACCGGCGGCGGCGGTGGGGGTGGCGGCGGCAGCAGTCAGGGCGTCGGCAGCCCTCTCGGTGCCGCAGGCGCCGGCGGTGCCGGCGGCGGTGGGGGTGGCGGCAACCTTAATGCCAATGGCGGTTTGCGGTCCATCACGACGGTCAATCTTGCTTCCGATGTCAGCCTCGCAGCGCGGAACTTCTTCATCACGCTGGGAGTCGATATGAGCGTTCCGCCGGGCAAATCCGTGTTTTTTAATGACCGTTTGGGCCTGTTGTTTGTGAAGGCAACTTTGTCGGACCTGGACACGATTGAACGCGCGATTCAGGCTTTGAATCAAGTGCCTCCGCAGGTCCACATCAAATCCCGGTTCATCGAAGTGCAACAAACGGATCAGAATGCGTTGGGCTTTCAATGGTATCTGGGTAATTTCATCAATGGCTCGGTCATCGCCAACGGCGGCAGCGCGCCCTCGCTCAACGTGCCGACTTCCGCCGCCAATCCGCTTGGCGTTTTCCCCGGCAACACAGCCTCCAGCATCATTGCACCTTCCGCCAACGACCAGAACCTGACCTCCGGCCTGCGCAACGCCCTCGGCGCTCCGACCCTGGCCACCGTCACGGGCATTTTGACGGATCCCAACTTCCGTGCCGCGATTCAGGCGCTGTCACAACGCACGGGGACGGAAGTGCTCGCGGAACCGGAAGTGGTTACCCTCAGCGGACGGCAGACGCAAATGCGGGCGACCCAAATCATTAACGTCCTGACCGGTTACTCCTTCCAACAGGGCACGGCCGCCACGACGACGACCGGAACCGGGGTGACTCCATAATTTAGCACGAGGAAATATGAAAGCTCTCAAACCAAATCGAATTTACAAGGCGGCCTGGTTGCTGTGCGCCAGCCTGGCCATCCCCAGTGTGGTCCGTGCCCAGGTCAACACGTTCACGCCGGGAGTCTCGGCCATCACACCCAATCAACAGCAGGTGGAAGTCGGCCCCGTGCTTGACGTGGTGCCCTACGTTTTGTCCGACGGTTGCACCATCAATCTCACTTTGATTCCGTCCGATACCGAATTCAACGGTTACGACACGGCGCCGAACATCGCCAACGTCACCGGCGGCCTGAATGTCGTGCAATTGCCGGTGGTCCTTCCGGATTTCACGGTCCGGCAAGTCATTACCACCGTGAACATCTGGGACAGCCAAACCGTCGTCATCGGCGGATTGATTTCCTCGTCGGTGCAAAGCACGCTGGACAAAGTGCCCGTTCTGGGTGACATCCCGCTGATGGGACGTCTCTTTCAGAGCCAGAGCAAGAACGCCATCAAGAAAAATCTGATGATTTTTGTCACGGCCACCATCGTGGACCCGGCTGGCAACCGCGTGCACACGGACGACGAATTGCCGTTTGCGCAAAACGCTATCCCGCCGCAGCCCGTGGTTCCAGGCCAGACCTTTCAACCCGGCCCCGCGGCGATGACGAAATGACGCGGGCCGCCGTCGGTTCATGAGAGCGGATGAACCGGCGGGCGGGATGTAAACTCCCGGAAGAATTTGTGGATCGGTTGCTGATTATTGACGGTCACGCTTACGCCTATCGCGCGTTTCACGCGATACGCAGTTTGCGTTCGCCCTCGGGGCGGCCGACGAACGCCATTTACGGCTTCGTCAAGATGCTGGCGAAAATGCGTTCGGCCATTGCGCCGACGCATTTGATTGTTGTCTGGGATGGCGGACTGAGCGCCGAGCGGGTTTCGGCATTGCCGGAATACAAGGCGCAGCGGCCGGGAATGCCGGACGATTTAAAGCCGCAACTGGACGAAATTGTCGGTTATTTGAGAGCGGCAGGCATCGCTTCTTTTTGCCATGAAGGCGTGGAAGCGGATGATTACATCGCGGGCCTGGCGCGGCGCGCGGCGGATGCGGGTCTGGCGGTGGTCATTGCCAGTACCGACAAGGATTTTATGCAGTTGGTGTCGGCGCGGATTGGATTGTTGAATCCAAACGACAAAAGTGAAGCGGTCTGGACGGACGCGCAAGTCCGGGCCAAAAGCGGTGTGGAACCGTCGCAGGTTGTGGATTGGCTGAGTTTGACCGGCGACAGCGTGGACAACATTCCGGGCGTGCCCGGCGTGGGGCCGAAAACCGCCGCGGAGTTGCTGAAACAATTTGGTTCGGTCGCGCAATTGTATGCGCGGTTGGATGAGGTGAAGTCGGAAAAATTACGGGCGGCGTTGCGTGATGCGGCGGACGTGGTCCGACGCAACCGGGAACTGGTCAGGTTGCGGGACGATTTGCCGCGCGAATTTTTGCCGGATGAACTGGCGGAAAAACCAGCCGAGACCGGGCGATTGCGCGAGTTATACCGGTGCTGGGGCTTCAAAGGAATGCTCGCGGCGCTGGACGGGTTCACGCCCGAAAAGCAGGCAGTGTTGATTTAGCAAATGAATTTGAAACGCAGTGTGGAAAGTGCGGTGGCGGCGGGCAAACCCGCGGCGCGCCGGTCGCGCTTTGTCGAAGTAATTTTTGGACAAGGCCGCCGGCCGCCTTTAAAGTGGGGAAAACCTTTTATGCTGTTGTCATTCGCCCGCCAGGCCGCCATTTGCTTTTGCCGGGGAGTGATGCTCACACTTCCCGCCGCCGTTTGGGGCCAGACTAATTATTATGCCACCAACGGAACTGAATATACCATCATCGGTTCCCTGCCCGGCGACCAGGTTTGGCCGGACGCCGCGGTGACGCCGGCCGGCGGTTTTGTGGTGTGGCAGGACAATATCACGGATGGCAGCGGCTGGGGTGTAAGCGCGCGGCGGTTGGACAGCACGCTGTCGGGCACCTTGAGCACGTTTCGCGTAAACGTTCAGGGCACGAACGATCAGGAAAATCCGCGCGTGGCGATGTTGAAAAATGGCGGCGCGGTCTTTGTATGGCAGGGCGGCCTGCAAGGTAACCAGCACATTTATGCGCGTTTCCTCACTCCCACCAACACCTTTCTGACGACGAACGACATTCTGGTGAACACGTTCACCAACAACTTCCAGATTAATCCCGCCGTGGCGGCGCTCAACAACAGCAACGTCGTCATTGTGTGGAGCAGTTTCGATGAGGCCGCTGCCGACAGTTTGCAGGATGTCTATGGACAAGTCTTTTCGCCAACCGGACAGCAGATCGGCGGCGAATTTCTGATCAACCAGTTCACCACCTCCAACCAGCGCACCCCCACCGTCGCCGCCCTGGCTAATGGCGGATTCGTCGCCGCCTGGGTGTCGGAGCAGGAACGGTCCTCGGCACCCAACTGGGCAACCAATTCGACTTACGTCACCGAGGGCACAACGCCGGCTCCGAGCGTGGACATTTACGCGCGGCTATACGACAACAACGGCGTGGCGCAAAGCAGCGAGTTTCTGGTCAACACCGATTCTGTTCCCTGTGCCAATCCTGCCGCCGCGGCGGCCTCAGACGGCAGCTTTATGCTCACCTGGGGGGAGTACAGCGTGGCGACCGGGTGGGATATTTATGCGCGGCCATTTTCGAGCGCCGGTGCCGGCGGTGCCGTGGTGCGCGTGAACAGCTATTTGCCTTACGACCAATACGGGCCGCGCATCAGCGCCATCGGCGGAGATTATCTGATTGTCTGGACGAGTTTATGGGAGGACGGCTCCCGCGAAGGCGTGTACGGGCAGTTTGTGCATGAGGACGGTTCGCTGGTGGGCGGAGAACTTCGCGTAAACACCACCACCGTCAACCAGCAGATGCAGCCCACGGTGGCCTCGGACGGCGCCGAACAATTTCTGGTGGTCTGGACGGGTTTCACCGGCCTGTCCTACGGGTTCGATTTGTTTGCGCAGCGTTACCTCAACGTCTCCGCGCTCCTGCTGCCGATTGACACGTTGTATGTCTATGCGCCCTTCGCCCTGAGCAACGGTGTTTATCAGCCCCAGTTGCAGGTGTCTTGGCCGCCGCTGTTGGGCATTTCGGTTTCCAACTACGAAATTTACGTGGATGGCGCGGCCTCGCCGACCGCCTTGACGACCAGCAACGTCTGGACGATGACGGCCGCGAACGGTTTGACCACCAACAGCACGCATTCGTTCCAGGTGGATTACGTGGAAACGGATGGCGCGCGGTCGCCGCTTTCCCCGTCCGTCAGCGGCTCGACCTGGAGCGGATTGAACTGGGGCGGCATTCCCTATGAATGGATGGCCGCGTATTTCGGCGGATACATCAATGGCAAATACACCACTAATTACTGGCCGTCCGCCGGCACGCTACTGGCACCCGACGGGCCGACATTGCTCCAGGTGTTTTTGACCGGCGGCAATCCGTTCGATCCCGGCACGTGGCTGGTGCAATCCCTCATTCAGACGCCGCAGGGATTGTTCCTTAGTTGGAACACCCAGCCGGGATTTACCTATCAGGTGCAGATGACAACCAACTTCGCTTCGTGGAGCAATCTGGGCGGGCCGCGGCTCGCCGCCGGCGCGAGCGATTCGATTTATGTCGGGAGCGGCTCGGCGGGTTATTACCGCATTCAGCTCCTGCACCAATGAGATTTGTATGCGGCCAATGATAAAAAAAGGTTTGTGGGTTGCGGGGTTGATGTTTTGTCTCCCCACGGCTTGGGCGTATTCGTTGCTCGGACCGGTGGCGAATGGCGGCGATGCCTGGCAGGTGCCGCTAATCGGTTACAACCCCATCACCGCTGTGCAGGTTCTGTCGCCGCTCGGATTCCTTGAACCCCTTGCGGTCGGGCCCAAAAATCTGGGTGAGGAATACCGCCGCAACACCCCGGTGTTGTATTATGCGTCCGACGCCAATTTTCTGACCTACTTTTGGACCAACGGTTTGGTGGCCATTGACCAGGCGTTCACCATCCTGAATGCCCTGACCAACGTGGACCTCTACAGCGCCGGCCTGACGGAATTCTCCTTGAATACCGAGACGCTGAATTATACCGCGCAGGGCCTGGGGTTGTTGGATCTCAAGTCAACCACACTGACTGCGTTGACGGAGCAATTAGGATTAACGGATTCTATTCGCTATGTCTGGATTTTGCATGATCGGTATCTTCCCGGGGGGGCTCACTGTGCCATTTACTATCCCAGCCAGGGAGACTTCGGCATTGATAGTAGCGGCCCGGGAGGTGAGGAATATCTCGTGGTCATGAGGAATTTTGACATTACCGCCACGCCGCTCAACTACAACGCGCCCGATGTGGGCCAGTATTCGCCTTATGTCAATGGCGAACTTTATTCCTACGTCGTTCTTGAGAATTGTTCGGCTCCGGACTCAACCGCGTCGGCCGATGCGGTGGAAATCCCGGTTGACCCGCTGTTCCATAACCCGCCGGTGTCCTCGGGGAGCGGCGAGGAAGCTCTGAATGTCGGATATTTTTATACCGGTTTGACCCGGGACGACGTGGCCGGCCTGCGCTACCTGATGAGCACGAACACCATGAACACCGAGAATTCGACTGCGGGCAGCTTTTTGTGGGTGACCAATGTGTCGCCAGACCAACTGGTGACCACGACGAACCTCGGCTTGTTCCTGTTGCAGGCGCAAACGCTCGATCCCAACACGCTGCAAGCGGCGTATCCCGGCCTGTACATCACCGGCACGGTCACGAACTACACGTTCCAGTTCGTAACGAATTATACCCCCTATTACACCAACCAGCCGGGTCCCGCCTCGACCAATCTGGGTCCGCTGATCTTGTGGACCAATTATGACCTGACCCTGTTCTCCTCACTCATCCAGACCGATGCCCCGGCGGTGATTCAGGCATTGTATCCCAACCTCTGGATCATAAGCAATTCCGTCGTAGGCTACACCAACATCGTCACGACGAACTACATCACCGTCCTTACCAATCTCATTGGCGGTCCCGCCGGGTCAAGCAAGCAAATAACGATAGTCAACCCTAATGACCCGATATCGTTCAACTTCCTACCGCTTTATAGCTACGTATTCGGAAACATCGTGACCAACACCTATTCCGCCAGGACCACGGTCACCAATCAGACCATCACGGTCACCAATTTGATTGGCGCGCCGGCGGGCAGTCCGCTTGTGACCAATATAACCATGAAGCGCGTGACACTCACCAACACGGTCAGCGGGGACTTCTTTATCGTGCCCACCAACTGGTGCGGCTACTTCATTCTGGCGACCCAGTGGGTCCAGGTGATTCCCAGCTTTACCAATACGCTGGCAGCCGCAGGCACGACCAACAATTTTGGCTCGGCGCAATTTACGCAGAACACCATCTTTTATTACACCAACCGCATCTACGCG
>Ga0335081_10001685_pt1 | contig 35100 bp, 33 predicted proteins | sample Lox_Sample_35_FD_206713 | JGI IMG/M metagenome (GOLD analysis project Ga0335081, IMG submission 206713) | Soil microbial communities from Loxahatchee National Wildlife Refuge, Florida, United States - Lox_Sample_3.5 | ecosystem: Environmental > Terrestrial > Soil > Wetlands | place: USA...
CTCCATCGGCATCCGCGGAACGGGCACCTACATGGAGTCGGATCCGGAGCAGACCTACTTCTGCACGTGTTACGGAACCGCCGACATCGCCGCGGCGAGCGATCCGACGAGCCGCGAGACGGTGGTATCGCGCCATCACAATCGGCCGCTGTACATTCTGACCGGGCAGCAGGCCGGGCAGAACATCCGCCTTGCGCCGTTCATCCATCACACCGACCAGGAGCTGATGCTCATCGAGGCGCTGGTGGGCCGCACGCCGCCCTTCGTGTTTCCGAGGGACGACTACAGGCAACCGCGGCGGCGCACTTATTGACCCCGCGGAGGCACGCTATTGCGGCGCGCCGTTGAGGATCCAATTCAGGAAAAGATCGTACTTGGCGCGCCCCGGTTGCCCGGGCGCGAGACTCGTGTCGAAGCCCGGACCCAGCCCGCCGAAGTGATGCTGCCCTGAGGGCTTCTGCAGCAGCGGGCTGGCGGCGATCTCCGCGAAGTTGATGCGGCTCCTTACCTCGGCATAGAACCAGGCGTCGTCCGTCGGCGTGACCCCACCATCGCCATTGCGGTCATAGCTGGTGAAATCGATCGGCGCCTTCAGCGGAGTAACCCGATTGTGGCAGCCCTGGCACTCGGTCCCGTCCTGCAGTGCCGCCTTGATGTCGGCAAAACGGATGGCGTCGGGCGCCGGGGTCAACGCGTTCTGGACCACCAGCGTCAGCGATTGCGGCGCACTCCGGGCGGAGGCGTTGCTCGCGACGAGGCTGAGAACGTAGGTCCCGTCGGTGGTTGCATTGAACGTGGGTTGCGCGGTGTTGGCATCCGTCAGCGACGCGCCGCTGGGCGGAACGGTGCCGTTCGGGCCCGAGACGATCGACCAGGCATAGGTATCGGCAAACAGACTGTTGGTGGCCGAGAGTCGAGTCGCGCCCTGCCGGACGACGCGATCCGGCCCCGGATCGGCGATCGGACGCCCGGGTTGCAGCACGGCACCGCCGGCGTCGCGCGCCGGCAAACCCTGGTCGACGAGGAAATCCGCGAGCGCGGCTTCACCGGCGGAAGCGTGGAACGTGTCGTACAGGAGCTGCGCGAGCGGCATGTTGCCGCGATCGATGACGGTGGCGAAGATTCGCTCCGCATAGGGTTGGAATTTCTCGTAGGTCGTGAAGTCGATGTCCGACTGCCTCCCCGTTCCGCGCAGCTGGTGGCAGACGCGGCACGCGGGTGCGACCACCGTCTCATACAGCGAGGTCTGTCCCGCCGCCGCCCACGAAGCCGGCGTGGACGGTTCCACATAGGTCGGGTCGGGAAGGCCATCGCCCCCGTAGGCCGCCTTGATGAGCGCCGCGGCCGTGCCTTGCCATTCGCCCGAGCTCGCCGGGCGCCGGCAGGCGTCTTCCGGAGACGGCGACGGCGCCGGGAGCGGGTACGAGCACAGGACCCACATGTTCATCGTCTTGAGCATGGGTTCCTGCTCGGCGCGGGTGAAACCGGGTGTTTCGGAGAACTGGAAGGTGCTCACCTCGAACGGGGGCAATTGTCCGAGGACGTCGCCGCGAGCGCCCGAGACCGCGTTCAGCAGCAAGTTGAAGCGCGGGTTGCCCGAGGCGTCGGGTGGCGTCAGCGCATCGGCGCGGCCGCCGTGACAAGCGATGCACGGTCCCGGCATCGCCTTGTCGCCACGGCCGTCGATGTCCGCCATGTTCTCCCGCACGCCAGTGACGACGTCGAAGTTGAAGTATTTCGCGAAGCTGACGCCGCCCGCCGGGCCCGGGCTGAACTCGATGCCAGCGACGTACACCAGCGCGTTCGGGTCGCGCACGATCGCGGCCTCGAGGTTGACCGGGGAAAAGGCGTACGCTCCCCCGGTCTTGACGAGGTAGTTCTCGACGTAGAAGGCAAGTGTGCCGTCGGGGTTCTGCCGCGCCGTCATCCGGCGCCCGAAGCCCAGATCGCGCGCATCGCCGAAGACGACGGTCACCTGCGTACCGGTCCCGGTATCGAAGCCGTTGGCGGCCCGCCACTTGGCAACCGTGTCCTTCGTGTTGTGCGGATCGATGGCGGCGTAGTAGGCCTGCGCGTAGGCATCCGTGTTGGTTTGCAGGGAACCGTCCGGCTGCACCTGCGGGTTGGGAAACAGCAGAAATTCGTTCGGCTGGCCCGGCACGATGGTGATCTCGGTTCCCGGGTGAACGTCGCCAGGGCTCCCTCCGCCACCGCATGCGGCCAGGACGAGGGCCGCAGCCGCCGCGAAGATCCAGCCGATAGGACGCGCGAGTGCCATGATGGTGGAATCGCCTAGAAGAGCTTCAGCAAAACGATGGAGTACTGATTGTCGACGTAGCGCAGCGACCCCTGCACGTCGAAGTCCAGGTGCGCGGTTGGCGTCGACTGTACGCGCCGCCAGGAGATGTCGAGCGATGTCCGCTCACCGAGCGGCAGGTTGTATCCGACGGTGCTGATCCAGGTGCGAGCCTCGGAGCGATAGGCGAACCATTGCTCGTCGGGGAACGCGTCGTCGAGCACGAAGACCTTCGCCAGGCTCACGTTCACGAGCGTGGCGTGACCGTCCGATACAACGTCGCCGCGCCGGTACTCGCCGTTGAGATACAGCGTCCCGCTGCGGCCCAGCGAATAGTCGAGGTTCAGAAGCGCGGAATAGTCGGTCAGGTCCCACACTTCGCTCTGCGCATGGCGCCGGTTCCATGCCAGCTCTCCGGAGAGGCCGATCCGGTCGGTCAGGGCGCCACGCGCGTTGACTCCGATCGAAAAATGGCTGCCGTCGCGCAGGTGCGACGCGTAGTTGTCGAGCCAGCCACGGGCGAAGGCCGCGAACGTGATCGCATCGAATGCGCCGGACTGCCGGTATTGAAGCTCCGCGTTGAGGCCGCCCGAAAGGTTCGAAAGGCCGTCGTATCTGCTGAACTTCTCGCCGCTCAACAGGCCGGTCACGACCAGCCGTGCGTGATCGCCGATGCGCAAGGCGCGGCTTGCACTCGCGTCGAGCGCGAGCGACTGGTCCCATAGGATCTCGTCGTGGGCACGGCCCAGGGTGACGTTGTCGTCGTAGGCGTAGCCCAGATCGATCTGCACGCTATCGAGCAACGGCCGGGTCGGCGCGGGCTGCGGGGCTGAGGCGGGACCATTGGGCAGCACGCTCTGCGCCGTCGACGCCGTCGGTGTGGCGAGATCGAGGAGCGCCGCGACGAGGGCGGCGACGGCCCAGCGGGCGGGGCGCGTCCGGGGAAACAGGGGCTGCCGGTGGCTCTGGGAAAGCCGAGAGACAATCGCGCAGAAACTCACGAGGACTCCGAGCCCGATCATAGGACGCTGCGCTGCGCATATTACCCTACGGCAGCCCGGCCAAGCCGAGCGCGCGAACGCCTGCCGGGCCAGCGATGACTCGAGAGCCCGTCCGCCGATCGGGGCGGTTGGCGGCGCGGGCGCCCTTCAAATCTGGTATAATGCTGCTGCGGCGTTCGTCCGTCCCTCGGCCGCATTCAAATTCGACTCTCTGCAGGCTGTTCCCGCGATTGACGGCGCCAATTTCGGAGCGGCCGGTACCTTTTGACGGACGAGCCGGATGCGAGCGTCAGCGCGCAGCCGGTGTTCACACAGCGCAGACCGTGGCGGGCGTAGCGCCAACGCCCAGCGCGGAGAGCAGAGGCGTTCTCGAGGAGAGATGCATGACTGAAATTTTGGAGTGTCTGACGAAACACGGGCAGCGGCTCGACTCGGAGATCGCCAAGGAGATCGGCTTGCCGTTGGCGAAGGTTCGCGAGCGGCTCGCGAGGCTTGCAGCAAGCGGTGAGATCATCACCTGCAACCTCACGCGCTTCGAGAAGGATGGCAAGCGCATCGAGGCGCTGCAATGCCGCATCTCCGGTTACGTTCCACCGCTTGCGCCGGGCCGAAAGGCCAAGCCCACGACCACGTCCGGACCCGTGCGGTAAGCAAACAACAGCGAGATGACCGACGAAAGGATCCAGGTGCGCGTCACCACCACCGGCCAGACGCTCGACGTGGTCGTGTTGTCCAAGCGCCTGGAAATGATCCAGATCGTACTCGGCGAAGGGGTCCACAGCGTCCGATGCAACCTGACCCCGACCCGCAACGGCTCCGCCTATGTCGGCAACGCCCTGGGGCGCGAGATCGTCTACGAGCGCAGCCGGGAAGAAGTAAAGGCGGACCTCGCCCGCGTCGCCGGCTTTCGAGACTTCAAGCGCTGAGGGTTGTCGCTCCGCCGGTACGTGCCTGTATGCCTCGAGATCGGATCGGCCTATAATAGGCGCCGTCGAATTCCGATCCGGGCTGGTCGCACATCCTCGCCGCCGCCCACGCCTCATTTTCACCCATCGCCAATTTGATGCTTCGCGCACTCCCGCGCGAGGCGATCCTGCATTCTGGAGCACAAGATGATCACAGGCACCGTAAAGTTCTTCAATAGCGCCAAAGGCTTCGGTTTCATTCAGCCTGACGATGGATCGAAGGATGTATTCGTCCACATCTCTGCCGTCGAACGCGCTGGTCTCACCACGTTGAGCGAGAATCAGAAGGTAACGTTTGAGCTGGAGCGTGGCGCCAATGGCAAGGTGTCCGCAACCAAGCTGGCCACGATCTGACGGCTGCGGCGAGCAAGGCTCGCCGCAGCCAGAGTCCCGCGCGTAGCCCCCGGCCGGCCCCAAAATCTCGTCCGGGCTTGCCGCACGCGTCCCGCCGATCGGCAGATAGCGGCATGGCCCGGCCCATCCCCGCATCAAGGCGCTGCTCGCTGCAGCCGAGCAGCGCCCGGAGCGACAGCCGTGAGCCCGTCGCCGCGGAGTGACTTATGCCGGCTGCCCGACTTCTCGCATTGCCGACTCGTTTTCCCGTCGCACGAGAATTCGGAAAGCGAGTCCATGCGTGATCAGCAGCAGCGGCACGACGGCAGTCGGAATGAAGTACATCGCTCCCAATTGTCCCGGCATCAGCCCGGCATGACTGGCCTGGTAGAACGCGTTCAGCAGGTCCAGCGTACCCCACAGATTGAAAATCCACGCGACGACCACACCCGCGTAGCGTGGCAGCAGTAGCAGCGAAAGCAGGGCCAGTGCCGCCGCAACGACGTCCCCGTACGCCGCAGATTGCGCGAAGACGGAGGGCAGATCGGGCGACACGACGCCTGGCACCAAGAATGCGAGGCCTATGAAACGGAAACTGTGAAGGATGAGCAGAGGCCGCAATGCGCCGAAACGTGGCAGGGCGCGGAGCGCAGGCCAGACATACCGCGCAGTGAGGGTTCCCCACGCGATGAGGCTGAAAGCGATGCTCAGGAAAAATGTCGACTGGGGCAGCATGGATCTCTCCGTGATCAGTGATAGTACACAGCGGTACCGACCAGTACCAGGCGCCGAAGATGGTACCAATGTCAATGGGGAAGATCATGGCGAGGAGATCCGTGTCGACACGCAGCCTCGACAACCGCGATGAGACCGCCGTGCACGGGCGCATCCTGGCGGCGGCCTTCGCTGCCTTCATGAGAAACGGCTTCGCGGCGACCAGCACGCTCGAGATCGCCACACGCGCGCGTGTTTCGAAGCGCGAGCTTTATGCGCTAGTGGGCAACAAGCAGGAAATGCTCATCGCTTGCATCACCGAGCGCGCCAGGCGATTTCAGGCGCCTGCCGACTTGCCCGTGCCGCGCGACCGCGAGAGCCTCGCGCACGTGCTCGCCTCGTTCGGGGCGCAGCTCCTCCGGGAGGTCAGCGATCCAGCCGTCATTGCGATGTTCCGTCTGGCTATCGCCGAAGCGGTCCAGGCTCCGGACGTGGCGCGGACGCTCGACTCCATGGGGCGCGAGGCCGGCCGTGCCGCCTTGCGTGAGATGATGCAACAAGCCGAAGCGTCCGAGCTGATCGATGGCCACCCCGCAGAACTGGCCGAACAATTCAGGGCGCTGCTCTGGGGTGATTTGATGGTGAGTCTGCTGCTCGGCGTCGCCGAGCGGCCGAACCCGCGCGAGATCGCGACCCGTGCCCGCGACGCTGCCGCCGCATTTCTGCAGCTTCATCGGCGCTCGAGCGCGCACGGACCTAGAACTCCAGCCGGTAAAGACTGACCCAAAGGTCCGGTTCGCTTCGCCCGTCCTTCTTGACGTTGAAGCGGTTGCTGCCGTTGCTGCCGTCGATTTCCGTGGTGCGCCACAGCGAAGGTCGCTTGGAGAGCTCCTGCCGGAACTCCTCCGTGGCCCAGATCTGGCCTGGCACGACATGGGGCTCGACCCGAGTCGCGTAGAGAATCGCGTCCCCGCCCGCTACCGTCGCCGGCTGGTCGCCGACGCTCGGTTGCATCTCCACCGGTCCGTAGTGCAACGCCATGCGCAGGCGAGGCTGGCCGGTGGCCTGGTACACGTCGTCCATGATGTGGCGCGCGATTTGAGCGAGCGCCACAGGTTCTTCGTGCGCGATCAACAGGGAATCGCCGGCCCCGGTCTGTGCGACCGTCGCGCCGCGCGTCCAGCGGCTGACAGCCTCCTCCAGAGCCTGTCGCACCGGGCCGTGCGCCCCGGCGTGCATGAGTCCGCCGAATCCGTGGACGTCACCCTTGAGCACGCAGAGACTCTGCACCTGCGTGGAGCTCGTGGAGCTCTCCGTTTCGCGCCACGGCCGCGCGTAACCGATGATGTTCGCGCGGCTGACGTTCTGCAGATACGCCGGATTGAGCCTTCCAATGACGTCCGACAAAACGGGGTGAAGCAGATATTGCGTGGCCGCCGGCACCGCTCCATCGGCCTCGAAGGTCATGTCACCCGGCCGCAGAAACCGCTGCGTCCATTCTCCGCGCACCCCGTCGTATTGGACCCACCCGAGGAGGCCTACCCGGTAGAGCGCAGAGAACACGTGCTTTTCCTCGCCGCCCGTGGCCAGGCTGTGCTCGAGAAACAGCGTTTCGATTTCCTGGCGCGTCAACACGTTTCTCGGGAGGATGCGCAGAAGCTGCTCGAGCTCCAGATCTCCGATGTGCGGAGCGATCTCCGCGAGGTACTCGTGGGCGATTTCGGTCGCACCCTGATGCACGACCTCCTTGAAGCGCAGCTCGCTCCGGCGCTCCTCCGGTCGGAGCGCCGCCAGGCGTTCGCCGATGGTCATCAAATCTCGCGGTCGGAGCAGCGTATGGCGGCAGATGTATTCGAAGACCTCTTCCTGGTCGCGCGTGTACGCGTCGATCACCGTGGTCCGGCCCAGAAAGGCAACGAGCGGATCGGTCCGCAGCCGGTCCGAGGTCACCAGCATGTCGCTCTTCACGAGGCGGATGTTGTTGACGAAGATCTCGCGCAGGCCCTGCATGGAATACGCAATGTCGACGGCGCTGCCACGGTACTGCTGCGCCATGGCGGTCGTCGTGGCGAGACGCCCGTACGCTTCCTTGCGCACGGCGGCGAAGACCTTGATGTGATGGTTGATCCTGCGGAGCTGATAGGCGACCTCGACGAGCCCGAGCTGGGCGAAGTGCCAGATATTCGGAGACAGCTCGCCGGTCACACTGGGGCTATGGTGGACCCCTTCGACGTGCTTGTTGAAGTACTCGTCGACGCCATCGATGAAGATCGCCACCGACGAGCTGACCGCGCGCAGGCGCGGCACGAGGTGACCGTCCGTGTCCGTGCCGCAGCGCTGAAGCTCGCTCGGCGTGAAATCAAGCAGGCGCACGAAATAATCGATGACGCCATGGAGCTGGTCGTCGTCTACCAGGCCGGCCAGGCTCGGACCGACCTTGAGGTCGTGCACCGCGTCAACATGCTTGAGCGTTGCCAGGGCGATCGCCGTGAGCCAGATCTTTGCCCACGGCAAGGAAGAGACGACGAAGAAGGCCAGCAGCTCCCGGCTGAAGATCTTGTCCCCGATCGGCTTGTCGAGAAGAACGCCGGTCGGAAGGCAGGTCGCCTTGCCTTCGCGCTGGTAGAGGATCCGCTTGGCCTTGAGCAGCAGGGTCTTGCCGAAACCCTTGGTGCCGATCACGATGAACTTGTCGTCCCGGTCCGAGCGCAGGAAAGCGTCGATCTCGGGCGTGCGGTGCAGCAGAGACTCGTTGAAATCTTCGGCGACGCGGATGTCGTCAGCGTCAACGGTCCATGCGCGCATGCTCACTCCGGGAGGGGCGTTCGGATCGATCCAAGTCCAAGCTACGCCGTGGCTTTCGCGAGGTCAAGAATGGCGTACGAAGTCGTTTCCGGGCCTCGCCGGGACCGGCCCGCACGAGGCCATCCCGTAGGCTAGGATTTGATCCAACAGCTCGCCGGCCGCCGGGCGGAAGCCATACCGTCGGTGCGGTCGAGGCGGCGAAAGTGAGGACCGGTTCCATGCATTCTTCCCGGCTATGCGCCGTGCTTATCGATTGCAATACACCTGATGTCGACGCGGCCGCCCGGTTCTGGGCCAAGGCTCTGCGCCGTGAAGTGGACCCAACCTGGTCTGGAAAGGCGTGTGGGGATACTAATTTAGTAGTTGTAACTGACGCCCGTCGCGTTACCGCCCGGGTGTGCGAAGCTTTGCACGAGATGGAGCCTCACCGGGTTCTCCCGGCACGCCGAAAACGATAGGGATATCCGACGTCGCGGCCTTCGCCGCGAGCGCGGCGCCGCTGTGCCCAGGGACGGCGATGACGTCCACGCGGCGAGGCACCAGTTCGGCGGCGAAGTTCGCGAAGCGCTCGAAGCGTCCCTCCGCCCAACGGTATTCGATCGTGACGTTCCGGTTCTCGACAAGCCCATGCTCGCCCAATCCTCCCCGGAACGCAGCCATGTGAGTCGCCTGCGAGTCGGGCGAGGCGCCGTGGATGAATCCGATGACCGGAACGACTGTCCGAGTCTGCGCGCACCGCACGCGTCATCGCGAGGACCCCGCCGGCAAGCGCCGAGACGAATCGTCGTCGGTCCATGGCGGTGACCTTCAGCTTCGCCGCGATTGCGTCGATGCGAACCCGGTCGGTATTGCGCGCAGCGGCTAGGAGCGCCGCGCCTTACAGTGGCAGGCTGCGTCCCTGACGCACTTGTTGGAGTTCCAGCTGTAGAGGGCCTCGCTGCACACGGCCCTTTGACCTTCCTCGCACGCTATGGCGCAGCCCTTGCAGGTGCCCAGCGCTGCCTTGCGACACGAATTGCCAGGAGCCTGCGCTGCCGAGCGCGGCTGAGAAGCGTCGCCGCCGGGACGCGTCTTTGCACCGCTGGCCGCGCCGGATGTCGCCGACGGCGCGACGCTGCCTGGCGGCGTGTCGGCGAGCGCTGTCGCGGACATGAGCAGCAGAACCGTTGCCAGGATGAACAATTTCATATTGAGCCTCCCGCCGGATGGTGCAGCCTCGCGGGCTGCATGGATGAAGCCCCTCGATAGGTCCGAGCGGACGCGCGCTCCTCACGCCAGCGTCTTGTACAACGCGACGAGCTTGCTCGATGCGCGCTCGGCCTGCGCCTGGTCGTAGATCGGGGCGCCGTCCTCGATCGGCATGTCGGGCACGCACCAGCCGTGCTTCGCCGGACAGACCTCGACTTCCTGGAACGCCAGCCTGCGTGAAGCTCGCGTCGGGCTGCCGCCGATCGTCGTTCGCCGCGACGCCAAAGTACACGACCTGCGCAATCCCAACGCGTCGGGCCAGACGATCACGCTGGGGTACGCACCCGGTGCCGGATAAATGAACGCGGCGTCGCAGATACCGTCCGGCGTCTTCACCGTCACTTCGGTTTCGACGATCGCAAGCGTCGCCGCGAAGGATTGGCCGGTCGCAGCGACCAGTCCCGCCACCATCAAGCGGGGGATGAAGTCACGCCGCGACACGTTCGCCGCCTGCGCACCTTCCGGATCGTGCTTGTCGGTTGTCATCGTGGTGCTCTCCCAGGCTGCGGATGGCGAATTATGGCGTATCCGCGAGCCGGTCGCTCTTCGGCGGTCGAGCACCTGTGGTCCGAAATGTCGCTCCAGATCGGGAAAGACCGTTGGCGGGCGGCCGACGCAATGCACCCCTTCGGGCGTAGACTGCGTCAAGGGTAATGAAGGGAGGAGCTATGACAAAGAACCGGCCGCGAGCAGTTCCCGATCACTGCTCGCCGCACCACTTTGCCGACGCGAACGTGGTCAATCATCAGCGGACGGATGCAGACGAGCAACTCCTTCTCGTGCTCGACAACATGCCGGGCGCGTTCGTCTACACCGATGACGATCTAAGAATCGTCGTCTGCAATGACCGCTTCAAAGAGATGTACATCGTCCCGCACGAATTGCTGTAACCCGGCTGCCCCTACGCCGATTTTCTGCGCTATCTGGCCGCGAACGGATACTACGGCGAGGGCGACGTCGATGCGCTGGTCGCGAAGCGCCTGGAGAGTCTGCGCAATCCCACGGGGAGGAGCTTCGAGGATCACACGCCAGACGGACGGTGGTATCGCATTCTCCGCCGCCGGGTGGAAGAACAGGCCGCCCAGCTCGCTGAATGGAACGCACGCTGGAAACGCGCGTTACCGAGCAGGTGGCGAAGATCGGCCAAATGTCCAAGCTCACACGGTTTCTCTCGCCCAAGATCAGCGACTTCATGTCGGGCGATGCAGCCGAATCGCTAAAGGCGCGTCGAACGGAGATCACGGTGGTGTTCGTGGATTTGCGCGGCTTCACGGGGCTCACAGAAACGGCGGAGCGCCGCCGCCCACGAACGTAAAGTGCACCCTGCGCTCGAGCTCGGACTCGGTGAGCCGAGCGCTCCGGGCGATGTACCAGTCGTCAAGCGCGCGCTGCTTGCGCGAGAGCTCGTCCAGCGCCGGCCAGTCCGCCGTGTTGTGCGCGCTGAAGCCGTGCTCGCGCCGCTCGAGATGCGCCCGGAACATGAGGTCGATCACGTAGACGTGATTTCAGCGTGTGGACGATGTTCTTGAACACGCTGCGCCGGGGCTTCGTCGCTTCGCCCTCGGGCAAGGTGGCGACGGCATCGAAAATCTTGTCGTTGGCCCACGCCATGCAGCGCGTGAGCGTGCGGACGTTGCGGAGAATCGTCACGGCGTTACGGGTTGACGGCGCGCTGTGAAGGCGGCGATCTCCCATTCGTCCGTTACTTCATCGTGTCGAAGGACGTAAGTGTGGCCGTCGTCGGCGTCGACTCTGAACCAGCGCTGCGTGGGCGAGTACCAGCGGTCGAGGATGGCTTTGACATCCAAGCGGCGGTCGCCGAGCCAGAAGGCGAGCGGCTCCTGGGAGCAGCGGTAGCCGGAGTAGCAGGAAACGCGGAGGGGCATGGAAGCGATGGTACCAGCCGCCTCAGACGCGCGTACATCCGGCACCTATTGTTCGAACCCCGCTCAAAAAAGGCCTGCGAATGACCGCTATCGGGTCGAAAGCGGGCACCACGACCAGGGGTCGGCCGAGGACTGCCGCGCCGATAGCTACATGCTCCTCCGATACTCCCCGCCCACCTCGAACAGCGCCTTCGTGATCTGACCGAGCGAGCACACCCGCACCGTCTTTATAAGCTCCGCAAACACGTTGCCGTTTTCAATCACGACGCGCTTCAGCCGTTCCAAAGCCACGGGCGACGCCTTCGCGTTGCGCGCATGGAAGTCCGCCAGCCGTTTTAGCTGCGACTGCTTCTCTTCTTCCGTCGACCGCGCCAGCTCCAGCTTCTTCGGCACGGCGTCGCCATGCGGATTGCGGAACGTGTTCACGCCGACGATCGGATAGCTGCCGTCGTGCTTCTTGTGCTCGTAGTAGAGCGATTCTTCCTGGATCTTGCTGCGCTGGTACCCGGTCTCCATCGCGCCCAGCACGCCGCCGCGTTCGCTGATCGCGGCGAACTCCTTGAGCACCGCTTCCTCGACGAGATCGGTCAGCTCCTCGATGATGAAGCTGCCCTGGTTCGGGTTCTCGTTCTTGCCGAGGCCCCATTCGCGGTTGATGATCAACTGTATCGCCATCGCCCGGCGCACGCTCTCCTCGGTCGGCGTGGTGATCGCCTCGTCGTAGGCGTTGGTGTGCAGCGAATTGGTGTTGTCGTAGCTCGAGATCAGCGCCTGGAGCGTGGTGCGGATGTCGTTGAACGAGATCTCCTGCGCGTGCAAACTCCGCCCGCTTGTTTGTGAATGAAACTTGAGCTTCTGCGAGCGCTCGTTCGCGCCGTAGCGCTCGCGCATCGCCACCGCCCAGATGCGGCGCGCGACGCGGCCGATCACCGAATACTCCGGATCCATGCCGTAGCTGAAGAAGAACGACAGGTTCGGCGCGAAGTCGTCGATGTGCATGCCGCGCGCGAGATACGCCTCGACGAAAGTGAAGCCGTTCGAGAGCGTGAACGCGAGTTGGCTGATCGGGTTCGCGCCGGCCTCGGCGATGTGATAGCCGGAGATCGACACCGAGTAGAAGTTCCTGACGTCGTGCTGGACGAAGTACTCCTGGATGTCGCCCATCACCTTGAGGCTGAACTCGGTGGAGAAGATGCAGGTGTTCTGGCCCTGGTCCTCTTTCAGGATGTCGGCCTGCACGGTGCCGCGCACGGTGGAGAGCGTCCATTCCCGGATCTTCTCCGCCTCGTCGTCGGTCGGCTCGCGCGTGTTGTCGGCTCGGAAGCGGTCGAGCTGCTGATCGATCGCGGTGTTCATAAAGAACGCCAGGATCGTCGGCGCCGGACCGTTGATCGTCATCGACACCGAGTTGTTCGGCGCGCACAGATCGAAGCCCGAGTAGAGCACCTTCATGTCGTCGAGCGTGGCGATCGACACGCCCGAGTTGCCGACCTTGCCGTAGATGTCGGGGCGCAGGTCCGGATCGTTGCCGTAGAGCGTGACCGAGTCGAACGCAGTCGAGAGCCGCTTCGCCGGCATGCCGTCGGCGAGCATGTGGAAGCGCTTGTTGGTGCGGAACGCGTCGCCTTCGCCCGCGAACATGCGCGTGGGATCCTCGTTCTCCCGCTTGAAGGCGAACACCCCTGCGGTGAACGGGAACGATCCGGGTACGTTCTCGCGGAGCTGCCAGCGCAGGATCTCCCCGTCGTCCTCGAATTTCGGCAGCGCGACCTTCGGCACGTGCGTGCCGGAGAGCGAGACGGTCGTGAGCGCGGTGCGGATCTCCTTGCCGCGGATCTTCACCACGTATTCGTCCCCGGTGTAGGCGGCCTTGGTCTGCGGCCACATGGCCAGCAGCTTGACGCAGCGCGGATCGAGCTTGGCGTCGCGCTCGGCCGCGAGCGCGTCCAGGAGCCCCTCGGCGCTGTCGGTCGTCGCCGCGAGCTGGCGCGCGGCTTCGGCGTCGGCGACGTGACCGCTCGCCATCAGCGTGTTGCGGTAGGCGAGTCCCTCGTCGACCATCGCCTTCGCTGCCTTGAGCTGCTGGCGCTCGCGGGCGATCTTCGACTGCTCCTTCGCCCAGGCGTGGTAGCCGCGCACGGTCTCGGCAATCTCGGCGAGGTAGCGCACGCGCGCCGGCGGGACGATGACATTCTGGTGCGTGGAGAATCGGGTCTTCGCCGTGGGAAGCTTGCCCTCGGCTAGCTGCAAGCCTTCCTGGGTCAGCCGCGCGCACAGCGCCTGGTACAGCCCCGTCACGCCATCGTCGTTAAAGCGCGCGGCGATGGTGCCGTACACCGGCATCTCGTCGGGGGAAGTCGAGAAGAGCTCGCGGTTGCGCTGGTACTGCTTGCGTACGTCCCTGAGCGCGTCCTGCGCGCCCTTGCGGTCGAACTTGTTGATGGCGACGAAGTCGGCGAAGTCGAGCATGTCGATCTTCTCGAGCTGGCTCGCCGCGCCGAACTCCGGCGTCATCACGTAGAGCGTGCAGTCGGCGAGCGGCACGATCGCCGCGTCGCCCTGGCCGATGCCGGAGGTCTCGACCACCACCAGGTCGAAGCCGGCGACCTTGCACGCCGCGATCGCGTCGGGAAGCGCCTTGCTGATCTCGGTGCCCGTCGCCCGCGTCGCCATCGAACGCATGTAGATATTGGCGTGCTGGATGGCGTTCATGCGGATCCGGTCGCCGAGCAGCGCGCCGCCGGACTTCCGCCGCGACGGGTCGATCGAGACGATCGCGATCTTGAGCCGGTCGTCCTGATCGAGGCGGAAGCGCCGGATCAGCTCGTCGGTGAGCGAGGACTTGCCCGCGCCGCCCGTGCCGGTGATGCCGAGCACCGGCGCCTTCGAGGATTCCGCCTCGTGCAGCAGCTCGTCGCGGAGCTTCTTCGGAACGCTTTCAGCTTCGAGCCCCGTGACGAAGCGCGCGAGCGCCCTCGTACGCAACTGAGTGTCGCCGGCGCGCAGCGCGGAGAGATCGTTCGGCAGATCGGCCGCGAGATCGACGTCGCACGCGGTGACGATCTCGTTGATCATCCCCTGCAAGCCCAGCCGCGCGCCGTCCTCGGGCGAGAAGATGCGCGCGACACCGTAGCGCTGCAGCTCCTCGATCTCCGCAGGGATGATCACGCCGCCGCCGCCGCCGAACACCTTGATGTTCGCCCCGCCGCGCTCACGCAAGCTGTCGAGCATGTACTTGAAGAACTCGATGTGCCCGCCCTGGTACGACGACACGGCGATGCCGTGCGCGTCCTCCTGGAGCGCCGCGGTGACGATCTCGTCGACCGAGCGGTTGTGTCCGAGATGGATCACCTCGCAGCCGGTCGCCTGCAGGATCCGGCGCATGATGTTGATCGACGCGTCGTGGCCGTCGAACAGGCTCGCGGCGGTGACGAAGCGCACCTTGTGGGTGAGCCTGGCGATCGGTGGCTTCTTGGCCACAGTGACGTCGTTCATGGCGAGGTGCGGACGAGCGCTGAGGATCACGAACAGCTTACTCCGCGGCTCGTGGGGACCACATTATCTGGCGTTTACGTAAACGTCAATGTAGAGCCGCGCTATACTCGATCCGCCCCTTGCTGCGGCGTTGCGAGGGCGCCGCGAACCCGAACGGGAGGAGACACAAATGAAACGCAAACTGCGCTGGCTGACGATGACGGCCACGGCTCTTGCGCTCGCCGCCTGCGTCGTCTACGAGCCCATGGTCGTGCCCGGATCGACGGTTCAGCAGCGCTACGATCGCGCCTGGTCCGCCGCGCTCGGCGCCATGTACGACCAGGGCGTTTCCGTCTCGGTGCAGGACCGCGGCGCCGGCGTCATTCGCGGCGAGCGAGGCGGCATGACGATCACGGGGACGCTGCAGGCGATGCCCGATGGCAGCGTCCAGGTGAAGTTCACCTCCAGCGGGCCGAAGAGCGCCGACCCCGATCTCATCCATCGGGTCTCCGACAGCTACGATCGACGCATGGGGATGTGAGGCAGGCGAGCGAACGAACCGCTTCGACCGCGGTCGTAGTAGCGGGCCGGTTTTGCTCCGGCCCGGCAGAGGGGCGGCACGGCGTGCCGGTTGCGCCGACAACAACAATCTCTCGACGCATGAACCTCTCGAGAAGAAGAACCATCTCGCTGGTCCTGGGCAGCGGCGGAGCACGCGGCATTGCGCACATCGGCGCCATCCGCTGGCTGACGGACAACGGTTACCTCGTCCGCTCGATCGCGGGCTCGTCGATCGGAGCGCTCGTCGGCGGCTGCTACGCCGCCGGAAAGCTCGACGCGTTGGCCGAGTGGATGCTGAGCTGCGAGAAACTCAACCTGCTGCGGCTTCTCGATCCGACGTTCGGACGTGCCGGCCTCTTCAAGGGCGAGCGCATCGTCCGCTTGCTCCGGAGGGGCATGGGTGATGTCGCGATCGAAGACCTGCCGCTCGCGTTCACCGCGGTCGCGACCGATTGCGCCTCCGGCGAGGAGGTATGGCTACGCCGCGGCAATCTGGTCGACGCCATCCGGGCCTCGATGGCCACGCCGCTCATCTTCACGCCGTTCGAGGGCGGCGAGCGGAAGCTGCTCGACGGCGGCCTGGTGAATCCGGTTCCCATCGCGCCCACGCTCGACGACAAGACGGATCTCACGGTGGCCGTCGACGTGTTCGGGCCGCCGGATCCGGCGCTTTGCGGCGCTTCGGCCGCTCGCGGAATCGTCAACGTGGCGATCGCTGCGATGGACGCCATGCAGACCGCCATCGCCCGGCTTCGGCTCGCCACCTGCCCGCCCGATGTGCTGGTCGAGGTGCCACGTACGGCGTGCGGCTACCACGAGCTGTGGCGGGCGGAGAAGCTGATCGCGCTCGGCCGTGAGCGGACGGCGCAGGCGTTTGCGGCGGCCCGGGAACGCGCCCGCGAGAAGTCGGCGGAGCAACTCGCACCGCAGGTCGTCGCCGCGTAGTCACGACGACTCGAGGGCGATCCTCATCACCGGACTCGCCCGGGCTTCGGCTAAGGCGCTAGGGCAACGCGGCGCTCTTCTTCGGGTTCGGCCGCCTCGCTCGCGACGCTCATGAAGCGGTCGCGACCTTCCGACTTCGCGCGGTAGAGCGCGGCGTCGGCGAGGGCGATCCAGCGCTCGACGTCGTCGTCGTTCGGCGCCTCGGCCGCGCCGAAGCTCACGGCGCAGCGCCAGTCGGGCGCGCTGGCGAGCTCGGTGGCCGCGAGCCGCTCGCGGATGCGCTTGGCCAGCTCTTCGGCTCCCCGCACCTCCGTTTCGGGCAACACCAGCAGGAACTCGTCGCCCGCGTAGCGCGCCGCGGTGTCGGTCGCGCGCGCGCAGCGTTGCAGCGCCTCGCCTACGGCCTGGAGCAACTCGTCGCCGGCGGGGTGGCCGTAGCGGTCGTTCACCGTCTTGAGATGGTCGACGTCGATCATCACGACGGTCGCCGGCCCGCCTTTGCGCCGCCGCGCCGAGAGCGCCCGCTCGGCGGCGGCGAGGCCGTGGCGACGGTTGCCGAGCTCGGTCAGCTCGTCGGTGGCGCTCAACCGTGCGAGGCGCCTGTTCTGGTGCGCGAACTTCGTACCCAGGCGGTGCAGCACCGCGCTGAGCGACACCGGGTACACGATCAGCAGAGGTAAGCAGGCGGTCACGACGCTCATCGGCGAGTCGATGGATACCGCGAAGCCGCCGAGCGCCGACGTCGCCGCGCACGCGAGGATCATCGCCGCCACGCTGCGCAGCGCGTAGCGCGTTCCGGCGGCGGCCATCTTGTCGGCGGTGAGCATGCTGGCGAGCAGCACGCTGGGAAGCAGGTTGAACTGCATGAGCGCGATCCAGGTCCCGCCAAGGACCGAGTCGATCAGCAGACTGCGAAACTCAGAGCGCACCGGATCCGCGCTCGAGTGCGCGAGCCACCAGGCGACATGCGGCCAGACGAACGCATTGAGCGCCGCCGCCGCCCACATCCAGGCGGGCGCGTCGTGCAGGCGCAGCACCGAGGCGACGCACAGGAAGCCGAGCCCGAGTCCGAGGGTGCGCAGGCGATGGACGCGCCGGACGAAGCGCTGCCCCGGCGCCGCCCTCGCTGGCACGGGCACGTCGGAGGCGCGGTAGCCGTCGAGCGGCTCAGGCGTGGCGAGCTGAAAGGTCGGGTCGGTCATCGTGTTCGCGGGTTGACCACGCTCCGGGCGGACCGACGCTTCCGGGCGGCATTAGCCCCTAAGGGTCAATGCATTGCCGGCAGCGCAGCCCCCAGGGGGCTTGATGGCTCCGTCCGCAATAACCATACCACCAGCTCGGTCTCAAACTTGCCGCGAGGGGTACCAGTTGGGGCTCTCACTCTGATGCTTGTGAGTACTCGCACTCACGTAGAAGCCGGTGGATCTGTGAATCGAAAAACGCCTCCCGAGGCTGGAACCAACGGCCCCGTCGAGGCTCCATTGCTTGCCGCCGGCGCGCTTCTTTCAGGCTAGACTTCCGTCCGGACGCCGGTCTCGGCGTCCGCGTTACGCTTTGCTCTCGGTCCGTCGCAACCCCAGATTTCAGTGATGATCTCCGCCCGCTCCCTCGTCCGCCTCGCCCTGCCCCTCGCCCTCGTCTCCACCACTGCCGGCGCCACGCTGCCCAGCGGCGTCGTCCAGGGACCGACAGTCGAGGGAGTCACCCAGTACAGCCTTCCCAATGGGCTCAGGGTGCTGCTCTTCCCTGACGCCACCCAGCCGAAGACTACGGTCAGCGTGACCTATCTCGTCGGCTCGCACATGGAGAACTACGGCGAGACGGGGATGGCGCACCTGCTCGAGCACCTCATGTTCAAGGGCACGAGGACCCGCGGCAACCTCATGACCGAGATGGGCCGGCGCGGCATGGACTTCAACGGTTCGACCTGGTTCGACCGCACCAACTATCACGAGACGTTCCCGGCTTCGCCCGAGAGCCTCGAGTGGGCGCTCTCGATGGAGGCCGATCGGATGGTGAACTCGCGCATCGCCAGGAGCGACCTCGACAGCGAGATGACGGTCGTGCGCAACGAGATGGAGAACGGCGAGAACAATCCGCACTCGATCCTCGTGCAGCGGATGCTCGCGAGCGCGTTCGAGTGGCACAACTACGGCAAGGAGCCGATCGGCGCGCGCACCGACGTCGAGCGCGTGAGCATCGACCGGCTGCAGGCGTTCTACCGGCAGTACTATCAGCCCGACAACGCGGTGCTGATCGTCGCCGGCGCGTTCGATCCCGAAGGGACGTTGGGTAGCATCGCGAAGCACTTCGGACCGATCCCCCGGCCGTTGCGAAAGCTGCCGGCGCTGTATACCGACGAGCCGGTGCAGGACGGCGAGCGCCAGGTGGTGCTGCGGCGGGTGGGCGACGCGCAGATCGTGGGCGCGCTCTACCACACCGTGCCGCAGGCGAGCCCCGACTACGTCGCGCTCGATGCGCTCACCGAGATCATGACCATCCAGCCGGCGGGCCGGCTCTATCGCGCGCTGGTCGACACCAGGCTTTCCAGTACCGTCGAGGGCGACAACTGGGGCATGCACGATCCGGGCGTGGCGATGTTCTTCGCCAACGTGTCGGGCGAGGATTCGCTGCCCAAGGCGCGCGAGGCGCTGCTCGCCACCCTGGAGAACGTGAAGCAACACCCGATAACCGACGAGGAGCTGGAGCGGGTCAAGGCGCGGGCCGAGAACGACTACGACCGCGTGCTCTCCAACCCGCAGCAGTTCGCCTCGGCGCTCTCCGAATCGATCGCCAGCGGCGACTGGCGGCTGTTCTTCCTCGAGCGCGACCGCTGGCGCAACGTCACCGTCGCGGACGTGCAGCGCGTCGCCGAGGAGTATCTCAAGCGCTCCAACCGGACCATCGGGGAGTTCATTCCCGACGCCAAGCCGGATCGCGCGCCGGCGCAGACGGCAGTCGACGTCGAGGCGATGGTCAAGGACTATCACGGCGAGCCGCCGATCGCCGCCGGCGAGGCGTTCGATCCCACGCCCGCCAACCTCGACGCGCGCACCCAGCGCTTCACGCTCGCCAGCGGCATGAAGGTGGCGCTGCTACCGAAGCGCACGCGCGGCGCCACCGTGCAGTTCATGCTGCGCATGCATCACGGCGACGAGCACGCGCTCGTCGGCAAGGACACCGAGGCCTCGCTCGCCGCGTCGCTGCTGCAGCGCGGGACGCTCAAGCGGACGCGCCAGCAGATCCAGGACGCCCTGGACATCGACCGCGCGCGGGTATCGATCTCGGGCGACGCGACCCGCACCGACGTGCGCGGCCATACCGTGCACGATAAGCTCCCCGACACGCTCAGGCTCCTCGCCGAGGTGCTACGCGAGCCGGCTTTTCCCGCGGACGAGTTCGTGAAGCTGCAGCGCGAGCGCACCACGGACATCGAGGGTCGGCGCAGCGATCCCGAGGACGTGGCCTCGCGCGCGCTGGCCCGGTACGAGAATCCGTACCCGGAAGGCGACGTGCGCTACATGCCGACGGTCGATGAGGAGGTTTCCGAAATCGATTCGACGAAGCTCGACGACGTCAAGGACTTCTACAGGCGCTTCGCCGGCGGCAGCTACGCCGAGCTGGCGATCGTCGGCGACTTCGACGCGGCGAGGATCCGGCCGCTGCTCGCCGGGCTCTTCGGCGACTGGCGCTCGGCCGAGCCGTTCACCCGCGTGCCCAACCCGCTGCTGGTCAAGCGGGCGATGGAGATCCACGAGGAGACGCCGGACAAGGCCAACGCAGTGCTCGCCGGCGAGCTGGCGCTGCCGATCACCGACACGAGCGACGACTATTCGGCGCTCAAGGTCGCCAACTACATCCTCGGCGGCTCGCCCAGCTCCCGCCTCTGGGAGCGGATCCGCCAGCGCGAGGGGCTCTCCTACGGGGTGTACTCCACGCTCGAGGCCAGCAGCTTCGAGCCCAACACGTCGCTCGCGGTGGAGGCGATCTTCGCGCCGGAGAATCTCTCCCGGTTCAAGAAGGCACTCGCCGAAGAGCTGAGCCGCGCCGTGAAGGACGGTTTCACCGCGCAGGAAGTCGCGGACGCGAAGAAGGCGCTCCTGCAGGAGCGCGCCCTCGCCCGGGCCCAGGACAGCGGCCTCGCCCGCGAGCTGGCGCGGCAGGCGTACCTGGGCCGCACCTTCGCCGACAACGCGGCGCTCGACGCGAGGATCGCGGCGGCGATGCCCGACCAGGTCAACGCGGCGCTGCGCAAGTACGTGCGCCCCGACGCCTTCGTCGAGGTGTACGCCGGCGATTTCGCGAAGAAGGCGACGCCGTAGGTCGGGGATTTATGCCGATGTACGATACGCTTCGGTCGTCGTACGTGGTGTGCGAACGAATTCGCACCTACTTGCCGGTCCGTCGCAAGAACCGCCCGGCCCGGTTCCCCGTGACCGCGCCGCGCGCGTAGGCGAGGGTCCCCGCCACGACGACGTAGTCGATGCCTTCCGCCGGACGCGTCGGCTCGTCGAACGTCGCGCGATCGATGATGCGCTGCGCATCGAAGACGACGAGATCGGCGTGCTTGCCCGGCGCGATCTGGCCGCGGTCGCGCAAGCCAAACCGCTGTGCCGGCAGCCCCGTCATCCGCCGGACCGCTTCCTCGAAAGAAAAGAGCCCGACCTCGCGCGCGTAGTGCCCCAGCACGCGCGGGAACGTTCCCCACAGCCGCGGGTGCGGATGCCGGTCGTGCGGCAGCCCGTCCGAGCCGATCATCGTGGCGGGGTAGGCGAGCACGCGCCGCACGTCGTCCTCGCGCATGCTGAAGTAGATGGCGCCGCCGGGCTCCAGCCGCTCGCACGCTTCACGCAGCGTGCAGCCCCATTCGCGGGCGATGTCCGCGAGCATGCGCCCGCTCGTCTCCGGATACGGCGTCGACCAGGCGACCAGGATGTCGATCGCGCCGTCGGCCATCTCTGGACGCAATATGGTCGATGCGGCCGCATACGGATACGCGTCCAGCCCGATCGGCTGGCGACGTCGCGCCGCGTCGATGTGCGCCAGCGTCTCGACCGAGCGTCCCCAGTTCTCCGGGCCCGAGCACTTGTGATGCGAGATCGTCACCGGCAGGCCGGCATCGCGGGCCGCCGTGAACGCCTCGTCGAGAGAGGGGATCACGTCCCTGCCCTCGTCGCGGATGTGCGTGGAGTAGACGCCGCCCGCTTCCGCCGCGACGCGGGCGAGCATGGTGACTTCCGCGACGTCGGCAGCCGCGTTGGTCGGATAGTAGAGGCCGGTGCTGAAGCCGATCGCGCCGGCGTCCATCGCCTCGCGGGCGAGCGCCGCCATCGCCGATTGCTCGGTCGGCGTGGCTTCGCGATACGGATCCTTCATCGTCGCGACGCGCAGCGTCGAGTGGCCGAAGAGCGCCGCGACGTTGACCGCGGGACGCGCCGCGTCGACCGCTTCGGCGTAGGCGCGCATCGTCGGAAAGACGTGCTTCCCCCGACCACCGAGCAGATTGAGCGGCGGCGGCACGTCGGGATGCACCAGCGGCGCGAGGCTGATGCCGCAGTTGCCGACGACGACCGTGGTCACGCCCTGGCTGAGCTTCGGCAGCGACTGCGGCGACGACAGCACATACTGGTCGTCGTGCGTGTGCACGTCGATGAAGCCGGGAGCGATCACGCGCCCGGACACGTCGATGCCCGTCGCGCCGCGAGCCTCGAGGTCCGGGCCGACCTCGGCGAGGCGATCCTCCTCCAGCCGTACGTCGGCGCGATAGCCTGGCGCGCCGGTACCGTCGATCACCATGCCGCCGCGGAGCAGGAGATGCGCGCTCGCCATCACGCCCTTCGAAAGAAGATCCGCATCTACCAAGCGCCGACGATCTTGCGCAGCGCCTCGCCGATCCCCTTCGCGGCGCCGAGCACGGCCGCCGGCACGAGCATGCCGTCCGGTCCCGGGAACGGCGCCGTGTAGCCGCCGGCCTCCTCGATCAGCAGCAGCCCGGCCATCGCGTCCCAGGCGTTGAGCGAAAGCTCGATGAAGCCGTCGAGTCGCCCGGCCGCGACGTAGGCGAGCTGCAGGGCGCCCGCGCCCATGTTGCGGGTCGCCACGCCGGCGTCCATCAGCGCGTGGCGCAACGCGAGCACGCGCGGATCGGGCCGGCGGTCGTTGTGGCCGACGCCGACGAAGGCTTGCGACAGTTCGGCGCAGTCGCTCGCCTTGAGTCGCACGTCGCCGCCCGTGCGCTCGACCCATGCGCCCTCGCCGCGCCGCCCGTGGAAGAGCTCGTCGTGCTCCGGATCGTAGATCACGCCGATCTCGCGCACGCCGTTCTCGAGGTAGGCGATGGAGACGCAGTAGTAGCGCACGCCGCGGAGGAAGTTGTGCGTGCCGTCGATCGGGTCGACGACCCAGACATGATTGAGATCGCCGGCGAACGCGGCCGATGTCTCCTCGCCGAAGAAGGCGTCGCTCGGAAACGCCGCGGCGAGGTGGCCGCGGATCAGCTCTTCGACCGCCCGGTCGGCGCGGCTCACGAGGTCCTGCGCGCCCTTGTGTTCGACCTCCAGGACTTCGCGCTGAGCGAAGAAGCTGCGGGCGAGCGCGCCGGCCTTGCGGGCGATGTCGAGCGCGGCGATGTAGCGGGCGGACAAGGGCACGGTACGTCCTTCGGATCGATCGCTCAAGGATACACAAACCGGAGCTTCCCTCGGTTGCCTTGAGTGGCGAACTGCGACAGAATTTCGGGTCCGCACACCCGTCGCGCTCGCCTGAAAGGGTGCTCGGGGCCAGGGCCGCGAAGCTGCTGCCGCCCGCACGTGCGACGGAGCCACCCTATTTCCCTCGCCGGCCCGATGCGCAACACCACGCCCTTCGCCACCGGCCGGCCACTCGACGTCGTCTGCCTGGGCCGATTCGCGGCCGACTTTTACGCGCAGCAGATCGGCGCCCGGCTCGAGGACGTGACGAGCTTCGCCAAGTATCTCGGCGGCTCGTCGGCCAACACCGCGTTCGGTTGCGCGCGCCTGGGGCTGAAAGCGGGGCTGATCTCGCGCATCGGCGACGACGGCCTCGGCCACTTCCTGGTCGAGACGATCGCCCGGGAAGGCTGCGACGTGTCGCACGTTTCGGTCGACCCGACGCGGCTCACCGGTGCGGTCGTGCTGGGCATCAAGGATCGCAGCAGTTTCCCGCTCATCTTCCTGCGCGAGAACTGCGCCGACATGGCGATCGCGGAAGCCGACGTCGAGGAAGCCTATATCGCGAGCGCGAAGACGCTCCTCATCACCGGCACCCATCTCTCGACCGAGTACATCAACCGCATCAGCTCGCTCGCGCTGGAGCGCGCGCGCCGGAACGACGTGCGCACCGTGCTCGACATCGACTATCGGCCGGTGCTGTGGGGGCTCACCCGACGCGGCGACGGCGAGACGCGCTACATCCGCTCGGACAACGTCACCGCGCACATCCAGCGCATGCTGCCGGAGTTCGATCTCATCATCGGCACCATCGAGGAATTCAACATCGCTGGCGGCAGCGGCGACATCATGGCGTCGCTCCGAGCCATTCGCGGCGTCACGCCGGCGACTCTCGTAGTCAAGCGCGGGCCGCTGGGCTGCGCCGTGATCGACGGCGCGATCCCGCGCTCGCTCGACGACGCCTTCAACGGCAAGGGTGTGACGGTCGAGGTGCTCAACGTACTCGGCGCCGGGGACGCCTTCTCCGCCGGCTTTCTCTCCGGTTGGGTGCGCGGCGAGGATTACGACGCCTGCTGCCGCTACGCCAACGCCTGCGGCGCGCTGGTCGTCTCGCGCCACGGCTGCGCGCCGGCGATGCCCACGCGCATCGAGCTCGATTACTATCTCGAGCAGGCGCACGCGATCCCGCGCCCCGATCAGGACGCGACGCTCACCCGACTGCACCGCGTCACCACTCCGCGGGCGCCGCGGCATGAGGTTCTCGCCTTCGCCTTCGATCACCGGCCGCAGTTCTTCGAGCTGGCGCGCGAAGCCGGCGCGGCCGAGACCCGGCTCCCGAAGCTGAAGCGGCTCTTCGTCGACGCGGTGGCGGCGACGGAGAAGAGGTTGGGACTGGAAGGAAGCGTCGGTCTCCTCTGCGACGACCGCTACGGCCAGGACGCGCTCAACGCCGCGACGGGACGCGGCTGGTGGATCGGCCGGCCGGTCGAGCTGCCCGGATCGAATCCGCTCGTCTTCGATCAAGGGCGCTCGGTCGGCACGACGCTCCTCTCGTGGCCCGCCGAGCACGTCGTGAAGTGCCTCGTGCGCTATCACCCGGACGATTCCATCGACGCGCGGCTCGAGAACGAGGCGCAGGTGCGCACGCTCTACGATGCCGTGCAGGCGAGCGGGCACGAGCTGCTGCTCGAGATCATCCCGCCGTCGACACTGCCGCGCGCGGCGGACACGGTCTATCGCGCGCTCAAGCGCTTCTACAATCTCGGCGTCTATCCGGAGTGGTGGAAGCTCGAGTCGATGCCCCCGGCCGAGTGGCGGGCGATCGACGCGCTTATCGCCGAGCGTGATCCATATTGCCGCGGCGTGGTGCTGCTCGGACTCAACGCGCCGGCCGACGAGCTCGCGGCGGCTTTCGGCGAGGCGCGCGCGAGCCGGACATGCCGGGGCTTCGCCGTGGGACGCACGATCTTCCACGAGCCGTCGCGCGCGTGGCTCGCGGGCGAGATCGACGATGCGGCTCTGGTAGAGCGCGCGAGCGCCGGCTTCGAGAAGCTCATCCGTGCGTGGCGCGACGCGCGCGGCCAACGTATCGAACGCGCCGCGTGAGGAGGATCCCGTGAACGAGACTCAGCGCAGCGCGATCCGAACGGCGAACTCGACTGGGACGGTTCGCCTCACCGTGGCGCAGGCGCTCGTGCGCTATCTCGTGGCCCTCGCCGCCGACACGGGATTGCCCGGCGTGGGCACCGCGCCGCTCTTCGGGGGCGTGTTCGCGATCTTCGGTCACGGCAACGTCGCCGGCGTCGGCGAGGCGCTCTACGGGCATCGCGCCCAGCTGCCGACCTACCGGGCACACAACGAGCAGGCGATGGCGCACGCGGCGATCGCCTACGCCAAGGCGCACATGCGCCGCCGCATGATGGCGTGCACGACCTCGATCGGACCCGGCGCCACGAACATGGTCACGGCGGCTGCGCTGGCGCACGTAAATCGGTTGCCCGTTCTCCTCTTGCCCGGCGACATCTTCGTCTCTCGAGCGCCCGACCCGGTGCTGCAGCAGGTGGAGGATTTCCACGACGGCAACGTGTCGGCCAACGACTGCTTCAGGCCGGTGTCACGCTACTTCGAGCGCATCATGCATCCGGAGCAGCTTCTGAGCGTGCTGCCGCGGGCGATCCGCGTGCTGACCGATCCCGCCTTGTGCGGACCGGTGACGCTGGCGCTGCCCCAGGACGTGCAGACGATGGCGTTCGACGTTCCGGAGAGCTTCTTCGCGCCCGACACGATTCTCTTCGCTGCGCCCCCGCCCGACGAAGCGGCGCTCTCCCGCGCCGTAGCGCTGCTGCGCGCATCGAAACGGCCGCTGGTCATCGCCGGCGGCGGCGCGCTCTATGGGCTCGCGACCGATGCGCTGCGCACCTTCGCGGACGCGCACGGCGTTCCGGTCGCGGAGACGCAGGCCGGCAAAGGCGCGTTGCCCTGGGACCATCCGCTCCAGCAGGGCGCGATCGGCGTCACGGGCTCGCCGGCGGCGAATACGCTCGCGCGCGAGGCCGACGTGGTGCTCGCGATCGGCACGCGGCTGCAGGATTTCGTGACCGGATCGCATTCGCTCTTTCCGAAGGCGAAGCTCGTCTCGCTCAACGTCAACGCGTTCGACGCGCTCAAGTGGCATGCGACCGAGCTCGTCGCCGACGCCGGGGCGGGGCTCACCGTCCTCACGCGCGCGCTCGAGACGTGGCGCTCCGACGCTGCGTGGGAAGCCGATGCGAAGAAGCGCGCCGATGCGTGGCGCGCGGACATCGCGCGCATCACCGGCGGGCGCGACATGAAGCTGCCGTACGAGGGCGAGGTGATCGGGGCGGTGCAGCGCTCGGCTGCCGATTCGCCTAAGGACGACATCGTCGTCTGCGCCGCCGGGACGCTTCCCGGAGATCTGCACAAGCTCTGGCGCACCGGTGTGCCGGGCGGCTATCACGTCGAGTACGGCTATTCGTGCATGGGCTACGAGATCGCCGGCGGGCTGGGTGTGAAGATGGCGCATCCGGACCGCGAGGTGGTCGTGATCCTGGGCGACGGCAGCTATCTCATGCTCAACTCGGAGATTGCGACCTCGCTCCTGCTGGACCAGAAGCTCGTCATCGTCGTGCTCGACAACCACGGCTTCGGGTGCATCCACCGCCTGCAGCAGGCGTGCGGCGGGGCGCCATTCAACAATCTCTTCGCCGACAGCGTGCAGGGCGCGAACGGCAGGCCGAAGATCGACTTCGCCGCGCACGCCGCATCGCTCGGCGCGCAGGCCGAGAACGTGAAGACCATTCCCGACCTCGAGGCGGCGCTCAAGCGTGCCCGCGCCGCGGAGCGCACGAGCGTGGTCTGCATCGAGACCGATCCGAACCGGGCGACCGAGGAAGGCGGCTGGTGGTGGGAAGTAGCGGTGCCCGAAGTCTCGGAGCGCGAGCAGGTGCGCACGGCGCGGGTGGCATACGAGGAAGGGAAGAAGAAGCAGAGACCATGATGCCGGACACTCGCGATCGTCGTTGCGATGCAGGCGCGAATTCATTCGCGCGCCGTCCGGATAGATCCGGACCTATGGCGGGAATGACGAGCCATGCCTGACGCCTTCTCGGTCAAGATCGGCATTAACCCGATTTCCTGGACCAACGACGATCTGCCTTGGCTCGGGGGCGAGACGCCGCTCGAGGTCGCGCTTTCCGAGGGCAAGGCGATCGGCTACCAAGGCTTCGAGCTCGGCAACAAGTTTCCGCGCGACCCCGAAGCGCTCGAGCGCGTGCTGGCGAAGCACGGGCTGGAGCTCGTCTCCGGCTGGTACTCCGGACGGCTGGCGCACCGTTCGGTGGAAGAGGAAATCGCCGCGGTCGCTTCCCATCTCGAGCTTCTCGCCGCCAACGGCGCGGGCGTCATGGTTTACGGCGAAGTCGCCGACAGCGTCCAGGGCGCGGCGGTGCCGCTGTACAAGCGCCCGCGCTTCCGCTCCGATGGCGAGTGGCGCGCCTACGCCGACCGGCTCACTGCCTTCGCGCGGCACACGCTGGCGCGCGGCGTGCGCGTCGCCTACCACCATCACATGGGCACGTACGTGCAGGAGCCCGCCGATGTCGATCGCCTCATGGGCCTTGTCGGGGACGAGGTCGGACTGCTCTTCGACACCGGCCACATGGCCTTCGCCGGCGGCGATCCCGTGGCGATGCTCGCGAAACACCTGGGGCGCGTTTGCCACGTGCACTGCAAGGACGTGCGTCCGGCCGTGATCGCTATGGCGCGCAATCGCGCGTGGAGCTTCCTCGAGGCAGTGATCAACGGCGTGTTCACCGTCCCGGGGGACGGCGCAATCGACTTCCCCGGCGTCGTCGCGCTGCTTCGCGACCACGGCTATCGCGGCTGGCTAGTGGTGGAAGCGGAGCAGGACCCGGTGGTCGCACCGAGCTATGCGTATGCCGAGGAGGGATACAGGCACCTTCGGCAGCTCGTTGATCCGCTGCCCAAAGTGTGTGCGCGCGCAGCGCCAAGCGAGAACCGGAGAGCGTCGCCATGAGCCTGCTCGTCAAGGCGCGGCGAGACGGACGCAGCATCGTCGAAGTCACGCCGAAGACGGCGGGATGGAAGTACGTCGGCTTCGCCGCGTATCGGCTCGAAGGCGGCGGGACCCTGGCGCTCGCCTCCGACGCGCTGGAGCGCTGTCTCGTCGTGCTGCAAGGCACGGTCACGGTGCGCGCCGGCGACCAGACGTGGCGCGAGATCGGCGAGCGCGCAAGCGTGTTCGAGGACCGCTCGCCGTACGCGGTCTACGTGCCGCCCGGCACGCCCGCATCGATCGCGGCGCATACCGACGCGGAAGTCGCGGTGGCCAGCGCTCCGGGCGCGAGCGCCGATTCGCCGCGGCTGATCGAGCCCGCGCGCATGAAGCGCTTCTCTCGCGGCATCGGCGCGAACACGCGCTACGTGTGCGACATCCTGCCGGAGACGGAGCCCGCCGATCGCCTGCTCGTGGTCGAGGTGCGCACACCGAGCGGGCACTCGTCGAGCTATCCGCCGCACAAGCACGACACCGACCGTCCGCCCGACGAGACCTCGCTCGAGGAGACCTATTACCATCGCCTCAATCCGGCGCAGGGGTTCGTCTTCCAGCGCGTCTACACCGACGATCGCTCGCTCGACGAGTCGATGGCGGTCGAGGATCGCGACGTGGTGATGGTGCCGCGCGGCTACCATCCGGTAGTCGTGCCCTACGGCTACGAGTCCTACTACCTCAACGTGATGGCCGGCCCGAAACGCGCCTGGCACTTCCACAACGATCCGGCGCACGAATGGATGCTCCGTTAGATGCGAATTCATTCGCACGGTGGACAAGCACGAATTCATTCGAACGTAGGTGCGAGTTCATTCGCACGATGGAGATCGCATGACTGACGTCGCACTCTTCGGCGCCGGACGCATCGGCAAGATCCACGCGGGCAACCTCGCGCGCCAGCCCGGCGTGAATCTCAAGTACGTCGTCGACGTGAACGCCGCGGCGGCCGCGGAGCTGGCGCAGAAGTACGGCGCGGCGACCGCAAGCGCCGATCAGGTTTTCGGCGACGCGGCGGTGCGCGCGGTGGTGATCGGCTCGTCCACCGATACGCATGCCGAGCTGATTCACCGCGCTGCCGCCGCGAAGAAGGCCATTTTCTGCGAGAAGCCGGTCGATCTGTCGCTCGGCCGGGCGCGCGAGTGCCGCGCGGCGGTTGTCGAGGCGGGCGTGCCGTGCCTCATCGGCTTTCAGCGCCGCTACGATCCGACCTTTGCCGCGCTCAAGTCACGGCTCGACGCCGGAGAGATCGGCGAGCCGGAGATGCTGGTCGTCACCAGTCGCGATCCCGGTGCACCGCCGGTCGAGTACATCAAGGTGTCGGGCGGCATCTTCAGGGACATGCTGATCCACGACTTCGACATCTTCCGCTGGATCCTCGGCGACGAGGCAGCGAACGTGTACGCGACGGGAAGCTGCCTCACCGATCCGGCGGTCGGCCAGGCCGGCGACATCGACTCCACCGCCGTGGCGATCCGCACGCGGAAGGGCCGGCTCGCGCTCATCAATACCTCGCGCCGCGCCGCGTACGGCTACGACCAGCGTTTCGAGGTGCTGGGCAGCAGGGGCATGCTGCAGGCCGGAAACCACACGCCTACGGAAGTCGTCGCCTCTACCGCCGCGAGCGTCAGCCGCGACAAGCCCGAGCATTTCTTCCTCGAGCGCTACCGCGTGGCCTACGCCAACGAGATGGGGCATTTCTTCGATGCCCTCGCCAAGGGCTCGCCGCTGCGCACGTCGATCGACGACGGCGTGAAGGCGCTCGAGCTCGCGGAGGCGGCCACCACGTCGTGGCGCGAGAAGCGCATCGTCGAGCTGTAGCTCGGGACTCATCCCGACGTGCCAGGCTGAATCGACTCGGCCCAACGGAGAGCTCATGACGGCATCTTCTTCCCTGCGCGTCGGCATCGCGGGCCTGGGTCGGCTCGGCAAGCGCCACGCCCGGAATCTGGCACAGCGCGTGCCGGGGGCGAGGCTCGTGGCCGCGTGCAGTCCCGTCGCCGAGGAGCGTGAATGGGCGAAGAGCGCGCTCGGCGTCGAGGCGCCGCACGCCCACTATCGCGACCTCCTCGCCCGAAGCGACGTCGACGCGGTGTTCCTGGTCACGCCCACGGCGCTGCATCCGCAGCAGATCGTCGAGGCGCTGCAGGCGGGCAAGCACGTGTTCTGCGAGAAGCCGCTCGCGCTCGACCTCGACGATTGCCGCCGCGTCGAAGCGGAAGCGGCCCGGCATCCGAAACTCAAGGTGATGATCGGCTATGGGCGGCGCTTCGATCCCAGCTACGCCGACGCCTACGCCAAGGTGCGCTCCGGCGCGATCGGCACCGCGTTCCTGGTGCGCTCGCAGAACCTGGACATGAACGATCCGTCCGGATTCTTCGTGCGCTTCGCGCCCACGAGCGGCGGCATCTTTCTCGACTGCAGCGTGCACGACATCGATCTCGCCCGCTGGTTTCTCGGCTCGCCGAAGCCGCTGCGCGCGTTCGCGGCCGGCACCATCGCCCTGCACGAGGGTCTGCGCGAATTCGGCGACGTCGACAACGGCATCGCCACCTGCGAGTTCGAAGGCGGAAAGCTCGCCTGCTTTTACGCCTCGCGCACCATGGCGCACGGGCACGAGAGCGCGACGGAAGTCTTCGGAACGCACGGCAGGCTCTGGATCGGAGCCAATCCGCGATTGAACCGCGTCGAGATCTCCGACGCGCACGGCGTGCGCAACGAGTGCACGCCGACGTTCTACGAGCGCTTCGAGGAGGCGTTTCTCCGCGAGACGATCGAGTTCGTGCAAGCCGTCGCCGAGGACCGGGCCCCGGCGCTCACCCTGCGCGACGCGACCGAGGCCACGCGCATCGGTATCGCGCTGCGCGAGTCGCTCTCCAGCCGCAGGATCGTCGAGCTCTGACCGCGCGCCGGCTCAGCCCTCGTACTTCTCGACCACGTCCGCGGGCCGCACGTGCGCCCCGGACGGCGGTTGCCCGAACTCCTGCAGCGCTCGCCGCTGGCGCAGCAGATCCCAGCACTGGTCGAGGTCGATTTCGAGCGCCGCGAGCTGCTCCTTCTCGATCGGGCTCAATGACGGCTTGTTGCGCAGCGCGTGCTCGTCCGCGACCAGGCGTTGGATGCGGGCGAGCACGGGCGACTCCGAGCCTTGATCAGCCATGTCGATCCTCCCGCTTCGATCTCACGACGTCGCGTGCGACAGGAAGCGCTCCTTGGAAATGTCCTTGTTGGTGTAATCGGGAAGCAGCGCCGTGGACACGAGGCTCAGGACCGCGCAGCCGGCGATGTACCAGGCGATCGCGTAGCCGGTCTGGAAGTGCGCGAACAGCGCCGCGGCGATGAGGGGCGCGGGTCCGCCGGCGATCACCGAGGCGAGCTGATAGCCGAGCGAGGCGCCGCTGTAGCGAAGCCGCCCGGTGAACGCTTCGGCGATCAGCGCCGCCTGCGGCCCGTACATCATGTCGTGCGGGATGAGCGAGAGCACGATCGCGACGAAGATCCACAGCGGGTTTTCGGTGTAGAGCATGGCGAAGTACGCGAAGCCGAAGAACAGCATAACCGCCGCGCCGGAGAGGTACATGTTCTTGCGTCCGATCCGGTCGGACAGGTATCCGAAGAACGGGATGCTGAAGAACGACAGCACCGAAGCCGCCAGGACGGCGATCAGCAGGAAGTCGCGGCTCTGCTTGAGCGTTCCCGTGCCGTAGGAAAAGACGAAGGCGGTGAAGATGTAGAACGGCGCCTGCTCGGCCATGCGCAGGAGTGCGGACAGTAGGATCTCCTTGGGCTGACGCCGGATCACCTCCAGCGTCGGCGTGCGCTCGATGCGTCTCTCCTGGATCAGCTTCGAGAAGACCGGCGTCTCCAGGATGCGCAGCCGGATGTAGAGCCCGATACCCACCAGGATGATCGACAGCGCGAACGGCACGCGCCAGCCCCACGCCATGAACGCCTCGCCCGACATCTGGCTGAAGGCGAGCACGATCAGGTTGGCGATGAACAGCCCGGCCGGAACGCCGAACTGCGGCCACGACGCCGCGAAGCCGCGATGGGCGTTGGTCTTGGTCCACTCCATCGACATCAGCACCGAGCCGCCCCATTCGCCGCCCACGCCCACGCCCTGGATGAACCGCAGGATGGTGAGGATGACCGCGCCCCAGATGCCGATCTCGGTGTAGGTCGGCACGAAGGCGACGGCGAAGGTCGCGAGCCCCATGCAGAGCAGCGTGGCGATCAGGGTGGACTTGCGGCCGATCCGGTCGCCGTAGTGGCCGAAGATGGCCGCCCCGATCGGGCGGGCGACGAAACCCACGGCGTAGATTCCGAACGCCTCCAGCGTCCCGACCAGCGGATCGGAGTGGGGAAAGAAGAGCTTGGCGAAGACCAGGCCGGTGACGATGCTATAGAGAAAGAAGTCGTACCACTCGATGGTCGTGCCGACGGTGCTGGCGATGACCGCGCGGCGCAGCTGACGGCGCTGTTCGGTCGCGGGGAGCTCCGCCAGGCGGGCGCTCGATGTCGTCATGACAGCCTCCTGGGGCTTCTGCGATATATATCTTTGATGGGGCGATGGCCAAATTGTTGCGCGGCGTCACCCTCAAGCCGGCGGCGGCGCGTGCGGTATGCTCGCGGACGTGTTGATCTGCCAGCTCTCCGACCTGCACGTGCGCCGCCCCGGCGAGCTCGCCTATCGGCGCGTCGACACGGAGTCCTACGTCCGCCGCTGTGTGTCCGACATCGCCCGGCTGGAGCCTCGGCCGGATGCGATCGTCATCACCGGCGATCTCGTCGACCGCGGCTCCGAGGAGGAATACGCGCACGCCCGGACGCTGCTCGCGCCGCTCGCGGTGCCGATCTACGTCATCCCGGGCAATCACGACGACCGCGCGGCGCTGCGACGGGCGTTCCCGGACGCCGCGCCCGTCGACGACGGAGCCGGTTTCGTGCAGTACGCGACGAGCGTGGGGCCGATGCGTCTGATCGCGCTCGACACGCTGCTGCCGGGCGAAGGCGGCGGCCGGCTGTGCGAGGCGCGGCTCGCCTGGCTCGAGGAGGCGCTCGTCTACGCCTCGCCGGCGCCGGTGGTTATCCTGATGCACCATCCTCCGTTCGCCACGGGGATCGAATACATGGACGTCGTCGGGCTCGAAACGGCGCATCCCCTGGAGCCGATCATCCGCCGCCATCCCAACGTGGAGCGCATCCTGTGCGGCCATGTGCACCGCACCATCGTCCAGCGCTTCGGCGGGACGCTCGCCGTCACCTGCCCGAGCCCCGCGCATCAGGTCGCCCTGGACTTCGCCGCCGGTGCGCCGGCCTCCTTCGTGATGGAGCCGCCCGGCTATCTGCTGCACCGCTGGAGCGAGGGCGAGGGTTTCACGACGTATGCCGCCGTGCTGGGGGACTACGACGGTCCGTATCGCTTCTACGAGCCTGGCGCGACGCCGGGCTGATGCGGCGCCAGCGCCGGGCTAAGGCGCGCTATGCCTCGACGAGGATCGCGGCGAACTCCATGAGGTCGCGCGGCGGAGGCGGGGGCTGGAACGGCGGTTGCTCGGGTATTCCACCGATGCGCAGGATGCTCCGACCCTCGCACTCGACGTAAAGCGCGCGGTCATGCGGGTCCGTCAGCGGATCGAAGAATCCGGACTCCGGCCGGCCGGGCAGCGCGAAGGAGTTGAGCAGGGTGTACCACTGCACGCCCAGGTCCGCCGTCCAGAACACACCCGCGGTGCCCAAGGCGAAGCGCGTCGCCCGCTCGCCCCGCATGAACAGCATGTCCTGGAGGGTCGACTTGCCGATTCTGAGCTTGCCGCCCGCGGTCGCGACATAGCTGAGCCAGAAATCGGCCGGGAAGCTCTCGCCGCCGTCGACCGATACCTTCACTCCGCCGTAGTCGAGGACGTAGACATTGTCCGGATCGAACGGATCGACGAACCAGCGCAGCGCTCCGGTATAGATCTCGTCCCAGGCCGATTCGTCCGAGCTGAGCTTGTACACGGTCCCCGATGAATCGCCGACGTAGAACGCCGTGACGAGGTGCCCTCCGGAGGGCTGGACGATGTCGACGTTCTTCGGCAGCTGTGGGCCGATCTTGGTGGCGCTCGCCGGATTGATCCAGTCGTCGACCGTCGCGATCGACGAGATCGCCATCGTTCGCACCACGTTCGACTCGCCGTCGAGCGTTTGGTGGATGAATACGTAGTCGCCGCCGGGCATGGGTAGCTCGGTGGCGAGCGTGCGGATCAGCGGGCGAAGGCCGCGCAGCACCAGTCCCGAGGTGGCGTACGGCACCAGCTTGTCCGAACGGGCGGCGCGGCAGTCGGATCGCCCGGGACGAGCTTGCGCGGCGACGGCACGTAGATTTTCTGGGCGCGCAGGCTCGGATCGGGATACTTCGCGGGGTCGGGATTCGTGATCACCGAGATGGATCCAGGGCTCCGCCGCGGCAGGAATTGCATGACCTGGTTCGTTTGCGCGACGTCGGCGAACCAGCAGTCGCAGTCGCCGCAACCCTCTCGCGGATCGCCCCAGTTCGCGCCGCCGTCGAGGCTGAAGAATTCGTCGTTGTCGCCGCAGCCGAAATACAGCGCCGGTGTTGCGCCCCCGAACAATCCCGCGATGTTGACCGGGTCGAGCGTCGCCAGGCCGAGCGCCAGGTTGAAGCTCTGGCCGCCGTCCTCGCTCCACTGGACGCCGCCGTCGTTGGCCAGCCAGATCGTTCCGGCGACGAACTGCTGCAGCAGCGCGTTCTGGTCATAGGGCGGATCGGGCGCGGCCGATTCAAGCGCGATCTCGAAGTCGGGCGTGAACGCGATCCCGTGAGGGTCGACGTGCACAAGCTGATTGCCGTGGCCCGCCTGATGCGTCGTGGAGATGTCCCAGCCGTCGAGCCGATGCCACGACTTCGCGCCCGTCGGCACGCCCGCCGCGACGTGCAGGTGGCTGTTGTCGGAAAAGAACACGAGAAAGCCCGAGCTCGTCGCCTTCGAGGCCACGAACGTGTTGCCGCTCGCCGTCGTGTCGGCGGGATCGGCGGGTCCGGCAGCGACGTCCATTGCGCCGCGCCGGTAGATTCGAAGTCGCTGAAGTCG
>Ga0335081_10001686_pt1 | contig 35091 bp, 34 predicted proteins | sample Lox_Sample_35_FD_206713 | JGI IMG/M metagenome (GOLD analysis project Ga0335081, IMG submission 206713) | Soil microbial communities from Loxahatchee National Wildlife Refuge, Florida, United States - Lox_Sample_3.5 | ecosystem: Environmental > Terrestrial > Soil > Wetlands | place: USA...
CGTGATTCCTGGATCTTCATGCGGCTCCTGCTCCTTACATGCGAAAGACGCCGTAGCGCTCCGCCTGGGGTGCGGGACCGCGGATTGCGAGGTGCAGCGCAAGCCCGAGCACGCGGCGCGAGTCGAGCGGGTCGATGACGCCATCGTCCCACAGGCGGGCGGTCGCGTAGTACGGATTGCCCTGCGACTCGTACTGTGCGCGGATCTCGCTCATGAAAGCCTCCTGCGCCGCCTGCGGCCAGGACTCGCCGCGGGCCTGCGCGGCGTCGCGGCGCACGGTGGCGAGGACCTGCGCCGCCTGCTCGCCGCCCATCACGGAAATCCTCGCATTCGGCCACATCCACAGGAAGCGTGCGCCGTAGGCGCGCCCGCACATCGCATAGTTTCCGGCCCCGAAGGAGCCACCGATGATCAGCGTGAGCTTCGGGACGGTCGCGCAGGCGACGGCGGTCACGAGCTTGGCGCCGTCCTTCGCGATTCCGGCGTGCTCGTAGCGCTGCCCGACCATGAACCCGGTGACGTTCTGCAGGAACAGCAGCGGTACACCGCGGCGGTTGGCGAGCTGCACGAAGTGCGCTCCCTTGAGCGCGGATTCGGAGAACAGGATGCCGTTGTTGGCGATGATGCCGAGCGGGCAGCCCCAGATGTGCGCGAAGCCGCACACGAGCGTCGTGCCGTAGTTGGTCTTGAATTCGTGAAACTCGGATCCGTCGACCAGACGGCCGATGATCTCGCGCACCTCGTACGGCTGACGCGTGTCCTCGGGCACGACGCCGTAGATCTCCGCGGGGTCGAGCTCGGGCTCGCGCACGCCGCTCAAGGTGAGCCACGGCGCGCGCGCTCGCGCGAGGCTCGCGAACGTCGAGCGCGCGAGCTCGAGTGCGTGCGCATCGTTCTGCGCCAGGTGATCGGCGACGCCAGAGATGCGGGCGTGCACGTCGCCGCCGCCGAGCGACTCGGCGTCGATCTGCTCGCCCGTCGCCGCCTTCACCAGCGGCGGACCACCCAGGAAGATCGTGCCCTGGTTGCGCACGATGATGGTCTCATCGGACATGGCCGGCACATAGGCGCCGCCGGCCGTGCAGCTGCCCATCACTACCGCAATCTGCGGGATGCCGCGCGCGGACATCTGCGCCTGGTTGAAGAAGATCCGGCCAAAGTGCTCCCTGTCCGGAAACACCTCCGCCTGCAGCGGCAGGAACGCGCCGCCTGAGTCGACGAGGTACACGCAGGGGAGGTGGTGCTCGAGCGCGACTTCCTGCGCCCGCAGGTGCTTCTTCACGGTCACGGGAAAATAGGTCCCGCCCTTGACGGTCGCATCGTTCGCGATCACGAGCGCCTCGTGGCCGTGAATGCGGCCGATGCCCGCGATCAGGCCGGCCGCCGGCGCATCCCCGTCATAGAGACCGTGGGCGGCGAGCGGTGAGAGCTCGAGAAAGGGCGCGCCGGGGTCGAGCAGCGTGCGCACGCGCTCGCGGGGCAGGAGCTTGCCGCGTGCCTCGTGCCTGCGCCGGGCATCCGCGCCGCCGCCGAGGCTCACGCGCTCGAGATGTGCGCGCAGCTCCGCCGCGAGCTCGCTCATGCGCGCATGGTTCGCGCGGAAGCGCGCGTCAGCGGAATCGATCTGAGAGCTAAGGCGCGCCACGGGGCGTCATTGTGGGTGCAGGGGGAGCGCTGTTTCAACTGCAGAAGCGGCGCCGGCTTGTGCGAATGCGACTCATGCGGCCTCGACGGCCATCGCAACCGCCTCGCCGCCGCCGATGCATAGCGAGGCGATGCCGCGGCGCTTGCCGCGGGCCTTGAGGGCATGAACCAGCGTCGCGAGGATGCGGGCGCCGGTCGCGCCGATCGGGTGTCCGAGCGCGCAGGCCCCGCCGTTGACGTTGACACGGACCGGATCGAGATCGAGCTCGCGGATCGCGGCCAGCGTCACCGCGGCGAACGCCTCGTTGATCTCGTACAGATCGACGTCGCGCGCGGCCCAGCCGAGCTGCTCGAGAGTCTTGCGGATCGCACCGACCGGGGCCGTCGTGAACCACTCCGGCTCCTGCGCATGGCTCGCATAGGCGACGATGCGCGCGAGCGGCGCGAGGCCACGGCGCCGCGCCGCGCTCTCACCCATCAGCACGAGCGCAGCGGCACCGTCGGAGATCGACGAGGAGCTCGCGGCCGTCACTGTGCCGTCCTTGGCGAATGCCGGCTTCAGGCTCGGGATCCGGCTCACATCGACGCTGAAGGGCGTCTCATCCCGCGAAACCGTGACCTCGCCCTTGCGGCTCCTCACCACGACGCTCGTGAGCTCGGAGGCGAAGCCGCCCGAGTCGATCGCCTCGAGCGCGCGCCGCACGGACTGGGCGGCGAAAGCGTCCTGCTCCGCGCGCGAGAATCCATACTTGCGGGCCGTGGCCTCGGCGAAGCAGCCCATCAGCTGACCGTCGAACGGGCTCTGCAGACCGTCGTAGAGCATGTGATCCAGCAGCTCCCCGTGACCCATGCGGTAGCCGCTGCGCGCCTTCGGCAGGAGGTAGGGCGCGTTGCTCATGGATTCCAGGCCGCCGGCGAGCGCGATTTCGATGTCGCCGCAGCGGATCTGATCCGCGACCGCCATGACGGCCTTGAGCCCTGAGCCGCACATCTTGTTGAGCGTGGTGGCCGGCACGCTCGGCGGAATGCCCGCGGCCAGCGCGGCCTGGCGTGCGGGGGCCTGACCTAGTGCGGCCGACAGCACGCACCCCATGACGACCTCCTGGATGTCGGCGGCAGCGACGCCTGAGGCGGCGACCGCGGCCCGCGCCGCCGTCGCGCCGAGCTGCGGCGCGCTCAGGGGCGCGAGCGCGCCCTGGAAGGCACCGATCGGGGTGCGCTGGGCCGCGAGGATCACAACGCTTGAATCCGGCATGGTCTCTCCTTAGCGCGGCCGCAGGCCGTGGTCGAACAGCTCGATGAAGCGGTCGGCGATCTGGGCGGGCGTCAGCGGCTCACCGGCTCGATACCAGTAGCCGATCCAATTGAGCGCGCCGGCGAGGGCGAACGCCGTCATCTTGGGATCGCAGGCGCGGATCGAGCCGTCCTCGATGCCCGCGCGGATCAGGCGGCGGATGCCCTGATCGATGGGTGACTTCAGCTGCTTGATGCGACGCCCCATGAGGCGGCCGAGATCCTGCTCCTCGACCCGCACCATGCACCAGCCGAAGTCCGAGGCCATGACCTCGGCGTAGCGGTGCACCAGGGCCTCGAGCTTGGCGCGCCCACAAGCCGCGGACTGCTCGAGCTCGGCGAGTCCCTGGGTGATGCGGCCGATGCCGACGCGAAAGCACTCGTAGATGATCTGCTCCTTGCTATCCAGGTAGTAGTAGAGCGTCGGCTTGGTGACGTTGAGGGCGGAGGCGATGTGATCGAGCGTGGTGTTGTGGTAGCCGCGCTCGCGGAAGATGCGTGCCGCGGCGAGGATCACCGCCTCGCGCTTCACCGCGCGCTGGCGCGCTCGCTCGCCGCTCGGTTGCCACGGCGAGCGGGGTCTCGAGCGCTTCGGTGCACCGGAATCCATGAATTTGACCGCGTCCCGCGCGATGCCTAGACTTCAGAGTATAAAGGTTACCACAGAGTAGAATTCTTGTGGGAGTGGACCGGATGAGCACGCAGGTGGAGTCCGTCAGGGCGCCGGCCCCGGCCGGCGCGCATTCGCGGCCGCTGCGCTTCGTGAGTGCCGCCTCCTTGTTTGACGGCCACGACGCCGCGATCAACATCATCCGCCGGCTGCTGCAGGCGCGCGGCGCCGAGGTGGTGCATCTCGGCCACAACCGCAGCGTCGCCGAGATCGTCGAGGCCGCGATCCAGGAGGACGCGGACGCGATCGCCGTGAGCTCCTACCAGGGCGGCCACAACGAGTACTTCACCTACATGGTCGACATGCTGCGCGCGCGCGGCGCCGCGCACATCCGGGTGGTGGTCGGCGGCGGCGGCACGATTGCCCCGCAGGAGATCGCAGCGCTCGAGCGGCACGGCGTCGAGAAGATCTACACGCCCGAGGACGGCCGCCGCATGGGGCTCAATGGCATGATCGAGGACGTGCTCGCGCGCGTGCGCGCGGTCACCAAGCCGCTCTTTCGCCTGGGGCCGCTCGATGGCGGCGATCCGAGTCTCCTCGCCCGCGCCATCACGGTGCTCGAGGACGACCCCGGCGCGGATGCCACGGCCGCGGAGATTCGCCAGGCGGTGGCACGTGCCCGGCGCGACACTCCCGTCATCGGCATCACGGGCACCGGCGGTGCGGGCAAATCGAGCCTGAACGACGAGCTGCTGCAACGCTTCATTCGCTCATTTCCGGAGCGCCGGATCGCCGTCGTCGCCATGGACCCGACCCGCCGCCGCTCCGGGGGCGCGCTGCTCGGGGATCGCATCCGCATGAACTCGCTGACCGCGCCGCAGATCTTCATGCGCTCGCTCGCCACGCGGCGCCGGCACATGGCCACGAGTGCCGCGCTTGCGGAGGTGATCGACACCTATCGCGCAGCGGGCTTCGATCTCATCGTGGTCGAGACTGCCGGCATCGGACAGTCCGACAGTGAAATCGTCGATCTGGTCGATGTGTCGTTGTACGTGATGACCGCCGAGTATGGTGCCGCGAGCCAGCTCGAAAAGCTCGATATGCTGGATTTCGCGGACCTCGTCGTGCTCAACAAGTTCGAGAAGCGCGGTGGCGAGGATGCGCTGCGCGATGTGCGCAAGCAGTGGCGGCGCAACCATCCCGATGCGGCCGGGCTGCCCGAGGAGGCGGTGCCGGTGTTCCCGACGATCGCCTCGCGCTTCAACGACCCAGGCGTGAACCGCCTGTTTGCCGCGGTCTGCATGCGGCTCGATGCCCTCGGGATCGGTCGCGCGCGCTGGCAACCTGGGGAGGTCGGACCCACGGAGCTCACGGCGCACGCGGCTCTCGTGCCGGCCGCGCGCTCGCGCTACCTGGCCGAGATCGCCGCGGGCGGCCGGGCGGAGCGCGCGCGGATCGAGCGCTCGATCGAGGCGGCGCGGCGGGCGTTTGCGTTGTACGAGTCATTGCGGGCGCTGCAGGATGCCGCGCTGCCGCCGCCCGTGAGTGCCTACCCGCAGGCGGCGTTGGAGGCTGCGGGCATCGACGGCACGCGCCGGGAGCTGCGTGCCGCCTACAATCGCGCGCTCGAGGAAATGGGCGCGGCGGCGGTCGCGGAGCTGGCGGCGTGGCCGGAGCGCGTGCAGGCGGTCAGCGAGGAGAAGTACTCCTATCGCGTGCGCGGCCGCGAGCTGAGCGGTGACAACTACACCGAAACCTTGAGCCATCAGCGCGTCCCGAAGCTCGCGGTGCCCCGGCTGCGCGACTGGGGCGAGATCCTTGCCTTCATCTCGAACGACAACCTTCCCGGCTCGTATCCCTACACGAGCGGGGTGTATCCATACCGGCGCGAGGAAGAGGACCCGACGCGCATGTTCGCCGGCGAGGGAGGGCCCGAGCGCACCAACCGGCGGTTCCACTATCTGGCGAGCGGTCACGAGGCGACGCGCCTGTCGACGGCGTTCGACTCGACGACGCTCTATGGCGAGGATCCGGACATGCGTCCGGACATCTATGGCCGCACCGGCAACTCGGGCGTCTCGATCGCAACCCTCGATGACATGAAGCGACTGTATTCGGGCTTTGACCTCTGCGCCCCGACGACCTCGGTGTCCATGACCATCAACGGCCCGGCGCCGATGATTCTCGCGATGTTCATGAATACGGCCGTGGACCAGCGCATCGAGCGTTACCTGCGCGCGGATGCCGGGCGCTGGAGCCGGGCGCTGGCGCACTGCGCCGAGCTGCAGCGACTCGCGGCCGAGCGCGGCGTGCCAGCGCCACGCTATCGAGGCGAGCTGCCGCCGCACCACGACGGCTCGGGCCTCGCACTGCTGGGCGTGAGCGGGGATCAGCTCCTTGATCGAGAGACCTATGCACGCATCAAATCCGAGGCGCTCGCGAGCGTGCGCGGCACCGTGCAGGCGGACATTCTGAAGGAGGACCAGGCGCAGAATACCTGCATCTTCTCCACCGAGTTCGCCCTGCGGATGATGGGCGACGTGCAGGAGTACTTCAGCGAGCAGCGGATCAGGAACTTCTATTCCGTCTCCATCTCCGGCTATCACATCGCCGAGGCCGGCGCCAATCCGATCTCGCAGCTCGCGTTCACACTGGCCAACGGCTTCACGATCGTCGAGTACTATCTCGCCCGCGGCCTTGCCATCGACGAGTTCGCGCCGAACCTGTCGTTCTTCTTCTCGAACGGCATGGACCCCGAGTACGCCGTGATCGGGCGCGTGGCACGGCGGATCTGGGCGCGCGCGATGCGCGAGCGCTACCAGGCCCAGCCACGCAGCCAGATGCTGAAGTATCACATCCAGACCTCGGGCCGCTCGCTGCACGCGCGCGAGATCGACTTCAACGACATTCGCACCACGCTGCAGGCGCTGTACGCGCTGTTCGACAACTGCAACAGCCTGCATACCAATGCGTACGATGAGGCGCTGACCACGCCGACGGAGGAGAGCGTGCGGCGCGCCGTGGCGATCCAGCTCATCATCAACCGCGAGCTGGGCCTCAATCGCAACCAGAATCCCTGGTCGGGCTCCTACCTGATCGAGCAGCTCACGGACCTGGTGGAGGAGGCGGTCTATCAGGAGTTCGAGCGCCTGTCCGAGCGCGGCGGCGTGCTTGGCGCGATGGAGACCATGTACCAGCGCGGGAAGATCCAGGAGGAGAGCCTCTACTACGAGACTCGCAAGCACGACGGGAGCCTGCCGATCGTCGGGGTCAACATGTTCCTGTCCGGCCGCGGCGGCACCGCGGCCGTGGAGACGGCACTCATTCGCTCGACGGAGGAGGAAAAGCGGGCGCAGGTGGCGGGCGTGCGCGCCTTCCAGTCTCAGCACGCTCAGGAGGCGCCCACGGCGCTGCAGCGCCTGCAGGCAGTAGCCGCGGGCGGCGGCAACGTCTTCGCGGAGCTCATGGAGACGGTCAAGACGTGCTCGCTCGGCCAGATCACGCACGCCCTGTACGGGGTCGGCGGCCAGTACCGGCGCAACATCTAGCCCTCAGGCGGCGGCGAGGTCCGGCTCGTTGAGGCGGTCGAGGATCGCCGAGCGGGCACGCTGGCGCAGCTCAACGGAGGCCTTATTCGGCTCGCCGGCGCTCGCCACGACCGGTGCGAGCAGCTCGACCTCGATCGGGGCCGGGCGAGGTGCAAAACCCTTGGGCGAGAGCGCCTGGCGCGTGCCCCGCACGACCGCCGGGACGATCGGGCAGCCGGCCCGCGCCGCGGTGATGAACGCCCCGGCGTGGAACTTGAGCAGCCCGGGAGTCACCGAGAAGGTGCCCTCCGGGAAGAACACCAGCGAATGGCCGTTCGCGGCATTGCGCAACACGCGGCGCGCATCGGTCGCGCCCTTGTGCCGATCGAAGCGCTCGACGAACTCGGCGCCGATCCGGCGCAGCAGAGAGCCCGCGAAGGGGACCCCCGCCATCTCGCGCTTGATGACGAAACCGAAGCGCGGCGGCAGCGCGGCCGTGAGCACCAGTCCGTCCAGGTAGCTGGAATGGTTCGCCACCACGACACACTGCCCCGGGGGCAGCCGCTCCAGGCCGCTCACCGTCAGTCGCATCCCTGCCACGCTCAGGAACAGCCGCGCCGTTGCCTGCACGAGGGCGCGGCGCCGGGCAAGCCCCGGCACAACGAGGACGGCGAGCAGCGCGCCGACCGACAGCAGCGCGAACGCCACGCAGGCATAGGTTTCGTACAGCAGGCTCCGCAGTACTCGCATGGGCCCTCAGGCATCCGCAGCTCGGGCGTGGTCGCCGGCGCCGATTGTGCCAGCCCGGCAGGTGAGCCGCGCAATGGCTCGAGCCGTCATAAAGAGTGAACTGGTTCTCTTTATGTCATGCGAAGCGTGTAGATGTGACCATGGTCACTCCCGGTGCGGGAGGGCTCTCCCCATACTGTCACCCGTTAGCGGCAGCCCGGTGCGTGTCCTTGGAGGGCGCCGGTGCGCCGCACCGATCTCGCACGTGAGGCCGAACTTGTCCAAGCATGCTGCTGCAGCTGCCGCGCCCCCGACCGATACGACCGATCCGGCCGTGTCCCGGTTCCTGGACGCCGTCTGGATGGAGCGCGGCCTCTCCTCGAATACGCTGGCCGCATATCGGGCGGACCTCACGGCGCTGTCGCGCTGGCTCGCAGAGCGGGGCGTGCCCATGGTGCGCACCACGCGCGCGGATTTGCAGGATTTTATTGCCTGGCGCGTGCATGCCGGCGCCCGGCCGCGCTCGACGGCGCGTCAGCTGTCGAGCTTCCGCCGCTTCTTCCGCTACCTGATGCGTGAGGGCGTGATCCGCGAGGATCCGACCGCGCAGATCGCGATGCCGAAGATCGGCCGCTCGTTGCCGAAATCGCTGAGCGAGGAGGAGGTGGAGTCGCTGCTCGGAGCGCCGACCGTCGCCGATCCGCTCGGGAATCGCGATCGCACGATGCTCGAGGTGCTCTACGCCACCGGGCTGCGAGTCTCCGAGCTGGTGAACCTGCGGCACTCGCAGGTCAATCTCAATCAAGGCGTCATCCGGATCATGGGCAAGGGCAACCGCGAGCGGCTCATTCCGCTCGGCGAGGAAGCCGTGCGCTGGCTGAACGAGTTCGCCCGTGGCCCGCGCGGGGAGATCCTGCTCGAGCGGCAGACCGACTACCTGTTCCCGACCCGGCGCGGGGACCGCATGACGCGCCAGGCCTTCTGGCACATCATCAAGCGCTACGCGCGCAAGGCGGGCGTCGCCAGGGAGCTCTCGCCCCACACGCTGCGGCACGCCTTTGCGACGCACCTGCTCAATCACGGCGCGGACCTGCGCGTGGTGCAGATGCTGCTCGGACACAGCGACCTCTCGACCACGCAGATCTACACGCACGTCGCCCGCGAGCGCATGAAAGAGCTGCACTCGCAGCATCATCCGCGCGGCTGACGTGAGCTCCGCCGCCACTGCGGCGCAATACACCCGTGACGCCGCCTCAGTGTGAGCGTACGAGGCATCTGGTAGACTTGAAATCCATGAATCCGCTCTCGCGTGCGCTCGCAGTCCTCTCCGCAAGCTTCGTCGCGACGCTGACACTCGCGGCCCAGCCCGAGGCCGCCCCCGATCCGCGCGTGGACATCGCGACCAAGATTCCCGGCACCAAGGCCGATGACCTGCATCCGACGCCGATTCCGGGCATCTACGAGCTGATGCGCGGGACCGAGGCCGCCTACGTCAGCACCGACGGCAAGTACGCGATCGTCGGCGACCTGTTCGACCTCAAGTCGAACGACAACCTCACCGAGGCGCGCCGGCGCGACATGCGCCTCAAGCTGCTCGCCGGGATTCCGGAATCGCGCATGGTGATCTTCGGGCCCAAGGATGCGCGCCACACTGTCACGGTGTTCACCGACGTGGACTGCCAGTACTGCCGCAAGCTCCACAGCCAGATCGCCGACTACAACCGCCTCGGCATCCGCGTGCGGTACCTGTTCTATCCCCGCAGCGGACCGAACACGGAGTCGTGGACCAAGGCCATCCAGGTGTGGTGCTCGCCGGATCGCAATGCGGCGCTGACGCAGGCGAAGCTGGGGCAGGCACTCGCCGCGAAGGTCTGCCCGAACTCTCCGGTCGCCGAGGACTACGATCTGGGCAAGAAATTCGAGCTCCAGGGCACGCCCGCCATCATCCTCGGCAACGGCGACATGGTCCCCGGCTACGAGCCGCCGGCCCAGCTCGCCCAGGCCGTGCACGGACTCGATCGCTGACGGCAAGCCGCAGCGGTTGACCGCTGCACGGTTACCGCTCGAGCAACTTCAGCTTATCGGGCTTGCCTTCCCACTCCTTGGCATCCGCCGGGGGCTCCTTCTTCTCCGCGATGACCGGCCACTTCTTGGCCAGCTCGGCATTCAGCGCTTTGAAGGCTTCCTGCCCTGCCGGCAGCTCCTCCTCCGAGAAAATTGCCTCGACCGGACACTCCGGCTCGCACAGCGTGCAGTCGATACATTCGTCCGGGTCGATGACCAGGAAGTTCGGACCTTCGTGGAAGCAGTCGACGGGACATACCTCCACGCAATCCATGTATTTGCACTTGATGCAGGTTTCGGTGACTACGAAGGTCATGAACGATCCTCAGCCCAGACGACTCGCCGTGAGGCGAGCCCTATATTCTGCCACGCTGACCGCTCACTGGGCGAGGCGGCGGCCCAATGCCGCGAAGTGATGGGGCTCGCGTCCCGCGGCGCGGTCCTCGAGGTAGCGACGCAGGCTGAATTCCGTGCTCGGAAAGGCGAGCTCGGTCCAAGGAATATCCTCCGGCTCCACCAGCTCGACCTCGAGGGATTCCGGACCGGGCGCGAATTGGGGTGCCGGCAGACGCGCACGAAAGAACACGTGTACCTGATGCGCGTGCAGCACGTGCACGATCGCCAGGAGCGAGCCGATCTCCACGGCTGCCAGCGCCTCCTCGTGGGACTCGCGCGCGGCGGCCTGCTGCAGTGTCTCGCCGTTCTCCATGAAGCCTGCCGGCACCGTCCAGTAGCCGAGCCGCGGCTCGATGGCGCGCTTGCAGAGCAGAATGCGGCCGGCGTGCTCGGGCACGCAGCCGACGACCAGCCGCGGGTTCTGGTAATGAATCGCCCCGCACTTCGAGCACACGTAGCGGGGCAGGTGATCCCCCGCGGGGGTCTTCAGCTCGACGGTCGCGCCGCAATGCGTGCAGAAGTTCATGGGGCCTATAGTAAGCTCTCGCACCATGCCCTTCGACTTCAACGACATGGCGCGGCGTATCCGCGCCCTCGGCACGCAGATCGCACCCGCGAGCATCGAGGGTACTGCGGCCCTGTACGCACCACTGCACGAGCGCGAGCCCTATGAGGGCGTGCGCGTGACCCGCGATCTGCGCTACGGCGAGCACCAGCGCCACCGGCTCGATATCTTTCACGGCGCGCGCGGCGCCCACGGCGCGGACGTGCTGCTGTTCGTGCACGGCGGCGGATTCGTGGGCGGCGACAAGAAGAATCCGGGCTCCCCCTACAACGACAACGTCGCTTTGTGGGCGGTCCGGCACGGGCTGATCGGGATCAACATGACCTATCGGCTGGCGCCGCAGGCCCAATGGCCCTCCGGCGGGCAGGATGTCGCCGCGGCCGTCGCCTGGGTGCGCGACCACGTTGCGCAATACGGCGGGGAGCCGCGCAGGATCTTCGTGCTGGGCACCTCCGCGGGGGCTGTGCACGTTGCGACGTTCGTCACGCGCGGCGAGCTACACGGCCCGCAGGGCGCGGGGATCGCCGGCGCGATCCTGCTGTCAGGCATCTACAAGCTCGCGCTCATGCCGTCCAATCCGATGCACACCGCGTACTACGGCAGCGACCCGCGCGTGCTCGAGCGCGCCTCGACGTTCGACGGTCTGCTCGAGACGCGCGTGCCGCTCATGTTCGTGCTCACGGAAATGGACCCGGCCGATTTCCAGCGCCAGGGCCTGGAGATCATCCAGGCCTGGTTCGCCCGCCACGGCCGCTGGCCGCGCTTCGTGCACATGCCTGGCCACAACCATCTCTCCTCGACCATGCACCTGAACAGCCCCGATGGCTCTCTCGGCGTACAGCTGCTGGAGTTCATGGCAGGCACGCCGTAAGGCTCGAGAACGCCGCGTGGCAGCCCCCGATACCGCCGTCCTCTTCGCGCCGTTCACGCTCAAGGGACTGACGCTGCGCAATCGCTTCGTGATGCCGGGCATGCAGCGCGGCTTCGTCGAGGACGGCGCACCCACGCGGACGATGGTCGAGTACTACCGCCGCTGCGCACGCGGCGGAGTCGGCCTCCTCATCAGCGAATCCACATCACCGGATCATCCGTCGGCCTATTGGCAACCCATGATGGGACGGCTCGAGCCCGCCACGCTCGGGGCCTGGCAGCGGGTGGTCGATGCGGTGAAGGGCGAGGGCGCGGCGTTCTTCGTGCAGCTCTGGCACCCCGGCGCGATGCGCAAGGTTGCTGCGGGGCATCCGCTCGCGGCGCTGCCGGCACTCAGTCCGTCGGGCCTGATCCAGGCGGGCCGCGTCAACGGCCGCGCCTTCAGCCGCGAGGAGCTGCAGGTGCTGAAGGGCGCCTATGTGCGCGCTGCCGAGGACGCACAGCGCCTCGGCGCCGACGGCGTCGAGGTCCACGCCGCGCATGGCTATCTCCTCGACCAGTTCCTCTGGTCGGAGACTAACCGCCGCGACGACGAGTACGGTGGCGCGACGCTCGCGGAGCGCGCGCGCTACCCGGCGGAGATCGTCGCCGCGATCCGCCACGCCGTCGGCGAGCACTGCGTCATCTCGCTGCGCTTCTCGCAGTTCAAGGAGGTCGACTACGCCGCCACCATCGCCGCCGATCCGGAGGACTTGCGCGGCATGCTCGCGCTGCTGCGGCGAGCGGGCGTGGACCTCTTCAACGTCTCCGCGCGCCGCTTCTACAAGCACGAGTGGGTCGAGTGCGGGCCGCCTGCGCGCACGATCGCGGCGTGGACCAAGTCGATGACCGATGCGGCCGTCATGACCTGCGGCAGCGTCGGCCTGAACGTGGAGATGTTCGCCAATCTCTTCGATGACCAGGAGCCCTCGGAGCTCTGCATCGAGCGTGACCTTGGGCTGCTCGCCGCGGGGGTGCGCGCAGGCAGCTTCGACCTCGTCGGGGTGGGGCGCACGCACATCGCCAACAACGACTTCGTCGCCAAGGTGCGGCAGGGCAGGCTGCACGAGCTCGTGCTGTTCAACAAGCACGTGCATCTCGCGGCAGCAATGGCGGCGGGCGAGCCCGGCTTCGTCGAGGAGTCCCGCAAGCGCACGGCCGAGGACTGACGGTATACTGCCGGCGAGCACTGCGGCCCGAGTGGCGGAACTGGTAGACGCAGCGGACTCAAAATCCGCCGCCCTTAAAAGCGTGTCGGTTCGACTCCGACCTCGGGCACCAAGTCGGGGATCGCGAGGCGGGTACCGATGCGCAAATTGCTTGTCTGGAACACACGCGTTGGCTCGTTCTACATCGCCGAGCACGAGGGGCGCTTTCACCCGACATTCGACGATGAGAGCCTCGGGTCGTACGCATCGATAGAGCAGGCGGTCGACGACCTCTCCTGCGGACACGCGTTCTGGGTGCGTGGCACGGATACCTCGATACTCGGGATTCCGGATGATCCGGCCGAGTGGCACCGCGTCTAGCCCCGGGCACGCCCTGAGGCGCTGCTCCGCGCGGCTCGTCGACCCAGCACGAGCAGCACGAGGGCGAGCGTCACGCAGGACCACAGCGGCAGCGGCGCATCGCCGGATCCGCCCACAATAGAGGATCGGCCCGGCATCGCTCGAATCTAGCGGATCTCCTGCATGACATGCGTCATGCGAGTGCAGCTCACCCCTTTGTTGTGCGGATTCAGGGTCTTAGGGCCGCTCGCCCGCACGAGCCGCGACCTTTTGGGAGTCTCGCGCATCTAAGGTTTCAGGCCTGAAGGGGCGCGGCAAAGCCGGTAGCGTGGTCCGACTCGTCGAAATCGAGGTGACGCAGGAGATGCTCTGCCGTGCCCGCCGGGGCGAGGAGGCCGCCCAGTCGGCGTTGTATCGGGCGCTGGCGCCCGCGACCTTCGCTCTCGTGCAGCGCCTGGTCGGCGTCCGCGCCACCGCCGAGGACCTGTTTCAGGAGACGATGTTGAGCATGTTCGTCGAGCTCGATTCGTTCCGCGGGGAGGCCCCGCTCGGTGCCTGGGTGCGCCGCATCGCCGTCTCCAAATGTCTCATGTACCTGCGCTCGCCCTGGCAGCGGGCCCGGCTCGAGTGGTACGCAGACGCCGAGGACGTGGAGATCGACTGGCCGGCATCGCTCGCGACGCACGGACCGGCTCCCGAGAGCCTCGACGTCGAGCGTGCACTCGCGAGCCTGTCCCCCACCGCCCGCGCGGTCGTGTGGCTGTTCGAGGTCGAGGGCTACTCGCACGAGGAGATCGCCCGCGCCTTCGGCCGCACCGTCAGCTTCTCCAAGTCACAGCTCGCCCGCGCGCACCGGCGCCTGCGCGAATGGTACGAGCCCTCCACCGACCGACAGCCATGCACTCCGACCTAGAGCACGACGAGCCCGAAGACCCGCGAGACCCCGCGATCGCGGCGCGGCTGCGGCGGCTCCCGAGCGAGCTTTCCCCGCCATTCGATTTCCCCGAGCTGCAGCGCCGGGCACGCGCCCAGGGCCGCTCGCTGCGCGCGCAACGGCTGGAGCGCTACGCGTGGATGCGCCGAGGGCTCGCGGCCGCGGCGTCCTTCGCCCTCCTCGTCCTGGCTGCCGCCCTGTGGGTGCGCGAGCGCACGCCGGATCACGCCGCGGCCCCGCGTGGCTCTGTCGCGGCAAGCGGCCCTACCGCGCACGCAGCAACAGTGGAGGCGCGCGCCCGGGATGCGGGCGATGACAGTGAGCGCTGGCTCGCCAGTTTGCCGGCCGCTCCTGCGATCGTGCACGTCGACACGCGGCTTGCCGTGACGGATCTCGAAGACCGGATCGCCTCCGTGGACGATCTGCTCACGGCGGCGCGCTTCGAGCGGACGCTGGGCTCGCATCTGCAGACGCTGCAGCGCGAGCGTGCACAGCTCGTCGATTCGCTGGTACAGGTCCGCTATGCCGAGACCCTCGCGGCTCAACCGTAGCCGCTGACGAAACCTGGAGAACCTCGACACATGAAGCTTCCGCGCGCGCATACTTCCGCATTCATCGTGAGTCTCGCACTCGCCACCCAGGCCGCCTGTGCGGCCGATGCCAAGGCTCCGGCCGCCGGCGACGATATCCAGGCGCAGCTCGCGGCCGCCCGCGCGCGGCTGCAGCAGGCCGCCCGCGAGGTCGCGGAGCTCTCGGCTCAGGCTGCCGACAATCTGCACGAGAGGTTCGTGTTCCGCACCGGCGCACCACACGCGGTGATCGGACTGCAGCTCGATGCCCGGGGCGGCAAGGACGGCGCGCACGTGCTCGAGGTAAGTCCCGGGGGGCCGGCGGCCGAGGCGGGCGTGCGCAAGGGCGATGTCATCGTCGCCATCGACGGGGTGAAGATCGCGGGCGAGGATCCGGGCCGCGAGATCGTGGAGCACATGGAACATGTCTCACCCGGCAGCAAGGTGAAGCTCACTCTCGCGCGCGAGGGCGGCAAGACCCAGGACATCGAGGTCACCGCGCGTCAGTCACGCGGCTTCGATTTCGCGTTCCAGACGCCGCCCATGCCCCCCATGCCGGGCGCACCACCAGCACCGCCGGCGGTGGTCGTGGGACCGACGATTGCATTCGGGCCGTGGGGTGATCTCAACTACATGCGCGCACTGCGCGATGAGCTGGGAGGCATGGAACTCGCCTCGCTCACACCGGCGCTGGGCCAGTACTTCGGCACCGACAAGGGTGTGCTCGTCCTGCGCGCCCCGCAGAGCGATGCCTTCCATCTGCAGGACGGCGATGTGATTCTGGCGATCGACGGGCGCGAGCCCAAGGACGGCTCGCATGCGACGCGCATCCTGCGCTCGTACCAGCCGGGCGAGAAGATCACGCTGAAGATCATGCGCCAGAGGAAGGCCACGAGCCTGGATGTGACCCTGCCCGAGTCGCGGCCACGGCAGCAGCTCGAGAGGCAGCGCGAGGAGCAGCGGCAGCAACGGGACGAGGCTCGCGAGCACGCGAACGAGGCGCGGCAGCGCCTGAACGATGCGCGACGCCGGAGCGAGGAAGTGCAGACCTAGAGCAGCCGCGGGTGCCTGCTACCATGTGCGGGTGCAGCGCCGCGAGTTCAGCTACGAGCTTCCCGAAGAGCTGATCGCGCAGGCGCCGCTCGCCGAGCGATCAGCCAGCCGGCTGCTGGTACTCGAGGGGGACGCGCCGCCTGCCGATCGCTCGATGCGCGATCTGCCCGAGCTGCTGCGCCCGGGCGATCTCCTCGTCTTCAACGACACGCGGGTCGTCGCCGCACGTCTGAAGGGGGTCAAGCCCTCCGGCGGACGCGTCGAGGTGTTGCTGGAGCGAGGGCTCGCGGAGCGCGGCGCGCTGGTGCAGCTGAAGGCCAGTAAGCCGATTCGCCCGGGGCTCGAGATCCGCACCGCCGGAGGTATCGTCGAGGTCCTCGAGCCGCGCGCCGACCTGTGGTGCGTGCGCCTGCCTGGGCCGGCCGAGGCCTTCTTCGAGCAATGGGGCGAGGTGCCGCTGCCGCCCTACATCCGTCGTGCCCCCGAGTCGGACGATCGGCAGCGCTACCAGAGCGTGTTCGCGCGGGTCGCGGGTGCCGTGGCTGCGCCGACCGCCAGCCTGCATTTCGACCAGGCGCTGCTCGCGGCACTCGAGCGCCGCGGGGTTGCGCGCGCGTTCGTTACCCTGCACGTCGGGGCCGGCACGTTTCAGCCGGTGCGAGTCGAGCGCTTGAGCGAGCACGTGATGCACGCGGAGCGCTGCGAGGTCGGTGAGGGAGCCTGCGCCGCCATCCGGGACGCACATGCGCGCGGCGGGCGGGTCGTCGCCGTTGGCACGACGGTCGCGCGTGCGCTCGAAGCGGCGGCGCGCCAGCGTGCGGGGATCGCCCCTTGGAGCGGCGATACCGATCTGTTCATTCACCCCGGATACCGCTTCGCGGTGATCGATGCCCTGCTCACCAACTTCCATCTGCCGGAGTCGACGCTGCTGATGCTGGTGTGCGCCCTCGGCGGGCGCGAGCGCGTGCTCGCGGCCTACGCACATGCGGTACGCTCGCGCTATCGCTTCTTCAGTTACGGTGATGCGATGTTGCTCCTGCCGCAAGGCCGCTGACGCATGCAGCCGCGCTTCGAGATTCTCGCGCAATCCGGCGCCGCACGGCTCGGCCGGCTTGTCACCGCGCACGGGCCGGTCGACACGCCGGCGTTCATGCCCGTCGGCACCTACGGCACGGTCAAGGCGATGACCCCCGAGGAGCTCGAGGAGCTCGGCGCGCAGGTGATCCTCGGCAACACGTTTCATCTGATGCTGCGACCGGGTGCAGCCGTGATCGCCGCGCACGGTGGCCTGCACGGCTTCATGCATTGGCGCCGTCCCATCCTCACGGATTCGGGCGGCTTCCAGGTATTCAGTCTCGCGACGCTGCGCAAGATCACCGAAGCGGGGGTCGAGTTCCGCTCACCGATCGATGGGGCGACCGTGCACCTGAGCCCCGAGGACTCGATGCAGGTGCAGCTCGCGCTCGGCTCCGACATCGCCATGGCCTTCGATGACTGCACGCCGTATCCGGCCACGGAGTCCGAGGCGCGCGAGTCGATGGAGCGCTCGATGCGCTGGGCGCGCCGCAGCCACGCGCGCTACTACGCGGATTCACCGCCAGGCGGGTTGTTTGGAATCGTCCAGGGGGGAATGTATCCGGGGCTGCGTCAGGCCTCGCTCGAAGCGCTGCTCGAGCTCGACTGGCCCGGGCTTGCGGTCGGCGGTCTCGCCGTCGGTGAGCCGGAGGAGGAGCGGCTGCGTGTGCTCGAGGAGCTGCTGCCGCGGATGCCCGCGACGCTGCCGCGGTACTTGATGGGCGTGGGCTTCCCCGAGGACATCGTGGCCGCCGTGCAGCGCGGCGTCGATCTGTTTGACTGCGTCATCCCGACGCGCCATGCGCGCAACGGTCACCTGTTCACGCCTGCGGGCGTCGTCAACGTCCGCAACAGCGCCTACGCCTCCGAGCTGGCGCCGATCGACCCCGGCTGCGGCTGCTACACCTGCCGCAACTACTCCCTCGCGTACCTGCGGCATCTGGACCGCTGCAATGAGATCCTGGGCTGCCGGCTCAACACCATACATAACCTGCATTTCTACCTGGAGCTGATGCGCGCGCTGCGCCAGGCCATCGCGACGGACCGGCTCGCCGCGTTCGCGAGCGCTTACCCCACGCCGCGCAGGACCGCGCGCGACCCTGTGGCATAATGCCGCCCCTTCGCTCCACTCACGGTGCATCCATGAGTCTATTGATCTCCGACGCCTGGGCGCAGGCCGCCCCGGCTCCCGGCGCCGGCCAGGGCTTCGCCCCGGGCGTACTGATGATGGTGTTCGTCATCGTCGTGTTCTATTTCCTGCTGATACGGCCGCAGCAGAAGAAGGCCAAGGAGCACCAGACGATGGTGTCGAAGCTTTCCGCCGGCGATGAGGTCGTGACCACGGGGGGCATACTCGGGCGCATCGTCGAGGTGGGCGACAGCTTCGTCACGCTCGAGATCGCCGACGGCGTGCGCGTGAAGGTGCAGAAGTTTCAGATCGGCTCACTCATGCCCAAGGGCACTTTGAAGAGCGCCTGACATGCTCGAGTACGCGCGCTGGAAGTACTATCTGGTGGCCGGTGCGTTGCTGCTCGGACTGCTGCTCGCGCTGCCGACGGTGTTCGGCGAGGACCTCGCGCTGCAGGTCGCGCTCAAGAACCTGGAGCCGATGCCTGCGGTGGCGCGCGCGCAGGTTGAGCAGCTGCTCAAGGACCGCGGCGTCGCCTACACGAAGAGCTACCTCGACAGTGGGCGGCTGATGGTGCGCTTCCCGAACGTCGGTGAGCAGCTGAAGGCGCGCGATGCGGTGAACGAGAAGTTCTCCGAGCAGTTCGTCACGGCGCTGTCGTTCGCGACCCGCGCGCCTGATGTGTTGCGGCAGCTCGGGCTGCGTCCCATACCACTCGGCCTCGACCTGCGCGGCGGGCTGTACCTGCTCTATCAGGTGGACGTGCAAAGCGGGGTCCGCGCGCTCCTCGAGACCTACCAGCAGGACGTGCAGCGTGCGCTCACGGCGGCAAAGCAGCCGTTCACGGATGTCGCCGTGTTCTCCGACAACGGGACGCAGCCGAACGGGCTGCGCGTGACGCTCGGCGCCGGCGCCTCCACCGGCGAGGTGCGCGACGCCATCGCCAAGGCGGTACCGGACTTCTCGATCTCCGTCGTCTCCCTGCCGAGCGGCACTGCCGTGCAGGGTGTGCTGCCGCCCGCGAAGATCCGCGAGCGCTACGACTACGCGATCCAGCAGAATCTCGCGACGCTGCGCAACCGCGTCAACGCCCTGGGCGTCGCCGAGCCGATCGTGCAGCGTCAGGGCCTCGACCGCATCCGTGTCGAGCTACCCGGCGTCCTCAACTCCGCCGAGGTCAAGGATGTGCTCGGCAAGGTCGCGAAACTCGAGTTCCGCCTGGTCGACACGGTCGGCAACGTCGCCGAGGCCGTCGAGCACGGGCGCGCGCCGATCGGCTCGAAGCTCTACTACACGCGCCAGGGGGAGCCGCTGCTGCTCAAGCGCGAGGTCATCGCGACGGGCGATGAGCTCACGACGGCGAATGCCACGACCACGCAGGACGGGCCCACCGTCAACATCCGGCTGGATTCGCGCGCCGGGGAGCGCATGCTGAAGACCACCATGGCGAACCTCGGCAAGCCCATGGCCGTCGTGTTCATCGAGCAGCGGCGCGAGACGGTGGAGGTGGGCGGCAAGAAAGAGACACGCGACGTGACCGACGCGAAGGTCATCAACCACGCGACCATTCAGGGTGTCTTCAGCAATCAGTTCCGGATCACCGGCATGACTTCCGGGGAGTCGCGCGAGCTCGCGCTGCTGCTGCGGTCCGGCTCGTTCTCGGTGCCGCTCTATCCCGTGGAGGAGCGGGTCATCGGCCCAAGCCTCGGGCAGGACAACATCGACAAGGGAATTCTCGCCCTCATCGTCGGGATGGGCGGCGTGTTCGTCTTCATGACGATCTACTACAAGGTGTTCGGGCTGGTCGCTGATGCAGTGCTCATCGCCAACGTGATCCTGCTGACGGCGCTCGTATCGACGCTGCGCTCACCGCTGTCGCTGCCGGGTATCGCGGGCATCATCCTCACGGTTGGCATTGCGGTGGACGCGAACGTGCTGATCTACGAGCGCATCCGTGAGGAGCTGCGCAACGGCGTGTCGCCGCAGACCGCGATTCGAGCGGGTTTCGACAAGGCGTTCTCCGCGATCGCCGACTCCAACATCACGACGCTGATCGCAGGCGTCGTGCTGTGGGTGCTCGGCACCGGGCCGATCCGCGGCTTCGCGGTCATTCTCGTGCTCGGCATCGCGACGTCCATGTTCACCTCGCTGATGGGGTCGCGCGCGCTCATCACGCTCATGTACGGCGGCCGGCGCAAGCTGGCGCGGCTGCCGATCTGACCGCAGCGCCTCTCGAGGCTCACCGTGGAATTCTTTCACAAGGCGACCAGCTTTCCGTTCATGGCCACACGCAAGGTGTGGTACGGGCTGTCGATCGCGTTCATGCTGATTTCGCTGGGCTCGTTCGTGGTGCGCGGACTGAATCTGGCGATCGATTTCACCGGCGGCGTGACCGTCCAGGCCATCTTTCCGAGCACCGCTAACGTCGATGCCATACGCGCGGCGGTCACGGCGGCGGGCTTCCACGATCCGCAGGTACAGAACTTCGGCTCCTCGCGCGAGGTCGCGATCCGCCTGCCGCCCGGGGGCGAGCAGGACAGCAAGAAGATCAACGCCAGAATCGATGTGGCGCTCAAGTCGGTCAATGCGGGCGCGCAGATCCAGAGCCTCGATGTGATCGGCCCGCAGGTCGGCAACGAGCTGAAGTGGAGCGCGATCGAGGCGCTGTCGTTCACGCTCGCCGGGATCTTCGTCTACATCATGTTCCGCTTCCATACCTGGAGGCTCTCGCTCGGAGCGATTCTCGCGGTGCTCCACGACCCGATCGTCGTGCTCGGCTGGTTCTCGCTGTCACAGACCGCCTTCGATCTGGCGGTCGTCGCCGCCATACTCGCCGTCGTCGGTTACTCGCTCAACGACACCGTGGTCGTGTTCGATCGGATCCGCGAGCGCTTCGCCGGCAACCGGCGGCTGCCGCCGCCGACGGTGCTCGATCAGTCGATCAACCAGACGCTCTCGCGCACGATCATGACCAAGGTCGTGACGGCCATCGTCGTCGTCGCGCTGCTGTTCCTCGGCGGTCCGGTGCTGCGCGGCTTTTCCGAGGCGCTGCTGATCGGCATCGTGATCGGCACGTACTCCTCGATCTACATCTCGAGTGCGATCGCGCTCGACTGCGGACTTACCGCGGAGCACGTGTTCCCGAGCGTGAAGAAGGAAGCGGACACGATGCCGTAGCGGCACACGCCGCGCGGCGCAGGGCTCGTGGGCATGCTTACCGACCCGCAGGTCTGGCTCGCATTCGTCACCTTGTCGGCGCTCGAGATCGTCCTCGGCATCGACAACATCATCTTCGTCTCGATCCTGGTCGGGCGCCTGCCGGCGTCACGGCAGAAGGTGGCGCGCATCGGCGGGCTCGGCTTTGCGATGCTCACGCGCGTGGCGCTGCTGTGCGGCATCGTCTGGCTCACGCGGCTCACGCGCCCGTGGTTCCAGGTGCTGGAGCGTGCGGTCTCCGGGCGCGACGTGATTCTGCTGCTTGGCGGGCTGTTTCTGCTGGGCAAGAGCGTGGTTGAGATCCACCACACGCTCGAGGGCGCGCGCGGCGGGCGTCGGGCCGCGGCGCGCGCCAGTCTCGCCGCGATCATCGTGCAGATCGCGGCGATCGATGTGGTGTTCTCGCTCGATTCGGTGTTTACCGCCGTCGGGCTCGCCAACCAGCTCTCGATCATGATCGCGGCGATCGTGGTGTCGATTCTCGTGATGATGTGGGTGTCCGGATCGGTCAGCGCATTCATCGAGCGCCACCCGACCATCAAGATGCTGGCGCTCGCGTTTCTGATCCTGATCGGCATGGCGCTCGTCTCGGAAGGCCTGCACTTCGATATCCCGAAGGGCTACTTGTATTTCGCGATGGCGTTCTCAGTGGTAGTCGAGCTGATCAACCTTAAGGTCCGGTCGTCTTCGGAACGCAAGCGCTGACAGCGGTCAGGTCTGGGCGCCGGGCGGCGGCTCCGCGCGCAGCCTGCTGTGCCTGAAGCTGTAGCCGAAGTAGACCACCACGCCGATGGCGGTCCACACGATCAGGCGGAGCCAGGTGTCCCATGGCAGAAAGACCGTCATGGCGCCGCACATGAGGACGCCGAGCGCCGCGACGAGCCAGACGCCGGGTACGCGGAACGGACGGGGAAGATCGGGGCGCGTGTAACGCAGCACGACTACGCCCACGCACACGACGACGAACGCGATCAGCGTGCCGATCGAGACCAGCTCACCGAGGAGTCCGATCGGCAGCAGCCCACCGGCGGCGGCCGCGCACACGCCCGTGACGAGCGTCGCTACTGCCGGGGTCCTGAACTTCGGGTGAATGCGTGCAAACGACGGCGGCAGCAGTCCGTGGTGCGCCATCGCAAGAAAGATTCTTGCCTGAGCGAGCATCATCACCAGGATCACGGAGGTGAGGCCGGCGAGGGCCCCGACGATCACCCAGATCGTCAGCCAGTCGAGCGCCGGATGCGCCTGCAACGCGATGGCCACCGGCGCGGCGTCGTTGAGCTTCGGATACGGTATGAGTCCCGTGAGCACCGCCGACATCAGCACGTAGAGCAAGGTACAGATCACGAGGCTTGCGAGGATGCCGACCGGCACGTCACGGCTGGGGTTCCTGGCCTCCTGGGCCGCCGTCGAGACCGCATCGAAGCCGATGTAGGCGAAGAAGATGATCGGAGCGGCCCGCAGCACCCCGGACCAGCCGAACTCGCCCCACCGGCCCGCGTTGGGCGGCACGAAGGGGTGCCAGTAGTGAGTATTCACGTAGAAGGCGCCAACGATGATGACGATCAGCACGATCGTCACCTTGATGGCGACGACGGTCGAGTTCACCCACGCGGATTGCCGGATGCCGACGTAGCAGATGTAGGTGACGATTGCGGTGATCACGATGGCTGGCAGATTGATGAGCGCCCCGGTGGCCACGATCGAGAAACCACCCTCGGGCGTGGCAAGCGGTGAGCTCGTGAGGGCCGCGGGAAAGAAGTTGATGTGCAGGAAGTCGAGCAGCTTCACGAAGTAGCGCGACCAGCCCACCGAGACCGTCGCACACGCGAACAGATACTCGAGCACCAGGTTCCAGCCGACGAACCAGGCCGTGAACTCCCCGAGCGTCGCATAGCTGTAGGCATAGGCGCTGCCGGCGACCGGAACCATCGAGGCGAACTCGGCGTAGCACAGTCCGGCGAACAGGCACCCGAGACCGGCGAAGATGAACGACAGGACGATGGCTGGCCCCGCGTGCGTTGCGGCCGCGACCCCGGTGAGCACGAATATGCCGGTGCCGATGATCCCGCCGATGCCGATCGCGGTAAGCGCCACCGGCCCGAGCGTGCGGCGCAGCGTATGCGTGCCGTAGTCCCGCTGCAGCTCGGCGACCGAGATGGTGGCGAAGATTCCGCGCTTGCTCATGATGCCCCCGGGGCTTTTGTTATCGGGCCCGCTGCCGCCGCGCGACTCTACAGGATTTCCCTAAGCGTCGCGCAGCTCCGGCGGGACGTGCGGCGCGAGGGCCTCGATCAGCGCGGTGTAGACCTTGGGCGTCGCGGCGAGCACGTGGCCGCCCTGCTTGTACTCAGCGCCGACGAGCGTGCCGATGCGGCCGCCCGCCTCCTGGATGAGCAGCGTGCCGGCCGCGGTGTCCCAGGGGCTCAGGCCGATCTCCCAGAAGGCATCGACGCGCCCTGCAGCGACGTAGGCGAGATCGAGCGAGGCGGCACCCGGCCGGCGCAGTCCCGCGGTGCTCAGCATCACGGTGCGCATCATGGCGATGTAGGCCTCGAGGTAGCGGGTGTTCTCCCGGTAGGGAAACCCCGTCGCGATGAGCGCCCCGTCGAGCGTGCGCTGCTTGCTCACGCGGATGCGGCGATTGTCGAGGTGCGCGCCTGCGCCGCGTGAGGCGGTGAACAGCTCCTGGCGCATGGGATCATAGATCACGGCATGCTCGAGGCGCCCCTTGTGCTGGCAGGCGATGGAGACCGCGAACTGCGGAAAGCCATGCAGGAAATTCGTGGTGCCATCCAGCGGATCGACGATCCATACGGTGTCGCTCTCCCCGCTGACGCCGCTCTCCTCGGCCAGGAAGGCATGACTTGGGTACGCCCGGCGCACCGTCGCGATGATCTCGCGCTCGGCAGCCCGATCGACTTCGCTCACGAAATCGTTGCGCCCCTTCGCCGTGATCTGCGAGCTGTCCACGCGATTCAAGCTGCGGACGATGATCTCGCCGGCACGGCGCGCGGCGCGGACGGCTATGTTGAGAAGTGCGTGCACGGGAAATAAGCTGCAAGGCGGATGTGCAGCGGCGTAGCCTAGCAGACATGTCGGAACCCGGCGCTCCCAACATCCGCATCGTGCTCATCGAGCCGCAGCACCCCGGCAACATCGGGGCGGCGGCGCGCGCCATGAAGAACATGGGACTCGAGCAGCTGGTGCTCGTGCGGCCGCGGCAGTTTCCGCACCCGGATGCGACCTCGCGCGCCTCCGGCGCCGATGACCTGCTCGAGCGCGCCCGCACTGTCGCGAGCGTGGCCGAGGCGACGGCAGGGTGCGGCTACATCGCCGCGACGACGGCGCGCGAGCGCGACCAGTATTTTCGCGTGCTCGACGTGCGCGACGCGGCGGTGCAGCTCATCGCGCAGGCGCGCCTCGCCCCCGCGGCCGTCCTGTTCGGCGCCGAGCGCACCGGGCTCACCAACGAGGATCTCGAGGCCAGTCACGCGCTCGTGCGCATCCCGGCGAGTGCCGCCTATCCTTCGTTGAACCTGGCGATGGCGGTGCAGCTCGTGGCCTACGAGCTCTACCGGGGGCAGGGACTTGCGGCACCGCCCGCCCCGGCCAACGCGATGCCCCTGGCCACGCCGCAGGAAATGGAGCAGCTGTACGCGCATCTCGCCCAGGTGCTCGAGGAGATCGACTTTCGCGACCGTACCCGAAGCGGCACGCATCTGATGAGCCGGATCCGCCGCTTCCTGCAGCGCGCGGAGCTCGATCAGAACGAGGCGAACATCGTGCGCGGTATCCTCACGGCGGTGCAGAGCCGCCGCCGCCCGGCGGGTGCGCCGCGATGATCTATCTCGACTACGCCGCGACCACTCCGCTCGATCCGCGCGTTGCGCAGGCGATGCAGGACTGCCTCACGGCCGGTCCGCTGCTCGGCAACCCCGCCGCGGTGACGCATGCGCCGGGTCGCGCCGCAGCCGCACGCATCCAGCATGCCCGCGGACAGCTCGCCGCGCTCCTCGGCTGTGAGGGGCGCGAGATCGTGTTCACTTCCGGTGCCACCGAGTCGAACAACCTTGCAATCCTCGGCGCCGCGCAGGCTGGCGCCGATCGGGGCCGGCACATCGTCACCTCGCGCATCGAGCACAAATCGGTGCGCGATCCGTGCCGGCATCTCGAAAAGCAGGGCTGGCGCATCTCGTACGTCCCGCCCGATCGATCCGGGCGCATCGATCCGCACGCCGTCGCAGGCGCACTGCGCGATGACACGGTGCTCGTGTCGCTCATGCACGCCAACAACGAGACCGGCGTCCTCAACGATATCGAATCGATCGGTGCCGCTTGCCGCACGCGCGGTATTCCCTTTCACACCGATGCCGCGCAGAGCGCGGGGCGGGTGCCGCTCGATCTCGCGCGACTGCCGGTCGACTTTCTCTCGCTCACCGCACACAAGCTGTACGGACCCGCGGGCGTCGGGGCTTTGTACGTGCGCCGCGACGCCCGGCAGTTCCTCGAGCCCGTGAGCTTCGGCGGCGGACAGGAAGGAGGGCTGCGCCCGGGCACCCTTGCCACGCATCAGATCGTCGGCTTCGGCGCGGCCTGCGAGCTTGCGATGGCGGAGGCGGCCGCGGACGATGCGCGAATCACCGCGCTGCGGGATGAGCTGTGGCGGGGCATCGAGGTCGTGGGCGGCGCGCACCTCAACGGCGCTGGCGCGCCGCGCGTTGCCAACATCCTCAACGTATCGTTCGAGGATGTGGACGGCGAGAGTCTGGTCACCGCGCTCGGATCGATCGCCCTGTCGACGGGCTCGGCCTGCAGCAGCGCGACCGGGGAGCCTTCGTACGTCCTGCGCGCGCTCGGCCGCAGCGAGCGTCTGGCCGAGAGCTCCTTGAGGCTCAGCCTCGGCCGGTTCACAACGAAGGCCGAGATCGAGAGCGCGACCCGGCAGATCGTGCGCGAGGTCGCGCGGCTGCGCAGCATCTCGCCGCAAGGCTCCGCGGCTTCGCGGCCGCGTGATACCCCTGCTGGCGAGGACTCCTCCGCCGGACGGCTCCAGGATCTGTCGCCCGCGGTGCGCAGGCTCTTCCTCGAGCTGCCCGGCGCCGGCGCGCTCGAGGATGCCGCCGGTATCGTGCTGCGCGGGGAAGCCGGGGGACCGCTCGAGGAGTGCTGGGTGCGCTTTCATCTCGCCATCGTGGGCGAGTCTGTGAAGGATGCACGTTTTCAGGCACGCGGCTGCCCCCATACTCTGGCTGCCGCCGCATGGCTCACGCGAGAGCTATGCGGGCGCCGCCGCGATGCGGCGCTGCCAGGCACCCCGGCGCAATGGGCGCAGACGCTGGGGGTGCCGGCCGAGAAACTCGGCAGGCTCCTGGTGGTCGAAGATGCACTGCGCTCGTGTCTTCAGCGCGGGCCTGCATAGGCCGTAGAATCGATCCCATGAGCATCTCCCTTACTGAATCGGCCGCCGACCGCGTGCGGAGCTTTCTGGCATCCCGCGGCCATGGCTTCGGACTGCGCCTCGGCGTGCGCAAGACCGGCTGCTCGGGTTTCGCCTATGTCGTCAATTACGCCGACGACGTGCGGCCCGAAGATGTCGTGTTCGAGGACCGCGGCGTGAAGGTATTCGTCGACCCGGCGAGTCTTGCGCTCGTGGACGGCACCGTGGTCGACTTCGTGAAGCAGGGCCTGAACGAGGCCTTCCGCTTCCGCAATCCCAACGTGAAGGGGGAATGCGGCTGCGGGGAGAGTTTCAGCGTCTAGCCGGGCGTCCTCCCTGCGTACCAGGAGCTTGAGCCTGGTCGGAAAACCCCTTACGGATCGGGCACTTCCGCATCGTGTCGCCATTGGCGCACACGCCCCGTCCGCGGTAGACTGCCGCGCCCGCACTACGCCCCGGGGCGTTATCCGCAAGAGGTCGGTTGCAATGGCGCTCGAGCGCACCCTTTCCATCGTCAAGCCTGACGGCGTTGCCCGTAACCTGATCGGCGATGTTTACCGCCGTTTCGAGCACGCCGGGCTTAAGATCATCGCCGCCCGCATGCTCGAGCTGTCGCAGCGCGAGGCCGAGGGCTTCTACGCCGTCCATCGCGAGCGGCCCTTCTTCCGCGACCTGGTGCGCTATATGTGCTCCGGACCGGTGATCGTGCAGGTGCTCGAGGGCGAGAACGCAATCGCCAAGAACCGCGAGATCATGGGTGCGACCGATCCGAAGAAGGCCGCGCCCGGCACGATCCGCGCAGATCTTGCTACCAGCATCGAGCAGAACGTCGTGCACGGCTCGGATGCACCGGAGACGGCGGCGCGCGAGATCGCGTACTTCTTCGCCGCAAGTCAGGTGTTCTCCCGGGGCTGATGCGTCAGCCGCCCGCCCCGGGCAAGCCATGCTCCCGCCACCCTCCAGCGATCGTCTCAACCTCCTCGGCCTCACGCGCGCGGGGCTCGAGACCTATATCACGGAGCTCGGCAGCAAGCCGTTCCGCGCACGGCAGCTGCTCAACTGGATCTACAAGCGCGGCGAGCAGCGGATCGAGGCGATGACGGACCTCTCCAAGCAGTTCCGTGCCGAGCTCGCGCAGCGCGCCGAGGTGCGCACGCCCGAGATCGCCGAGGTGCAGCACTCCGAGGACGGTACGCGCAAGTGGAAGCTTAAGGCCGACTCTGGCCAGGCGTACGAGATGGTCTTCATCCCGGAGAGCGACCGCGGCACGCTGTGCATCTCCTCGCAGGTCGGCTGCGCGCTCGACTGCTCGTTCTGCTCGACCGCCCAACAGGGCTTCAATCGCAATCTCACGACGGCGGAGATCGTGGGACAGGTGTGGCTTGCTTGCCGTGAGCTTGCCGGTGCGGAAGGGGCCGTGGAGGCGGCGGCCGGCCGCGTGATCACGAACGTCGTGCTCATGGGCATGGGCGAGCCGCTCGCCAACTTCCGCAACGTCGTTCCGGCGCTCAAGATTCTGCTCGACGATCTGGGCTTCGACCTGTCGCGGCGCCGGGTCACGCTCTCCACCTCCGGGCTGGTCCCGCAGATCTATCGGCTGGCGGAGGAGGTGAACGTGGCGCTCGCCGTCTCGCTGCATGCACCCGATGACGCCCTGCGCAGCGAGCTCGTGCCGATCAACCGCAAGCACCCGATCGCGGAGCTGCTCGAGGCCTGCTGGCACTATCTCGATGAGCAGAACGGACGCAGCGTGACATTCGAGTACGTGATGCTCCAGGGCATCAACGACTCGGTGCAGCAGGCGCGCGCGCTCGCGCGGCTGCTGCAGGGGCATCCGGCGAAGATCAACCTCATCCCGTTCAATCCGTTCCCCGGCACGCGCTATCGCCGCTCGGCCCCCGAGGTCATCTCGCGGTTCCGGGACGAGCTGCTGGGGCGCGGGCTGATCGCGACGATCCGGCGCACGCGCGGCGAGGACATCGACGCTGCCTGCGGACAGCTCGCCGGACGCGTGGTCGACCGCACGACCGTGCGCCTCGGCGAGAAGACGTTCGCGCTGGTCGCCTCATGAGCCGCCTCGGCCTGATGCGCGCCGTCCGCACTCTGCTCGCCGTCGCACTCGCGCTGCCGCTCGGGGCATGCGTGACGCAGCAGGTGAGCGGGCCGGTCGGCTCGAGCAGCGAAGCCGCGGTCTACAACGTGCAGCTCGGCGCGGCCTACCTGGAGCAGGGCAATCTGCCGCTCGCGAAGGACAAGCTCGATCGGGCTCTCAAGGAGAATCCGAGCGACCCGAACGTCCACAGCGTGCTGGCGCTGCTGTACGAGCGGCTGGGCGACCCGAAGCGCGCCGACACCGAGTTCCGCACGGCGCTGCGTCTGGCGCCCAAGAACCCCGAGATTGCCAACAACTACGCGGGCTACCTCTGCCGCACCAATCACGTCGACGAGGGCGTGCGGCGCCTGCTCGAGGCGGCACGAGACCCGCTGTACCGCACGCCCGAGGTCGCCTATACCAACGCCGGCGTATGCCTGCGCGGCGCACACCGCGATGCAGACGCGGAGCGTGAGCTCAAGCGGGCGCTGGACATCAAGCCAAACTTCGCCGAGGCCGCCTTCCAGCTCGGTGATCTGGAGTTCGCGCTCGGCCGGGCGGCGGATGCGCGCAAGCGCGTCGACAGCTACCTCGGCACCTACAGCGCGACCGCCGATCTGCTGCTGCTCGGTGTGCGGGCGAGCCGCGCGCTCGGCGACCGCCTGGCCGCCGAGCGTTACGCACGCAGGTTGCGCCTGGACTTTCCCGACTCCGCGCAGACGCGGGCGCTCACCGCCAACCCCGGTTAGCATCGTGGCAGCCGAAGCGGAGGGGCAGACGGGCGGTGGCATCGGGGCGCGCCTCAGAGCCGGGCGCGAACGCCTCGGGCTGTCGGTGCTGCAGGCGGCCGAGAAGCTGCACATCGACGTGCACGTGATCGAGGCACTCGAGGCCGAGCGCTTCGCGGCACTCGGTGCCGCCGTGTTCGTGCGCGGGCACATCCGTCGCTACGCCGAACTGGTGCGCGAGCCTGCCGCGGAGCTGCAGGGACTGTATGCCGCCAGCTCCCATGCCAGCGTGCCGCCGGATATCACCCGCGTGCCCCGCGGCGATTCCATGAAGGCGCCCATCAGCCGCCTGATCCCCGGCATCGCCATCGTCGTGGCGGTGGCGCTGATCGGCAGCATCTGGTGGGTCGTCAACGACCTGAGTCGCGCGCCGGAGAAGCTGGCACAGCAGCCGCAGGCACTCCCACCGATGGCTCCCGCGGCCGGCGCGGCCGCGCCCGCTCCGCCGCCAGCTCCAGTGCCGGCGGCTGCAGCCGCCCGCATCGTGCCGGCGGCAGCACCGACCACCGCCGCGGCCGGCCCGACCGCGGCCAGCGCGGCTGCCTTGGGCGGCGGCCGGCCGACCGAGGTGAGGCTGCGCTTCAACGCCGACAGCTGGGTCGAGATCTACGATGCGCGCGGCGAGCGGCTCTTCTACGACATCGGCGCCGCGGGCTCCGAGCGGACCGTGAGCGGCGCGGCGCCGCTCAAAGTCGTGCTGGGCAATGCACCGGCAGTGGCTCTCGAGGTCAACGGTCATCCCGTCACGCTGCCCGAGGCCGGATCCGACAACGCCCTGCAGTTCGGCATCAGCCGCTCGGGCCGGATCGTGCCGGCACGACTGCTCGCCCGCGACGAGCCCCATCCGTAATCGAGTGTGCAAGTGACTGCTGAGCTGCAATCGGTCCGCGGCATGAACGACGTTCTGCCGGCAGAAATCGGCCTCTGGCAACATCTGGAGTCAACCGCACGGGACCTACTCACGGCCTACGGCTACCGGGAGATTCGCGTTCCGGTGGTCGAGCACACGGAGCTGTTCAAGCGCGCGATCGGTGAGTACACGGACGTGGTCGAGAAGGAGATGTACACCTTCGCCGACGGCGAGGACAGTCTGACGTTGCGTCCCGAGGCCACCGCGGGGATCGCGCGTGCTGCGATCGAGAACGGCCTGCTGCGCGGCCAGCGGCACAAGCTCTGGTGCATGGGACCGATGTTCCGCCACGAAAAGCCGCAGCAGGACCGCTACCGTCAGTTCTACCAGATCAGCGTGGAGGCGATCGGGTTCGCCGGCGCGGACGTGGACGCCGAGCTCATCGCCTTGAGCGCCAGGCTGTGGCGCCGCCTCGGGCTCGCGCGCGTGCGGCTGCAGCTGAACTCGCTCGGCACGCCGGAGGCTCGCCGCGCATACCGCGAGCGGCTGACGGAGTACTTCCGCGCGCATGAGAGTGCGCTCGACGATGACAGCCGCCGGCGCCTCGGCCTCAATCCGCTGCGGATTCTCGACAGCAAGAATCCCGAGCTGCAAGGGCTGATCGCGGGCGCGCCGCTGCTGCCGGAGTACCTCGACCCCGAGTCGCGCGAGCACTTCGACACCGTGTGCGCGCTGCTGAAGTCCGTCGGCGTCGAGTTCGAGATCAATCCGCGCCTGGTGCGCGGCCTCGACTACTACAGCCGCACCGTCTTCGAATGGATCAACGATTCGACCGGGGCGCAGAATGCGGTGTGCTCGGGAGGCCGCTACGATGGCCTCATCGGCCTGCTCGGGGGGGAGGCGACGCCGGCCACGGGCTTCGCCATGGGCCTCGAGCGCCTCGTCAAGCTGCTCAAGGACACCGGGCGGACCGCGGAGCCCGCACCGCCCGATGTCTACGTGGTCGTCAGCGGAGAGCGCGCCCCCGCGGCGGGCTTCCGCATGGTCGAATGGCTCCGCGACACGCTGCCGGGCGTGACGTTCGAGCTCAATCTGGGTGGCGGCAACTTCAAGGCCCAGTTCCGGCGCGCCGACAAGAGCGGCGCCGGGCTTGCCCTTGTCCTGGGGGATGACGAACTCGACCGGGGCGTCATCGCCCTGAAACCTTTACGCGATGAGTCGGGTCAGAGCGAATGCCCGATGCTCGAGCTGCCCGCCCGGATCACGGCGGCTGTCGGCGGACCAGCGAGGAGATCTGCAGGTGGATGAGTATCTGTCGGAAAAAGAACAATGGGATCGTATCAAGACCTACCTGCGCGAGGAGGGGCCCTGGATCATCGCCATCGTCGCGGTCGGCGCCCTCGCGTACAGCGGCTGGCGCTGGTGGCAGGGGCGGCAGGAGCAGCAGGCGCTCGATGCCGAGGCCCGCTACGAGCAGATCCTCGTGGCGTTCGATCACGGTGATCGGGCCCGCGCGCTTACGCTGGTCGAGGAGCTGCGACGCGAGCACTCGGGGTCGCCGTACCTCGACCAGGCCGATCTGGCCGCGGCTCGCTTCTTCGTCGAGACCGGCGAGGCCGACAAGGCGATGGAGCGGCTGCGCGTGGTGATGCAGGGCACCGCCGATCCGGAGCTCGCGACGATCTCGCGGCTGCGATTGGCACGGGTGCAGATCTCGGCGGGCAAGCCCGACGATGCGCTCGCGACCCTCGGCACGCAGGATCGGGGGGCGTTCGCCTCGCGCTATCACGAGGTGCGCGGCGATGCGTATTTCGCCAAGGGCGACAAGGCCGGGGCGCTGCGCGAGTACCGCGCTGCGCAGCACTCCGCGGCCTCCGCGGCCGATGCGAGCGATGAGCTCACACTGAAGATCAACGATCTGGCGGGCGAGGCCGGTGCCGCGCAGCCGCCGGCTGCGGCCACCGCCGCGAGGTAGATGATGAAACGCACACTGACGCTGCTCGCGCTGCTGCTCCTCGCTGCCTGCTCCAAGGATAAAGACGTCGATCTGCCGCGGCCGCTCAAGGCGTTCACGCCGGCACTGCGCATCGATCGCATGTGGTCGGCCAACCTCGGCGGCGACAAGAAGCCGATGCGTCGCGGACTCGGACTCGCGGTGGCCGACGGCAGGGTGTATGCCTCGGGCAGCCGTGGCGAAGTAGCAGCGTTCGACCTGAAGTCGGGGCGTGCGCTGTGGCGGGTGCGCACCAAGCTGCCACTCGCCGGCGGTACCGCGGAGGGCTCGGGGATCGTCGTGGTCGGCTCGAGCGACGGCGACGTGCTCGCACTGGAGTCGAGCGATGGCAAGGTGCGCTGGCACGTGAACGTCGGCGGGGAGATTCTCGCGGCGGCGGCCATCGCTCCGCGCGCGGTTCTCGTGCGGGCCGTCGACGGCAAGCTGCACGCGCTCGCTCTGGCCGACGGCCGCGAGCTGTGGCAGCAGCAGCAGCAGGTGCCGCGGCTCTCACTGCGCGGCACGGCGGCACCGGAGCTCGCCGGCGACGTCGCGATCTGCGGCTTCGACAACGGCAGGCTGATCGCCGCCAACCTCACGGACGGCACCAGCGCCTGGGAGGCCCAGATCGCCCCGCCGCACGGCAAGACCGAGCTCGAGCGGCTCAACGACATCGATTCCACGACCAAGGTGGCCGGCAACGACGTGTACGTGGTGGGCTTCCAGGGCAAGGTCGCGATGCTCGCGCTCGATACCGGACAGGTCTGGTGGTCGCACGATGCCTCGAGCTATCGCGCCCTCGGCATCGACGACGACAACGTGTACGTGTCGACGGCGGACGGGGACGTGGTCGCACTGAAGCGGCGCACGGGTGCGGAGGTGTGGCGTCAGAGCGGCCTCGGTCATCGTGGATTGTCGGCGCCGGCGGTGGCGGCCGACTACGTCGCGGTTGCCGACTACCGCGGCTACGTTCATTGGCTCGACAAGAGCTCCGGCGCGATCATCGGGCGCTCGCGGCTGGGCAAGGCTCGAGTCACCAATGCTCCGGTCGCCGTTGGCGATCAGGTGCTGGTGATCAACGATCGCGGCGCGCTCGTGGCGTTCCGCGCGACGCGGCTCGCCGCGAGGGCCAAGGCGAAGGAATGACGGCGTGCTGCCGGTCATCGCTCTCGTCGGCCGCCCGAATGTGGGCAAGTCGACGCTGTTCAATGCGCTTACTGGAACGCGCGCTGCGATCGTTTCGGACGTTCCCGGCGTAACGCGCGACCGGCAGTACGGCTACGGCCGCGGTGGACCGATTCCATACGTGGTCGTCGACACCGGGGGCATCGTCGAGAATCCCACTGGCCTCGAGGCACGGATGCGGGCCCAGACGGAGCGGGCCGTCGCCGAGGCGGACCGCCTCATTCTCATCACGGACGGCCGTGCCGGGCTCACACCTCAGGATGAGCTGATCGCCCGCGAGCTGCGGCGCGCGGGCAAACCGGTGACGCTCGCCGTCAACAAGGCCGAGGGGCTCGATGCGGATGCGGTTGCGAGCGAGTTCCACGCGCTCGGGCTCGGCGCGCCGCTCGCCATCGCGGCGAGCCACGGCCAGGGATGCCGCGAGCTGCTGGAGCAGGCCCTCGAGGGCCTCGCCCCGACCGCAGCCGGCGCCGAGGACTCCAACGCGATCCGCATCGCCATCATCGGCCGACCGAACGTCGGCAAGTCGACGCTCGTCAACCGTCTCCTTGGCGAGGAGCGCGTGATCGCCGATGCCACGCCAGGTACGACCCGCGACAGCATTCTCGTGCCGTTTCGCCGCGACGACCGCGATTTCATCCTCATCGATACGGCAGGACTGCGGCGCCGGGCCAGGGTCGAAGACCGGATCGAGCAGGTGAGCGCCGCGAAGACGCTGCAGGCGATCGACAGTGCGCACGTCGTGGTGCTGGTGCTCGATGCCCATGACACGGTGGGGGAGCAGGACGCGAGCGTCCTCGGTCTTGCGCTTGCGCGCGGCCGCGCGCTCATCATCGCCATCAACAAATGGGATGGCATCGCGCCCGAGCAGCGCGAGCACATCCGCAACCAGCTCGCGCTGCGCCTGGACTTCGTGCCCTTCGCGCCCCTGCATTTCATCTCCGCGCGCCACGGAAGCGGCGTCGGCGAGCTGGTGCAGGCCTCGGTGCGTGCCTATGAGGCAGCCATGCGCGAGCTGCCGACTCCGGCGCTGACGCGCACGCTCGAGCGTGCGCTTGCCGCCCACCAGCCGCCACTGGTGCACGGGCGCCGCATCAAGCTGCGCTATGCCCACCAGGGCGGGCGCAACCCGCCACGCATCGTAGTGCACGGCAATCAAACGGCCGCCGTCCCGGATGCCTACACCCGCTACCTGAGCAACGTGTTCCGCAAGGCCTTCGACCTGTTCGCGACGCCGGTGGTGGTTGAGTACCGCACCGACCCGAACCCCTACACGGCGGGGCGCAAGGCGCGCACCCGGGCACGCGCAGCGAGGTCAGGGCGCGGCGCCGCCCGCCGCAAGAAATAGCGCCGGATCGACGAACACCTGATTCAGTATCACGCCGAAGTGCAGGTGTGGACCGGTCACGCGGCCGGTCATGCCGACGCGGCCAATGGTGCTCCCCGCGGCGACGAGCGCTCCGGGCTTCACGCCGATCAGGCTCAGGTGGCAGTACATCGTCAGAAAGCCCGCGCCGTGGTCCAGG
>Ga0335081_10001687_pt1 | contig 35084 bp, 33 predicted proteins | sample Lox_Sample_35_FD_206713 | JGI IMG/M metagenome (GOLD analysis project Ga0335081, IMG submission 206713) | Soil microbial communities from Loxahatchee National Wildlife Refuge, Florida, United States - Lox_Sample_3.5 | ecosystem: Environmental > Terrestrial > Soil > Wetlands | place: USA...
CTACATCCTGGTCGAGATCGCCTTCATCCAGCGCTTCGTGCTGTTCCTTGGTCATCCCACCTATGCGCTCACTGTGGTGGTTTTTCTCCTCCTGCTCTCGAGCGGCGCCGGCAGCCTGGCTTCCCGCCGGTGGCTCGGCAAGACCGGACGCAGCTTACTTCCCCTGGCCCTGATTACGTGCGTGATTCTGCTTTACGTGCTCATACTGCCGCGGATCCTGAATGCGCTGTTCGGCCTGGCTTTCCTCGCCAAGCTGGCGGTGAGTGCAGCCTTACTGGCTCCCCTGGGCTTCGCCATGGGCATGCCGTTTCCCAGCGGATTGCGGGCGCTGGCCAGCTTGCAGACCGGCGAAGCCAAGGACAACGCCGTAGAATGGGCCTGGGCCATGAATGCCGGTTCCAGCGTGCTCGGATCGGTTCTGGCCATGGTGATCGCCATTCAGTTTGGACTCAATGTTACTCTGGCCTGCGGAGCCGCGGCCTATCTCGCAGCCTTGCTGGTTGCGGGGACATTGCACCCCACCACTGCGGCGTGAAAGATGACCCGCGGCTCTGCTATGATGCAGGGCATTGTTCGGTGCTGTCGACCACTTGGAAAAACGTTGGAATGACATTCTTACGGAGAACCAGTGCCTAGTCAAAAGCAGTTGAAGTGGTCTCAACTGAAGGTCGGAATCACGGTGCTGGTTGCCAGCATCACGCTGGCCATTCTCATTCTGTTGATGAGCGGCACCGGCGGCATTTTCACCCGCAAGATCACCCTGATCTCGTATTTTGATAACGCCGGCGGCCTGCGCGAGGGCGCGCCGGTACGGCTGCAGGGGGTCGATATCGGCAATGTCACCAGGATCCGCGTGGTGGCGGACCCCGCCCGCCAGCTGGCCCCGGTCGAAGTAACCATGAAGGTCATCACCAAGTACCACAACAACATTCGCAAAGACTCAGTCACCACGCTGGCGACCGCGGGAGTGCTGGGAGAGACCTACATCGACATCAACAGTTCCCTGGCCAAAGGGCGGGAGGCGCAAGAAGGCGACGTGATGGCCACCCGCGAGTCGCCGCAGATTGAAGACGTGGTACGCGCCAGCCAAAGCACGCTGCAGAACATGGACGGACTGCTCAAACGCGTCGACCGCATCATGTCCTATGTGGAAAGTGGCCAGGGCTCGATTGGCAAAGTCATCTACGATCCCACGCTCTACAACCGCTTGAACGCGACCGTGGCTCAATTTCAAGGTTTGGTTGCCAATGTGGCCAACGGCAAGGGCAGCCTGGGCAAGCTGCTGGTGGATGACCAGCTTTACAAAAGTGCCAATGACACCGTCGACAAGTTGAACGCCATCATTGACGATCTGAGGAAGGGCAAGGGCACCGCCGGCAAGTTCTTGAGCGATTCCACCCTCTACGACAACGCCAACAAAACCATCGCCAACGTAAAGGCGATGACCGACGACATTAACGCCGGCAAGGGCGCGATCGGCGTGATGGCCCGCGACGAGGAGTTCGCCAAAAAGCTGAAGGCAACCATGGACAATGTTGCCGAGCTGAGCAAGGAACTTAACAACCCCGAAGGCTCAGTCGGCAAGCTGATACACGATCCTTCGCTCTACAACAACACCAACGACCTGCTGACGGAAACTCGCAGTTTGATCAAGGCCATGCGCGAGAATCCCAAGAAGTATCTCACCATTCACGTCAAAATCTTCTGACCGGAGCCGCGCTCTCAGAACGGCGTGCCCCGTATCTATTGGTCAAAGCGGTTTTATTGCTCCTCCCATCCCTGCGTTTTAGAATAACCTGATGAAACTCCTGAAGACGCTCAGCAAACCTGCAGCATTGACCAGTGGGTGGACAAGTGCAGTCCTTTGTTTCAGTGCGGCCAGCGGATTTTGGCTAGCTGGGGAGCGTGGGAGGGCAATCTGCTGGGTTGCGCTCGGTACCGCCGAAGTGGTGGCTATCCTTTTGTAAGAACCAACCTCATGACGGAATCATCCGGTCTAGGCGCGAGTGTCCTCGCCAGTACATCAATATGGCGGTGATCCAATAGACGGTGGGGGTAAATCGCCTAAACTCTCGCCGCCGCATCCGCATGCTCATGCGCGTGATAGCTCGAGCGCACCAGCGGCCCCGACTCCACGTGGCGGAAGCCGTATTCGAGGGCAGCGTCTTTCAGGGTGCGGAATTCGTCGGGAGTGTAAAAGCGGGCGATGGGCAAGTGGTCGCGCGAGGGCCGCAGATATTGGCCGACGGTGAGAATGTCCACACCACGCGAGCCCAGGTCGCGGAAAACCTCGATTAACTCGCTGATGGTTTCTCCCAGTCCAACCATGACGCCGGACTTAGTCGCCATACTGGGAGCGAATTTCTTGGCGTTCTCGAGTAGACGCAGCGTGCGCTCATAGCGGGCGCCGGAGCGGACCACGCGATAGAGACGCGGCACGGTTTCGGTGTTGTGATTGAGGATGTCAGGCTGGGCGTCAAGCACGATCTGGAGAGCTTCGTCCAGGCCCTGAAAGTCGGGAATCAGGACTTCGACGCGGCAGCCGGGCGTCAGCTCGCGAATCTGGCGGATGGTTTCGGCAAACACGCGAGCGCCGCCCAGATTGTCGTCATCGCGATTAACGCTGGTTACAACGGCATGCCGCAAGCCGAGAGTGGAAACGGCTTCGGCAACCCGCGCCGGCTCCTGCCAATCGATCGGCCCAGGCTTGCCTTTAGGCACGGCACAAAATCCGCAGCGGCGGGTGCAGATGTCGCCCAGCAGCATGAACGTGGCGGTGCGATGGTTCCAGCATTCGCCGATATTAGGGCATTGCGCGGACTCGCAGACGGTGTGCAAACCCAGTCCGCGGGCCAGCTTCTTGAGGTGATGGAAGTTGTCGCCGACCGGAGCTTTGGCGCGGAGCCAATCCGGTTTAGGCTGCCGGACCGACGGCGCAACATCGATTTGCACGAGTTGGGCAGCGCCAGCCATCGGTCTTTAGATTTTACACGTTGACTGCTGACAATAACCACGAAGGGCACTAAGGTCCACAAAGGAAGCGAGAGGCTTTAGAAGACGGGGGAAATCCTTTGTGATACTTCGTGTCCTTTGTGGTTAACGACCTACTGACTCTCTACGTAAGCGTCGATCCATTCTTTGATTTTGTGGCGGCGTTCGTCCTGCGGGTCAAAGCGGACTCCGAAGGTTTTCCCCGGCCCGTTGCGCCAGCTTATGGATCCACGCACCCAGACGCGAGGCAGGGTGAGCAAGGCAAAGGAGATTTCGACAGCCTGTCCGGGTGAAACGTCTTCGGCGCTGCGCATGGACATGCCGCCGGAGCTGAGTTCCACGCTGGTGGTGGTGAGGCGGCGGCCGTCGCCCGCGACGATCACCGTGATTTCGGTGATGACCGGAATACGGACGTAGCGGCGCAGCTCGTGCAGCACGAGCATTTGGGTGGCGCGCACCAGCTTCAGGGCCGCGTGGCGCTCCAGGGGTTCCTGAAAGACTGCATTGATGCCGTACTTGGAGAAGCGCATGGCATCCTGGGCGCTGCCGCCGACCCCGTAGATCACCATGCGGCTGTTAGAAAGCGACGTGCGGGCCGCCTCCATCACGGGTTGGGCGGCCGGCCCAAGCTTCAGAACGCAGGCCTCGAATTTCTCTTTCTGCAGTCGCTCGGCGGCATTTCCAGGCATCACCACGGTCTCAATCCCAAACTGGCGGAAGCAGTCGGCAAGCAGAAGTCTGGCGGGCTCCTTGAGATCGACCAGGGCTGCCCGGGCGCCAGCCTTCTTGCCGGCAGGCAGGGGATTCACGGCCGTTCCGATGGCTTTTTCCATAGCGTGATCTTGATCGTGCCGGGTACCCCTATTGTGGCCCGCATCCCCTGGCTTGGCAAAAGGTTAGAAGGACAACCCCTGAGTACCAAGGTGTTATTACCCCGAATGGCCCGTCGCGCGGCATTGGGTACTTGCCAAACTCATCGGCTTTTGGTGGGTCAGGCTTTATGGATTCAAGCAGAAGTGGCGAAACCGGGGATTTCTATTCGGTCCAGCGACGGAAGAGCAAAGCGCCATTGGTGCCGCCAAAGCCGAAGGAATTGGACATGGCATACTCGAGCGACGCTTTGCGGGCGTGGTTGGGCACGTAGTCCAGATCGCACTCCGGTTCGGGGTTGTCCAGGTTGATGGTCGGGGGCAGCATCTGGTCGCGAAGAGCCAATGCAGTGATCCCAGCTTCCAGCCCTCCAGCACCGCCCAGCAAGTGTCCAGTCATCGACTTGGTCGAACTGACGGCGAGCTTGTAGGCATGGTCACCGAAAGCTCGCTTGATGGCGGTGGTTTCGATGCGGTCCCCGAGCGGGGTCGAGGTGCCGTGGGCGTTCACGTAGCCCACCTGCTCGGGTTGCACTTTGGCATCGCGCAGAGTATTCACCATGACGCGGTAAGCGCCATCGCCGTCTTCGGCGGGGGCGGTGATATGGTGGGCATCGCCGCTCATGCCATAGCCGACCATTTCTGCCAGAATCTTGGCGCCCCGCCGGCGGGCGAATTCCAATTCTTCAAGAATCAAGATTCCGGCGCCCTCGCCGATCACGAATCCGTCTCGCCCTGCGTCCCAGGGTCGGCTTGCCTTCTGTGGCTCATCGTTGCGCGTGGAGAGCGCGCGCATGGCGGCAAATCCGCCCACGGCGAGCGTCGTGACAGCGGCCTCGCTGCCCCCGGCAATCATGGCGTCAGCATCACAGCGCGCAATGATCTTGTAGGAGTCTCCTATGGAATGGGCGCTGCTGGTGCAAGCCGTGCATGCGGCTTCATTGGGCCCTTTGGCGCCGTAGCGGATGCTGACGTTGCCAGCTGCCAGGTTGACCAAAATGGCCGGAACGAAGAAGGGCGACATTTTGCGGGGGCCGCCATTGATCAGGTTGCGATACTCACGCTCCACGATTTCGAACCCGCCGATGCCCGACCCCAGGTGTACGCCGATCCGGTCGGCATTGTCGGGGGTGATTGGCAAGCCCGAAGTCTTCATCGCCTCAGCGGCAGCGCCCATGGCCAGATGGATGAAGCGGGCCATCTTCTTGACATCCTTCTTGTCGATGAACTGGAGCGGGTCGAAATTCTTGACCTCAGCCGCAATTTTGGCGCTGTGCTGGGAGGCATCGAACTGGGTGATGGGGCCGATGCCGGATTTTCCGGCGAGCAGGTTAGCCCAGGTCTCCTCGGTGGTGTTGCCCACCGCCGAGACGAGACCCACGCCGGTAACTACGACGCGTCGCGCCAACTACTTCCCGCCTTTCGCATGCTTGCCGATGTAGTCCACCGCATCCTGCACGGTGCGGATTTTCTCCGCGTCCTCATCGGGGATCTCCAACTCGAAGGCCTCCTCAAACGCCATCACCAGTTCCACGGTATCCAGCGAGTCCGCGCCCAAGTCGTCCACGAAGGATGCGGTCGCGGTCACTTCACCCTCTTCCACGCCCAGTTGCTCCACAATGATCTGTTTCACCTTCTCATCAATGGCTGCCATGAGTTCTCCTTATGCTGAAATGATACGGATTTTGTTTCCAGATGTCCGGATTTCGCCAGCGAACCGGATTCGGTCTTACCGGCCCCTCGCGTGCTTGTCGACATAGTCGATGGCGTTCTGAACGGTGAGGATTTTTTCTGCGTCCTCGTCACCGACCTCCATATGGAAGGCTTCCTCCAGCGCCATCACCAGTTCCACTTGATCGAGAGAATCGGCTCCCAAATCATCGATAAAGGATGCGCTCGGGGTCACTTCGGCCTCATCCACTCCCAGTTGCTCACTGACAATCTGCCTGACTTTCTCGACGATCTCTTTTTTTGTGGCAACGGCCATTGAACGTCCCACCTTCCTGAAGGCAAAGAAAAGGGAAGAAGTAGTGTAATGGCCCGCACGAATCGGTGTAAAGAAGGACCCTTTCGCAGGCAACCGTAAACGCGGCAGGTCCGGCCCACCTGCATCCTAACTGCTGGCTGCTGGGGCGGTCAAACCCCGGCCTATCATTGCTCATTGGCCAGAAAACTGATCCCGCAGGCGTGTCTGGCGGCTGGTCATGGGGACTTCCTGCCCGGCAATGAAAACCTGTTTCACGTCGGTACGCAGCTCCAGAGGATCTCCGTTGGCCACCACCACGTTGGCGGTCTTGCCTGGGTCGAGTGATCCCAACTGGTCGGCCACGCCCCAGGTTTCGGCAGCATTCAAAGTGATGGCCTTGAGCGCCTCGTCATAGGGCAGACCGAAAGCGGTCGCGTACCCTGCCTGGTAAGGCAGGTTGCGCACATTGTGGGCATCGTACGACGCGAAGACGATCTTCACTCCTCTTTTGTATAGTTGCGCCGGCAGACTATAAACCGCGTCGTAGCGTTCGTAGGGCTTGGGATCCTCGTAGATGGGGCCGACGATCACCGGAACCTTGAGCCCAGCCACGTAGTCGAGAGCTGATTGCGATTGGCTGATGTGGTTCAGCACGAATTTCAGATTGAACTCATGCGCTAGCGACACCGCGGTTTGCAGATCATTGGCTTCCTCAGCCGCGAGAACGATTGGCTTCTTGCCCTCGAGATAGGGTAGCAGGGCTTCCAGTTTGAGATCTCGCTTGGGCGGGGTGGGCGGCTTCTTATCTTTGTCGTCGGATTTGTCGGCAGGCTTCTGCGCGGCCTCGCTCTTCTTTTTCTCGTACTCGGCCCAGTGCTGGGCATAGTCCTGGGCATCGAGAAATGCCTGGCGGAGTTGGGCGGCCATACCCATGCGGGTCTGCGGGAATTTTCGTTTCTCCCAGTCATTGTGCCGCTGTTCGCCGGTGAAATTCAGAGGCATGGCGATGTCGCGGATCAGCACCATTTCTTCTGAGGACTTGCCCGCCAGTTGCACGAACGAATCCTGGCCGGGCAGCGTGTCTTTGCTGTCGGGCGCGATGACGGCGTTGGTGACGCCGTTCAGCCGAGTGACGGGAATCAGTTCTGATTCCGCATGGAAGGCGTCATAGACGTGCATGTGCGGCATAATTTCGTCGCTGGATTCGATGAGGTCATTCGTGCTCTGTTCCGCCGAAATCTCCGTGAGACCAAGATTGTCTTCCGAGTCGATGAGCCCAGGATAAATAGTCATACCAGTGGCGTCGATGACACGGGCGTCTTTGGCAATCTTGATCGAGTTGGCCGCACCGACGGCGGTAATCTTGCCGTTCTGCATCACCAGCACGCCGTTCTCGATCGTGCCGTGGGAGATGGTAAGGAGCTTGCCGCCCTTCAGGACGATAGGCTTCTGCTGGGCGAATACAAGAACGCTAGAAAAGATCAGGCCGACGACCAACGACCAACGACCGACGACGCTTTTCATTGTCCCTCCGTGTAGTGCGGCATGCCGAAGCCGGGCAGTGAGCGGTCGAAGTAGACGTCACCGTCAATGAATACCTTGCTGGGAACCCCGTAGCTGGAGAGCGGATAACCGTCCCAGATCACCAGATCAGCGTCTTTGCCGACATCAATCGATCCCACTTTGTCATCGACGCCGATGATCCAGGCGGCATTCAGCGTAACCATCCTGAGGGCTTCTTCGTCGGTGGCGCCGCCATAGCGGATAGTCTTGGCGGCCTCCTGGTTCAGGCGGCGGGCAAAGTCCTCGGAATCGCTCTTGATGGCCACGCGCACGCCCTTGCGCATGCACATCACTGCGTTCCATGGGATCGCGTCCCAAGCCTCTTGTTTGTAGCCCCACCAGTCGGAAAATGTCGCAATGGCTACATTGTTCGCCGCCAGCTTGTCGGCCACTTTGTAGGCCTCGAGCGCGTGGTGGAACGCTCGTACTTTGTAACCAAACTCTTTTGCTATGGACATTTCAGTCAGGAGTTCATCGGCGCGATAGCAGTGGATCTGTACCAGCAGATTCCCACGCAGCACATCGGCCAGCGCTTCCAGTTTCAAGTCGCGCTTGGGCGGACTGGCATCTTTATCGCCCTTCTTGACTTTGGCGTTGTAGTCGTCCCACTCGCGCATATAGTCCTGGGCCTGGACTAACGCCTCCCGTTGCACCTCGAAATTTCCCATACGCGTGGAGGGGAGTTGATCTTTGCCGCCATATACTCGCTTGGGATTCTCGCCGCTGGCAAACTTGATGGAGCGGGGCGCTCCGGGGAACAAAAGGGCGTCGCGATTCAATCCATACTTGTGCTTGATCACCACGGCCTGGCCGCCGATCATGTTGGCGGAACCGTGCAGCAGCAGAGAAGTAGTGACGCCGCCGGCGAGGCCGCGATAGATCGCCTTGTCCTGATAATCGAAGGCGTCGATCATCATCATCTGCGGCGTGACCGGGCTGGTGGCTTCGTTGACGTCGTCATCGAGTGCAATGTGAGAATGGGAGTCGACGATGCCGGGCGTCAGATATTTGCCTCCGGCATCGATGACCTTGGCGCTGGAAGGCGCGCTGACGTCTTTGCCAATCGCGGCGATCTTCCCGTCTTTGACGTAAACGCTGCCATTCTGAACGATGCCGTGGGTGACGGTCATCACCACGGCATTCTTGATGACGACTTCGTTATGCGCGACCGGCTGTTGCGCTTGCGTGAAAGCGGAGAACGCCAGCAGTAGGAAGACGACGCGGATCGCGATGCGATTCATTTGCATCCTTTGACGAAAATGGAAGTCGGCGGAAAGCGCAAATTGTAGGAGGGAACGGCAGGCGGCGTCAATCAAAACACGATGTGAGAACATGTCAGGGATTGTTATGTTGAGGAGTGTGTGCGATGCGGGCGGTAGTGCAGCGGGTAAGCCGGGCTCAGATCGCGGTGGGCAGCGAGGTGGTCGGCAGGATCGAGCGTGGGCTGCTGGTCTTGCTCGGAGTGGCAGGTACTGATCAGGAAGCGGATGCCGACTATTTGAGCGAGAAGGTCGCCGGCTTGCGAGTATTCGAGGATGACGCTGGAAAGATGAACCGGGCAGTGGGAGAGATCGGTGGCGCGGTGCTGGTGGTTTCGCAATTCACCTTGTATGGAGACGTCCGGCGGGGAAAGCGCCCGTCGTTCGACGCTGCGGCCCCGCCCGAGCAAGCCCGCCGGCTTTATGAATATTTCGTGGAGCGCATTCGGGCTGCCGGGCTGCGCTGTGAGACTGGACGTTTTCAGGAGATGATGCAAGTCGAACTGGTGAATGACGGGCCGGTGACCATTCTGCTGGATTCGAAAAAAAACTTCTAGTACGGCGATTACGTCGAGCATTACAACAACGTCCGCTTGAACACGTTTACGCACCGCAGTAACTCAACACTCGTCGCCGTTTTGATCTACGCTGAAACTGTTGCCGGCTTGGGTTTTCCCGCCAGCAACTGCCGCAGTACGAATTGCAGAATGCCGCCGTGGGCGTAGTACTGCGCTTCTTGCGGCGTATCGATACGCAGCAATGCCTCGAAGTCCTTATGCTTACCCTTCACGGTGGCCCGCACCTTCACTTGTCGGCCGGCGGCGAAGTGCTCGACGACGTCACGGACTCCGCTGATCTCGAATGTTTCTTCTCCGGTTAAACCCAGTGATTGCGCCGTCTCGCCCTCGCGGAATTGCAGTGGAAGAACGCCCATGCCGACCAGGTTCGAGCGATGAATGCGCTCGTAGCTCTCGGCGATGACCGCACGCACACCCAGCAGCCGCGGACCTTTGGCGGCCCAATCGCGCGACGACCCTGAGCCGTATTCTTTGCCGGCGAGAATCACCAGCGGCACGCCTTCAGCAATATATTTCTCGGAAGCGTCGTAAATCGTCATCTCGGCGCCGTCGGGCAGGTGGCGGGTGAATCCGCCTTCGAGATTCGGCACCATTTTGTTGCGCAGGCGCACGTTGGCAAACGTGCCCCGCACCATGACCTCGTGATTGCCGCGGCGCGAACCATAAGAGTTGAACTCAGCCGGCTTCACGCCGTGTTCGATCAAGTACTTCCCCGCCGGACTGTCTTTCTTGATCGAACCGGCGGGCGAAATGTGGTCGGTAGTGACGCTGTCGCCAAGCACAGCCAACACTCGGGTGTTCTTGATATCGGTAATGGCTCCCGGCTTCACGCTCATGCCGTCAAAGTACGGCGCCTGGCGGATGTAAGTAGAATCCGTTTCCCAGGCATAGGTTTCGCCTTTGGGGACGGCCAGCGCGCGCCAGCGGTCGTCACCGTGGTAGACCTCGCCGTAGCTGCGGCGGAACATATCCGGCGTAATCGACTTGCTGATGGCCTCTTCTACCTCGCTCCGCGACGGCCAGAGGTCGGCGAGATACACCGGCTTGCCGCTCTTGTCCTGTGCGATGGCGTCTTTTCGCAGGTCGAGATCGATGCGTCCGGCCAGCGCGAAAGCCACCACCAGCGGCGGCGACATCAGATAGTTGGCGCGAACGTCGGGATTGATGCGGCCCTCGAAGTTGCGATTGCCGGAAAGCACCGAGGCTACGACCAGGTTCTTGTCGTCGATCGCCCGTGAGATTTCCTCCGGCAGCGGGCCAGAATTGCCGATGCAGGTGGTGCACCCATAGCCGACAATGTGGAATTTCAGCTTCTCCAGATATCCCGTAAGACCGCCGCGTTCCAGATAGTCGCGGACCACTTTCGAGCCCGGAGCCAGCGATGTCTTCACCCAGGCAGGAATTTGCAGGCCGCGTTCCACCGCTTTTTTCGCCAGGATGCCGGCGGCGATCATCACCGACGGGTTCGAAGTGTTGGTGCAACTGGTAATGGCGGCAATCACCACGCTGCCGTGATGGAGATTTCCGTTGCCAGAAGCCGCCGTGCCTTTGCCCGGCTTGATCAGCGAAGGCAGCGCTTTGTCGAACGATGCCTTGGCTTGGGAGAGTGGCACGCGATCCTGCGGGCGCTTGGGGCCGGCGAGGCTCGATTCCACGGTGGCGAGGTCGAGCGCCAGCAATTCAGAATATTGCGCCTCTGGCGTCTTCTCATCGTGGAACAGGCCCTGCTCACGGCAGTAGGCCTCGACCAGCGCAATCTGTTCTTCGGAACGCCCCGTCAGGCGCAAGTAGGCGAGAGTTTCTTTGTCCACGGGGAAGATGCCGCACGTAGCGCCGTACTCGGGCGACATATTGGCGATGGTGGCGCGGTCGGCCAGCGGCAACTCCGGCAAACCGGGGCCGAAATATTCCACGAACTTACCAACCACGCCGTGCTTGCGCAGCATTTCGGTGATGGTAAGAACCAGATCGGTGGCGGTGGCGCCTTCTTTCAGTTTTCCAGTGAGCTTCACGCCCACAACTTGTGGGATCAGCATGGAAACCGGCTGGCCCAGCATGGCGGCTTCGGCTTCGATTCCGCCGACACCCCAGCCCAGCACGCCCAGGCCGTTGATCATGGTGGTGTGCGAATCGGTGCCGACCAGCGTATCGGGATAAGCAGTTTTCTTTCCGTTCGCATCGCGCACAAACACCACCCGCGCCAGAAATTCCAGGTTCACTTGATGCACGATGCCGGTGTCCGGGGGAACGATGGCGAGATTGCGGAAGGCGGTTTGTCCCCAGCGCAGGAAGCCGTAGCGCTCTTTGTTACGAATGAATTCAAGCTCAGCGTTCAGCTGAAATGCGTTGGGTGTGCCGAACTGATCAACTTGCACCGAATGATCGATGACCAACTCCACCGGTTGGAGGGGATTGATCAGCTTGGGATCGCCACCCAGTTGCTTCATGGCGTCGCGCATCGCGGCCAGATCCACCACACAGGGTACGCCGGTAAAATCCTGCAGCAGCACGCGGCTGGGCGTGAAGGCGATTTCTTTCTCCGGTTTCGATTGGCTGTTCCAGTTGGCCAGCGCGCGAATGTCGTCTTTGGTCACGCTGCGGCCGTCCTCAGTACGCAGCAGGTTTTCCAGCAGGATGCGAAGCGAGAACGGCAAATGCTTGGTGGAAATCCCCTGCTTGTCGAGAGCGTCCAGACGGTGAATCTCGTAATCGTGGCTGCCCACGCGGAGAGTAGAGCGGCTGCCAAAGCTATTCATGATAATGGCCCTTCTACCCTAGTTTAGTCGTTCGCCATGGGTTCTGCCAAAAGGGGAGAGCCACTCGATTAAGGCGCTGGGGGCAGCGCGTATTCAAAATCGTAAGAGTGTTTTCCCGCGTTGATGATGATATCCATCTTGCCGGTCAGGCCGACCAGTTGGCCAGTGCCGGAGTCGGGTACGACGGTGATGCTCAATTGCGGGACGCCGCGCGTCATGGTGGCGCTGTGCTGCAATACGAAGCTGCCACTGCGGCCATTCAGGGTTCCGGTGACCCGCTCCATGGCGACGTAACCGGCCGAGCCTTTGACCTCGGTCATGGCGGAGAGCATCTGGCCCTTGCTGGTGGCTTCGAGATCGCCGTGAAACTGTTTGTCGATGGTCATGCGGCTCATGGTAGCGTCTTCGAATTTGCCATCCGGCGTCTGCGGAGTGATCTTCGCTTCAAACGTTCCTTTGGCGTGAGTCGTCGCGGGTACGCCTTTTGAAGATGGGGTTGGGCTCGGCGAGGTGGTTTGGGCATCGGACAGCAAGACAAAGGACAAGCCAATGGCCATGGTGACTGCAGCGGAGGATCGAAGGCGTTTGTTCATGACTCCATTATGCCTGCCGTGGCAAGACGACGACCCCGGACGAAAACTTCACGGGAGGTTTACCGGGCCGCCATCCACACCTGGTAGCCGACGACCGCCATCATGAACAAAAGGTAGATTCGGAGCGCCCAGAGCACGAGCAGTTCTGGGCCCTTGAGAAGCCGCCTGGGAATAAAGTGCTTCTTGGCCTTTACCAACTGATCGTGTTCGAGCGTCGACAAAGCCAGTTTTTGATCCGCACTGGAGATCAAAACCGGTATTTCTTCTTTGTGGGTCATGAACTCTCCTACCCTCCGCCCAATGCCGCAAAGATGTTGGGCGCAATAATGCTGATCCCGAAGAGCACGCCTGCGGTGGTCAACACGAATACCACTCCCGTGGACAGGATATTCGCCCACAGCGGACTGACCAGCTCGCCCATAACTTCCTTGTCATTCACCAGCATGAACAGGAAAACGAGCGCGGGCGGCATGGCCAGCACTGCAACCACATTGACGATCAGAACCACATACACCAGCGGCAGCCCGGGGATAAGAACGATGGCCGCCGCAGCAACCGCGCACAACGTCAGCACAGAGTAGAAGGCTTTGCCTTGTCCCATGGGGAGATTCAGGCTGTGGGGTTTATGCGTGACTTCTCCGAAGGCATACGCGGAAGAAGTCGAAATGGTGATCGAAGCCACAATGCCAGCCTCCACCATCCCGAGCGCAAATAGCGATGCTCCAAACCGGCCGATCAGCGGCTGCAGAGCCTGGGCAAACTCGGCTGCCTGAAAAGTGTCCGCCGACATCTGATGGGCGAATAACGGCGCCGTCGCCAGAATCGTGGCTACCGCTGCGGCCGTTGCCAGGGCAGCTCCCAGTACCGTATCCACGCGGCCGAAGCGAATGTCTTTCGTGGTCATTCCTTTGTCGACGGTGGCGCTCTGCTGGAAGAAAAGCATCCAAGGCGTGACCGTTGCCCCGATGTCGGCGAGCACAATCAGCAGCGTGTCTTTGTTGAAGCCGGGCAGCGGTCGCCAGGCGATGAACGCATGACCTACCGCGTGCCAACTGGGGTGGGTCATGAGCGCCACCGGAATGAAGACCAGGTTGAAGAGTGCGGCCGCCAGGGTGATCCGTTCCCAGGTCCAATAGCGGTGACTGACCAGTGCCCCGTACAAGATGATGAGCGCACTCAGAATTGCCAACCAGGGAGGCACGCCAAAGAAACCCAGGCCGGCGCGGATGGCAATGAACTCGGTGATCAGCGTGAGGAAATTCCCGATGCCCAGATCAATCATCGAAAACCAGCCCCAGAACGGCCCAAAACGCTCGAAGATCAGTTCGGCGTGTCCGCGATGGGTTGCGGCGCCGAGGCGCACCGTCATCTCCTGCACCACAATCGCCATGCAAAACGTAAGCGCGACAAAGGGAAGGAAAAAGCCGATGCCAAACTTCGCGCCGGTCGCGGCGTAGGAGAGCATGCTGGGCCCATCGTTCTCGCCCAGCATGACCAGCACCCCCGGCCCCACCAGCAACCACAACAGCCGCGCGCGGGAGAAAAGCCCGCGCTGCGCCCGCGCCGCTGATACCCGCACACGATCGTGCGCGCGATCTACGTCTTCATGGGTGATGACAACGGCTTCGTCGCCATTGGCGATGCAGGCCGTCTGCCGAAACTGGGAACTCATGCTCATGCCAGAGTTAGCGTGAGTATACATCAACGGGTAAACTATGGTTAATTACTTTGGAGAGCGAAAAGACGGCGGAAGCGAAGATGAAGTCAGGTTGCGGAACGTTTGCGGCCGCGCGCATCGCTCGTGACCCAGACCCGCTCCGCGGCGGAGCGGCCAAGAGCCACAGTGCCGGCACCGGTGGCCAGAGTCAGAGTTTGATCATAATTTCGTCCCGTCACATGCAGGCGCGCCCCGGGACGCACGCCCCGATCTTCGAGGAATTCCAGCAAGCGGCGATCGCGCTCGTAGATGCCGCTGACCAGGTAATGTTTCCCCGCTTCCGCGTGGGCGAGAAGCAGCAGACCACGACGGCGGCGGCTGGCGGGGCTCTCCATCTCGCTGAGATTGCCGTGTGGACACGCGCCCGAGCGCCCCAACCGCGCCAGCAGCTTGGCTTCAAAATCGGGCGAAACCGCATGTTCCAGCCGCTCGGCTTCGTCGTGCACCTTGTACCATTCCATGCCGAACATCTCGGAAAGCATGCGTTCGATGAGGTGATGCCGCAGCGTGAGCTTGCGGGCGATCCTGCGGCCGGCGGCGGTCAGGGCGACGTGGCCCTCGGCCTGCACCCGCACCAACCCGTCTTTTTTCAGACGGCGCAACGCCATGGTGACCGCGGGTGGAGAAACCGCCAGCCAGTGGGCCAGCGTGGCGGAGATGACGGGTTCACCCTCGCTCTCGGCTTCCAGAATCGCCTTGAGATAATCCTCTTTGGAGCCGGTGATCATCTGCCGAGATTATACGCAGTTAAGCATGGTTAATGAATCGTGGAAGTGAGCCATTGAATCAAGCAGCCAATGACTCAAGTTCCTACGTTTGACATCACGCGCGGCGGCCACCTAACCTTAACTGCTCCCATTTTATGAAGGTTCTCGTCATCGGAGGCGGCGGGCGTGAGCATGCGCTGGTGTGGAAACTGCGCCAGTCCCCGCGTGTCTCCGGGCTTTACTGCGCCCCGGGCAATGGCGGAATCGCCGCCCAGGCCGAATGCCTGCCGGCTGATTTGAAGAGCCTGGCTGCGCTCCTGGCGCTGGCTGGGCAGATCAAGCCTGATCTCACTGTGGTGGGCCCCGAACTGCCTTTGACCCTCGGGGTGGTGGACGAATTCACCCGACGAGGCTGGAAAACCTTCGGGCCTACTAAGGCGGCGGCGCAGCTGGAGTCGAGCAAGAGCTTTGCCAAGGAATTCATGCGGCGGCACCACATTCCCACGGCGCATTACGCCATTTGCGATTCGGTGGAACAAATACGCGGCGCCCTGCCACATTTTCACATGCCGGTCGTAGTGAAAGCCGACGGTCTGGCCGCGGGCAAGGGCGTAGTGATTTGCAAAACCAAGGAAGAGGCCAACACCGTCGCCGCCGAGATGCTCAGCGGGAAAATGCTGGGCCCGGCGGGAGCGCGGGTGGTGCTCGAAGAATGTCTTAAGGGGGAAGAACTCTCTTTTCTTGTGCTCAGCGATGGGGAGCGCGTAGCGCCGTTAGTGGCGGCCCAGGATCACAAGCGCGTGGGCGACGGCGACACCGGTCCCAATACCGGCGGGATGGGCGCCTATTCCACTGCGACCATACTGGATGAGCAGATGCAGAACTGGCTCATCCAGCACGTTGCACGTCCTGTGGTAGACGGCATGAAAGCCGAAGCAGCGGAATACAAGGGCGTGTTGTACTGCGGGCTGATGATGACCGCCCGCGGGCCCATGGTGTTGGAGTTCAATTGCCGCTTTGGCGATCCCGAGACTCAGCCGATCCTGATGCGCCTGGAAAGCGACCTGGTGGAGGCCCTGGAAGCGTCGATCGAAGGCCGGGTCAGCGAGGGTGATTTTCGCTGGTCGCCGGACGCCTCGGTTTGCGTGGTGATGGCGTCTGGAGGTTATCCGGGGGCGTTTGAAGCCGGGCGCCGCATCACCGGGCTGGCGGATGCGGAGAAGGTTGCGGGCGTGCAAGTGTTTCACGCAGGAACCACGAAACATGACGACGCATACTTCACTTCGGGCGGGCGGGTGTTGGGAGTGACGGCGCGAGCCGCGGAGCTGAAGACCGCGGTCGACCGGGCGTATCAGGCGATCGCCAGGATTGGATTCGAGGGAGCCCACTATCGCAAGGACATTGCGGCGCGGGCGCTGAAGAAATAGGGAGGAATGGCATGGATAGAAACGAGCTTCGCAAAGGCTTGATCGCACCGTTTTTGGTATTCCTTCTGGGTTTTGGAGCGTTCTTGCGCACTCCCGGATCAGAGAATGTCCGGGCATGGCAAGTGGTGGCACTCCTCGCCTCCGGTATGGGGTTGGGGATGGCGCTGGCCCACATAAGAGTGCTGGTCGGGATGGGATCTCGGAAATAACCTCTAACCAAGGAGCCACATGAGCAAACCACAAGTTTCTATTGTGATGGGCAGCGATTCGGATCTCGACATCATGCGCGAGGCGGCCAAGGCGCTGGAAGAATTCGGCATTGTCTATGAGATTGACGTGACTTCGGCTCACCGCTCTCCGGACCGGACGGCGGAATATGCACGCAAAGCTGCTGGCCGCGGCATTCGCGTGATCATTGCGGGCGCGGGCGGTGCGGCGCACTTGGCGGGCGTCATCGCCGCCCATACCACTTTGCCCGTGATCGGGGTTCCCATTCCTTCCACCTCGCTCAACGGACTCGACTCATTGCTGGCAACGGTGCAAATGCCCGCGGGTATTCCGGTTGCGACGGTGGCGATCGGCAAGCCGGGAGCCACCAACGCCGGCATTTTGGCGGCACAGATTCTGGGCCTCTCCAGCGCCGCGGTGGAAAAGAAGCTGGACGCACACAAGGAAAAGCTGGCCAACGGCGTAGAAGAAAAATCGAAAAAGCTGAGGATCACGCTGGGGACCTAAGTGATTGCCGGCATTGAGTTCGCGGAGCTGCTCGATTACACGGCGCAAGAAACGTCGCGGTGGAAAGAATTGTTCGTCAAGAACCCGGCTGCTCTCGACCTGGCCATCGACATCGCGGGAACTGGCACGGTGCGACGGTTACTCCAGCACATCTTTTTCGTCGAGCTGCATTTTGCAAACGCAGTCCTGGGCCTGCCGCCGGTAAGCTTCGAGAGCTTTTCAGCCGGCAACGTGAATCAGTTGTTTGCGGTCAATGAAGAGGCGATGCTCAAATATCGGCAATTTCTTTCCACCGCGAAGCCCGAAGATTGGACAGACAAGGTCGATCTTGGCCCGCGCGTAGACTTCAAGCCCAGCAAGCGCAAACTGGTCACTCAAGCCCTGACTCACAGCATGCGTCACTGGGCGCAAATGGCGACGTTTCTACGGCAACAGGGGTTTAAGCAGGACTGGGTCCACGATTTCCTGCTGAGCAATGCGATGGAATAGCCGGCTCGGCTAGAGTTTCAGCGTCTTGAGATACTCGCGCATCGGGCCGCCCAGATCTGGGCGCTTCAGCGCAAATTCGATGGTGGCCTTGAGGAAACCGAGTTTATCGCCGGTATCGTGACGTTTGCCTTCGAAGACGTAGGCATACATCTTTTCTTTTTTGAGCAGAGCTTTCATGCCGTCGGTGAGCTGCAATTCGCCACCAACACCGGCCTTGGTTTCGGCGAGCGTACCAAACAACCCCGGCGTCAACACATAACGTCCGATCACGGCCAGGTTGGAGGGCGCATCCTTGAGCTTCGGCTTCTCGACCATGTCCAGTATTTCGTAGAGGCGACCACCGAACCTCCCATCCGCAGGTTTGACTTTAAGCACGCCATAGGACGAGATGGCCGGGCCTTCAATCACCTGCGCGGCCAGCACCGAACCATTCACTTCGTCGAATACATCGATCATTTGCTTCAAACAAGGGACCTCGGAATCAATGACATCGTCGGCCAGCAGCACCGCAAACGGTTCGTTCCCAATCAATTCTTTGGCCATAAACACGGCATGGCCGAGGCCGAGAGCTTCCTTCTGGCGGACATAGAAGACGTGGATCATGTCCGAAATACGGCGGACGATCTCCAGCAGATCGGTCTTCTTGCGATCTTCGAGCATGCGCTCGAGTTCATAGCTGACGTCAAAATGGTCTTCAATCGCCTGCTTGCCACGGCCGGTGATGATGATGATCTGGTCACAACCCGAAGCCATGGCCTCCTCGACGCCGTATTGAATGATGGGCTTGTCTACCAGCGGCAGCATTTCTTTGGGTTGGGCTTTGGTGGCGGGCAGGAAGCGTGTGCCCAGTCCAGCAGCGGGAAAAACGGCTTTACGGACTCGCATGGTCAATCCTGATTGTACCTTTTGCGCTTACAGGCTGACCAATGGGATGCCCTGCCAAGACGATCACCGCTGCGGGAGCACAGGATCACGCAGGAGACGCCAAAACCGCTACGCTCTGGACAACTGCAATGCGGCGTTTCCCCCAGCCATGCGTGTTAGAATTTCAGTGAGTCCTGTGTCTCCGGAGCTTAACTTGATAGAGCTGGCACCTTCGATTCTGTCGGCAGACTTCGGCCACTTGGCAGAGCAAGTTCGGGCGGCGACTGAAGGTGGTGGCACCATCATTCACGTGGACGTGATGGACGGCCATTTCGTTCCCAATATTACGATTGGGCCGCCAGTGGTGCGATCGCTCCGCAAGGCGACAGAATTGCCGCTGGATTGCCACCTGATGATCGAAAACCCCGACCAGTACATCTCCGATTTTGTGGAGGCTGGCGCGGATTGGATTTCGGTCCACCAGGAAGCCTGCCGGCATCTGAACCGGACGCTGCATCTGATTCGTAGCCACGGCGCGCAGGCGGGCGTGGTGATCAATCCGGCGACTCCGGTGGAAACCTTGAACGAAGTGTTGGATCTCGCCGACTACGTGCTGGTGATGTCGGTGAATCCCGGTTTCGGCGGGCAGAAGTTTATTCCAGCGGCGGTGCATAAGATCCGCAAACTGGCGGACTTGCGGGCAGACCGCGGCCTGCACTATCGGATCGAAGTCGATGGTGGAATTGCCCTGGACACGGTGGCGGAAGTAGTGCGGGCGGGAGCCGAAATTCTGGTGGCGGGCAACGCCGTGTTCGGTGCCGGTGATCCAACTAGCAATGCCCGAAAGCTGCTCAAGGCAGCCACAGAAGCTACATTGCAAAAAGTCTAGTTTCTAGTTTCCCGTTTCTAGTTTCCAGTCTCGCTGCCGTCAGTTGTAGCAGTTACTAGAAACTGGAAACCAGAAACTAGAAACTGAATTTTCGAGGTCCCATGTCACGTCGTATTGTGGCCATCGTGCTGCTGGCCGGGTTGGCATTCACGGTTGCCTGCACCACCAACAAGAAGGCCACTAACCCGCTGGCGGACGTGAGTTCGAAGCAGCCGGACAAAGTGCTGTTCGACCGCGCCATGGATGCCCTCAAGCACAATCGGTATGACCTGGCCCGCCTGACCCTGCAAACCCTGATCAACACCTATCCCGACTCGGAATTCATCGCCCGGGCCAAGCTGGCCGTGGCCGACTCCTGGTATGACGAGGGTGGTTCCACTGCGATGGCGCAGGCGGAGATCGAGTACAAGGATTTCATCACCTTCTTCCCCAACATGCCGGAAGCTGCGGAAGCCCAGTTGAAGATTGCCAATATCCACTACCAGGAGATGGAAAAGCCCGACCGCGATTACACCCACGCCATGCGCGCCGAGGAAGAATACCGGCAGCTCATCATGCAGTGGCCCGACAGCAAGTTGATCCCCGAGGCCAAGCAGCGTCTGCGGGAAGTGCAGGAGGTGATCGGGGAACGTGAATTCGGCGTAGGGCGCTTTTATTATCTGCGGGAATCGTATCCCGCGGCCATCGCCCGGCTGCAGTCTCTGGTCGACAAATACCCGCTGTACAGCAAAGCCGACGAAGCCTTGTACCTGCTCGGGCAATCGTATGAAAGCGAGATCGCGAGAGTGCGTTCGCATGCTACCTGTTCGGGGGCGCTAAATCATCCGCCGGGATGCACACCGGAGAATATCAAGGCATTATTCATCCAGGAGTTCACCAAGAAAGCCACCGAAGCTTACTCCCGTATCATCACCCGCTATCCGGTGATGGAGCGAGCTGACAGCGCGAAGCAGCGCCTGGTGGCACTGCACCAGCCGGTGCCTAAACCCACCAAAGCGGCGGTGGCACAGAATAAGGCGGAAGAGGACAGCCGTAAGGAAGACAACACGCTCTCCAAAGTGATGAGGGCCTTTGCCAAACACCCGAACGTCGCCGAGGCCGCAAAAGTTGGCGAGCCGACCCTAGTCGATCCAACCCCGATTAGTGCCGGCGCGGTTGTGCAGCCTAACCGCACTGCGCCAGGAGCCCTGGGCGGCGATAAATCGGTTACCATCGAAACCGTCAACGGCGCACCCGCGGCCAATGAAAACACTCCGCGTTCCGACGCTCCACCAGCTCCTGACACCACCCCCGCACCGGATGCCGCCAGCAACGCCGCCTCTGCGCCCCCGGATGCCAACGAACTCCAGCCCAATGTTGCGCCCGCAGATGCCAACGAACTGAAACCCAACGTACCCCCCGATGGCAGCCAAGCGTTGCCTCCACCCCAGCAGGTAAATGAGATCCAAGGCGGAAGCCAGCCGGCAGGCTCCGCCACGAATGCTGGCACCAGCACCAGTTCAACCTCATCAACTGGGGACCAGGATACTGCCGACGACGCCACTGCGGCCTCCAGCAAGCATAAGAAAAAGAAGGGTATTCACAAGATTGTTCCCTTTTGAGTTGCCGCCTTGCGGAGAGTCCTGCGGGCCCACTGAGCTGGCCTTGGGAAGTTTGTCTCAGCCGGTGGATACTGTCCGCTCGTAACCTGCTTAATCGGTCTATTCTCATTGACTTAGCGTTCCGGACACGTTACCTTCGCCCTATCCTCCGAATACTCACAAGGACATAGCTTGGCGCGCAAAATCCTGCTGGCCGATGACAGCGTGACTGCTCAGAACATGGGCCGGAGAATCCTCAGCGATGCCGGCTACGAAGTGGTCACGGTCAACAATGGCTCCGCCGCGCTCAAACGCATTGCCGAGTCAAAGCCCGATCTGATTGTTCTCGATGTCTACATGCCGGGCTACGGAGGGCTGGAAGTCTGCCAGCGTCTGCGCGAGTCGCGCGAGACCGCCCGCATTCCGGTGCTACTGACGGTCGGGAAGCTGGAGCCCTTCAAGCCGGAGGAGGCACGCCGGGTGCGGGCCGACGCCTTCATCGTGAAACCCTTCGAAGCCAGTGAGCTGCTTACGGCTCTCACCAAATTGGAAGACCGGATCGTGCCACAGCCGGCGCCCTACAAGCCCGGTCGATTTGCCAAAGCGATCGAGGCCCTCGAGACCGACCCGACTTCGAATGAGTACGGTGACCTCGAAAAAGGTTGGAAGAACCGTCTGAAGATTCCCGTGCCCCAGAGCCACGGTCCCGATTTGGAGATCGAAGAACAGACCGAGCAGACCGAGCCCGCAAAACCGGACGCCCGCACCGGGCAGAAGCCGGCTGAAACACCAGCCGCGGTGCCTCGTGACATTACGCCTGAAGAGATCGCAGCCATCAATGCAGCCGCGGCAGCATTCGGAGTGCAAGCTGAAAAACTGGCCGCAGAGCCGGAAGCAACGAGTGTGGCCCCGGTCCCCTCCGCTGGCGAGCCGGATGCCAAGGTGGAAATGCAGGCGGAAACGATTGCCGAGACAAGGGACGAAGTTGCCGCCACCTTCGCTACTGCCGCTTCTGTCGAAGAGACTGAAGCCGAACCCGAGGGCGTGGGCGCGGAGCAGGAAAACGAAGCCCCGGTCGCCGCGGAAACTCCAGACATGGCGACAAGGGCCGCCCCTGAAGTCCAGCCGGAACTGCCGGCGCCAGCGGAAGAGATCGTGAGCGCCACTCCAGCCGAAGTGCGTCCGAAAGCAGAGGAGCGAGATGAATTTGCGGCGGCCCTTGAGTCGCTGGCGCCCACAAACGGAAATTCACAGCAATTCGGCGGGCCGCGCTGGACCGCTGAGTTGGTTGCGGTCACAGATGCCGAGTCCGCACTGATTCTAGAGCAGGAGATGCAAAAGGCGGTTGGGGCGATGGCGGTCATGAATGCTGCGGAGTCGTCCCCAGCGGAGGAAGTTCCGGCACCGAACACGGTGGAAGACTCGCCTCGGGAAGCGGTGGAAGCCCGCTTGCAGGGGCGTGCCGTCGCGGATCAAGAAGCAAGGCTCGAAGCATCTACCTCGTTGGTGGCCGCAATCATCAATGAACCGGCCCCGCCAACCCTGTCGGACCTGGTCGATTCCGTACTGCCCCGCGATTCTGCGGAAACCACGATGCCGGAATCGGAAGGGGCGGCATTCGCGGCCGCGGCAGGGGGAAGCGAAGATGCAATTTCCCAATCGACGGTCTCGTCCGAAGTCCCGCCGGTCGGGGCTTCGCCTACTAGCGCGGACGAGCACCAGCGCGAATTGGAGCTGGCAGCAGCGTGGGAGAGCTGGAAACATATTCGCGAATCGGTTGTCGAACCGCAGCTCTCACAAGTCTCCAATGTGCCTACCGAGGCTCCCGCACCCGAAGCGGCGCAGGTTTCCAGTTCGCAACCTGCATCTGAGGGTGAAACCAGCGCCGAGGAAGAGGCCGGCGCCATCGCCAGCATCGTGGACAGCGTGCTGGCCGATCTCAAGCCCAAACTGATGGCAGAAATTTCCAAGAAGATGGGCAAAGAGAAGAAGCGCAAGTCTTAGGACTGGTCTCGATCCCCGGCCCTGCCTTTTGCCTCCTGGGCGCGAAGATAGGCCTCAAGCTCCGTTCGGCCGGCATATCTCGCCCAATCAGCAGGCGTACCGTGCCAGAGAACATCTCTGATATCGAGTTTCGCGCCGTGTTCGAGCAGCAGCCGCACCAGTTCCTCGTAGCCTGCTCCGGCAGCCTGATGCAAGGGCGTGGTATGAGAGTGGCCGCCGACGGGATTGAAGCGGTTAGGATCTTCACCCGCCTCAAGCAACAAGCGGACGCTTTCAACTTGTCCATACTGCGAGGCCAGGGCGAGCGCCAGGTGGCGGCTTTCGGCGTCCGCAGAGGGAAGCAACCGCCGAAAATCGTCCATTCGCCCGAGGGCCGCAGCTAACGGCAGATCAATCTGCGCGCCGCGTCCGATTAGAGCGTGCAACGCCTCCGTTTCGCCGTGCAGAGCGGCTGCGTGTGCGGCGGAGTTGGGGTCGGCGTGACGATTGCAAAGCAAATCGATGAGCGCAACCTGCACCCGGCATTCCCGCGCCACGCTGCCCGTAGAAACCAGCATCAGTGTTTCGTTCAGGGCCGACTGCTCGACCCCGGTGTCGAGGATCACTTTCGCCACTTCGACGATATCCTTCGGCAACTTTCCCTGGCGCGCAGGATTTTCCGCCACGAATTCGAGCAACGACGGATTGTGAAAATAGTTCCAGCCCTCAAAAACTACATGCTGGCGTGCCAGCTTCGGATGTTGCCGCAGATACGCGCGCAAACCGGCTGCGTCGCCGGCATCGATCAGGTCGACGGCGCGGCGAAATGCGTGATCCTCAATGCGCTCGTGATGTGGCAAATCGAGTCGGTCGGTGAGCGTAGGCTTTTCAATATGGCGTTTCAACCGGGACCAACTGGGAAACCCGGCTTCGCGAGCGATGGTTAGCTGAGCATCGCTGAGACGGAGTTGTGCGGCAAAGATTCCCGCATCGGAGGACTTGCGGAATCGCGGATGAAATTCCCGAACCAACTGTGCGGCCCCGAGATCGCGCGCTTTCAGCGCCTTCAATACATCTTTCGCTTGATACTTGAGGTGGTTGAGATTGGGATTCGCAGGGAGACGTCTGACCGGCATAACGAACTTCCTTTCCTGCGCCCGAGGTCCGCATTGCTGGGCAGAAAGTAAGTTCGCAAAAGAGGAATTGTCACTGCCAGGTGGACTTCTGTCCTTTCCGCGGACCGGATGCGCCCCTATGCGCATGGAAATAATAGCATGCACAGCTCCGGCCATGCGCCAGTTACTTTCGGTATGACCTGGCTCTGAAATACGCGTGTACCATCCACTTAAAGAAAGGGGAGTCGGACGGGTTCGCGGATTGCCGCCGATGGCTGTGATCACCGCTGATTGGGTACGGCAATCCAACCGGCCATATTAAATATGACGAAGAAAATCGCATTGTTGCCACTGTTGATGGCAACCGTTCTTGCCATCGCCGCCACGGGCGTTGCGCAAACCTCCGCCGCCAGCATAAAAGGCGTCTACAAGTTTCAGATGGGGCAGGTCGCCACCGAGACCGGATACTACTCGGGCAACACCTGGCACCAAGCCACGGGCACATGCCCCGGGAGTGAGCACTGTTCTGACCAATCGATCCTCCGCTACACATCCGGGACGGTTGCGTTCGACGGGGCAGGGCACGCCACGTTCCTGTCGGTCACGGCGGTGAACGGAGGCTGCGGCGGAGCCACGGAGGGCTCGGTCTGGGCCTACTCGGTCTTCGGGTTCAACGGCGCCATGGGCACTGGCACCAACGTCGCTCACCTGACGCTTGGCAGCTTCAACGCGGCGGGCGTCGCGACCGTGGTGGCGATCCGCAAGGCAGGAAACAGTTCGGATGCGGGCGTGGGTTTTGCCACCCTCCAATAGTGCTCCGACAGCGACGGTTGTCCGGTGACAACAAAGGCCGCCCGTACCGGGCGGCCTTTTCGTTTATCCTTCAGTCACTGACTTATCGCGAGACCAGCCGCAACGCCGCCGGCTGCGTTCCCTCTGCATTATTGTGTGGTTCTCCACCAGTCGGCAACTGCGCTACCCGGTTAAGAAGTTCCTGTTCCTCCGGCGAAAAATTGCGGTACCGGCCAGATTCGATCTGCCGCCGCCGCGCCTCGGGTGGCATGGCGAGCAACGCTTGCGCCACGTTACGTACTGCCTGCCGCGGAACCTTCGGTTGCTGGTACTTCGACAGCCAGTACTCTGCAGAGTCGGTGCTGTCCCCGGCGGCTTTGTGGCTCGCGAACCTCGTCGTCGCGACCGCGTCGTTTACTCCCGGCGATCTCTCCGGCGCGGGAAAACTCGAATTCTGCCGCGGCGAGTTGTCACGCGGAGCTTGGTTGCGCCCGTCATACCGGTCCCGGTCCGCCGGCGCGTACGCGTTCGGGTCATCGTATGGGTAATACGGATAGTAGGGGTAATAGGGATAGCCATACGCGTACGGGTAAGCTCCCCAATACGGACCCCAGCCCCAACCAACGCCGACGCCAATTCCCCATCCCCAACCGGGGTAACCCCAACCCCAACCACGTCCCCAGCCGGGGTAGCCCCAGCCGCGTCCCCATCCACCCCAGCCGCCGCGCCAACCGCCCCAACCGCCACGCCAACCCGATCCACCCCAGGCGCCGCGATATCCTCCGAAGCCGCCGCCGTGAAAACCGCCGCCTCCGTGGAAGCCTCCGCCAAATCCGCCACCATGGAAGCCGCCACCATGGAAGCCGCCACCCCCGCCGCCATGGCCACCTCCACCACCATGGCCACCCGCCGCGAAAGATGCCTCCGGCGTGCAGATCAGGACAAGCGATGCAACCAGAACCCAAAGAACTCTCAACCGGCTGGATTTTTTCATCTCAATTCCTCCGCGCCGCCCCACTTCTAGTTTGATGATACTCCGGTCGCGCCTGGTTGGACGGATCGATGGAGTTAGAGTAGAGGCCAGGGTGGGCAGCCCATCAATTTCCACTTGCTGACCTCGGCTTCGTCGAGCAGGGTTGCCGACGAATCTCACCCCGCTTTGTAGATGAGGCCGATGGCTGCCCCCACGATGACCCACTGAATGAAGTAGGCGATGGACTGATAGATGGTCAACCTGAGGCCGATGTTCAGGTTGATGTAGTTGTGGATCGCGAAGGTGCAAACCGAGAACAAACCGATCAGCGCTCCGAGGTATATGCCCGATACGACATCGCCACCAGCGGTATAGATTCTTGCGTAGAGAATGGCGACGACCACGATAGCGACAAGGATGGCGACCATGCCGTAGGGCATCACCTTCATCATCTCGTCCTTGGGACGATAGACATTGGGGTACTTCAAGAATTCAGTTTTCATGGATGGCCAAGCAGCGAACATGGCAAAGCCATAGATAAAATAAGCGGCCACGGCTCCGAGCGAGGCCAATGCAATGCGAATGTAGTTCACGGTCACTCCTGTTGTAGACGGACTTGATTCGCCGGGAATTCTACAGCAGACGCCGATGGCGTGCACAACGCGATTTCGTTCTGCGGGGAAGTGGAGCCGGTCACCGACATTTCCATATAACATGAAAGGCGTCTCCATATGCAGGCTATCGCTCTGATCGTTGTGACTGCAGCGAGTCTTTGGCTGGCCGGTGTGGCATTCCTGATGGCCCTGCGTCCGGGTTACTGCCTTCAACTGTTCGAGAAGATGAGCGCCAAGCTGGAGCGTTCAAACTGGCGCCTTCAGTTCACCGAGCAGGGATTGCGCGTGCTGGCCGGTGTGGCGTTGATCGTGCGGGCGCCGGCCTCCAAGCTGCCGCTGGTCTTCGAGATTGCGGGGTGGCTTCTGGTTGCAACCTCGCTCTTGATCATGGTCGCCCCGATCCGGTGGCATGGCGCTTACGGCCGCTGGTTGGTGGGACGAATTACGCCGCTGGCGATCCGCATTCTCTCTCCCGTGCCGATGCTGGCGGGAGCCTGTCTAATCTACGCTGCGTTCTAGATGGGTACGGGCTGAAAAATACCGAAGAGTACGGGAAGAATCTGGATTGCGAACTCTGGCGTCGCCATGTGCACTTAAGTCACGCCTCTACGGGGTGACCTCGAAGACGACGCCCTTGCCGTACGCTCCACCTTGCTGAGTGGTGCCGTAAAGATTGCCCGATTGGTCCTCAATAAGACCTGCTAGTGGAATGGCCCCGTCGCTGCAGCCCGGCTGCGAGCAGAAGTTATAGACTGGCACAAGCTGTCTCGCCCGGTTGACCTCCCAGACGGTCCCGTAGTTACTGGTTCCCCCGCCGGCAGCAGTTCCGAAAAGGGCATTGCGCGGGATATCAACCAGCACTCCCGATTGGCATTCTTTCCCCGCAGGGCCCGAGAAGGCACGTGTACGGGCGACATGATGCTTAACGTTCAACTGAAAACCGTAGGCGGTCGTCGTGCTGTACAGATTGCCGGCTGCGTCGAAGCTGACGGGGGCGTAACTGTTGCCGTTAAAGGACGGGTACAGCACCTTTTCCGTCCAGCCATCGTTTCCAGGCGAAAGCTCGTACACCAGGCCCATCGAGCCTACCCCAGCTGCTTCAAGGGTGCCGAAGAGATTGCCTGACGTGTCGAAGGTTACTCCGGCCTGTGGAGAGGCGCCGTCACTGCAAAAGTTGCCCTCTCCTAGTACGCAAAAGCTGTAAAGGACTGTCTCCGTCCAGCCGCTTGGCCCTGGCGACAGCTCGAATGCGACTCCTCCGCCCAAACCGCCGAGGAAATGGCCAGTGCCGCCCTGCACAGTTGTGCCGTATAGATTTCCGGAGGCATCGAAAACCAGCTGGCTGCGCGGGTCCGATCCGTCCAGGCACTTGTCGGAACCATTCATGACTACCGAACAGAAGGTGTAGAGCACGTTGTAATTCCACTCCCCACCCGGTGGCGATGGCGGGGATAACTCGAACACGGTGCCTGCGCACTGGCCTTCACCAGTAGTGCAATAGCTATAGTAGGTTGTGCCGTAGAGATTGCCTGCGGAGTCCATGACCAAGCCCGCTTGGGGTTCATATCCATCCGTGCAGTCGGTTTGTGAGCAGAAGCGGTAGAGGACGCTCTCGCTCCACGTACCACCAGGCTGAGGGGACAGCTCGAACACAGTTCCACCGGCCGTTCCGCCAGACACGCCTCCGCCAAAGCTTGTTGTGCCATAAAGATTGCCCGCGCTGTCGGATATGAGCGCGGCTTGCGGCCCGGCGCCGTCGTTCGGCGTGTTGCCAAAACTCCACAACACGTTTTGCTGAGCTTGGCCGAACATATAGCCGCAGCATATGATTAATGCGGCGCAAAGAGCTAGCTTCTTCATTTACACCCTCCAGCAAAACCGGCCCGAATTGTATATCGGCGAGAACCGGATGGATAGAGCCAAATAGCCCGTTTGCCCGCTTTCCCTACGCGCCTGTAATATCAGAAGCAGCACTCAGCATTCAGCACTCAGCATTCAGCCCTGAAGTTCCCGAGCGATACGGAACCCGGCTGGCTGATGGCTGACGGCTGAGTGCTGAGTGCTTTTTCATGCCCCACGATCTTCCCAAAGCCTACGAGCCGGGCGCGATCGAAAAGCGCTGGGCCGAATACTGGATCAGCGAAAAGCTGTTCTCCGTCCAGACGCCGCTGCCGAGCTCGTCCGAAAAAGACACGCGGCCCGTATTCACGCTGCTTTTGCCACCGCCCAACGTCACCGGGCGGCTGCACATGGGGCACATGCTCAACCAGACACAGATGGACATCATTGTGCGCTGGCATCGCATGCGCGGATTCATTACGCTGTGGCTTCCGGGCACCGATCACGCCGGCATCGCCACACAGATGATGGTCGAGCGCCAACTGGCCAGCGAAGGCAAGAAGCGCCGCGACCTGGGCCGCGAGAAATTTATCGAGCGCGTGTGGGAGTGGAAGCGGCAGTACGGCAGCGCGATCACTGACCAGATGCGGCGCCTGGGCGCATCGGTCGATTGGGACCGCGAATATTTCACCATGGACGAGCACCTCAATCGCGCGGTCCGCGAGGTGTTTGTCCGCCTGTACGAAGAGGGATTGATTTATCGCGGGAAGTACATTGTCAACTGGTGCCCGCGTTGCGGGACCGCGATTTCCGATCTTGAGGTCAAGCACGAGGAAGTCGCGGGCAAGCTGTACGAGATTCGCTATCCGGTGGCAGGTACGAATGAGTTTATTACGGTCGCGACTACGCGGCCGGAAACCATGCTGGGCGACACGGCGGTTGCGGTTAATGAAAAAGATGAGCGCTATACCCATCTGCACGGGAAAAAAGTGCTGCTGCCGCTGATGAATCGTGAGATTCCCATCATCACCGACGATCTGGCCCAGCCGGAATTTGGGACCGGCGCGGTGAAAATCACTCCCGCCCACGATCCCAACGATTTTCAGGCGGGCTTGCGCCATCAACTGCCGCAAATCGATGTGATGGATGAACACGCGCACATGAACCAGAACGCCGGGCCGTATGCCGGACTCGACCGCTTCGCGGCCCGCAAGAAAGTTCTGGAGGATTTGCGCGAGCAGGGGTTTCTGGTGGGCGAGAAGGATTACATCGTTCCCCTGGGCAAGTGCGACCGCTGCGGAGTGGTGGTCGAGCCCCGGCTCTCGACGCAATGGTTCATCAAGATTCAGCCGCTGGCTGCGCGCGCCAAGGCGGCGGTCGAGAACGGCGAGATCACCATCGTCCCGGAAAACTACAAAACCATTTACCTGAACTGGATGAACAATATTTACGACTGGTGCATTTCGCGCCAGTTGTGGTGGGGGCATCGTATTCCGGCGTGGCATTGCTCGTGTGGCGAAATTGTTGTTGCGCGGGAAGCGCCCACGAAGTGTACGAAGTGCTACGGCGGCAAACTCACCCAGGACACCGACGTTCTCGACACCTGGTTTTCTTCCGGCTTACTGCCATTCACTACGCTCGGCTGGCCGGAGAAAACTCGTGACCAGGAAGTTTTTTATCCCACCACGTTGCTAATTACCGCCTACGAAATTCTATTTTTCTGGGTGGCGCGCATGATCATGTTCGGCTGCCACTTTATGGACGGCCATCAGCAGGACGCGAAGATCAAAGCCGCCAGCGGCTGGGCGGAGAAGAAGGATGACAGCGTACCCTTCCGCCAGGTTTACATTCACTCCCTGGTGCGCGATGCCGAGCGCCAGAAAATGTCGAAGACCAAAGGCAACGTGGTCGATCCACTCGATGTCATTGAGCGCTTTGGCACCGATGCTACCCGTTTTACGCTGGCTGCCATGGCTGCGCCGGGAACCGATATCGCGTTCAACGAGAGCCGTACCGAGGGCTACCGTGCATTTGCCAACAAGATTTGGAATGCAGCGCGATTCATGTTCATGAATGTGGACCGCATCGCGGGAGCAGCGAGCGTTGCGCCCATCACGAGTTTGCAGCCGGCAACGCTCGAAGACCGCTGGATTCTCTCCCGCTTCAACCGCGTCGCGAGAGAAGTCAACGACGCGCTGGCAACTTATCGCTTTCACGAAGCTGCCAATCAGATTTACGACTTCTTCTGGGGCGAGTTTTGCGACTGGTATTTGGAGTTGATCAAGCCGCGCATGGCGGAGGGCGTTTCGGAAGAGACGGCTCGTTCCGCTTGCTGGAACTTGGTCGTTTTGTTTGAGGCCGCGCTGCGGCTGCTACATCCGGTCATGCCCTTCATCACAGAAGAGGTCTGGCAGGCGATTTATGATGGCATGCCGCCGCAGAAGTCGATTGCCTTGGCGCCGTATCCGCAGGCGTGCGAAAAACAGATTGATCTGGCTGCCGAAACCGAGATGTCGGTTCTGCAAGACCTGATTGTCAGCGTGCGCAATCTGCGGGCGGAACTGAAAGTTGAGCCAAAGGAAAGAGTCCCGATCGAGGTATTCTCGCACGATCCCGAAACGTGGAAACTCATTCAGAACAATCGTGACGCCATATTGCGACTTGCGAATGTCGGTCACATCTCCGAGGTTTCAGAGTCAAGGGCAAGATTGGCACCGTCGCGCTCTACCGCGCGCTTCGACGTGCATGTAGTCTACGAGAAGAAAATTGATGTGGCCGGCGAGCGTGAGCGCCTCACGAAGGAATTAGAGAAAATGGAGAAGGAAATCGCCAACGGTCAACGACAGTTGAGCAACGAAGGCTTCCTGGCGAAAGCGCCTGCGCATGTGGTCGAGGGCCTGCGCAAGCGCGGGGCAGAGTTGCAATTGCTGCGAGAGAAGGCAGTAAACAAGTTGGCAGAATTGAAATAGTCGAGCTTCGCTCGACCGGACGGGCGAGACGCCCGTCCCCACATGGCCTGAAATCATGGACTGGAATAGCCGACGCATCACCGCCATCATCGAGAACGCGCTGCAGGAGGACCGGGCCACGCGCGATGCCACCAGCTACGCCTGTGTGGATCCGAACCAGCGCGCAACCGCCACCATCCTCGCCAAGCAGGATTGCATCCTGGCCGGGATCGGCTGCGTAGCGCGCATTCTCGACGTTTACGCTGAACTGGATGGCGCTGTAACCTCGCACTATGAAGTCACGACCCACCCCGAGATTTTCGATGGGGTCCGCCTGCACAAGAGCCAGTCGGTGGCCGTGGTCCGGCACAACGCCCGGGTGGTGCTTTCCTGTGAGCGCGTGATTTTGAACTTCATGCAGCGGCTGAGCGGCATCGCCACCCTGACCCGCAAATTTGTGGACGCGGTGGCTGGAACGCACGCGCGAATCCTGGACACGCGAAAGACGATGCCTGGGCTACGCACGCTCGATAAATACGCCGTTCGCTGCGGCGGCGGACAAAACCACCGGTTGGACTTATCGGACGGCGTGCTCATTAAGAACAACCATATCGCGCTGGCGGGCGGAGTCGGGCCGGCGCTCGAACGGGCGCACCAGAACCGGCGTGGCGAGCAAGTGATTGAGATCGAAGTGCGCGCGCTGGACGAACTGGAGGAAGCTTTGAAACACGGAGCCGAAGCTGTCCTGCTCGACAACATGCCCGTGGACATGGTGAAGCGCGCGGTGGAGCGATGTTCGCAGGCCAGCCGGCATATTCCCCTGGAGGTTTCGGGCGGCATCAACCTCGAGAATGTCCGTGCCTATGCGGAAACAGGCGTGAATTTCATTTCTGTGGGCGCGCTCACCCACTCCGCGCCGGCAGTGGATATGAGCCTGAGAGTGGGACCGGCGTGACGTCCTTCCGCCGTATTTGTCGTTTTGGCGGGTTGCGCTCATAATTCTCCCATCAAGAAATCAGCCACAATCCGTAGAGGGCGGCCGTCCGCGTCCCACAAACCCGCCCCGCAAACCGATGCCCGCCTGGGACGTATCGTTCGCCTGCTGGCTGACCATGCAACCGTAGTGGTCAGCGGAACCAAGATCGCATCCGAGATCGGGACCAGCCGGTCGGAAGTGTGGCGTTTGGTGCAACAACTGCGCCAGCTGGGAGTCAACATTGGCGGTCATCCGGCTACCGGCTACAGCCTGAACTCCATGCCCGATCTGTTGCTGCCGGACATTTTGACGCGGTTACTGCACGGGAACATCTTTGCCAAGAACATCCATCACTATTACAAGACGGGCTCAACCAACGACCTCGCGATGGATGCCGCCAGCGCCGGCGCACCCGAAGGCAGCGTATTTCTCGCCGAGCAGCAGACCGCAGGCCGCGGCCGCGGCGCCAATCCCTGGCACTCGGCCCGCTCGGCGGGAATTTACTGCTCGGTGGTGCTGCGCCCGGAGCTGCCGCCGTCGGAGGTGCTGGTTCTTTCCCTAGCCGCCGGCTTGGCTGTCCATGCCGCCGTGCAGGAGATTGACCAACGGGTCACGCCGGACCTGAAGTGGCCGAACGACCTGCTGATCGCAGGCAAGAAGTTCTGCGGCATTCTCACCGAGATGAACGCCGAGGTTACCCGCGTCCGGCATGTCGTGGTGGGGATCGGAATTAATGTCAACCAGGAGACCTTTCCGCCGGATCTGCAAGACGTGGCGACATCTTTGCGTCTGGCTACGGGAACCGAGTGGTCGCGGGTGGAACTGTGCGCCGCTTTGCTAAAATCGCTCGACCGCGAATACCGGGGGTTGATGGAGAATGCAAACGCACGCGAGTCGATTTTGACCCGTTTTTCCCAACGATCCTCCTCGGTTCAGGGTGCCAGCGTCACGGTTAACCAGAACGGCGGTTTCGAAGGCGTTACTGAAGGGCTGGATGCCCGCGGATTCCTGCAAATAAGAACCGCGGCTGGCTTACGCACCGTGCTGAGCGGAACAGTAAGAAAGCAGTAGAGCTTATGCTTCTGGTTCTCGATGTCGGCAATACGAATACGGTCCTGGGAGTCTTCACCAAAGCCGCCAGGCCGGCCCCGCTGAAGGCCGGCGCCGCTGCCCCTTATGAGCACCTCGCCGCGAACTGGCGGGTGGCCACTATTGCCACCCAAACCGTGGACGAGTATGGCGTGCTCTTCCGCAACCTGTTTGCCATGGACAATCTGGAAGTAAAGGAAATCCATGGCATTGTGATCTCTTCCGTGGTGCCGCCGCTCGACTCGACGCTGCGACAGATGTGTGAGAGCTACTTCAACACCAAGCCGCTCTTCATTGGGCCGGGCGTGAAAACCGGAATGCCAGTGCTATACGAAAACCCGGCCGAGGTGGGTGCCGACCGCATCGTCAATTCTGTGGCTGCCTTCGAAAAGTATGGCGGTCCGGTGATCTCGGTGGATTTCGGTACGGCTACGACCTTCGACTGCGTGACCGCGAAGGGAGAATATCAGGGTGGAATAATCTGTCCAGGGATCGGTATTTCCGCTGACGCATTGTTCGGCCGTACCGCGCGTCTGCCGCGCGTGGACATTCGCAAGCCCGCGCGCATCATCGGCACCAACACCGTCGCCAGCCTGCAATCGGGGCTGTATTACGGATATTTGGGACTGGTTGATGGCATCCTGGAACGGCTGCTCACCGAATTGGGCAAAGGAACCAAAGTGGTCGCGACCGGCGGCCTGGCTTCGTTGATCGGCAAAGGCTCCAAGTACATTGAGCAGGTTGACGATTTTCTGACACTGGAGGGTCTGCGGATTATCTGGGAACGTAATGTAACTGCAAAACCTGCCACCGAGGTCCCGGTCGATCGGCCGCCCCGGTTCTCTTCCGGCAGCAAGGCTCGTTAGGTTGTCGTGGAAAACTACTTCAACTATTTCACTGAAATTGAGGAGCATTATCAGCGGCGGCGCGGAAGCGGTCTGCTGCTGTCAACGCTCGATTGGGCGCTGATTGAGACCTGGAAGGATGCCGGCATCCCCCTGGAAGCGGTCTTGCGCGGCATCGACGCGGCTTTCGACAAGTACGATCAAAGGCCCACGAAATCGCAGAAGATCAACAGCCTCGCGTATTGCGCCCAAGCCGTGCTGGTCGCTGCCGAGGACATGAAAGAAGCCGCGGTCGGGAGCACAAAACCCCAACGGAGATCGGGCTTTGAGAAAGTTGAGGTCACGGCCTTCTTGCGGCGCAATGCCGAGTTGCTGGCAGCGGCAAAGCTGCCGGAGAAAGCAGGAGTCTCCTGCCAAGTAGTGGCCAGGGAAGCGGCGAACACGCTGCGCCAGATGGCTGCGGAGCTGGATTCCGCAGAAGCCAAGCCGCGCCTGGAAGATCTGGAACGAAAGCTCACCGTCGCGGAAGAGAAACTATTTGCGGTGCTATTGGCGGCGACGCCCGACGATGAGATTGTCGCGGTGCGAGCTGAGGCCGATTGCGAATTGGCTCCCTATCGCAGCAAAATGTCAGGCACACAAATCGGACAACTGCAGCAGCAGTTCGTTCACAAGCGCCTGCTGGAGAAATGTAAGCTGCCGCGTCTCAGTCTGTTTTACATGTAACTCCGTGCTCCTCTGGGGTTCCTGTGGTTAAATTCTTGTTTGCAGCTCACCATCGAAAAACTCGTGTATGGCGGTGATGGGCTGGCACGCCTGCCAGGCGATGAACATGGCCGAGGCAAAGCCGTCTTCCTGCCCTTCGTACTCGAGGGCGAAATCGTCGAGGCTACGCTGCTGGAGCAGAAACGCGGATTCGCCCGCGCT
>Ga0335081_10001688_pt1 | contig 35082 bp, 27 predicted proteins | sample Lox_Sample_35_FD_206713 | JGI IMG/M metagenome (GOLD analysis project Ga0335081, IMG submission 206713) | Soil microbial communities from Loxahatchee National Wildlife Refuge, Florida, United States - Lox_Sample_3.5 | ecosystem: Environmental > Terrestrial > Soil > Wetlands | place: USA...
GCTCTGAGCCTGGCCGCTCCGGAGAGCGTGCATTTCCGATTCAAACTTGAGGGACAGGATGAGGACTGGCGGGAAGTCATTAACCAGCGCCAGATGGAGTATTCCAATCTTCCCCCGCGCAAATACGTTTTCCGCGTGAAGGCCTCCAACAACAGCGGCGTCTGGAACGAGAACGGCGACTCCCTGGAGTTCTCAATCGCCCCGGCGTACTATCAGACCACTTGGTTCCGGACGGCGTCTGTGGCAATTTTCTTCATGTTGCTGTGGACGCTCTATCGATACCGCTTGCATCAGCTCGCACGCGAATTCAACGCGCGTTTGGATGAGCGAGTCGGCGAGCGTACGCGCATCGCCCGCGAGTTGCATGATACCCTATTGCAAAGTTTCCAAGGATTGATGCTCCGCTTTCAGGTAGGACTCGACCGCCTTCCTCCAGGCGAAGCTAAGGACTCCCTCGAAATGGCTCTCGAAAAAGGGGATCAGGCGATCGCCGAGGGCCGTGAGGCGATACAGGATTTACGTTCCTCGACCGTAGTGGAAAACGATCTGGCGCAGGCGGTGAGGGCGCTGGGCGACGAATTGGCGGCCCAGCACTCCGTGGCGTTTCGTCTGGTGTTGGAAGGCCCGGTAAGAAATCTGCATCCCATTCTGCGGGACGAACTCTACCGGATTGCTCGTGAGGCGGTGCGAAATGCTTTTCGCCACGCGCAAGCGTCCCGGATCGAAGCCGAGATCACATACGGTGAAAATCTGCTGCGGTTGCGTGTACGCGATGACGGGTGCGGCATCGGTCCGGAAGTCGCCGAAGGAGGCCGCGCCGGGCACTACGGTCTCCCGGGAATGCGGGAACGCGCCGAACGGATTGGTGGAAAGTTGGACGTTTGGAGCGGGAACCGGGCAGGCACCGAAATCGATTTGACCGTCCCAGGGTCGATCGCGTATGGGACATCACGCGCGCGCAGGCGTTTTCAGCTGTTCCGAACGAAGGCGGGATGAGCTCGTGATCCGCGTTCTCTCGGTGGACGACCATCCCATGCTTCGCGACGGCATCTCTGGCTTGGTCGCGAGTCAACCGGATATGGAGCTGGTCGCGGAAGCCTCCAATGGCCGCGAAGCGGTCGAAAAGTTCCGTATGCACCATCCGGATGTCACGCTCATGGACTTGCAGATGCCCGAGCTGGGCGGCATCGATGCGATCAGCGCAATTCGCGGCGAGTTCCCCGAAGCACGTATCATCGTCCTGACCACCTATGCGGGCGATGTCCAGGTCAAGCGCGCCATTCAAGCCGGCGCTCGAGCTTACCTGTTGAAGGGCCTCTTGCGAAAAGAGCTTCTGGAGACGATCCGCGCAGTGCATGCCGGGCAGAAGCACTTATCGTCTGAGGTAGCCGCCGAGATCGCTGAGCACGTCCTCGACGATACCTTAACTTCGCGCGAAATCGAAGTCCTTCGGCTGATCGCCGGCGGGAATGCCAACAAAGAGATCGGGGTTCGGTTATCGATCACGGAGGAAACGGTCAAGGGTCACGTGAAGAACATCCTCGCCAAACTTGAGGCTAACGATCGGACCCACGCGGTCACCATCGGGCTGAAGCGCGGGATTATCGAACTATAACGTCCCGGATCCCTCTCGAAAGAGGGGTGTCTGATCCGCGCTTTTTAGGGTTCCGGGCTGTGATCCGGATTATGTACGTTGGAGATGGGTTTGTTTTCTGCAACGTCTCTTTTCAACATTCCCCGATGGCCGGCCAGGGGCAGGCCTTTTGTGCCTGCGGGTTGGAGCCATCATTCCATTAGTGCACTATGCCATCGCCAACGTCTCGCTCGGGCCCATAGTCGCGGCCTCAGCGGGAGTGCTTTTGCTCGCTGGTTTGTGGACGCCTGTCGCCGGGACATTGATTGCGCTCACGGAGTTGTGGATCGCCTTTTCCCAAAGCGGCGACGTGTGGATCGACATCGTACTGGCAGCCCTGGCCGCCGGGCTGGCTTTGCTCGGCCCGGGCGCCTGGTCAATCGATGCTCGCCTTTTTGGAAGGAAAAGGTTCAGCATACCCCCAAAAAGTAGGATTACTACCCACGACCATCCAGTGGACTAAACGGGACACCATCTAGGGTTGGTGGCCGGGGGAACTGGGTCCACAATGCAAAGGAGCAAAGGATATGGCTGCTGCGGAACATATGAGGCCGATTAATGCTGCTGTGTTCGCCGTCGCAGTCGTCACTTTCGCCGTAGGTCTGGAAGGGCAGGTGAATGCCACTGGGAGCTTCTCAGGGTTGATCACCGATCCCGCCGGAAAGGCTGTGGTGAAGGCGAGAATTCAGCTGACCGACCAACAAACGGGAATTACGATTGCCAAGTTAAGCGAACCGGAAGGATACTACGTTTTCCCGCTTGTGAAGCCCGGCATCTATTCGCTCGAAGTAACGGCCCCCGGATTCGCCGTCGTAAGCCGCCGCGGCCTGGTTTTGCAAATCCAGGAGGTCATTCAACAGGATTTTCAATTACAGGTCGCCGGTGCGCAGCAGAAGATCACAGTGACAGGCGCCTCGCCTTTGCTCAACGCCGAAACGACGGAAGTGGGCAATGTGATCAGCGAGCGTACCACGCAACAGCTCCCGCTTAACGGCCGCAATTTTTCGCAGCTCGCACTGCTCGTCCCGGGAACGAATCCTGGGCCGATCGGCGGTATCCGGACCCAGGGCAACGGTAACGAAACACAGCGTGCCGGCGCCGAAGTGATTGCCGATGGCTCGCGCGGCAGCTTCAACCTCTTTCTCATCGACGGTCTCGATGATCGCGACCAGTCGGTCGGCACCATCAAAGTGTTTCCAAACCTTGAGAGTATCCAGGAGTTTAAAGTCCAGGTCGGCAACTACGATGCCGAATTCGCATCCGGCGGTGCCGTTGTCAACGTGATCACGCGCTCGGGCTCAAACCAGTTCCACGGGTCGGCCTTTGAGTTCCTGCGCAACAGCGACCTTGATGCTCGTCAGTTCTTTGATGCCAAGAAGCCGCAATTCCAGCAAAACCAGTTAGGCGGCGCGATCGGAGGTCCGATCCGCAAAAACAAGGCATTCTTTTTCGCCGATTATCAGGGTCTGCGCCTTCACACGGCCGCCACCTCGATCCTCTCGGAACCGACCTCCGCCATGCGCGGGGGCGACTTTAGCAGCTATCCGGCAGTCATCTTCGATCCAACGACCTATAACTCGACGACCAACACTCGCATGCCCTTTCCGGGCAACATGATTCCGGCCGGTGACATCGATCCCGTCGCGAAAAACCTTCTCTCTATCTTGCCCCTGCCGAATCTCCCCGGCGTGGTGAACAATCTTCGAATCAATCCTCTCGACGTGGATGTTCAGGATCAGATGGATGTCCGCGGCGACCAGGTTTTCTCCGAGCGGGACGCGATGTTCGCGAGATACACGTGGGGTAGAGCAGACATTACCTACCCATCAACGCCGGTAATGATCAATGGGGCCATCAGTCCGCTGGCGTTCGCTCAGGGGAGCTCCTTAGCCGGATCTTTGAAGCTCAACCACGCCCCCAGTCAACAGGCCACTTTGCAGGAGATTCATCAATTCACGCCAAACATCGTGAACCAACTTGCTCTGGGCTACACACGCTTTGAATTGCAGGTGACTAACTTGGAACAAGGACTGAACATCGCTCAAATGCTCGGCTTGCAGGGTGCTAATACCGATCCGAATGGGAGTGCAATGTCTAGTTTGACCATTTCAGGCGACTCCGGCTATAGCTCTGCCAACCTTCCAGAGATCGTTCCGCAGAACACATGGCAGCTCAGCGACACGATCTCTTACACGCATGGTGCACACGACCTGCGCTTTGGCTTCGCTGGCATCCAAAATCGGTTCGGTTTCTTTCAGTTGGGCGCTCCGTCAGGTTCTCTATCCTTCACGGGCGCCTACACGAACAACCCTGCGAACACGGCCGGAACTGGCGCCGGTTTCGCGGACTTCCTTCTCGGGTTGCCAGTGAGCTCAGCGAAATCCGCTTTCCCGGAAGGCACTCCATATCTCCGGTACAGTGAATACGGCGCCTTTGTTCAGGATGAATGGCGCGCAACCACGCGGTTAACCGTCAATGCCGCCCTTCGCTATGATCTGTTCACACCCGTGTCGGAGCGCTACAACCGGCAATCTGATTTTCTTCTGGGCACCGGGGCTCTGGTGCTTGCGGGACAGAACGGCGTTTCGTCGAGCATCCTTAGGCTGCAGAAACACGACTTCAGCCCGCGCATCGGTTTGGCGTACCGACTCGGCAGTAGAACGGTGATTCGCGGCGCATACGGCCTGTTCTATTTCAATGAGCAAGGGATTGGCGGCTCGACGCGCCTTTTCATTAACTATCCGTTCGCGGCGCAATTTACGGTCTCATGTAGCGCGACTCTTCCATGCCTGAGCACATCAACCGGAATTCCTGAGACCCTCAGCGGCAATAACCTGCCGACCGCTGTGTACCAACCAACGCCGAATCTTACCCCCAACATGCAGCAATGGAACACGACGATCGAGCGCCAGGTCGTAGCGGCACTGGTGCTTCGGGCCGCTTACGTTGGCAGCCATGGCAATCATCTCAATCTGAACATCAATGAGAACGTCGCGACGCCGGGGCCAGGCCCCGTGTCGCCTCGCCAGCCGTTTCCTTCTTACGGCACGATTTCAGCTTGGGAGCCAAGAGGTTTCTCGAATTATGACGGGTTACAGCTTTCGGCCGAAAAGCGCTTTAGCGCCGGGGTATCGTTTCTGGCCGCGTACACTTGGAGCAAGAGCCTCGATGAGGGTGGCGGCGGCAACTCCTCGACCGGCGATCCGCGGATCAACATTCAGAACCCTCGCGACGTCCGGGCTGACTATGGGCTTTCGGATTTCGATTACCGCCATCGGTTCACGCTAAGCCTGATCTATGAGGTGCCAATCGGCCGCGGCCACAGGTACCTAAGCGACCTGAACCGGTTCGCTGACACGCTCGTTGGTGGATGGCAGGCGACCAGCATCGTGACCGCGCAATCCGGCGCACCTTTTTCGGTTGCCCTTGCCAATCCGACGGCAAATACAGGCACATTTACGAGGCCCAATCGCGTTTGCAATGGCAACCTTCTGGCAGACAAGCAGACCATCCACGAGTGGTTTGACACAAGCTGTTTCGTGAACCCTCCGTTGTACACGTTTGGTAATGCTGGACGCAACATCCTGATCGGACCTGGTCTCTTCACCTGGGATCTGGGGGCCGACAAAGACTTCCGCATCAATGAAGAAGTTGGGTTGCAGTTCCGGTCGGAGTTCTTCAACGTTCTGAACCGTGCGAATTTCGGTTTGCCGTCCGGGAGTATCGGCTCGGCGGCAGCCGGCACGATCACCACTGTGGTCACGAATGCGAGGCAGATCCAATTCGCGCTTCGCTTACACTGGTGAGCGAGAACGAGACAGACTACATGGCAAAATGCGTCGGCGACTAAATCCCATCCTGCCGGTTGTTCTCTGCTCCTCCGCCCTCGCCGCAAGCCCGCTGAATTCGATCCGGCCCGTGATTTTGCCGGTCACCGACGCGAGCGACATCCGCTTTATTCATGTATCCTTTGGCGCCTTTCGTAAGGAGCCTTCTTACAGCCGCATCCATGCGATCGTCCAGGGAAGCAAGGGATTTCTCTGGTTTGGCACGCAAAACAAACTGGAACGGTACGACGGATATGAGATCCGCGAATACCCGCAAGAACGGGACAGCCCCAATGCGGTATTCACAAGGTCGCTATTTATAGCCAACTCAAATACGCTGTGGGGCGGGTCCGAGCGTTGGCTCGATCGGTTTGACCCGGCAACGGAAACGTTTAGACAATACCCGACGAACGGACAATTTGATGGCGTGATGTCTGCCATGCAGGATCATGACGGCGTGTTGTGGTTCGCGACAAATTACGGCCTTGTCCGAATGGATATGGCCACGGGCAAGACCGTTCAGTATCAACACCGCGCAAACGACGCTCGCAGCTTGAGCACTAACGCGGTGAGGGCCAGTTTCGAAGCGAAAGACGGGACGTTTTGGGTAGCCACTACCGAGGGGCTGGATCTCTTCGATCGCCAGACCGGCGAAGTACGCCGGCACATCCCATTGCCGGTTGATTTTCCGATCGGGGATCCGAACCCCGTGCTTACCATCCATTTTTGCGAGGATCACACCGGCGTCTTGTGGCTCATATACGCGTATGGATATGGTCTCGCTCGGCTGAATCGGGAAGCGAACACCTTGACGTTCTATTCCTTGGACGGTACCGGAAAGGATAATACACTTCAATCGGGCGCTCGCTCCATTGTCGAAGACAAGGATGGGGCGTTGTGGATCGGGACAACCGGCAGTGGCCTGTTGAGGCTTGACCCAACCCGCTCCCGATTCGCGCGGTACCGCCATAACCCAGCCGACCCCGAAAGCTTGAGTGGGGATCAGGTTCATGCCTTGTTTCTGGACCGAGAAGGGAACATGTGGGCTGGAACGAATGGCGCCGGCGCAAACCGGTTTTCGCCCCGCCCATTGCCGTTCAAAGTCTATCAGCAGAAGCTAGGTGATCCGGACAGCCTGGACATGAACTACACGACCTCAATCTTTGAGGACAGCCGTGGTGAGCTCTGGATCGGGAGCCTCAGGGCTCTGGGCCGGTTGGATCTCAAGACCGGGAAGATGACTTTCGACCGCAGGGCCGGCGGACCCGGAGAGCTATCTAGCACCTGGGTGATTTCCATGGCCGAGGACCGCTCGGGTCGTCTCTGGTTCGGCACCGTAGGCGCTGGCCTCAATCGCCTGAATCGTGAAACCGGGAAATTCACAGCTTTCCGCCATAAGCCAGGCGATCCTCACTCGTTGAGTCACGATACCGTTCAAAAGATTTTTGTTGATCATAATGGCTCCGTCTGGGCTGGAACGGAGGACGGGTTGGACGAATTCGACGAGGCTAGCCAGAGTTTTCGCACCTACAAAGCGGGCCGCGCGCTGTTCGATTCACGAGTACATGACATTGCGGAGGACGCCACTGGCGCGTTTTGGATAGCCACACAGGGAACTGGCCTGCTTCGCTTCACACCCGCAACCGGCCAGTTTAAAGCCTACCGGCATAACCAGGCGCCGGGAAGCCTGAGCTCCGATGTCACCGAGACGGTCTGGATCGACCCTGCTGGCAAGATCTGGGTTGGAACGGACAACGGGTTAGACCGGTCGGATCCGGCCACAAGCACCTTTTTCGCGTACCATGAGCGTGACGGTTTGGCTGGAGACCACATCAGCAGAATCCTGGAGGATGGCAGCGGCAATCTGTGGGTCAGCACGAACAAAGGGCTGTCTCGATTCGACGTTCAGAGGAAGACTTTCAAGAACTACTACGTATCCGACGGGATCGCCGGTAACGAGTTCTATAACTATGCGTCGGCTTTCAAGAGTGCTACGGGTGAGATGTTTTTTAGCTCCTACGCCGGAGTCACAGCTTTTTTCCCGGACAGAGTGATTGATAACCCGTATGCTCCTCCCGTAGTCATCACCGATTTGAGAGTCGCCGGACGGCCCCTTCCGATTGGAGGTCATTCTCCCTTGAAGCAGGCGACTCCCTTTACAGAATCCCTGAGACTTTCTCACAACCAGAATGTCGTGTCGATACAATTTGCGGCCCTTAGCTTCACCAACCCGGACGGGAATCGCTACCGTTACCGGCTGGACGGGCTGGACACAGAGTGGAACGAATCGGGCAGCGATGAGAGGGTGATCACGTACTCACTCGCGCCTGGCACATACGTGTTCCACGTCCTTGGCAGCAACAGCCGCGGAATATGGAACGAACAAGGGACAAGTTTACAGATCGTGATATTGCCTCCCTGGTGGAGCACGGCCTGGTTTCGAGCGTGTTGGGTCGGTGCTGGCTTGCTTCTTCTTTGGGCGTTCTATAGGTATCGGCTGCAGGAGATCGCCCGGGAATTCAACGCCCGTCTGGAAGAGCGCATTGACGAGCGCACTCGCATCGCCCGCGAACTGCACGATACACTGTTGCAAAGTTTTCAGGGTGCGCTGTTTGAATTTCAGGCGGCCCGGAATCTGTTTTCCCGGCGGCCCGAAGAGGCGATCCGAACTCTCGAGGGTGCGATTAGCAGCGCCGAAGGGGCCATTGTCGAGGGCCGCGACGCGATTCAGGACCTGCGTCCCGCGGCGACCGGTCAGATTGATTTGGAAGACCTGCTGAAAATTACGGAAGAGGAACTCGCGATCTCTCTGGATTCCAATGGGAATCGCCCGGTCTTCCGTGTGACGGTCGAGGGATCACGACAAAGCTTGGATCCGGTTCTCCAGGACGAGGTGTACCGGATTAGCCGTGAGGTATTGCGAAATGCGTTCCGCCACGCGCACGCCAGCCGGATAGAAGCCGAGATCCGGTACGACGATCGGCTCCTGCGCTTGCGAATCCGCGATGACGGGAAAGGAATCGACAGAAAAGTCTTGGTAGAGGGCGCCCGTGCCGGGCATTGGGGTTTGCCGGGAATGCGCGAGCGCGCGCGACGAATCGGCGGACGACTGACGATCTGGAGTGACATCGGGGCGGGCACGGAAGTGGAACTGACGATTCCCGCCGGAGTTGCCTATGCGAAATCTCAAAGCAGGCGCCGATTCAGGCTGTTCCGCAAGAAGAGTCAGGTTTCGTGAGCGATCCGTCGTTAATTCGAGTCTTGACCGTCGACGATCACCCCCTGCTGCGCAAGGGGATCGCGTTGTTAGTCAACGCGGAACCCGACATGAAATTGGTAGGAGAGGCGGCCACAGGAGCGGAAGCGATCAATCAATTCAAAGAGCATCGGCCGGATGTCACGTTGATGGACCTGCAAATGCCAGGTACGAACGGCATCGAGGCCATTATCGCAATTCGCAACGAATTTGCCGACGCCCGAATCATCGTCCTCACCACTTACGCCGGCGACGTCCAAGTGTTCCGGGCGCTGAAAGCCGGCGCCCGCGCGTACCTACTGAAAGCACAGGTGAATCAAGAACTCCTGGAGACAATCCGATCGGTCCACGCCGGGCACAAACGAATTCCCGCAGAGATCGCCGCCGAGTTGGCTGACCATACCGGGCAGGACGAGCTGAGTGCGCGTGAAATTGAGGTGCTTCGGCTGGTCGCCGCCGGGAATGCGAATAAGGAGATCGCCGCGCAGCTTTCCATTGGCGAGGAAACCGTCAAGCGGCACATGACGAACATTCTCGCGAAACTGAGAGCCAACGACAGGACCCACGCGGTAACCATCGGGCTGAAGCGCGGAATCATTGAACTGTAAATCCCACTAAAGTTGAATCGGGCGATGCCCGGTTCGGGGGTTTTCGTTTGCTTCGAGACCCACTACCATGTAAACGGCATTCCTTTGCAACGGCTCTTTTCTACTTTTGCAGACGGTTGGCCGGGTGGAGGCCTTCTGCTGCAGCGGCTTCTCGCCGGAGGATCTCTAGTTTATATTGGAGTTGCCTCCGTGATCGCGGCGCCACATACTGAAGTCGCAGTTCCGCAAATGCTTGCAGCTGTCGCCGGAGCCCTACTTGTCGCCGGGTTGTGGACTCCCATAACGGGAGCGGTGATAGCCATCGTGGAGGCGTGGATTGCCTTCTCCCATTCCGCCAATCCGTGGATGCCCCTCATGCTGGCGATCCTCGGGGCCAGCTTGGCCATGATCGGCCCTGGCGCTTGGTCCATCGATGCTTGCCTTTTTGGCAGGAAGCAGGTCGACCCGGACCTTTAGGGGCGGCCTGAATTCCCCCGGAGGTGGGAGCCACGGCTTTCACCATCTAGGTAGCGTTACGACGAACTATCTAGGGTTGTTGCGAAGCGGGAACGGATTGAAAATTAATCCCAGAGGAACCAAAGGAAATGGCAACAATGAGCACCATCATGATCCGTTCCATTCCGCACGTCGAATCCGGCTCCGGCGCAGTGCCAAAGGGTCCGGGCCTGGTGACCCGCCTCCACCGCCACGGCTCTGCAAGCGCAAGCACAGTGGATTTTCCTCCATTCCGGCTGGACACAATCAATCAGTGCCTCTGGCGGCGCGGGGCCAGAGGAGAAGACGAACGTCTTCCTCTGAAACCGAAGCCGTTCGCAATTCTGCGCTATTTAGTGGATCACGCCGGCCGCTTAGTGACCCAGGACGAACTCCTGGATGCCGTCTGGCCCGACACTCATGTTCAACCCGAGGTTCTTAAGCGCCACATCTTCGAAATCAGGGAGGTGCTGGGAGACGATCCGCGAAATCCTACCTATATCGAGACGCTGGCCCGCCGCGGATACCAGTTCATAGCGCTCGTCCGCCATGCGGCGCAGGCTGAACTCAGGACGGCGGAGATCCCGGCGCGAACCAAGATCGTGGGAAGAGATCAACAGCTTGGCGATTTGCGAGCTTGCCTTCAGAAGGCTTTGGGCGGCGGTCAGCGGCAGATCGTTTTCGTCACGGGCGAGCCTGGCATCGGAAAGACCACCCTGGTGGACGAATTTCAGCGCCAGGCTTTGGCAGCCGCTCCCATTCGTGTAGCCAGAGGACAGTGCGTGGAAGGTTACGGTGGGAAGGAAGCTTATTATCCGGTCCTGGAGGCGCTGGGTAGTTTATGCCGTGGCCCAGAAGGAGACTCGGTGGTCCGGATCCTCGCCGCGCAAGCACCAACCTGGCTGGTTCAGTTCCCGGCGTTGGTGCGCAGGGAACAGCGCGAGATGCTGCAGCGCGAAATTCAGGGGGCTACACGGCAGCGAATGCTGCGCGAGATCTGCGAAGCATTGGAGACTATTACTTCCGAGAAACCGCTCCTGCTGGTCTTGGAGGATCTCAATTGGGCAGATCCATCCACGGTGGATTTCATCTCCGCCCTGGCACGCGGCCGAGGCACTGCCAAGCTGATGCTGATTGGCACATACCGTCCTGCGGAAGTGCTCGCCCCCGGCCATCCTTTGCAGGCGGTGAAGCAAGATCTGTTGCTTCATCAATTGTGCCGTAAGCTGGCTTTGGAGCCGCTGAGGGAAGGAGAAATAACCGCGTATCTCGCCGCCGACGCGCCCGATGCTAGCGTGCCGAGCGGTCTCGCCGCGCTGCTTCACCGGCGTTCGGAGGGCAATCCGTTGTTCATGATGGCCGCCTTGGACCATATGACAGAGAGGGGCTTCATCTCACGCGAGAACGGAACCTGGAGGCTCAGCGTTCCGATCGAAGAAATCGATCTAGAGGTGCCGGAGACGCTGCGTCAGATGATCGAATTGCAGATCGAGCGGCTGAGTAAAGAGCAGCTTAAGGCGTTAGAGGCCGCGAGTGTAACCGGAACCGTGTTCTCCGCCGCACTGAGTGCAGGCGCAGCGGACATGGACGTGGAGCACTTTGAAAACATATGCGGGGACTTGGCGCGCCGGCACTACATTGTGCGTTCGGCAGATCCTTTGGAACTCCCGGACGCAAGCGCGTCGGAATGCTACCAGTTTGTCCATGCGCTCTACCGCGAGGTGCTGTATCGGCGGCAATCGCCCGGTCACAGGGCAAAGCTGCACCGGCAGGTCGCCGGGCGGTTAGAGAGCGTCTATGCTCAGCAGCTGATCGAAGCTGCAGCTGAGTTGGCGCATCATTTCGAGCAGGCGGGAGATCAACTGCGTGCCACGGAGTACCGGCGGCTCGCCGCAGTCGAAGCGGTCTAATATGCAACAGGCCAATAACGAGAGGATTGCGCAGTGGATCAAGGTCGAGCACTACCGATTGCATTGCGTAGAGGAGTGGCCGGACAGTCCTTACAAACAAGCCGTGCTCGCAGGGACTCGTTCCATATTGGAACGCCTGAAGGCGTCACTCGCGCCGATCGCGCCAGAGCAGTGCATCGTGTGCGCATCCAGGAGGACTGACGTGGCGGTGCTGCCGTTCTCTGTAATACAAAAGGCTCCCGCTATCACGCGTTTGGCGGCATAAGCCTGAGGGTTGCTGTTCCGGCAAGGTGGGTAGCAGGTGAATCGAGAAACTAAGAGCGCGGCCCCATCGATGGCGAATGTCAAATGGCTGGCGCGGACAGTGGTCGAAATCTTGATTTTGACAGCGATCAGCCATATGTCCGCCCAGTCCCCGCCCCTCTCACCAGATCGCCCATGGCATTCAGCGGAGGAACCCCAAATCAGCGCTGATGCGCGGCACTTCCAAATGCCGGCGTTTCGCATCGAGTCCGACAAAGTCTACTCATTGGCCGAGTTGATCGACCTAGCCGAAGCGCACAATCCCGAAACCCGTGTGGCTTGGGAAAATGCTCTGGGCCAGTCCGCCTCCCTCGGAATCGCCCAGAGCGAGTTGTTTCCGACACTGGCTGCGATTGCACTGGCCGGTGTGGATCGCGACGAGGCAGGCTTAGGTTCGCGGTTTTATCGACAGACCAACAGCGCTTTTCAGCTCTCGCTGGATCTGAACTATACGATTTTTGACTTCGGGGCTCGCCGCGGCCGAATCAATGCAGAAAGTGCGCGCCTGCTGGCCTCGAACTTCGGGTTCAACGACGTTCACCGGCAACTCATCTATGACGTTTCCCAAGCCTATTATCGGCTGCTGAATGCGGCTGGCCAGGAAGAAGCCGCCGGAGCGAGCCTGGTGAATGCGCAGGCCGTGCAACAAGCTGCGGAGGAACGTCTTCGTAACGGATTAGCGACATTGCCCGACGTTCTCGAAGCGCGCAGCGCGACCGCGCAGGCACAATATGATCTGCAGGCGGTACTAGGAGCGGAGCAAATCGCGCGGGGCAACCTGGCGACTGCCCTGGGCGCGTCCGCCACCGCGCATTTTCACGTGCAACCGCTGAGTGAAGTGCCAACTCCTGAATCGGAATCGGATACCGTGGAGGAGGCGATTTCTCGCGCGCTGGAACAGCGTCCCGATCTTCAAGCGCAGGCCGCCGATAAGCGCCTGGCGCAAGCAGAGCGTCAACAGGCGCGCGCTGCATTCTACCCGAGCCTTAGTGTGAGCGCCGGCCCAAGCGCACAATCACTGTACATTCTGCAGCAGACTCTTCCATGGGGACACACTGCTGACTTGACCGGCGGTGTGACAGCGAGCGTGAACTGGACCGTGTTCGACGCTGGCGCGCGACGAAGCCGGCTGGCGCAGGCAGAGGCGCATATCCGGGAGGCGGAGGCACAAGTCAATGCGGCACGCGATCGCATTGAAGACCAGGTTTGGACAGCATATTCGAACTTGAATACCGCTTTCCGGCAGCGCGAGGCCGCTGCCGCCCTGGTGACCGCCGCGACGCAGGCCTACAGCGCCGCGCTGGAATCCTACAACTACGGTGTTCGCAACTTGCTGGACGTCACCAACGCGCAGAAGGTCCTGGCGCAAGCGCGCTCGACCGATATTCTGGCACGTACTCAGGTGCTGGCTGCGCTCGCGGACCTGGCGTTCCACACGGGCGATGCGATACAAGCCAACGCCAGGAGGACTCGTCCATGATCATCACGAATGGAATTTACGGAGTGGCAGCGTTCGCATTGTTGCTCAGTCGAGCCCCATCGTTTGACATTCTGGGTTCGTTCTTCCCGGCGTGGTTGGTCTGCCTGGCGGTCGGTCTGCTGCTCACCGTTGCGGCGTACTGGCTGCTTTTGCGCGTTCGTGTTGTGCTCGCGCTTCCAGTATTGGCGTATCCGAGCCTAACAGCGCTGTTGACGTTCGCGCTCTGGCTTGCCTTTTTCCGGTAATGAGGAAATCCATGCAGCCCAACAGCAACGGCAAGATCGGAATCTGGGTTGGCCGCGTGCTCAGTGCCGTAATCGTGACCGGCGCGATCGTATTAGGGCTTGTAGTGGTCTATCATACGAACGACAATCCTCGAACGGACGATTCCGAGATCCTTGCGAACTTTATTGGAATCGCGCCGCAGGTGGAAGGGCCGCTCGTCCATCTGAATGTGCACGACAACCAGTTCGTGAAAAAAGGAGATCTCCTGTTTGAGATCGATGACCGGCCGTATCGGTATACCCTCGAAAAAGCAATCTCCGATCAAGCGACGCTCGAAGGACAGATTTCGGACGAGCGCAGAAGAATCGCCGCTCTCGTGAGCGCCGTCTCGGTGGCCGAGGCAAACATCCACAGCGCGGAAGCGGATGTAAGCCGATGGGCCGCGGCGGTCGATCAGGGCAGGGCCGACGTGGCGAATGCGGAAGAGGCGGTCAGCCGCGCGAGAGCCGAGTGGACTTATGCGAGCAATAACCTGCATCGTATCGAGCCGTTGCTGGTAAAGCAGTTTGTGACGGTTGATCAGGTGGATCGGGCGCGGACCTCCGAGGTCTCGCAAGCGGAGTCGTTGAAGCAAGCGGAATCTCAACTGCTCCAGGCGAAGGCTGGACTGGAGGTGACGTTAGCGCAGGAGCGACGCTCTAAGGCGGTGCTGATTCAGAGCAAGGCTCAGCATGAACAGACGCAGAATGCCGTCACGACACTTGAGCCGCTCATTAACCAGCGCAGCGCAAAATCATCGGCGATTGACACTGCACGCTACAACCTCAACAACTGCCGAGTCTACGCTCCGTTCGATGCTCGGGTCACGAATCTCACAATCTCGGAAGGAGCTTATGCGCATACCGGCCAGCAGATGTTCGTGCTCATTGACGCGCGCACGTGGTGGGCGGTCGCGAACTTTCGCGAAGGAGAGCTCGAACGCATCGCGCCTGGCATGCGGGCCGACGTCTACGTACTGTCCAAACCGGACGTGCGCTTTTCAGGCGTGGTGGAAAGCATAGGGTTCGGCGTGACTCCTGACTCAGATGTTGTCGGCCGTTTCGACCAAGGTCTGCCGGATGTGCAGAGGACGCTGAACTGGGTGCATCTGGCGTCGCGTTATCCGGTTCGCGTCCGGGTCGAAAATCCTCCGTCAGATGTGTTTCGAGTGAGCGAGTCGGCAGTCGTAGTGATTCGCGGGCGCTGAGATGGCGTCACTCGCACAATCGTTGCCCGCTTCGAACCGCCCGATCTCGTGGCTATGGGAATGGCTCAGAGAGGAGCTGATCCCCTACCCCGGCAGACTCGCCTTGGTCGCGCGGATGGTAATCGCGGCGACGCTGATCATGATCATCGGCATGACCTTTCGGGTCCCGTATGCCTGGCAAGGCGCGATTTACGCGCTTCTAGTCTCTCGTGAAAGCCCGCAAGCGACGCTGAGATCCGCCGCAACGATATTATTCGTTACTGGTATCGGAGCCGCCTACATCATCCTCTCGATGAAGTTGGTGATCAATATTCTTCCGCTTCATTTCCTCTGGATCATTGCGACTTTCTTCTTTGCGTTTTATGGGATCAGCACGCTGACAAACTACCTGGCGGCGGTTGCCTTCGTGAATACAACCGCGCTTGGCATTCCGTTGTGGGACCGCCATGTCTCCGCTGAGACCAAGCTGGAGGACATGCTTTGGCTGTGTTTGGCAGTATTGATCGCAGTCGTGGTTACTGGGGCGGTGGAACTGGTGTTTGTACGGCAACGGCCAGGCGATGAAGTCCTACTACCCATGACGGAGCGATTGTCGTCCGTCGAAGATCTGCTGAGGTGCTACGCGGAGGGCTGCGCTCCAGGTCCCGCAACCCAACAGAAAATCGTACGGCTCGCGATGCTGGGAACATCCACGTTGCGGCGAATCTTACGGCGCTCAGACGCTCCGGGCCAGTATCAGGCTGCCGCAGGCGGCGTTGCGGTCCTCATTGGCAGGCTCGTCGATCTTGCAGCTACTCTGACACCACTAGGCTTCGAGTTTTCCGTTGATAATCGGCGGCGCTGCCGCAACCTAGCCTCGACTCTGGCGAGTATTCGCAACGATCTGATGAACCGCGAAATTCCGGCGCGGGTTCAGTTCGATGCAGAGACAGAATCGGCGGCCGTGGCCCCACTACTAGGCCAGATGGAGCATACCGTGACTCTGATGACGGAGGTGTTTGCGGGTACTCGATCGGCTCAAGAATACCTGCCTTCGCCGGACCATCTGGAGCGGTCGACGCTTCTTTCCCGAGATGCATTTGTTAACCCTGAGCACCTTCGTTTCGCGCTAAAGGGCTGCTTGGCCGCGAGCAGTTGTTACGTGTTGTACAACGCACTCGCTTGGCCCGGAATCAGCACTGCCGTGACCACATGCCTGCTGACCGCGCTGTCCACGGTTGGCGCATCTCGTCAGAAGCAGATCCTTCGTATCGCGGGCGCGATCGTAGGCGGGTTTGTAGTCGGCATGGGTTCGCAGATTTTCATTTTGCCCTACGTCGATTCTATTGCCGGGTTCTTAGTTCTTTTCGGTATCGTAACTGCGGTAGCTTCCTGGTTCATGACATCCAGTCCTCGGTTGTCATACTTCGGCGTGCAGCTCGCTCTGGCTTTCTACCTCATCCACCTGCAGGAATTCACAATACAGACCTCGCTCTCGATAGCTCGAGATCGCGTTGTCGGGGTTTTAATGGGTCTGATGATCATGTGGCTTGTCTTTGACCAGTTATGGGGTACACGCGCCAGTGTTGAAATGAAAAGGACCTTCATTCTCAATCTTCGATTGGTCGCGCAGTTCGCAAGGCAACCGGCGTCAAACGATCTGAGAACTGCGCTGGGCCGGAGCCTTGCTCTTCGCGAGACAATCAACGCAAATCTGGATAAGGTAAGGGCTCTTGCCGATGGCGTACTATTCGAGCTCGGCCCCGCCCGCCAGAGAGATCTCGAATTACGGAGCTACATCCGCCAGTGCCAACCGCAATTGCGCACGCTCTTTGTCATGCGGATTGCGTCCCTGAAATACCGTCTGCAGTTGCCCGGCTTCGAATTGCCGGAACGCGTTCGTCTTCGCCAGAAGGCTTACGATGAAACATCCGCCAGGTTCCTCGAACAAACGGCGGATCGAATCGATCATCAGACGCCGCAGATCGGAAGTCGTGTCGAACAACCGCACGATCTTCTGAAACAGACGCTGCATGATGTGGAAGCCGAAGCGTCAAGAGAATTGCCGGTCGCGCAGGCCCAATCATTCGTCACATTGCTCCGCCAGATCGACGCGCTAACAAATTGTCTCGCGGCCGAGATCGTAACGAAATTCGCCGGATCGTCTTAACATCGTTCCTTGTGTCCGGCTATCCTCGAAGTTGCCGCACGAAGCCTAGCTTCAGTCCCCGTCAGTGCGCAATGTGTCGATCGAACATTCACACGTGGATGGTGTCTTTGTTAACCCGTCTCACCTTTTCAGATAAGGAGGCCAGCAAGCCAACCGCACCGTACCCAGATCGGGTACGGATCTAGCCTCGCGGATCCGTTTCTTGTTCACAAACTCGGCGATGCCCGGATCGGAGCGGCCATAGCCGAGTTCTTGACCGGTGCCGCTAGTTGAGCCCACCTATTGTTGCGCGGATAAGATTGAGGAGCGGCGTGGGGTACAAGCCAAACCATATGAGCAGAACCGCCAGTCCGCCGAGGACAAAAGCGCTACCATGCGCCAGGGCCGGAATAGGAACAAAGCGCTCTGGTGGAGCTGAAAAGAGCGTTACCACGATGCGCAGGTAGTAAAAAAGGCCTATGACGCTGGTGAGCACGAGAACGACGATCAGCATCCAAGCTGAGGCGGCGGCCCCGGCGGCTAGGATATAGAACTTACCAAGAAAACCCATGGTGGCGGGAATGCCGGCGAGCGAGAGCAGCACGGCGGTGAAGATACTCGCGATCGCCGGCCTACGCCAGAAGAGGCCCCGGTAATCCTCCAGATCGCCGGGATCGCCATCACTGGTCGCGAGCACCGTCACGATACCGAAGGCCGCGAGAAGCGTGACCGTGTAGGCCACTAGATAAAAGCTTACGGCACCGGCCGCCATGGTCGAGCCTGCCAGGAACGCGACCAGAATGTAGCCAAAGTGCGCGATCGAAGAGTAGGCCAGAACGCGCTTGACATTGGATTGCCGCAGCGCGAGTAGATTGCCCGCGCACATCGAGGTAATCGCTATGACCGAGAAGACCAGGAACACGGCGCGGTAGTGGAGAACGGTAGGAGATAGGTAGCGCAGCAGCAGTGCAATCATGGCGGTCTTCGAAGTCGTCGCGACGAACGCCGTAACCGGTGCCGGTGCGCCCTCGTAAACATCTGCAGTCCACATGTGGAAAGGCACGACGCCAAGTTTGAAGCCGATGCCAGTCACCGTGAGTACAATCCCAGGCAGCAGCAAGGCCACGCTGGAGCCGGTGAGCGACAGTTCCCTTATTCGTGTGAACGACATCGTGCCGGTATCAGCATAGATCAGCGCCATGCCGAACAAGAGGAACGCGGCTGACGCCGAAGCCAGGATCAGATACTTGATTCCTGCTTCCAGCGCGTTCTCGCGGCCCTTCAAGTACGCAAGCAGGGCGTACAGGGAAATGCTCAAAATCTCGAGCCCCAGAAGGAACGAGACAAAATGAATGCTCGTCACCAAGACGGCACAACCTAACGTGGCGAGAAGCAGGAGAAGGTACAGCTCCTCGCGGCGCTCGTTATGATTCTCGAAGTATTGGTAGCAGAGCACCGCAACAGCAGCGGCGGAAGCGATTATCAGGCCCAGGTAAAAAAGAGCATACTGATCAATGAGGAGAAGCAAAGTTATTTGCCTGGGAACGAGAGGCGCGGCCGCCCAAATCGACAAGAAAGCGGCGGCCAGCCCGGCTAGCGTCAACGTCGCGGTCAGGGCGTGACTGCGCCTGACAGCGATACCTAGCATGACAACAATCGAAGTTCCTGAAATCAGGAGCAGCGGAAGCAAGGCCAGTGTGTCGGTAGTGTTCATGAACTATCTCCGCGACACCGCGATCGGCATCAAAGCATCGCGCTGTAGCTTGTCCATCGCCGGCGTAAATGTGTCGAGCACCGGTTGCGGATAGAGTCCCAGCCATAGAAGGCCAATGAGCATGACCCCCACCATTAGGCCCTCACGCGGCGAGAGATCGGCCAGCCGCCAGGAGTTCGTGTTGGGGCCGAGAAAAGCGCGCTGCATCATCCGCAGCGCGTAGAAAGTAGATGCGAGAATGCCGAGAGTCGCAACCGCGGTGAGTGCGACGCTGACTTTATACGATCCAAGCAATACGAGAAACTCGCCGATGAAATCGCCCAGGCCCGGAAGCCCGAGCGAGGCTAGGCTGAAGAAGAGCGCGGATGCGCTCAAGCGTGGCGCCACGGTCCAAAGGCCGCCCATTCGGTTCAAATCGCGAGTGTGGATACGTTCTTGTAAGCCGCCGACCAGGACGAAAAGAGCGCCCGTGCTCAGCCCGTGGCAGACCATCGTCATGATTGCGCCTTGGAGCGCCAGTGGATTCCAGGAAAAGATTCCGAGCAACACAAATCCTAAATGGCTGACACTGGTGTATGCCACCAGGCGCTTGAGATCCGTCTGCGAGAAGGCCATCACGGCGCCGTAAACAATCCCGATTACGGCCAGCGTCAGAGCTACGGGCGTGAACTCCTGAGCCGCATGCGGAAACAGCGGGATGACGAAGCGCAGCAGGCCGTATCCTCCGGTCTTCAACAGCAACCCGGCCAGAATCACACTTCCCGCGGTGGGAGCCTCGGTGTGAGCATCCGGCAGCCAGGTATGAAAAGGCACTACCGGCAGCTTGACCGCGAAGGCGATGAAGAAGCCGAGCATGATCGCAAGTTCCGTGCCGCCGCTGACCGGTGTGCCCAGCAGTTCCGAGTACTCGAAGGTATAAACGCCGGTCGCCTGATGGTGGATGAAGTAGAGCGCCAGGATCGCGAGCAGCATCAGCAATCCACTGCACTGCGTGAACAGGAAAAATTTCGTGGCGGCGTACACGCGCCGTTCATGACCCCAGACGACGATGAGGAAATACATCGGGACCAGCATCAGTTCCCAGGCGAAATAGAAGAGGAACAAGTCGACAGCCAGGAAGACGCTGACGATTCCTGCCAGAACCCACATCAGATTGAAGTGGAAAAAGCCGATTTTTTCGCGGATCTCCGTCCAGGAACACAGCACTGCGATGATGCCCAGGAAGAACGTGAGTATCAGCATCAGCAAGCTGAGGCCATCGACGGCAAGATGAAAATGAATGCCGAAACTGGGTACCCAGTTGTAATCGATTTCGTTGAGCCACAGACTCCCGGAGGTAGGCGAGCGGCCGAGCCAGATACCTAGCCCCAGCACGAGGTCCAACCCGATCGCACTGATCGAGATCCATCGCGGAAGCTGGGAACTCCAACGCGCCGTGATCCCGGCGAGGATTCCGCCGAGCAAGAGAATACTAATGAGCCAGATCAAAATCATAGGAACAACACCATCGCGATAAATAGGACCGAACCGGCCGCCATGCCTGCCGCGTACCAGCGGACACGGCCGGTTTCAGTGCTGCTCAGCCAGCGGTAGGCCAGATCGCTCACCCAGGCAAGCGCGGTATAGAACGCGTCGACGAAATCGTCCTTGTTGACATTGGAAAGCCAAGTGTATGGTTTCACAAAGACCTGGTCGTAGAGCCAATCGAAGCCCCAACCGGCAAACCACCACTGTTGCAAAGCGTGTCCAACCGGGGTGGCGACCAACACGTCGGCGAGATTCCGCTTTTGAAGATGGAACACAAATGCAAAGTAGAGGCCGATCAAGAACAAAACTCCGGCGATGGCCTCCGATCGTGTCTCCGTCAGGAGGCCGGCGTGGGCTTCGGTCGTCGCCGGCAATGCCGAATGCAGGAAGCTGAGCAACGGTTCTTTCAGGTATCCGCCCACGACGGCAAGGAAGGCAAGGATCATGAGCGGAATCGTCATCGCGTAGCCGGGCCGCTTCGTGACGGGCATGCCGAGTGGTCCGAAGAACACCCGGAAGATCAGACGGAAAGTATACAGCGCGGTGAGAAGCGCGCCGAGCATCCCGGCAATCCAGAACGCCGGATGTCCGCCTTCGGCCGACCACGTTTGCCAGATGATCAGGTCTTTGCTGAAAAAGCCGGAAGTGATGAATGGCAGTCCTGCGAGTGCGCACGCTCCGATCAGGAATGTCCAGAAGGCAACTGGCATTTCTCTGCGCAGGCCACCCATTTTGAAGATGCTGTGCTCGTCGTCTAGCGCATTGATGATCACACCTGCGCCGAGAAAGAGCAGGGCCTTGAAAAAGGCGTGTGTCAGGAAGTGGAACATGGCGGCCTGCCAAGCGCCCACACCCAGAGCCAGGAACATGTAGCCGATCTGGCTCACAGTAGAGTAGGCGAGCACGCGCTTGATGTCGTGTTGCGTGAGGGCGCTGAATCCTGCGAGCAGCAGCGTCGCGGCGCCTACCACCCCAACTGCCAATTGCGCGGCGGGCGCCAGCGAGAATAGGACGTGAGTGCGCGCGATCAGATAGACGCCGGCGGTCACCATGGTTGCGGCATGGATGAGCGCGCTAGTTGGGGTCGGGCCAGCCATCGCGTCCGGCAGCCACACCTGCAAGGGAAGCTGTGCCGACTTGCCGACCGCGCCGCCTAACAACAAAAGAGCCGCCGCAACGGCGAGAGTGGATCCTGACTGCCAGTGTTGGGAGGCGCGCTGCATCAGATCCTGAATTTGTAGTGTGCCGAGACTCGTGAATAGCAGAAACAGAGCCAGCATCATGGCGGAATCGCCAACGCGAGTGACGATAAAAGCTTTGCGCGCCGCATGACCGTTCGCTGGATCGCGGTACCAAAAGCCGATCAACAGATAACTGCACAACCCCACGCCTTCCCACCCGAGCAAGAGAAGCAGAAGGTTGTTTCCGAGCAGCAGCGTGATCATCGATGCAACGAAGAGATTCATGTACGCGAAGAACCGGCTGTAACCAGGATCTTCGATCATGAACTCGGCCGAGTAGATATGAATCAGGAAGCCAACCCAAGTGACCACCAGCACCATCACGAGCGACAGCGCATCCAGATACAAGCCGATCTGCGGTTGGAAGCCGCCTACATTGATCCACGTCCAAAGAACCTGAGTGTAGGAGCTGCCGGCGGGACCCGAACTCAGGAAACTGTACGCCACCAGCGCCGTGACCAGCGCCGACAAACCGATGGATCCCACGCCCACGGCCGTCACCGCTTTACGCGAGAAGCGCGAGCCGGAGAGCATTAGCAACGTCGCACTCGCGAACGGCAGCGCCGGAATTAGCCACAACCAACTAAGCACGTTAACCCCTCATCTCGCTGAGCTCGTCCACGTCCAGTGACTTGAATCGGCGATAAATTTGCATGACAAGCGCCAGTCCCACGGCCACCTCCGCAGCGGCCATGGCCAGAATGAACATAAACATGACCTGACCGTCGGCCTGCTGCCATCGAGACCCGGCAACTACGAACGCCAGCCCCGCGGCGTTGAGCATGACTTCGAGCGACATCAGGACGAAAATCAAATTACGTCGTACGAGTAGCCCGGTCAGCCCCAGCGAGAACAAGATCCCCGCTAGTATCAGCCCGTCCCTCATGGGTATCTGCGTCATGTTGAATCTCCGGTTTCTCGGCTTTTCGGTAGCCCAAATGATAGGCGCCCACCAGACCTGCAAGCATCAGCATGGAGGCTAATTCCACGCCAATGATGTACGGGCCGAACAAAGCAATCCCGACTTCCTTCGGTCCGAGCGCGCTCGTGCTCAACGGCGCCGATCCGCCTCGCGCCAGGTAAGCAACCTCTATAATAAGGATGCTCGCCAAGGTGACAGGCCCGGTCCAAATCCCGGGCGTCAGCCACTCCCTTTCCGTTTCGGCGCCATGTTTTCCTATGTTGAGCATCATGACCACAAACAAGAAAAGGACCATGATGGCGCCGGCGTAAACGATTGCTTCGAGCGCCGCTGCAAATGGCGCGCCGAGCACAAAGAAATCGACCGCGACAGCAAGAAGCGACACGATCAGGTACAGCAATGCGTGAACGAGGTTCAGACGGGTCAGCATGATGACCGTCGAAACCACGGCTATCCCGCCCGCGATGTAAAAAGTTAATTCCATAATGGCCTCACGGCAACAGAGAGCGCACATCGACTGGTGGCGCTTCATGTGCCGCGTTGCCCTTGTCCTTCCCGCCGATTTGAACGCCGGCAATATGCCAGAAGTTATAGCCCGGGTGCTTGCCCGGCCCGTCGATAAGCAAGTCCTCTTTCTCATACACCAGGTTTTGGCGGTGAAACTCGCCCATTTCGAAGTCAGGCGTCAACTGGATAGCGTAAGTGGGACAGGCTTCTTCGCAGTAACCGCAGAATATACAGCGCGAGAAATTTATACGGAAGAACTCCGGATAACGCCGCCCGTTTTCATCCTCGGTTGCCTGGAGCGCGATGCAATCCACCGGGCAGGCGACGGCGCAAAGGTTACACGCAACGCACCGTTCTCCTCCGTCCGGATCGCGCGACAGAACGATCCGGCCCCGATAGCGCGGCGCGAGATATGGTTTCTCTTCCGGATATTGAACCGTAATCCTCTTTTGAAAAGCATGGAGGAAGACGTACCAGATGGTCCGAAGCATGCTAAACATTTGTTACCTCCACGCGAGCACCGCCGCGCCAGTCAGCAGCGCGTTCGACAGCGCCAGTGGTAGCATCACCTTCCATCCCCAGGACATGAGCTGATCGAATCTCGGGCGCGGAAGGGCCGCGCGCAACAGAACGAAAAACGAAATAAAGAAAAACGTCTTGATCAGGAACCAGACCACGCCAGGAAGGACCGGGCCCAGCCAGCCACCGAAGAACAGAACCGAAATCATGGCTGAGATCAGCGTGATTCCCATGTATTCTCCGACGAAGAACATGCCGAACTTCATGCCTGAGTACTCGGAGTGATAACCTGCGACGAGCTCGCTTTCGGCTTCGGAGAGATCGAATGGGATGCGGCGCGTCTCAGCTAATCCGGCGATCAGAAATAAGACAAACCCAGGAAACTGCGGAATGACGAACCACATTTTGCGCTGCGCTTCGACGATGGCGGGCAGGCTGAACGAACCGGCGATCACCACGACGCCCATGAGCGAGAGACCCATGAACACTTCGTAGCTGAGCATCTGCGCTGCGGCCCTCAAGCCTCCAAGCAGCGCGTACTTGTTGTCGGAGGACCATCCGGCGAGCACCACGCTGTAAACACCCAGCGAGGACATCGCGAGAAAAAACAACAGGCCAATGTTCAAGTCGGCGACGATGATCCCCGGCGCGACCGGAAGCACTGCGAAGGACATGAGCACCGTTACGAAAATAACGGCCGGAGCGACCATGAAAACCAGCTTGTCGGCGAAGGGAGGGATCCAATCCTCCTTCATAAAGATCTTGATTGCGTCCGCCACTACCTGGAGCAGACCGAAAGTGCCGGTGCGATTCGGCCCGTAGCGGTCCTGCCATAGCGCGAGCAGGCGGCGCTCCACCCAGATCAGTGACGCTGCGACCGTCAACGCCACAATCACGATTCCGAGGATCGAAAGAAGCGGGTACGGACTCGTCATTTCGGCCTCGCGATCTTTCCCCAGGCGGGCATTGTGACTCCGCTCATTCCGGCAGACAGGCATGCAACGCCACGGGGAAGATCAGGCCGGCGACGCACCGGCAGACGGAACGTACCGGTCGCACAACTCACTTCGACTTCCGTGTCGTCCGCCAGGTCAGTGCAGTTGATGGCGACGTGCGGCTTCGTCGCCAGTTCTCGAAGTCCTCGCGCCGCGAGACTCAGTTCCTCGGAGCCAATGAAGTGATACATGGGCAGCAGCAACCACTCACCTTCGCGCGGCTCGAACGCGGGCGGGATAGTGCTGAACCAAAACTGGCCGTTCGGCGACTGGGTGTTCGGCGTCTGGCCGTTCAGCGCTGCAGGTTCGAACATGCGAACACCTGCATCGCCGCTCCGCAACGGTCCGCCTGGTTCCTTTTGATATGTATTCGTCGCCTGAATGGAATTCCAGCCGGGCGACCAGAAAAACGGGATAAGCGGCGCCGGAGGTTGGTCCGGCGTTCCTTCCATAGAAAACGACAGCGCGGAATCGGGATCCTCGGGTGTCTTCGGCTCGGAAACATTAATGTTGACGAGCGCGGCGGTCCTGCCGCTCTCGCGATGCGGCGAGCGCGGGATTTTGGCTCCGGCAATTCGAAACTTGGCTGAGGGTGCGGCATAGGACGCCGGCGCCAGTTCGGGCAATGCCCTCGACAGAGCCGTGAGTACATCGTCCAGGTTCTCCCAGCCATCCAACTTCAACCAGCGCCAGCTTGCGAGAACGTCGTTCTGCGGTGCAAACACCTGGAAGAATCGTTGGGCGCGTCCTTCGCTGCTGATGAAGGTGCCATCGGATTCTGCGAAGGTCCCAGCCGGCAACTCCAAATCCGCTTTTTCGGTGGTCGAGTTGGCCAAGTGATCGAGGACGATCACGTGTTTGGCCGCACTGAAGAAAGCATCCACCTCGGCGGCGGGCGCACGGCGGTACAGATCATTTTCGAGAATGATCACGGTGTCGACGCGTCCACTCCGGACGGCTTCAAAGGCGGTCGTGAGCGGAGCTCCGCCGATCAGCGCCGCACCCACGGTGTTGCATTCGGGGGCTGTTAAGCTGAGTGCCGAGTGTGCTGCCATCGCCACATTGGCGGCCGCTTCCATGAGGGCTTGGCTAACGCAGCTCATGCCGGAAATCACGAGGGGCTTCTTCGCACTTTTCAGGGCGATCGCAATTTCAGCGGCCAGCGGGAAATCCTGGGCCGAGGGCGCCTCCGGATCGAGAGCGTGGGCAACAGCGAAGCCCAACCGAGCCAGATCATCTGGCGCGCCGCGGAACGTAGCGGTAGCAACCTCGTCGAGGCGCGTGGCATACGGGGTCGCAATATACAACGGGCCTTTCAAGTCCTGCAATGCGTCCCGCACTCCGTGATCCATCCACAATGGGACGTTCGCTCGCCTGGCAATCTCCATGGGTTGCTGACGAACTGACTGGCGGACAGCCAGCGCCATTCTGGGCGCGACACTGGTGAGATCCTCGCCGAGGATAAATACCGCGTCGCTCTCCTCGATTTCGCGTAGCGTGGGCGTCCGCAGGGGACCGCGCCGCAGAATCTCGATCATGCGGCCCGCCAGTTTCGCTTGACCGTCGGCTGTTCCCGAATAAAAGCGCTCCGGCCCAACAAGGGTTCGCAGAGCAAAATTTGCTTCGAGTGACGCGCGCGGCGAGCCGATCCCGATCACCTTGCCGCTCGCGGCACGTTCTTTCAGATGACGCCGCGCCTCGGCAACGGACACGGATTGTCCGTTGAGCAGCGGTTGCCGGAGCCGTCGTTCGCTGTTCACGAACTCATAGCCAAACCGTCCACGGTCGCACAGGAAGTAGCCGTTTACTTCATGGTTATAGCGATTAACAATGCGCCGCAGAGTGCCGTAGCGTTCACCGGCATCGATGTTGCAGCCCATAGAACAATGGACGCAAACCGACGGAGCGAACTGCTGATCCCACTTGCGAGCGTAATGGTGCTTCAGGGTCTTATCGGTGAATACGCCGGTCGGACAAATTTCAACAAGATTCCCGCTGAACTCATTCTCCAGGACGCCGTCTTCGTTCCGGCCGAAAAATACCGTGTTACGCGAGGCGAATGCGTTCAGATCTGTGCCGCCGGCGTAATCGCGGTAGTAACGAACGCAGCGGTAACACTGGATGCATCGGTTCGCTTCATGATTCACCAGCGGGCCCAGGTCCTGATTGCGAAACGTGCGCTTGTCGAATTCGTAGCGCCGGTAGTCATGACCCGTCATTACGGTCATGTCCTGCAGATGGCACTCGCCGCCTTCATCGCACACCGGACAGTCATGCGGGTGATTCAGCATGAGTCCTTCGATGACGCCCGCTCGGAAGGCCGTGGCCTCCTCATCCGCGATGGAAATGCGTATGCCCTCGGCGGCCGGCGTCATGCAGGACATCACGATTTTGCCGTGCTCGTCGTGCTCGTCTTTGTACTGTTTGACCGCGCACTGGCGGCAGGCGCCCACCGACCCCAAAGCCGGATGCCAGCAGAAGTACGGCAGGTTCAAACCTTGCGCGAGACAGCCGTGCAGGAGGTTCTGCTCGGGATCCATCTGGTAAGGTTTGTTGTCGACGTAAACAGTAGCCATGCCTATCTCCAGGGACACCGATGCTCGCTGATGTGGCGCTCAAAGTCGGCGCGAAAGTATTTCATAGCGGTTTCGAGCGGATCGGCAGCCCCAGGCGCGAGTGCGCAGAACGTGGCCCCGGGACCCCACATCTTGGCTTGAGAGGCAAGCTTGTCGAGGTCACCCGGTTTTCCCTGGCCGTCTTCTATCGACCGCAGAATCCGTTCCGCCCAACCCAGCCCGCTCCAGCAGGGCGTGCAGAATCCGCAAGATTCGCGCGCGAAAAACTTGGTCATGTTCCACGCCATCCCTACCGGGCAAGTGTGGTCATCCAGCACGATCATCGTGCCTGTCCCCAGGCGGCTGCCGGCTTTGGGCATCTCAGTAAAGTCCATGGGAATGTCCAAGTGCTCTTCGACGATAAAAGGTGTAGAGCTGCCGCCAGGCAGCAATCCGCGAAACTTTAGCCCGTCACGCATGCCGCCGGCGTGCTCTTCGATAACTTCACGGGCGGTAGTCCCCATCGGCAGTTCCCAAAGGCCGGGGCGCTTCACCTTTCCGCTGACACCGTATAGTTTCGTGCCGCCATCCTGCGTCCGGCTTAGTCCGTGGAACCACTCTGCACCGTTGTTGATTATGTGAGGCACGCAACTGATGGTCTCCACGTTGTTCACAACCGTTGGTTTGCCGAACAGGCCCACCACAACGGGAAACGGTGGCTTCGCCCTCGGATTCGCGCGCCTACCTTCCAGCGCATTCAGTAATCCGGTCTCATCCCCGCATATATAGCGGCCGCCGCTAAGATGTAGATGCAACTCCAGGCTGTAGCCCGAACCGAGGATGTCTTCCCCCAGATAGTGACGATCGTATGCTTCCGCGATTGCGCGTGAAAGCCGTTCGGCGGCCAACGTGTACTCTCCACGCAGAAAGATGTAGGAGATGTCAGCCTCGATAGCGAAGCCTGCTAAGATCGCGCCCTCGATGAGCTGGTGTGGATTCCCCTCCAGCAGAAAGCGGTCCTTGAACGTGCCCGGTTCCATTTCATCGGCGTTAATGACCAGGTAAGTGGGATTGGGCACGTCCTTGCCCGTTGGGACGAAGGACCATTTCAAACCGGTTGAAAATCCGGCTCCACCTCGGCCGCGCAGATTCGCATTCTTCACTTCTGCGATGACTGCCTTCGGAGTCATGGCGCCCTTCAGCACCTTACGGATCGCTTGGTAGCCACCGGCCTGCTCGTAGGCCCTCAAATCCGAAACAGATCCATCCTGGCGGATATTTCCGGTCAACGGTTGTTCTGCCGAGCTTGTCATTTGTACTTCTCGAGGGCCGTGTCGATTTTCAGCGGATCCAGATCGGTGTGCAGATCGCCGTCCACCATTAATGCCGGGGCGCGATCGCAGCATCCGAGGCAGACGGTCGGCAGTAGTGTGAATCGATTATCGGGAGTCGTCTCGCCCGGCCCGACGCCTAAGCGCTGCTGCAGATGTTCTCGTATCTGTTCACACCCCATGATCCAACAGCTCACGCTGTCACAGACGGAGATGACGTGGCGCCCGACGGGCCTTCGATAAATCAGATTGTAAAACGTGGCAATGCTGTCCAGGTCCGTCGGAGACATGCCGATGTGTTGTGCGATGTCGCGAAGGCTTTCGTCCGAAACCCAGCCGCGGTGGCGCTGCACGATCTTTAGGGCATCGACGGAGACGGCTTCGCGTTTCGGATAGTGCGCCGCCTCGGTGTCAATCTCGTGAATCTCTTCCGTCGTCAGCATCGCTCAAATCCTCACCGGTCAACATCCGCCAACACAAAATCAAGGCTGCCCAAAATCACCACCAGATCAGGAATCATCAAGCCTCTCGACAGCATCGGAAGCGTTTGAATGTGAGCAAACGAAGGCGTCCGGATGCGCGTCCGGTAGGAATCCGTGCTTCCGTCGCTCACCAGGAAATAACCGTTATTGCCCTTGGCGGCTTCAATGGCGCCGAGCGCTTCGCCTGGCGGGATCACCGGTCCCCAGCTCACACCAAGGAAGTGCGTGATAAGCGTCTCGATGTCGTGCATCGTTCGCTCCTTCATAGGTGGGGTGGCCAGATGGTGGTCCGATTTGTACGGACCGGCGGGCATCTCTTTCACGCATTGCTCAATGATCCGCAAGCTCTGCCGCATTTCCTCGATTCGCACCGCCGCACGCGCGTAGCAATCCCCCTTGCTGGCTGTAGGGATGTCGAAGTCGAACTGGTCATATCCGCAGTACGGCTGCTTCTTCCGAAAATCCCATTCGAATCCGCAGGCGCGCAGATTGGCGCCGGTCACGCCCCATTCGATTGCCTCGTCCACGGTAAATGCGCCGATGCCCTGCGTGCGCGCTTTGAAGATCGCGTTCCGCATAATCGTGCGGTCATACTCAACCAGGCGCGGCGGAAGGTATTTTATGAAATCCAAGAACAAGTTCTGCCAACCCTTTGGCAGATCCGCGGCCACACCGCCGATGCGGAACCAGGCTGGGTGCATGCGCGCGCCGGTAATCGCTTCAACAATGCCGAACGCGCGCTCGCGATCGTTGAACGTGAAGAACACCGGCGACATCTGTCCCAGGTCCTGCGCGAAAGTCCCGTACCAGACCAGATGGCTGATGATACGAAACAGCTCCGAAAGCATCACGCGGATCACTTGCGCGCGAGGCGGCACCTCGATTCCGGCCAGCTTCTCAACGGCCGTCAGATAGGCTAGGTTGTTCATCACCCCGCCCAGGTAGTCGATTCGGTCGGTATATGGGATGTAGCTGTGCCAGGACTGGCGCTCACCCATCTTCTCGGCGCCGCGATGGTGGAACCCGATCTGCGGAATCGCATCGACGATTTCCTCACCGTCAAGCTGCAGGGCGATGCGCAACACGCCGTGCGTGCCAGGATGCTGGGGGCCAACGTTGAGGAAAATGAAGTCGGAACCGTCGCGTTCGCGGCGCATGCCCCACTCCTCCGGACGGAACCGAAGAGCCTCCTGCTCGGCATTCTCCTTTTCAGGCCACAAGTGATACGGGTCCATTTCCGTAGCGCGAGCCGGGTGTTCTTTGCGCAACGGGTGCCCCGGCCAGCTTTTGGGCATCAGGATTCGCTCCAGGTGCGGGTGGCCCTCGAACGCGATCCCGAACATGTCCCACACTTCGCGTTCGTACCAATTCGCCGCCGGCCAGATGTGAGTGATCGTAGGCAGCGAAAGCCAGCCTTCTGTCAACGCCACCTTGATGCGCAGGTATTCATTCCTCTCGAATGAGAGGAGATGATAAACGACGGTAAAATCGCTCGCGGGCTGTCCGTCACGATGCATCCTCATTCGCTCGTCGATAGCGGAGAGGTCGTACAGCATCTTATAGGGCTGCTCGACCTCTTCCTTGAGAAAGCGCAGCAGCGCAGGCAGGCGGTCCTTCGGCACCCAAAACGTGGGTATGTCGTCGTGGGTCTGCTGAGCGATCGCAGGCGGGGCAAACCGGTTCCTGATTTCCTCCGCGATTGTCGGAACGGCGATCATATTTCGTCGGGCTCCCGCAACACGGTCATCTTTTTCCGCGACGGCTGCATCAGATCTCGCATCGAAGGCAGAGGCGCACGGGTGGTTTCCTGAGGGCCTACCACCCAACTCAACGGGCGCCGCTCTGTTCCCACCGCCTGCCGCAACAACAGCAGTCCTTCCAGAAACGCTTCCGGCCGCGGCGGGCAGCCCGGCACATAGACATCGACGGGAAGAAACTTGTCGACGCCCTGAACCACGCTGTAGATGTCGTACATGCCGCCCGAATTCGCGCAGGAGCCCATGGAGATCACCCAGCGCGGCTCCATCATCTGTTCATAAAGCCGCTGAACGATGGGCGCCATCTTGAGGAACACCGTCCCGGCGACCACCATCAGATCCGCTTCGCGAGGCGTGCCGCGAATCACCTCGGCGCCGAAGCGCGAAACGTCAAACTTGCTTGTGATGCTGGTAGCCATCTCGACGTAACAGCAGGAGAGTCCGAAGTTGAAGGGCCACACTGAATTTTTGCGCCCCCACTGAACCAGATCTTCCAGCCGCGAGAGCACCACGCTGCGCCGCACGGTCTGCTCCAGTGGCTCGGAGTCTGGGGTTGCCACCAGTCCCGTAACATCTGGCTTTGTTAATGACCACTGCATTAAATTGTTACCTCGAAGCCTTCGGTTCGTTTGACCAGTCCAGTGCGCCGGACCTCCAAAGGTAAATGAGCGCGGCACCCAGCAGGCCGACGAACAGCAGCAGGCCGAAATAGCCACTCCAGCCCAACTCGCGAGCAGCCCCCGCCCAGGCAAACAGGAAGACCGCCTCCAGGTCAAAGACAACAAAAAACATTGCGATCAGGTAGTAACGTACGGAGAAGCGTACCCGTGCGGAGCCTTCCGAGACGATGCCGCCCTCGTAAGGTTCACCGGTCGCCGGTTCGGAATGTCTCTGCCCCAACAGGTAAGAGACGCCGAGGACCGCGGCGACGAGAAAAACCACGAAGACGAAGTAAACGAGCAGCGGCCACGTCATAACTATTGATGGTCAGCGCAATCAAGCGCGCTCCAGCCTTCATAGTGAAGGAGCCTCGGCCTAGCCGATTTATTGGAGGAAAACTTTCGGAGGGTCACGCTAAAACAAGGGGGCTGGGCATTCCCGATTGCATGCTCAAAGACTTTGATGTCTCCCAAGGTCCGACCGATTCCGCGCGCGGGAAATTCGACCGATCGCCTGAGTGTCGACCGGGAGATCCTCATCCACTCGGCTGTCCTGACGCTAGGTTCCAACCGCGGAAAGCGCTGAGCCACTTGCCCGAGCCAGCACTGGCGTGACGGCCCGTCGACGAGAAATTAAATGGTTAGCCCGACCAACAACCCACCCAGACGTGCATTGGTTCTTTCCAGATTCGCCATCGCGACTGATCTGTAGTCCATGCCGGGCTCTTGCGGATCTGCGTCCGAACCTTTCATCACCGGTTCTCTTGCCACGGCGCTTTGTCTGATCGTCGGGATGTTCCTAAAGGTTGTTGCTGTTGTGGTACCGACGGTGTTATCCATAGCGACTCGTACAATCCCGGTCCCCGTCAGCTAGTGCGTCGGTGGAATGACATCTGGTCGTGCGTCGAGAACTTGCTCTTGATCTGCCGCTGTGCGTTCTCGACGGCTGTTGGATCGCAGAGATCAAGCAGCGGTTGAAGATCATCGTCGCACGACAACTTGTGAAACCCTCTTGGAGGGTCCGAAGTAAACGAGGGCCTTTCTTTCCCGAGCCGAGATATTGATGCAGGTGGAGCTCTTTCCTCGCGTCGCCTGACATCGCAGACTAGCGTCTGATGTTCAGCGGGAGGTGTTTTGCGCGCCTGACAGCTGGTTCATCGAAAGACAAGTGACCCATTTGGGGCAGGCGGATAGTTCGGCTGGCTCATTTGCACCATCCGCAGGGATCGCTAGCCCCCCTGTTGTAAACGTGCAGCAGTATACGCCCTCTTGGAATTCGGACCTCTGCAGCGGTGAAGACCACTCGCGTAACAATCGCGCTTAGACGTTCCGGCCAGTGGCGAAACCTTTGAATATCTTTCAACGCGCAAGCCTTCCTCGAACAGCCCTATTCTCGTGGCAATCGATCCGGCAACCCGCCCGCCTTGATAGCCGGTTGAAACAGCCATTCCTGGCCTTGGCCGGGATACGTGTAGCACTCCAGGCACCGCGGATCATTTCAGCAAATCCGCGGCAACGGCTCGGCAAAGGGAACGTCTATTATTCGCGAGCCGCCGACTTCGGTTTTCAGCACCACCATACCAGGGTGCTGAGAGACCACGCGGCCGATGCTGCAAGCGGCTCGTCCTTGGGGAATTGTTCGCATCGCCTGAAGGACCGCGTCCGCGCTGGATTCGGCGACCATGGCGACCAGTTTGCCTTCGTTCGCGACAAAAAACGGGTCCATTCCGAGAATCTCACAGGCCGCCTTGACCTCATCCCGCACTGGTACGGCCGTCGCCTCCACTTCGATACCGATCGAGGAGGATGCGGCGATCTCGCACAACGACGTCCCCAGGCCGCCCCGCGTGGGGTCGCGAAGAACGTGTACGTCGCCGGCGCGCGTCATCGCATCGACGAGTGCGTTCAGCGCCGCCGTGTCGGAGTGAAGGCGTCCATCGAAGTCGATTCCCTCGCGCGCAGACCAAATCGCCATGCCATGGTCGCCGATGGAGCCGCTGACGATGACGACATCGCCCACTCGCGCATTCGATGCGGAAATAGAGGCGTCTTCCGGAACCAGCCCTACGCCGGCCGTTGTGATGAAGAGCTTGTCGGCGCAGCCGTGGTTGACGACCTTGGTGTCGCCCGTCACGATGGCCACGCCGGCCTCCGCGGCCGCCAAGGCCATGGACTGCGCGATGCGCGCGAGATCTTCCAGTGGCAGCCCTTCTTCGATAATGAATGCCGCTGTGAGATAGAGGGGACGCGCGCCGCTCATGGCGAGATCGTTCACGGCCCCGTTAACTGCCAGATGGCCGATATCGCCGCCCGGAAAGAACAACGGAGTCACGACGAACGAATCGGTGGTCAGCGCGATTCGAGCGGAACCAGCATCCAGGACCGCCTGGTCGTCAAGTTTTCGCAGGGCAGCATTGTCGAATGCCGGCAGAAAGAGATCGCGCACCAACTGGGCCGTGAGCCGGCCGCCGCTTCCATGCCCCAGGACAATCGTCTTGTGCTTGGTGATGGGCAACGGACATGACAATGCGAATGAGGTTTCCACTTAGATGATGTCCTCCTCTCCGAGCGAAACGTGCACCATGTCCCAAAGGATGTGGAGCAGCGTGGTGTGGACTTCCTGGATCCGGTGAATGTTGAATGAGGGCACGGTAAGGCAGTATTCGGCGATATCGCGGGTCCGGCCGCCATCCTTGCCGGAAAAACCGATGGTGAGCATCCCGAGATCGCGCGCACCTGAAGGCCGCAATTGACATTGGTGGACATACCGCTCGTCGAGATACCCAGCACTACATCGCCGGCTTTGCCGAAGAGCCTAAGCTGTTCGGCGAACGACTGCGAAAAGTCGCTATCGTTGCTGATGGCGGTGAGCAGGGGCGTGTCATTGACCAGCGCAAACGCCGGAAAGGCGCGCCGCTTTTCGACAATCGGATGGACGAACTCGAGAGCCGCGTGCATGGCGTCGCAGGAACTGCCGCCGTTTCCTAAAACGAAGAGACGATGGCCGGCAGACAGCGCCTCGGCCAGTTTGTTGCATACCTGCCCGATCAAGCCGGCGTTCGCCTCGAAGAATTTCTCTTTCATTTCGGCGCTTTCCCGGCACTTGCGCAGCAGGGCGTCTTTAAATTGCGGACCAGAAACAGGCATGGGTTATGACCTCGTGTGCGCGTCCGGCGCGGCAACCAGGTGGCGCCCGTAGTTGTAGTACGCCGCGCACGCCCCCTCCGCCGAAACCATCGTAGCCCCGAGCGGGGTTTGGGGAGTGCACTCTTTTCCAAATGCCGGGCAATCGTGCGGCTTGTTAAGACCTTTCAACACCTTGCCACTGATACACGCCGCCGGCTCGGGAGCGTATATGTTCCCGACTTCGAAGATGCGTTCGGCATCGTGATCACGGAAGTCATGATTGAGGCGGTAGCCGCTCTTCGGGATGATGCCGATGCCGCGCCAACTCCGGTCACAGACATTGAAGATGCGGGAAATCATCTTCCTCGCGCAGGCATTGCCGTCGCGGTCCACGGCCCTCGCGTATTGGTTCTCTACCTCCGCTCGGTCCTGCTCGAGTTGACGCACCACCATCAGCGTTCCTTCCAAGAGGTCCATTGGCTCAAAACCTGTAATTACGATCGGCACCTGGTAGCGCGTGGCGATCGACTCGTATTCGCGATAGCCCATGACCGCGCAAACGTGGCCCGGCCCCAGGAAACCCTGCACCCGGTTGTGGGGGGATTGCAGGATACCGGAGATCGCGGGCGGAACCATCACGTGGGACACCAGCACCGA